>RCNJ01000174.1_pt1 | contig 47342 bp, 34 predicted proteins | sample 2041171 | NCBI WGS metagenome assembly RCNJ01 (sample SAMN09708213, study PRJNA481090) | feces metagenome | biome: feces | host: Pygoscelis adeliae | place: Antarctica: Rookery Lake | collected 2010-03-01 | reverse complement strand
ATGCGGTTGCCTGAACAACACAAAGGACTAGATGCATGGAGGTACGCGGAACCTTCCGCGGCCTACCAAAGAAATACAAAGAAGCTGCTACCTACTAGGCAACAGCGACGTTCTGTGCATGCACAGACGCCCAAAGAATCCGTAGAAAACAAAGGAAACAAAGCTGGAACAGCACCAGAGGTGACGTGTTCAGACAGCAGAACATGACGTGTTTGAGTAAGGTAAAGACGCCTGGACTCAACAAAGTGTATGTGCAGTTAAGTTGCTGACACGCTAAATGCATGTGTGGTATATGGCCTGTTAACAAAACTTAAACAAATAACTCATTGTTAAATGGCAGTAATTTGGTGTTTAGAAGGACTGCCACACTATTGATATGAAATTGTGTAAGAGTGTTGTGTTATATTGACATTTTGCTTCACTGAACAACCTTCAAACTTAAAATATCACAACTTGCGTAAATATTGGACAAACAATTTCCAGATCAGTTCTCAACTTAGCATCTTTATTCTAGTTATCACAGGAGTACCACACGCATTCTATTACACCGCTTTAACATTTGTTGCGCCCAGTCATGCCAGAATCATCCAGGGTATCCGTTCAACAAAAGCTGTCCTGGAAAGTTCGGAAAAGTTTTAGAAGGTCCTCCCAGTTCTCACTACATCACTTCAGTTCGGAAAAGTTATTTGAATGTTCTGTTTGTGTTTGATAAGCATGAAAGATTGATTTGGAACATGGAAAACGGCAAGGAAACTTCTTGAAAGGAACACAGGGAATTTCTTTGTTGTGATTGTCATGCGTAGGGAAATGGTAGAACACCATAATCACATTCTCTCTAGAATAAGTAGGCTAGATTGTCCTACTCTCTGGACAATAAAGTATGTAATAACATTCACTCTCTTATCACCAGTTCTCAGAGTTCCTCTGTGAACTTCAGGTGATAGCCTGTTTGCTCCATAGAATCCTTCTCCCCTGCCACCATACCATATTCTACACTTCTCACATCATAGTACACTACTCAGTACCATTACCAATGCTTTATGTCATGCGCAAGGCTTCGTCTGTGCAGTCTCAGACTTCTGGTAGCTTGCCTACAAAAGTTATCCTCAAATCCACTTAGTTGACCAACCAAGGCTTTGATCATCTTCACCACTTATGGAAGCCAGATCAGCACTACAACTGCGCCTCAGTTATTCAAATACTATGTCGTACATCCGACGTTCAGCCCGAGTCAACCACCCCTTGCCTTTGGGCCTCAGCATTCCTCTCAACCATAGGACCCCCTTGGACATCCTTGGACATGTCTAACTTTACACATTGCTTAAAGATGGTGGTGGGAGATCAACGTCAAGACTTAGTTCTCTTAACGCCTGAGGTTCCGATGGTGGTGCGATAACATGTTTGACCGATTGTGCCATGTATCCACTATAGATGTGCTCACAATCAGAGCTCAGCCGCTCGGACATAGTCGAACGGTGATAGGTGACAATTACGTCATGAATCTAAGCATTCAAAGCCAGAAGCTGCTGTCACAAAAACTGAAACTTCTGACGCCTTGTCATTCTTGGCATTACTCGTTGTTACTCGAGTAATACCGTGGTAACGAAAAAAGTAACCATTGTGGGTAGCGTAGCGTAATACTCCAGATTACTCGCCCAACGATGGAGTAAAGTATTACTTGTGCCGAACACTGCCAGATGAAAGCATCACAACGCTCCGATAAATATGTTTACTCCCGGTCCAGCATAGACTGACAGATCTCGCATTGAAGCTTGGCTTAGCAGTCGCGCGACCTATGGGGGGTCGGTTTTCTCTGCGGACGACCAATTGCCGCCTTCAAATCACCCAGGACTTACACCCTCTGTTTGGGAGGCCGCATTTGAGTCTCTAAATAACCCATATTAAGCGGGCGGAGTTATGCTTCGACGACGTAGTTCAGGGGGTGGGCGCTCAATTCAGTGAGTTTGAGTACAAAGAGTTGTACTCATACTTAAACTCGCCAAATACGTATCCAAACTCAGCTGGGTTGAATGCTGAGTTACGTGAGTTTGAATAATGTTTTGAGCACCCCCTCGTAGTTAACCGCCTTGTGCAACTCGAAGGACTGGAGCAGTCAGTTCGTCCAATACCAAAAACTTTGAACAACAAACACCATACGAGGCCCACAAATCGGTTCGCAGCTTGGCAACCTTGGCAACATCACGTTTGACTGTTCTCGGACTCATACTGAATACCTTTCAATATACACACCACTTTCTTCGACTCGAGACCCCCTCCAGATCCCCCATACCGCCACAGAAGGGGTCAACTTCCCAGCCAATCCTCCGTCTACCACACGTCACAATCTCCACAGCAAACGATTGCCACAAACTTAGATCCCTCGATTTAAGCAAATTATTCAATTATGTAATGGTATCTACGCTAAAGTACGCCAACTATTGTGGCCACGTCACGGCATGCCAACACGTATAACAAACCCTACTTAAAGCCCTACAATACTCCTCTGCTCCAAGATGATATCTTCCAATGATATGTGACGCAGCCAATGCTTGCAATGTCGACGTGTGCCGCTTCTCTTCCTCCGTCTGCTTTAAACAGCTCCTCTCGTCTTTTATCAATGATGACTTCGTGCTGGCTTCGTCAAGGGTAAGCGTGAGCTCTATGCATCTCTTTAAACATTACTTTTCGTAGCTTTGCCCTTCAATCCTCTTTCATACTCCTTCCACACTTTTATCCTCTCCTCAACCGTTACACCAACCCCCTAGCAGCCTTCCTAACCTCCTCCTCCCTCAATCCTCCAACCCAAAGGCACCTCTCAATAACACCCTGTACCGGCTGGATCCTCATCTCCTCCACCCCCTCAAGGTATCTCGCTACCAACTGCACAACCGTAGCCTGCGCCCTACATTTCCCCACATTTATGAGTGGTGTTCTCAAACTCAAATCTTCATTCTTTCCATGATTGGCCACATAACTCGGCATATCCCCCATAGCCTTCAAATCCTTCGCATAAACCGCAATGAGCGGTATACACGGACCTCTACCTAGTACAGTCTCCATCTCATCTCTCAGTCTGCGGAAATTGTTGGCCGGCTGGATGAGGGATTCGAAGGAGGACAAGAGCTCGATATCCGCTGCTGGGACCCTGCTCCACGTGTCTGACAGCTCGGCGAGAGTAGGGTTGGTGAGCGCGACGGTGATTTGGAAGAGAGTTGCGTAGTTGCCCAGCTTGCGGCACTCGTTGGCGATATGAATCAACTTCGTGATAGTTTTGGCACGCTCCTCGAGGTTGGTGGTGAGCACGACCTGTGAGATGGCCCAATTCGTCATGATGCTGCTGCGTGCGGCACAGATCTCGATACCATGAGAAACACTGTCATCCTTCTCTACCTTACTCAACTGTTGCAGAAACCTCGGCCATGACCTACTACTCGTCGCAGCGTCATGGCTCCACTTCATCTCCAACAACTCTCTAAAATGGATCTCACTCAACGCTTCCGTCTCGATAATTGTAAACTGCTGAGCGAGAAGCGCAGATGGGAATGAGAGGATAAACGGCATGTGCTCGTCGATTATCTGCGCCCCGCCAGACGTGACACGTTCACGCGTGTAACTTTTTTCGGCAGCTTCGAGCATGTCTCCGCCGTGCCATGATTTGAGGGGCAGGGTGTTGCGCGCTGGGATGGTTGGAGTTCCGTCTGGCGTTGGTGGGAAGGCTTGTTGGATTGGCAGGAGCCCGAGAGCTTGTTCCATGGTGAACTCTCCACGAGAATTAGACTTGGAGGGACGAGGAGTCGTGTTCACGTTTCTCGCCAATGATGAAGATCCCTTGGCAGGCGGGAACTTGTCAGAGAACTTGACCTCGGAAGACACCTTTCTCGACCTGTCTGAAGATTTCTCATCGTCCTCGAGCCTGAGGAACGACTGTGGGGCGCTCCGTTGACGAGATTCGGAGTGGTAATCAATATTGTTAAAACTTTCGTGGTCATAGTTATCATTCCGTGGCCTCAAGGAAGACTGCGAGCCTTGGTCGGAGCTGTCTCTAACTGTGCTTGGTCCATAAAGAACCGAGCTCTGAGGTCCTTCGCCGAATGGTGGTTTGCCGTATCTGGAATATCCGGACTCGCGCTGCAAGAGTGGGGTGTTCCTATAGACGTAATCGTTCCTTGAGAACGATTGCAGTTCCGATGTACGCTCATGGGCGCCACGAGGTATCTCAGTAGGTGTGACATCAGGGTCGGTAGCAGCCTCAGCCATATAGGCTTCCGACTCAGCTAGATGAGCCAACGAGCTTTGTTTTATTGGGTAACTCGAGCTATCACTTTGCTTTGGCACACTCTCCGGAGAAGCAGAAGTCTCAGTGGCGGTGCCTTCAAACATACGGTCAGCAACTTCAGAGCTAGTAGTCAGGTTTTCCGTAAACTGAGGATCAGTGATCTGACTCCTGCATTGCTCAAATTTACCCTCGAGCTTAAGCAGTGCAGACTCAACTCCACCGTCGTCATCCGCATCATCTGGAATCTGAGCAAGTTTTGCTGCCTCGGCCTGAAACGACGCGCGCATGACCGGCTTAGAATCAGTGCTGAACAAAGATATATGCGGCTTGCGTCCCGAGGTTCCATCTGGGTCGGCAAGTGCTCCAACCGAGAATGGACGAGACTCCTCTTCTGATGCGCGAGTGCTAGCAGCATCCAAGTGGGGTGCAGGCATGGGTGCACCAAACTTGAACGAACTCCTTAGTGAAGCTGAATACGTCGAGTATGTCGCAACTGAGTCTGCTGATCGGCTTCTTTGAGGCAGATCCTTGACTGTGTTTGCGGCGCGAAGGTCGCCACCAGGGCGGCGTTTGAGGACACGATTGGCTGGTGGATGAGTAGAGTTGACCGAATTCACGGATACCCTGTCGCGAGTATCAGAAAAGGTCGTCGCATCGAAGTTGTTCCCTCTCATATGCTTGCCGTAACAACTTTGGAAGGATGCAATACGTCTCAGCGACGTCGAACGCCGGAGCTGGTTCTTGCTATCCCTGCCAAATGATGCCATTGTGGGATATCTCATTGATTTCACAGTCCGCTGGCTAGCCAGGTCGTCACTAACAGGACTTCCCAAGCCATGAGCAAGAGACGGTGTTCGCTCTGTGGTCGAGGCTGCTCCCAAGAGTTGAGACGAATGTCTTGCGCGTCCATGGCATTGTTCTGGTGGCGTCACTGGGGGTGTGGGGTTTATCGTCAGATACAAGCTTGTCTCTGAGAAGAGTGTAATCTGCAGAGGCGGTAATGCGCCGGACATCATTGCATTCTTCTCTTGTGCCGCATCTTCGTGGGGCGGATCCTGCGGAAAACCGGTTTTGTCCTGAGACTGCTCATCGGCCCAAACCATTTTGCTGGAGATTAGACCTGGCAGTGGAATCGTTGATGATGTTTCTGTGTGCTGTAGGATAGGTTCTTCCCGTGGGGTTCCAAAGTCCATGAGACACGTCTTTGCCATTACTTCCGTCTTGGCCAATTCCGCCTTGTGCTGCTCGACAACATCTTCAAAGTCCTTCTCAACAAATTCGCCCAGCTTGTCAGGCCTCATCGCCATGCCCTTTACTGGAGGCCGGAGACAGTGCTGCACAACTGCAGCGCCAGCGGCACATCCAATAGCAGCTGTTTGCTCGAAGGCTATCGACAAATGCGGGAAATGCTGTGGCTTGTCACCACCTTCGGATTTGCTGACAGCCCGCCGAACAGTGCCAAACATCTTTTTCATTCCACCACCGGAGTGATGACCGTCATGTTTGTGAGAGTTAGTCTTCTTGGTAGGTAAGGACGACGGTCTGCTATCCCACGGTTCGCCAGCTGGGAGATATGTAAGCGGTGGCAAATACACAAGGCCTCTGATTAGGCTTCCAGCAAATCTATCCGCAAAGTAAACCTCCGCCTCGCCGGTGGCAGGATCTGTCTCCTCGCTCCAAGGCCTATCTGGACGTGACGAGTTCGAGGTGCTACGGTTCCGTCTCGGCCCTCTCTTTGAGTTCGAGCGCATCGGCTTCGGAGGACGAGCGATTGAGGTGGCCGATGCACCTGCCTGCGCTGATATTGGATGAGGGCCAACTGCAGAGCCAGCGGCAGTGTGTCCTGATCTGATGGGAAATGAGCAAGAAAATGCCTCTATGCTATGGATGCTTCTCGGAGACATGGGTCTTTCTGGGTAGGATGGATGCCGATTGCGTGCACCTAATGGCATTATGATGCTTTGTTGTCGCACTTTATCGAACTCGGCTGGATGCTCTAATGGAATTGAGGCGAAGTAGCCATGTGTGCCAGACGCCGGAGAGTCGTGCTCGACGTCGACCTCTAAAATTGGTGCTTTGGACAGTCTAGACAGACCTTCAACCTCCACCTTAGGAGTCTTCAAGAGTAAGAGGTCACCGAATGCTTCAGGGGTGAGATTCGGATCTCTGGAGCCCGCGACGCCACCAGGAGAGATTGGCACAAGTTCGCCCAGATCGACATCAAACTCGGGTCCTTCCCAGTAAGTTGCGCAGGAGTCTCTCCATAACTTCTTGATATTTGACAGGATGTCATTCGTTGTTTTGCTGTTAGTTCTCATCAACGCTTGCCTCTGGACCATCTCGTTAACCAATCGGCAGAATTGGACTCTCAAATCATAATCGAGCACAAAGTCGTCGATGAAGAAATTGACAAGCCAATGTCGCATCACTGTGAAGCACCTTACGGTCACAATTAGACCCTTGTTTCCTTGATTAATGCCATGTTGTAGTCTTGCCATAACCAAATCAAGCAGGTCAGAAGCTGGGATATAGGAGCGGTAGGTGATGAAGAAACTGGCTACAAGCTCATAGTTGAGCTCTTGAGTCACTTCTGCGATTAACCTCGCTGGTGTTGCTGCGCTGATCTGTCCAGCAGGATTTCTCCTGATCACAGAGCGGTCCTCACACATTGGCGGCGTGCTTAATGCATCAAATATCTCAGGCACAATTGGATAGCCAGGGCTCAAACTCGGCTTCGGGCTGGAAGCACCATTTGCAGGCTTTGGTGGTAGGCGCAATTCATACACCTGATCTCTCTCGACAGGAGGGGAGGTTACCAGAGATTGTCTCTGTGGTTGAGGCGTAGCTGGGTGAAATGACCGAGAGTCTCTGCGACTGATGAAGCTCGGTCCCTGTGAGCCAGACATGATACTACTCCTAAAGTCTGCATCGGATGGTGCGTACGAAGAACCACGCAAGAAAGGCGTGCCTCGCACACTGAATCGCGGTGTGCCGAGCTTGTAACTAGGAATGGGCACTTCGAGTGTCGGAAAGGAGGTATGACTTCCACCAGACGTTTTCGGACGCCCGTCCGCACTCGGCCTCTCAATCACAACCTTGATTGCTCCGAATTCATTCGATTGTGCGGCGCCTTGTTGTTCGTCGATCGTAGAGTGCGAGTAGGCACGTCTGTGCTTGGGTGCCTTCACCATTAAGTTTTGTCCGTTGACCGGAGTCGTACTGCGAGATTGATTCGACCACATACTGTCGCAATTATTCTCGTCGTTCAAGTTCGCTGACAACAGCACCCCCAATCCTGCTGTCGCGTTGGCAGACATTGACGATGTGTCCTTCGATTTATACAGCTCATGTGCTGGTCGTATACTCGGTCTGCCATCGGGTTAGTCGTGCTCCGTGCTGTGTAACATGGTTATGCTGTGTCCATAGACTCGGCAGCCGGTGGGTTCGCGATCGTGCACAATCGATTCGCAACATACCTCAAATATATCTTCCCTCCACCACCAACTTTGCCAACTGTAAAGCTCCGTCCTTTTTTTCCACTGACGAGACTATCACAAATCAACCGGTTGTCAACAGTGCTACCATTCCCACGATCGGAGATAGCTGTATTATCAGCACCGTATCCAAAGGTCCTGTTGTTCAATCGCTGGATTCCCGTCGTACTGACGACACCATCTCTGGCCGCTGCATATGATGATTTTGATAATGGCGCGGTAGTGCTTGGTGTGATCGAGGAATGGGGCTGGCTCGTAGTTGAAGAAAAAATGCCGCCAGGCTTGGAATCGTACTTGGAGGCTTCGCGCTCCTGCACTGTTGGCTTGGCCTTGGGAGGAAGTCGTGCAGGTTTAGGTCTTGTCGCAAATCGATCCAGTTGTCTTGCCCTGAGGCGATCGCTTGCACTCAAGAAGGTCGAGGTATTGCCGGTGGCCATGGTCGTTCTGTGGGCCAGGCTCGGCGGGTCTGCTGGTTCCATCATTCTTCTCTCCAATTTCTTTTCTCGGCGTGCACAGGCTGGACTCGATGTCAATTCGTCCGCGACAACTACTATAACATTTCCATCGTGTTTTGGAATCAATTGGGTATCTCGCGATTCAGTATTACAGGTCGGTGTCCATGGAGGCGAAGAAGAATCAAAAGTGTGGTAGCACCCAGATTTGGTCACAAAGGTCGATTCCAACAAGCAACGCGGGAAGGCACGTCAGGGCGCTGTCAATGGACGGCAGTGTGATCAAAGCTCCCCCTGCAGGCCGTCTCCAGCGCGCATCGCACCCAATTTCTTGGTTCAACCAGCAATTTACAGGCATCACGCACGCTAAGTCTCTGGTTCCGCACTCATTGGATCTGACCCCTTTCAGTTCCCTCCCGAGCCTCCCTTCCATTCCCGCCCGCGGTCTCTGCGAAGAGAAGAGAAGACTGGGTTTTTGGCGTTGTTGACACTGACAGTCTGGACTCGAGTTAGTCCCTTGCTGCTGCGTCACAACAAGTTTCCTGGAGATAAAAGCAGCCTCACAGCGGTAACGGCAGCACAGTCACATGATAGACCTCCATCCCCTCCCTCTTGGGTGGCTCGTGATTCCCAAGCAGCTGGCTACTCTCCCGTGGCGTGCTCTTTCACTCCACATCACAGCACGCTTCACCAATAAGCGTTCCACGGCTCGCCCGGGAGCATGCGCAGCTCCTCCTGGCTCCGTGGGCCCTTGCAAAGTAACATTGAGCCCCTGGCACGCTGCCTAAGCGAGCTCTATCTTTCCCAGCTGCGGGGATGACTTTCCAACAAAGAGCACCAACAACGCCTGCGAAATCTGCAGCGTCGACACCTGTTTGAATTGCTTTACCGGAGTCTCCCGATTCGTGCTGACGACCGATAATTCCCTCTCCCTGGAACGCCGGCGTGTTAATAGTCGCTCAATAATCTTATCTTGGGATTCGGAAGAGGAGGTAGAGAAGCCGGCGATGGGATCATGAAGTAGCGCGGAAACGGACGCCTAGATCGAAGCTCAGGCTCACGATCGTTTTGCCCGACAATGGTCAGTGTGCGCCACGATGCCGAGCATCTAAGCCGAACGCAGGATCCGTAATCTTGGGTCTGACACGGACGAAAACGGAAAAGTGACAAGTCGACTGAGAAGGAGGAGAAACATAATTAAGGCTCTCTTGGGATCGGGACGATTGAAGTACCGGTCGAGACTTTTTGTTCAGACGAAGGACTCTGTACTCAAGATCTGGTGGCAGAGGGTTCAGTTTTGAGGTTTGCGCTTGCTGAACCGGCCTGGGATTAACAGTAAGTCGGTTATGAAAGTTTTCTTTCCTCGACCAGTTCTATCAGACGCACTCTTGAAGTGTTGGCATCTCACTGTGCATTAAATTCCAAGACAGATTGTAAGGTTTGAATGATGTGTTCGTATTGGTTAGCACGGGCAAATGAAACCCAAAAAGGTGCTCTGTTCTTCCGAAGTGTTCAATCCTCATCCTCCAGCTTCCTACCTTTGGCTCGACTCATAACACAAACATCCCTTTCAAAAGAACTATCACACCCGGGCTACGGAGTATTGAGAGCACTTAACAGAATAGAATCAATAAGGAGCAAACACGAAGCTCTGCCCTGTACGGAGTAGTTTCTTTTCCCTGGAAACGGTGCTCTCGCCATCCTACTGCCAAGGCCAAATCCAACACTCCATCCTCGCCATGTCTCAGCTTCTGCTCAAGTCCATTCTGCCCTGACTTGGAATCAAGTTTCTCGCGGCACGTGAGTATGACCCTTGAGAACGAGAAAGCTATTCAGTTATACTTTTCAGTTGCCTTTGAGCCTCTGCTCAACAGCACTCAGGGTACTATACGTTTGGTTCGGTTTAAAGAGATGAGTAGCTTGGCAAGTTCGAACAGATTTATGACTTGCAAGATGGACAGGTTGTTTAGTCGCGTTTATGGCGTCTATGATACACGTCGATGCAGGCAGAAATGGAAGGCACCACTGCTCACCGGCGGTCACTTTTCCCGACAGGCAACTTCCTTCTCTGACTTTGAAGTCCGCTAAGTAAACCCGCTTTATTCTCCTCCTCGCCCTCTTAATACTATTTCCCTTCAAGCATTCATAAAAGTAGCCGCCAATCGCCCACTTCAAACCTCATTGCCCTCTATTATTCGTTCCTGTACATCTCCTTGTCCTGCGAATCGAGGACAACCCATCCACTCTGCATCGAATTAATTCCGTGGCCGCGAAACCCTCCCATCGCCGACAATTTCTCGTCCGTCTTCTCATTAGGAGTGGCCGCTGGAAGACGACGCTTAAGACTGTATGGGCTCTCCCACTTAGACGTCTCGTCCCCTTCGCACTACGAACCAAACGCAAGATACGACTCCGAGCACGCAGACGACGGAAACGACAGAGACAGAAGCGTCAGGACCCCAAACGAACCTATAAACCTCGCAAACACCAATACCGACCTCCGCAAGACTCACCCCACCGCTCACACAAAAGACACAAAGGTTTGAGTGTTCGCCGTACTTCAAGCCACACCACCGAGATTTGATTGATGGGCTTTTGCTGTTTCTCGGGCCGCATATCCAAATCGCAAAGACGAGCAAGCAAGAAAGAGGCGAGGAATAACAAGAAGGATTCGAGACGCAAAAGTAAAGGCTCGACAACATTCTATCTCCCTATCCGTACAGAAACTTCACTCGAGCTACGGCCACTGCAACCTATTAGTCCGAGTCCCACGGATGAAAGTCCTCGAAGCGATTACTTTTCAGCGACCGAAGGCATCAGTGAGGTTGAGTAGCCGGTTGCCACAAAGTGTTCGAAGTGTATATAGTGACAAGAGCTAAGCGTATTCTTCTTTACCAAGATCGCGAATATGTCGGCTGCTCACTCTATTAAGTCCTGCGTAAGCTATATCTCTCCTTATTCTCACTCGACTTCCTCACTTCCCCTTTCCCTTCCCATTCCTTCCGCCGAGTAGTTCCACTAACACAAAACTAGTTCGTAAGCGCCTTCCGCGCCATCGGTGACGGCATCATGGCAATCGTCAACGGCGTGGCAGCCATCATCAAAGGGCTCGTCAATGCTATTGTGGAGTTCTGCAGGGTTATTGTGAGGTGTTTGACTTGTGGGAAGGTTAGGCATTAGGAGAGTTGGCATCATTGTGCATCGAGATGCCGACGAGGGGAACGGAGACGAGGTGTTCTGACTGTATTGAGGAGCGTAGACTGAAGAACGAAGCATAACTCACATGCCCCCACTTGTCCTGAAGATAAGACTGGTCCGCAGCGTGATTAATATGGGACCGCACCACATGATAGGCCCAGCTGTGTATGTTAACTGGTTCGGGTACTCAAATCTCAATATCGATATTAATTTACAAGTTCTCGACGATAATACACTGCCACAACTGCCAACCGCACCGGCTAATCCACAACTACCACCCCGTGCCTGGCCTCATAGCTCAAAGTTCATTAATCACGACCTTGCATCCCAAATGCAGCACCAAGAACGAATAATCCAATACTAGGGACGACATAGTCACACATTTTTGTCACCTCCGGGCCCGTGAGCGCGCAACGCTTGCTTCGACTGAGCGGCAGGTAACAGTGTTAGGAAGTGAGTCGCTAGGAAGCCACTTGCTATGTACCTAAGTATCTATGTACTGAAGAAACTGTCGAGCTGAAGCTAACTAGCTAAGCGAGGCCACACCTCATCGTGGTTGCCCTCCTCCTCCCACTGTAAGCATCATGATTATTAATAGACAAGTTGACTCCATCAATTATGAAGTACCTATTTGTGATGTTATTACATTACTATCTTCCACTCAAACCGCAATACTTACAGTCCACTGCAGTGACATCACCAGCAGAATGAGGCATGCAGAGCAGTTTGGTCTTTGTTTCCATTGATGTCTGGTCCTCTTGCACTAAGCCCATATAGCACGAACTCAGTCCCAAAACCCTGCACTAAGCACATATGATACAGCACTAGGAACGACATAGTCATTGTATTTTATGCACCACCGGGCCACGACAGGGCGGCACTTGCTTTAACGACAAAAGCCAGGCGCCAACGAGCCACCGCTGAAGACAAGGCAAACTATGATGAGAGGGAGGCACGCAATACTGATTTTGGTTCTCGGAGAGTGGCCGCATTAAACAACTGGGGCCAGGAGAATATCGACAAGCAAGGGCTTTTGAATGCAAAACTTAAAACCTTGTCGGCTCTAAGTCCCTATACCACGGCTTTGCCCTCCAAATGCGGCGCTAAGGGCAAATGATACAGTAATAAGGATGACATAGTCATCTCTTTTTGCCACTTCCGCCCATGCCAGTAAGCGGCGTTGTCTCACAGACGAGGTAGGTGGAAGAGTCAAAAGTCGATGCATCCGCAACATCTTCCAATGCATCCATTCACAACGGCCGTTGGCCGCATCACTTCCTGTCGTGGAGTACCTCGATGAAGGCAACAAAAGTACGCCACCTATTCAGCTTCGTGTTGACTGGTTTCCGTCAACGGCAGGGGTGTCAGGAAAATATTCATTCATTTACTCTTCAAAGTCCGCGCGAGGAGGGTTCTGGAAGCAATAACTGATTAACCAGAGGAATTCTATAAGCTCTAAATGGTGCGAAGTTTATATGTGAGAAAAGCGACATCTATTTCGTCTTCGCCTTCTTAACGGAAACCCTCCTGCCCCCACCAGCGGCAGTATTCGAGACCCCAAACAACTCACTCTCCACCGCCAAGCTCCCCACACACCACAACCAGCAAATCCCAAAGCCCGCCGCCCCAATCCCAACATTCGCCACAACCCAGAGATCAGGCAACCCAGCCGGCGCCTCCGCAAACGCCTCAAACCCATGCCACACAACCATCATAACATAAAACAGCGTATGCACCAACGCAGTCCCCTGCTCCGCCATCCCACTCACCCCCAAATCTCTATAAACGCCAAAGCTCACCGGAGGCAAGTCAAGTAGGTAAGCCCAGAGTAGGGTGAGAACGGTGTAGGGCACACGCAGCTCCACGCGTTGCAGGAGGGGGAACATCGTCGATGCGCCCAGGATATTCGCAAATCCGATCCAAGAGCGTTTATATGCTGACATCCCGTCCTTCGAGGCGAGGAGGATAATCATTGGCATCAATGGCAGCAGCACGGATTTCTCATGCACCTGGAAGCTGAAGAGAAAGAATCCCCATGCGCAACTCGCTAATGCTAGCGGCAGGAGATCCCTCCTCGGCTTGAGGAAAATGATCAAGCAGGGCGGGAGGATCGCAGCCAAAGTGACGAGAAGAGACAAGCGCTGGAGTAAGGCGATAGGATGCGACTTCATCTTGTATAAGATGTTCAAAGTGCACCAGAAATTCGCGACCTTGTCTTCGAATAGGCCACGGGCGAAGGGAAAGATGCGGTGGATAAGTTGGGCAGGTTGTTGAAGGAGGGGGAAGTACCACGCTTGGTTGTCGAGTTTGGCTTCTAGTGCGGCAAAAAGTGGGAGGATTGGACGGTGGCCATTAAGCTTGGGGATTGCGTCGATGCCGGCTCTGTGGTCGAGGACTGAGCCGATCATGATTGGCGCGAGGAGGAATGCGAAGGAGGCCATGGTGACGAGTGCGATGCCGAAGAAGCGGGAGACGTTAAGCTGGGGGAAGACGCAGACGCCGAGCAGGTAGGCGAATATGGCTGGTGCGTAGTAGAGGGCCATTTGTTTGAAACACAGGGCTGAGACGAAGAAGACGGCGCTCCACATGTAGCGGCCGGCCATGATGCTTGACGCAGATGCGATCACGAAACCGAGCATGACGGTGTTGTACTGGAAGTGGACGTGGTCGATCAAAATGAGTCCTGGTTGTAATAGGATGGCTACGAGGGCCATGTTGGCGTCCCATGATTGAACGCCCTGGAGGCGACTGAAGCGGCGCACGAAGATGACTGCGGCTGGGATGTAGACGAAGTATTCGGAGATGAGGACTGAGGCCCTCATGAAGACCTTTAGCTCGTCGTCTTCGAGTCCTCGGGAGCTGTGGAGGTAAAACCATGATGGGTCGATGAGGCTTCCAATCTTTCCTAGTGCCCAGCTGTGATATGCCGTCAGTGGTGGGTAATCCAATCCCCACCACTCCAAGTCGTGGAAGTACCATTGTGATATTGGTAGTTGAGTTGTGATCTCCATCCAGTGTCGCTGAGCCTCATAGTCTCCATGCATTGGCGGATTCTGGTATCCTGAAAAGATGTGTTAGAACCAAAGTCTTTTCGAACTGGTTGGCATCATTACCTGAGTACCCCCAGAGACCAGCCGCCCAGCGGATCAGGCCCACAACCATCAGTATAATGGGAAGAATAGTCCATTGAGAGACGCCACGAGCAGGCCATAGAAAAGAAGCGAGGGGATATGCTGGCTTGTTGGCGCTGGGGGTTACTGCTAATTTGCCAGATGAGCTGTTTCGAACACGACCGGAACTGTGCTTGATCACATCGTTGGCGAAGGACACCTCACTCCCAGCTTCCTTTGCTTTGCGCCGTGGTTTGTGAGACGAAGGTGAGGACATGGTCACTTATTGAATGACTGAGCGAGCTGTACTGAGCATTATTAGCTACATGAAAAATGGTAGACGTTAGAATAATTAGAAAGACAGAACTGGCGCCAACTTGCGCTCGCGAGCTATCCACGAAGGTTGCCTTTAAGCTGCAGCTACCCCAATAATTTGCGGAGTCCATCGCGGGGCGGAGATTCGTTCCACCGCTTCCGTCGTCGCATCTTGTCTGGGAGTTTGTGGTTTGGGGACGGCGCGGGCTTGTCAACGCCATCTGATATAAGAGCAACGAAGACGCGACTGAACAACTCAGAAGACCACCATTTTACTCATCACGTTTCAGTTCAACATCGTATAATATCTGCGCCATGTTGCGCTTCTCGACCGTAACTTGCAGGAGATCGTTCTCTTGAATCAGCGTCCCCAACGTCATTGCGACTACTACCACCAAATTTATAACATCAGCGTTCAGCAATCATGTCTGCGCCTAAGCTCACCCTGAAGATAGGCGGCGGCCGTGGAAGTACACCAGGGGTCAATGGCACGCCGACGCCTGGCACTGGGACTCCTAAGATTATGCTGAAGATGAATACCGCATCTAAACCTTCTACTCCAAGCGAACCAGCACCAGCACCACCTCAGAAAACGAAAGCAGGCAGAGCGCCCAAGCCGTCGGCAAAAGTCATGGCGAACAACAAGAACGGGAAGCGTATGAAGGATGATTCAGATGACGAGGACGATATGCCCATGGCTATGGCAACACCCAAACTCAGCTTTGTGCCGCAAGCTAAGAAGCTTAAGATCAGCTTGGGTCCCAAGACGCTGACGGTTCTGAAGGCGAAGTTTAAGGGCAGACCGCCAAAGAGGACGCCAGGAGAGGGCTATGATTCTGAAGCCAGCGACAAGGAGATTGATCCGCTGATCGAGGAGGAGTTTGTGCTCCGCATGATGCCTGGAGATGACTGCGAATACCTACGCAAAGCAATCCAAGAGCGCACCATTGGCTTACCACGAAACCAAGGAGGGGCAGACATACAGATGAAGTTTCTGCACGCAGATGGTCGTCGCGCAATGATTACGATACGAGGAAACGCATATGCAGCAACGCTTGTGGATCTTCCATGTGTCATAGAAGGCATGAAGAGTTGGGACAAGAGGGGATGGTGGAAGTCAGCAGATATCTGTCAGATGTTGTTGGTGTTTGCGCCTGTCAAGAATGATGCTGAGGCATTAACTATTCCACTTCCGAGAGAGGTCGATCGGCAAACTTTCCAGTATCCGCATGGTTTGACGCCGCCGATGCACTTTGCACGCAAACGCCGCTTCAGGAATCGTATCAGCAGGACAGCTATCGAGGCGGTGGAAGATGCCGTTGAGAAGCTTCTGGAGGCCGATGCGAAGGCAGAGAACATCAGACACGAGATCATTGAACCAGAAGTCCGTGGCAGACAGGGAAGCGGGTACGGAAGTCCAGATGCATATGGCGAAGACGAGGAGTACTCCGAGGATATGGATGCGGACGCAGAAGGTGATGAGGACGATACCAACAACTACTTCAGCCAGATGGACGCACAGACCCAAGAGCAGCAACAAGATGAGGATGATTTGCATGCTGATCTTGAGGCGGATCTGGCTGCTGCTTTCGAGGCAGAGTTGGATGTTGGCACGCCTGCGGCTGCTGAGGGAGAGACACCAGTGGTTACAGTCGCCAGTGGTACTCCAGATGCTACCGGAAACGTCAATGGGGAAGCCGCCGGAGGGTCATCTGACGAAAGTATTGAAGATGACGATGAAGAGGATGAAGAGGGCGGCTCTTCAGACGTTGACGAAGATCGGCGTGCAGCGATGGAACAGAGACAAGGTGCATTGGAGGATATCGCAGAGATGGAGAAGCAGATCGCAGGTCTCCAAGCATCGTGGGAGGCACAGAACAACCCGATTCTCAAAGGAAGAATCAAGAACAGTATTGAGAAGGTTAAGGCTGAGCTGCAGCTCAAAATGTCTGCAATCGGCGAGGGTGATGAGGACTAAGCTTTATCTTGCATTTTAGCGTGTTTTTGAGGCTGCGTAGGCGCAGATTGGCACCGGGGTGGCTCGGAATAAGGGACAAAGGACCATTGGGATGGGACATGCAACCCGGAGATTTGTCTCGTACAACCCAAGATGGCTTGATGCTCAGAATGAATAGAGCATTCTCATAAAGAAATAAAGTGCGAAGATTCAGTTTAATAAGTTCTACCCTGCTTTTAATATTCGTGATATATGCATAATTATGCCGTGGCAGTCCATGCTCCAGTATTTTACAATGCCAATGATCGTACACCCAATTCTATGTGCATAACCAACTCCCTTACAAGCGCTACCGCTTAGTTCATTCCCTTCAAGAAGTTGGCCTCCTTGATCTTCGCCCTTCTCTCGTTGCGCATCGCCTTTCTAAGCTGGGCTCTCGCGGCCACAGCCTCTAATGATCCCTCAACGCTTCCCTCCTCGTTTGCTGGCAAATCGATCGTTTGTTGCTGGAGTGGGATCTTTGGCTCAAACGCCTCTGTGTTGCCGGATGCGAGCATTTGCTCCTCAAGCTTGCGCTGTCTCTTTGCTGCCAGACGACGGATCTTCTTGGATTTGGCTGGATGACGAATTAGTAACAATTTAAAAGCTTAAGCCTCTACACAGGCGCATCAATGGCATTTACAGAACTCATCTCCCTCTCCAGCTTTTGTGGCTCCCTCCTCCTTGTTGCTATCTAAGCACCTCCACAACCACTCCGGGTATTCGTCCTCTGGCAGCGCAACCGGATCATCCTTCCCCTTAATATGGTTTAATCCCTTCAAAGGGGTTCCAGCCGGCGCAGCAGAGACTGGAAGCGCGGTCTTCGCCTTTGGCTTCGGTGCGAGTGGTGTCGAGACCTTGAGTGCGGCGGCAGCGTCGTATGATCTGGCGGTGGAGGAGAATGTGCGGGTGATAGAAGCGCAGCTGCGCTGAAGAGTAGAGGCTCTTGATAAGGAGCGCACGGAGTTCATGGTGAGCGTGGACTGGAGTTTTGGCGGTCGCAAAGGCGAGGCTTGAGGCCTTGAGGGATCTGTGGTGAGGCGGCGTAGAACTTTATTCCGGCGGCCGGGACGAGTAGGTTGCGCACTGTAAAAACGGCATTGGTGGTTTACAACATTGTTAACCAGTCAGCTGCGTCTCAATTGGCATTCAAAAGCTGGATAGACTGCAAGGTGTTTCTGTGAAGTTGTATATCATTTTTGTACATTCTGTACTATTTACAGTAGTCATTGATACACGCATGACCAATGCTTGAAACAAGTCCTCGCAGGAACTTGACTACCACCCCTCTTCATGTATCATTTCTTCTATGGCCAACAATGGCAAGAATCCGCTTGTAAACTGCATATCTTCATTTCTTTTCCCTCTCCTAACATCCATCCCATTGATCGCTTATTTCTCTGGGATGTAATTCTGTTGCTGGAACAAGTATCCGCGGATCTTGGACTCCTTGAGGAGCTCGAAGTAGCGATCTGTAGCAGGATTAGTATGTATGAGCTTATAGCAGCAAATCTGCCTCGTTGTTTGCTCTTGAAAATGGGAATAGGACGTTATGTTCGCCCTAGTATATGAAATGCCGGCTGCGTACCTCTCAATGCGCCGCACTTCTCCAGGTGGTTGACTCCCTCGCGGTAGTAGCACTTGCCCATCTCCTCTCTGACCAGACGTGCCATCATTGACCTAACCCATTGTTCGCGGAGAATGGCATCCTGTGCTTGCTTGAGGCGTGGGGTGTCGTCATAATCAACTCCGTCGAAGGTTGGGGCAACGGTTGGCTTCTTGGCCAGGAAAGCGGCGGATTCTGGGGTTGGCGCCATTGAGAACGTGTGGATGGCAGCGTTGGCCGCGTCAGAGGTATTTCAGTGGGTCGGGTGGAAGATGTGGTGTAGGCGACGACGACTATGGCGACGGTGCTGTGCTGGGGCTGTTTGGTGCTCTGGTGCTGTAGCCAATAGTGATACCGTGAGCTTTCACGAGTCGTGGTCCAAGCGCGCCTATTCCGATTGGGCCTGAGAGAACCAGCGCGAGGCTGTACCACAACCTCGCGGCCCATGGTCGCTAAAAATTTGGGCTTTTCCCGCTAAGGAATTTTTGCTGCGAGCTGCTTATCGGCCGCCATAACTCCAAGGTACAAATACCCATCCACCCCGACTTTTCATCAATTTCTCTCCCTCATCCTTCAACCTTTATCCCACCTTACACCCTACCAAAAACATTTCAAACCGCCAATATGGGAAAATCCAAGGACACCAAGATCAGCACCAAGGCTACCAAGGCTGAGGTGAATAACCTCCATCGTATTAAGACAGGACGCATCACTAAACCATCCCAGGCCCCAGTTGTCAGCAAGAAGTCCACCAAGGAGGCCGCCCCAGCCAAGAAGGAGAAGAAGTCCAAGAAGGCACCAACGCCATCTGAGTCTTCAGACTCCGAGTCCGATTCTGAGGAGTCCAGCTCCGAGTCTGAGGCTGAGGTCGAGACCAAGAAGCCGGTCAAGGCCGCCAAGAAGGAGGTAAACAAGAAAACCTCTGAGTCGTCCGACTCATCTTTGAGCGAGGACGACGATTCTTCTGGATCCGATTCTGACAATGACAAGGAGTCCTCTTCCGAGGCCAGCTCCAGCGATTCTTCCGATTCCGAGGAGGAGACCGTTCCAGTTAAGGCTGTGAAGGCCGCCAAGGCCACCGTCAACGCTGCTGCCAAGGTCGTTGCCAAGGTTACTGTAAGTTCTACAAATATTGCGATACAAGTATTATACTAACAATCAACAGGAGTCTGGATCCGATTCCGACTCTGACTCTTCTGAGTCCGAGGAGGCTGAAGAGAAGAAGTCCGGCTCTGACTCTTCCGACTCTGATTCCTCCGATTCCGAGGAGGAGGCCGCTCCATCCAAGAAGCGCAAGGCTGATGAGGAGGAGGAGACCTCTGCCAAGAAAGTCAAGTCCGATGCCGTTGAGGACACTGGCTCCAAGAACCTTTTCGTTGGTAACTTGAGCTGGAACATTGATGACGAGTGGTTGTACAGAGAGTTCGAGGAGTTTGGTGAGATCACCGGTGCTCGCGTCATCTCCGACCGCGACTCTGGACGCTCCAAGGGTTTCGGATACGTTGAGTTCGCCAACTCTGCCGATGCCGCTAAGGCGCTCGACGCCAAGAAGGGTGCTCTCATCGATGGACGTGAGGCCAACGTTGACTTCTCCACCCCAAGAGACAACGCTGCTCCAAAGGACCGTGCCAACGCCCGCGCGGCTACCTACGGTGACCAGAAGAACCCAGAGTCCGACACCCTTTTCGTCGGTAACATCTCTTTCGAGGCCAACGAGGATATCATCGGCGAGGCTTTCGGCACCCACGGCTCCGTCGTCAACGTCAGACTACCAACTGACATGGACTCGGGCAATCCAAAGGGTTTCGGATACGTCACCTTCGCCTCTGTTGAGGACGCCAAGAACGCCATGGAGAACATGATGGGTGCCGATATCGCTGGCCGCCCAGTCCGTCTCGACTACGCCACCCCACGCCCAGAGCGTGATGCCGGTGGTGGACGTGGAGGATTCGGTGACCGCGGTGGACGTGGTGGCCGTGGTGGTGGACGTGGAGGCCGCGGTGGCTTCGGTGACCGTGGTGGACGTGGTGGCCGCGGTGGCTTTGGTGACCGTGGTGGACGTGGCGGATCCCGTGGCGGACGTGGTGGATCCACCAACCGTGGCGGCTTCGGTGACTTCCAGGGAAAGAAGCAGACTTTCTAAATGAAGGTACTGCATGATGCACACATTTGCCGCACATAGACTATCTGTTGGCAGACTGCCGCTGGGTAGCTGTAATGGTCGGATCTGACAAAGAGAGACGTTGGCTTGTGGTTCGTTGGCTTAGTGGGTTGTCGGCTCTTGACTATCACTTCCTTTGGGAAGGTGTGGGCTTTGAGATCATTGCTTCTTCGGAAGTGGCACCAGTGGCTTTTGACATGACCGAGACGGCTGTTCCTATTGGCTTTTGTGGGCGTTTGACCAAGACCAAAGAAAGTGGGCTATCGAAAACTACAAGTTCGAGACGAACTTCTCCGTGCGTCCGTTCTGGACACATGGGGGAGGGATCGGGCTTTTTGTGGGCTTCTGAAGGCGTTCCAAAAGTTTCTTGTGGGCGTTGGGGGTTTCCGTGCTTCTGGTTAGTTGCCGTGGCGTTAATACCTTTTGCTTTCCCTGTTGTATTCTGATACCACCACCCTCGACGATCAAGTGCTGCTGCTGTATACCATTGCCTGTATGAAAACTCGACGGGGTAGGTTATCCCCCTGGCTAGGCTGGATCATAACATCCACAGTTTTTAACTGTACAATCAAAATATTCAAATAATTACTTCATCCTCTGCTTCTGTGATCGTGATTGCATCTCTCATCTTGGACTCTTACCATTACGCTCCATTATAATCGAAAGAGGCCGGACGAGAACTCTGTTGGCGTGTAGATTCATTGAGGGCCGAGCAACCGCGCAAGAAGTACAGAAACAGGTGCTTTCCAAGGTGTCTTTACATCCTAACGATTGTAGGTCCACTCGGCCGTCCCTCGCCATCCTAGAGACGTTTCGCATCTATGATACAGAGCAGCTCAAGTTGCCTTTGGTCGCATTTAAATTCAGAAATAACCCCATATCAATGTCATGAACGCCAATTCATTCATAGAATTATTATAATAGACGAATTAACTCTCAAAGGGTCATGGGGAAGATCAATGCCATCGAGGAGGAGGTCGAGCATGGAGGAACATAAAAACCGGAAAACAGTTCGTGTTGCTGAGGTCAGGCAAACTCCAAAGGTTGCTGCACTTATCATGCACAAGGTCGATGGAGCTGGGACGACTCGGAAGTGTTTTATCAAGAGTTGATCATTAAAAAGGTTGAGTGTCAGAATAGAAGATTAGAATCGAAAGTATACCGAAATCAGGGTCAACATTGTCTTTAGCTACGCCTACTGCACATGTCTATATCACAGAATTGCGACCCTAGCTCTTACATAATATTACCATTCTTATTTTAAGAAAAATAGAAAGTCGCTAGGGGTATACGTATCGCATGGTTAGATGTCGTGGCAGATAAACGAGGAAATATCTTGAAAAAGGGACATGAGAACCAACCCAACATCGATGCTGCCATAAGCGAGTACAGACAGTCTATCAATTATGGTATCATCGCAGGACGAGGCCTCTATTTTCATCAAAATAAGAACTAATCGTCGGCCTTGTCTTCCGGCTTATTTTATTTGGGGGGGTCCGACCTACAGGTCGTGGAAAGCGATTCGGAACTGATTATTTACCTGGCGAACGAAGTAAGAATGGACATTTCAAAAAGTCTTGGCGCTTCGTCTCCACATAACAAAAACGTTCGAATCCGCTTTCCGGTTCAAAATCGCTTTCCCCGACCTTTTGGTCGGCTAAAATAAAAAAAGGCCATCAGACGGGGTCGACGATTAATATAATTAAACAAAACAGTTTAGGCTCAATCAAAAAGAGAAGCTACCTTACCTTGGTGCTGTCCTTATGTCACGTGCCGCCAATTGGTGACTTCAAGCGCCAAGAGCTTTCAATATTACGTCATACGTGTGGCCAAATGCCTTTGACTAGACCAAACCTTGTCTAATCGGGTTAGGAACTCAGTGACGCATACACAGCAGGGTGGTATTTGGTTCTTGGTGGGCCAGAGCCTCTCGATACGAGTGAGTGGCGGGGTATACCAACGACTGATTTCCCACCACACCTTTTTCTGAATACATTCCTTTTCTCATAAGACGACTATCAGTGGACTTCTAGCTGTTTCCTTCTCCAAACATTCAAACATCGTTATAAAACTGGCAGAACATAGACCCTCAGTACTCAATTAAGATACAATACTCGAGAAACACGCATTATCCGTTCATCAATAAAATCATACGACTTTGTGACTCAACATGTGAGTGCATCCAACAACCGTTTAGTTGCATTTTCATCGTAATCTGACATGTCGCAGAGACGACAGTTTTGATATATCGTTGAACCATCTGGTATTCAGTTTTGATACGTAACTCGGAAATATCGAAAAATCAGAACTGAGAAATCCCCGGAGAAGCACAACCAGCACTTTTCTAGCCTTTTGCATTGATTATTGAATCACGATGATCATTACCCGCGCCTTCTCCCTAACCAACTTCCTCATCGCCACGTCAGCGCTCTGTTTCCAAGTCGGCATCCTCTACCCATGGCACCACGAACTCGATCAAGAGTTCAAGGAGCTGAAGATGGAGTACAGGACCCATATCCGTGATCTGGTAGAAGAACAGAGAAAGGAGAGGGAGGAGCAGAGGATTGCGAGACTGGAGAGAACGCAAGAGTTGAGTAAGATTAGGGAGGAGCTGGAGAAGACGAACAAGAGGAACGTCGGCTTCGGGCGGGAATGAGCGATGCCGAAAGGTAGAGGAGATGCGAAGTAGAATTGGGAAGAAAAGTTGAAATGTTACGAGTCAAGAGATTGGAGAAATATCGTTGTTCTAGAGACGCCATCATGGGTGATGGTTATAAGTTGTAGAAGCAAGGATGTCATAAACATATCTATAATAACTGATCACTCGTCGGAGTTTCCCAAACGCCTATCCTCCTTCTCAGCATCATTGCGCTTTCCCTACCCTTTCGCTTTCATACCATTTTTCTCCTCCCTTGCCTCGCATCCAGCACAATACCGTCCTCTGTTCTTTCCTCCTTCGCCGATTCCACCTCACACCTGGGACACCTAAACAACATATGCACCACCCTCTCATTCCCACCAAAGCCGCCACCAAATGTGCCACTCGGCGGCTGCTCATAAAAGTCCATAGTCTCACCAACATGCAACCTATGGCTCTCCCGCAACGGCCTCACGGCACAGTTTAAACAACGCCTCTCATCATCAATCTCCTCCGAAGACCTAGGAATAAACCGACCCCGGACCATCGTAACTGTCGGTTTAAACCAACTCTTACTAAACAAGCTGGTGGCTTGAACTGGAGGCATTCACCGCTGCCATATAGTCTGCTTACGAACGAACGCATGACCTCCGTTTCTAAAAAAGAGCTCGTCGTGTGATGGTCCGGGCAGGAGGGTATGCAAGTGACGGTTTACTCGGCGGATTTGGAGACGGCGAAAGTCGAGGAAAGGGGAGATCAGGAGAGCGATATCAAGAGAGGGGTTATCTTTGTCCGAGAACGGGATATGGGAGTAGATGAGGAAATGGATCTCATTAGGGAGGTCGGGGAGTGTATGCGGTTTGCTTTGAGTCGTGAGTGGCATGGTATTGATGGACAGAGTGAAGAGGATCGCCATTTTCCTTTTGATGACCACTACTATTCTGCTCATTGGAATTGTCCATATCCTTCTAATTGCCATCAATGTCTCCCTTCCCATTCTCAAGTACCGCTTTTACTTGACCCTGAGCCGATGAATTGCATCAAACTACCAAGTTGCTTGGTGGCGCTTGCACTTATCCAAAGGCGGCTAAAAGCGGGTTTGTGAAGCCAATCCCGATGCAGCCCCGAATGCCGGGATGCACCAAACCCACCTGGGCATGCTCACTATGTCACAACAACACCACGATCCGTGCCCAAGCCACTAGTAGTGTTCTTTGGCCTCGTGTTTCTGGCCGCTCGTCTGGTTGAGATTGACCCTTAATGAGCTTGAATAGCAGCATCAGATATGGGTGACAAGCCGTACGAGCTGCTGGTGGATGCTAGCGCACCGCTCGTCCGGAATGAGAAACTGTACCGCTCGCTCGCGTCGGCGTTATTCGACTTCATCCCAGGCGATAGAGTCGAGGTGGACCACGTCGCGGTCTCGCGAGTTGGTGAGCCTGCGGCGATGCACAAGAGAGAGATGGAAGATGAGGCTTCCGAAAGTCAGCTGGCCGAGAACAAACAGAGATCGCAACCCCGTTTTACTCGAGATATGCCGCGAAAAGGAACACTCGGATATCCAGCAGATGGCTCTGAGTCCTGGACGCCTGACACCCAATTTCAATTTGAGTCGATACCAGAGAGAGAGTACCTCACCAGATCGAAGCTGGGCATGAGTTCTCAGCCGATCATTGGTTTGACACAATCCTCGTTCGGCAGCATTCTGGAAGGTTCATTCAATTTCAAAGTGCCTGAGCGGCAAGCAGTACGAAACTACATTATGCCATCAAGCAAAGACGAAACTACCCTGACGAGAGTCACCCTCGATGAGACCACCCGCGTGTCCGAAGCTGTTTCAATCGAAGATTCCTCAGGTCAATCACCACAGCTTTCCGTCCCTCGAAGCGAGATATCTGATTCTCAAAGTCAATTCTATCAGCCTATTCCAGCTCTCGCAAACTCGCACTCGGTCATGCAGTCCTTCTTAGCCAACTTCGAGAGCTCGACACCATCTTCCATCAGTGGATCGCGTTCGCAGAGGACTACACAATCTTCAACGCCGGGGCGTGGTCATAGACAACTTTCGCCTTCATCGGCTGACTTTCCGTCAACGAGCTCAACAGGTCAAGGTTCATCGTTTTTGGATACTCAGGGCTATGTGGCCCAGTTTGGACAGATGCCGCCATCCTCGACGAATGGCTACGCAGGCAATGCACCGAGCAACTTAACTCTCGATGGCCTCCTTGCAAACGGGAAGAAAGTCTTGCAACCAGTTGACCACACGACTACGTCCACAAATGGTGCATTTTCTGCCTCACATCATGCGCCTAAGACTCGTGCTTCATCGCAACCGAAGCAGGATGCAACGATTTTGAACACGCCTACCATAAATCCCGCGCCAACCTACCACGATGAGGTTACTTCGCCAACCTTTACTGCAGCTAGGAGACAAGTACAGCTGCCAGAAGCATCATCTCACTCATCAGCCTACAGCAGCCAGGCGTCGTCTCACCTCCCTACTAACCGACGAGAACGTACATTGCTGTCAAAGTGCTTTCGTGAATCTCCACCACCTGCGAGGAAGCGAGCAGCGGAAGGACCAGCCACCCCTGGTGGTGTCAGCATGCCAGGGGAGCCCGCGAGGAAGCGAATAGCGCATACCAAGGCTGCCACAACAGATTCACCAAGACCTTCGGAACCAGCAAAGAGATCTGTGTCAAAAGTTATCCAGCAGGTACCACGCACACCAGCCGCCGAGTCGGCAAAGGTTGTTCAACAAGTGCCATTTACTGGCTCATCCAATGCCGCTGAGATCCAAGTCCCCGTAACAGGGCCGAGGAAGGGTTCATTTGATGACGACGTAACAAGGATAGCGGATACACCAACGCACATTCCATCCCAGAAAATTGAGAAACCTTCCCAGCGACCGATAAAGACTTCAAAGCTAGCTCAGGTTGTCGCTTCAGACATAGATGTGACAAGAGTCCTAGATTCCTTCTCCGAAGCGGTGCCGAAGCCTGTGACCAGAGCACCTGTCTCGAACACGAAGAAGAGGATGCCAGAGAAACCCGACATAACCCGCGTGCTCGACTTCTTCACTTCACCGTCAGCTTCGCCGGCGGCAGCACCACCTTCGATTCCAGAATCCAGTGCCTTGTCAGCACGATCATCCTCGGCTTTTCCACAACCACCATTGTCCTCAGCTTTCCCAACACCTAGCTCCGCCGTCCCTCCACATACCCAAGGACCAACCGCCACCAAGTCCCCCCTATGGGAGATCCGCCCGCCTCCACCGCCAACAGGCACCGGCCCAATCCCAACCTTCATAACACCCTTCCTGATTAGAATCGCCGAGCAGCTCAACCTCTCCCGCTACAGACCCGCTTCCACCGCCCGTCCTCTCCGGCCTCAAGAACGCGGATACTGGCACCTCAACCTTCCCGACAAGATCGGTGGCTGGGACCACAACCTGCTGGAGCAGACTTGGGAGTACCTTGAAAAAACGATAGGGGCGGGGAAAGCGGGGTGGGGGGTGAGTTGTTATAAGGCGCTGTGGAATGGGCGGGAGAACAGTTTTGATAAAGACTCGAAGGAGGTTGATTGGCAGGGGGAGGAGTGGCGGATATTCTGTTGGGGAGAGGTGGTCCCGCATATTTATATTTTGCTGTTTCTGGCGAGTAGTCGGAAGGTGAGGGGTATGGGTGCTAGGTGGTGTGATGCGGAAGGGAAGGTGATTGTCGAGATGAGTGCAGATCGGAGAGTGAAGGGTAGAGGAAGTTAGTTGCTGCAACATACTCACCGCTCAACTGGTAAACAGATGGCGTAGCTTCCTGCATAAGGCGGGATCAGTATCAATCTACTAATGAAACAAAGATCTCTTATAACTGCTTAACCGTTCTCAAATCACATCTTCATCTTGGTGAGGTAGTCAGTGCGCCCTGTTCTGCTATGTCACGGCTGTGGCGCCCCAGCCTCAATGATATGACCTATCCTAAACCACTTCAATCGAGGGAAAGAGCACCTACCACAAACAGGTACTCACCCCAAGCGCGCTCCTATCGTCAATAATTATTTAAAGAACAAATGCTCCTGTCATTCCTTTCCAGATGGAACCCCGAAGCAAGAGCTCACCGGTAAAATCGGAAAAAATTGACCAAGAATTGCTGTAGGAATGACCAGCTTCAACTACTCGAGCACCCATCAAGTTCCCAGTCGAGGTCGAATTGCAGTCCATAGGTCGCATGGGATGGGCAGTGTTGGGCATTGGTTAATTGCGCCATTTCGGCTGGAAATCATCGATTGTGTTTGAGACACTGGGGATACGTACGTGAGAGAGTGTGGCTAGTTGGAATTGGAAGTTCGAGGAAAAAATTGATTGTTCCCCACCGTCTCCTGACCACTACCACTACTAACCACGACCATGTACGCGTATCACTCTGCTACCAACCACCTTAGGCCAGCCACCGGTTAGACGATCTATCGACCTGGAGCCAACTAACCAGTTTAGAACTGGGCAGTCAAATCACAAGGGATGTAGTCCTGAGTGGTGAAACCGCCAAAGTCGGCATCAATCCCCTCTCCCACCTCCCCACCCCTAATAACCCACTTTGCATTCCCAAGCCCCCTATTATGCCACCCCAACCTATCCGTACCCTCGGCAAGACTAAACTTCTCCCTAAACACCTTATTCTTCCTCCCGGCATAAGTCGCATCATCCACAACCGCAAAATCGTGCTTGTTGCTCGCAAACCCCATCTTTCCGGATGTAACGCTGTCGGAGCAGAAGAGCACGCCGAAGGGTGGCGTGTCGGAGAAGTAGTATTGTGCTGCGTCGGCTGGGGAGGAGGTGATGGCGCCGGAGCAGGTGGTGTATTCCGGGGCGAAGGTTTGGCGGTGTGGGGATGAGACGCTGATTTTGAACGGGATGGATTTGCGGGCTGCGAGGTCGGCCTTTGCTGCTGCTTTGGCTTCGGCGACTGGTGTGGCGAGGGCGCTGGTACTGAAGGTCGTCAGTGTACGTATAATGAACGGGAATAAAGTTGGAACGCTTACAGCATGCTGACAACGGCCGCAATGGTGAAGATTGAGAACTGCATTGTGATGGTTGAGTTGGCGTAAGTGCTTGGTTATGTGTATCTATGTTTGTCCGAGGTACACTGATTGAGAAGACGATCCTCTTTTGCTCTGTTCCGGAGGGACATGAGGACTTACTTATACTTTCTCTCCACCTTTTCCCCTCATTCGACCACGAAGTTTATCAGTCGCACTGAAGGGTGCTATTTCTCGCAAAGCTGACGAACCCCGCATTACTCTGTGTCTCCATCTCAAATTCTCCTATTCGAGCCCTCACCTCACGAGAGCAACTTACCAGGAGCTGGAACTTTCCGTTTACTTCGAGCCAATAAGGGTCAACTACTGTGCCATGCGCAGTTTGCCACCTCAAAAGAATGTCTCCGCCGCTCCTTCTGTATCATAAAGCTCACCTCAGCCCAGCTCCCACAACTCCGGAGCTCGGCGTTCTGGAGTCGTATTATCCAACGTCTTTGGCAGTTCTGCCCCTGAATGCTCCCTCCGAGTCCTCATAAGTCCTACCTGACATGTCTCCTCTCTTCCATTGGCGGACCTATCAGGGCGCACACGACGGCTGAGAAGCATGTCGTGCAGCATGCATCTCGGCACGTTCGGTAAGACAGGCACGAGCATGGCTGCCGTTAGCTGCGCGCTGCAAAGTCGTACCCAAATCGGGTATAAGTTACACCTCAGATTGACTGAAGGGGACGGAAGTGAAGGGTGGGGAATGCGAAGGTTGTACAACATTTGCGCCTTTCCGCGCGCCTTTGGTAAGTGACGATGGTGAGGACGGGTAAGCAATTTATTCCGAAAGAGCTCTGAAGTCCAGTATGTCAAGACCTAAATGATACAGCGATATGCGGGGTGGAGATCTTGGTTGGACTAAGAAGATGCTTGGAAAGAGCATCTTCTTTTGAGACACGAGGTTGTCCTGTAGGCATGTCAGACAGGATTTTATGACGAGAGAGTTGCACTGATCACGACGGACTCAGCTTAGAGGATGTATCGCGTGTTAAGCGGCATGCCAGACCAATAAGCTCTTATAGCTCAAGTGTAAGGACGGGCTTCTCTCACTGCCCATCTCACGAAAGGGAGAGCTTCACCTCACAACTGCCGAGCTAAAAATTGATCGAGTAAGGCTTTCGTGATGTCAGCGATGTGTTTCAAACTCAGCAATTTACACTATGTCAGAACCTGTTCCTGTGTGCAGGACATTGATCTTGGTGCTTAGATGTGGCAATGTAGCTTGGCATTGATATGAATGTCGTCGACGAGCTCAAACTTGGCCGTTTAAACCGTACACGGACCCAAAACGGGCATGGCGTGCCATCTTACGGTGAACGTCGTATCAGATCTCGATAAGAAGTGAGCCTGTCTGCAGCCCCTCCCTCCTATGCTTTACATGCATGCACGTGAAATGAGATGCGGCTTACAGTGCCACAAACGGGCTGACGGAGCATGATAGTTGCCGGCTTGTCACGATCCCTATGCCCAAGATGCAAGTATTTTGGAATGCAGCAAACACATTGTATTCCATTTTATAATTAGCAATTGATAGGTAATGACTGACTTGAAACAAAAATCGCAAGTCTTTTTAAGACCTAATCATCACATCATAGGCCAAGCTCGAGAGCATCAGCCATCTTCCGTCAAAAGTTCACAATTTCCCTGCTACGCATTCCCTTCCACTCCCCCCCCCAAGAGGCATCGCTGCTCCCACGAGACATGATACTGGCAATCGAGTTCAACCAATCTCATGACATCATGACATCACAGAGTGATGCTTATACACTGACACCCTCGGTAATAACGTTGACGCCCTTGACACCCCTGTTCCTACGAGCATAATAGCGTCTCTTGGCAGCCTTCCATGCCTCGATACCGGCGACATAGACGAACAGACAGCCAACAACGATACCCCATTCCCAAGTGATGCCCTTGTGCTTAAACACAGCCTCATTAACAACCGGAATATAGACAACGGGGAAGGTAATGACAAAGCCGGCGATAACAGCCCAGAAGAGGAACTTGTTGTACCAGACTGCCTGGAAGACTGAGAATGGGCCCTTGAAGCGCTCGGAGTCGAGCTTGAACAGCGAACGAGTGAAATGCTTGACTTCCCATGCAGTGACCAAGATAAGGAAGGAGAGGACGGCAAAGGTAGTGGCGCGGGCACGGAAGACAACATCACATGTGCCGTTGTAGCCAGAATTACAGTCGTCGCCCAGATAGCCACCGTTGGCGCCGTAGACAACGATGGCGAAGGCGGCGAGACAGAGAGAACCCATTAGGGTACCGTAAACCATCTTGTCGATGATGAGCTCCTTGGTGAAGACGCCGGTGCGTAAGGAGTGAGGAGGACGCAACATAATGTCGAATGTCTTCTCTTCCATGCCAAGACCGAGGGCGAGGAAAGAGGATGTGATCATGTTGACCCAGAGAATCTCAAGCGGACTGAGTGGGAAGATGCTATTGCCCGCCTCATCTCTGAATGCAAGTGCAATCAAGAGAAGAATGACCTGAGCGATGTTGGATATCAACAGATGCATAAGGAACTTTTGGATGTTGTCAAACAGTCGGCGACCCTCTTCAACTGCTTTGACAATAGAAGCGAAGTTGTCGTCTGTAAGAACCATATCGGCAGCCTCCTTAGCAACATCAGATCCGTTGATACCCATGGCGACACCGACATCAGCACGCTTTAATGCTGGGGCATCGTTCACTCCGTCGCCGGTCATGACACAGTATGCCTGACGACGATGAAGTGCGTCCACCATGCGGACCTTGGTAGCTGGACTACAACGAGCGAGAACGACAGGAAGGTGCTCCATGGCATCAATCTCAGATTCAGCGAGCGCATCGAACTGACTGCCCTGCATGACGAGAGTTGTGGCGTTTTTAGTGGTAAGAGCAAGATCGTTAATAAGGCCAATCTCTTTGGCGATGGCAGTTGCGGTGTCGATATGATCACCGGTCAGCATGTGAATGCTAATACCGGCCTGCCTACATGCCGCAATACTGGCAGCGGTCTCAAGGCGAGGTGGGTCGTAAAGACCGACGAGACCGAGAAATTCAAGGTTAGACTCGATCCACTCTCTGTTGCTGGCTTCCTTCGCCTCGCTAGCTGGAAGAGACTTTGTGGCGATACAGAGAACGCGCAGGCCTTGCTTGGCCATCTCTGACATGCAATCTTCGATAATCCTCCTTTGTGTAGCCGAGGTGTTGACTAGAAGCGGTAGGATAGACTCGCCAGCACCCTTGGCGTACACGTTGATAGTTTCGGTACAGGTGTCCTCGTAAGCGACAGACATTCGCTTGATACCGGAGTTGAAAGGATGCTCAGCGACGAAGTTTACAGTCTGGTCGGCGAGGAGGTCCGCTTTGCCGTGTTGAAAGCGCATAGCGAGGACTTGGAGAGCAATGTCTGTTGGCTCACCCATGCCCGTCCATGAAGATACGCCCTTCTCGGTGGTGCTTGTCTCAAGATTGTAGTAGACAGTGGACAAGTTGCAAAGAGCGACAGCGTCGAGAAGCTTTGAGAATGATGGGTTGAGGTCAGAGTTCTTGTCGACGACCTTCTCACCCAGCGTGGCATAGCCGTTGGTTGGGTCGAAGGTGCATGTGGTATCGTGGACGCCGAGCATGCCCATCTCTGGAACCCAAACCTCACGTGCAACCATCTTTCCTTGAGTCAAAGTACCAGTCTTGTCAGAACAGATGTGAGTGATACCGCCGATGGCCTCGAGAGATTGCATTTTGCGGACGATAACGTGGCCCCGGGCCATGGCCTTGATGCCGATAGCAAGAGTGATGGTGAGCACTGCAATGAGGGATTCCTGGACCGGTTAGCACGATTGCCATACGAAAGAAGGAATGTACATACTGGAATGACCGCAACTGCCACACAAATACCATAGATGACGACTTCCTCCTCAAGATCCCACTTGTTCGCTGAAAAGACGATAATGGCAAGCAGAATAGCAAGAGCAAAGAGGAGCAGAGCGAATTTGCTCAGAGTGACCTGGAGAGGAGTGCCGACAAGACCTAGAGTATTCTTGATACCCCGCCAGGCCTTTCTGAAGAAACGAACGAAAACATTTCCTTCCTTGCTGGCCTTCTTGTCTAGAAGCATCTCTGCAATGCGGCCAACCTCGGTGTTCATGCCCGCGGCAATGATGACACCATGTCCACGACCCTTGGTGACGGTGGTTGCAGAGTAGGCACAGTTGGTGCGATCTCCCAGCGGAATATCGAGAAGTTTCATAGTTTGCGTTGGCGTCTTGACTACTGGAAGAGACTCTCCAGTAAGAAGGGCCTCGTCGATCTCAAGATTGACGCCGTCGAAGAGACGTAGATCCGCTGGGACAACGTCGCCGACGGAGATCTGGACAACATCTCCACAGACAAGTGTCTCGGCCTTGACAGACTCGACTTTGCCGTTACGGATGACTTTACATGTTGGTGCTGCAAGATTTTGGAGAGACTTCATGGTCTTTTCTGCTCGAAAGTCTTGAACGAAACTAAGGCACGTGGTCAGTTTCCCGATGTGGCGTCGAGGAGCACACAAGCATACCCTAGAATGATGTTGAGAGCAATGACCGCCGTGATGACGCCGCCTTCGATGAAATCAAACATACCATAGCTGAGAGCCATGGCGAGCAGCAATACCTTGACAGGATTAGCATTTCATCAGTGCATAGACATCGCACGCATTGGCAATTACAGCCATTAATCCATACATGTCCCTCGAGTGTCACGAGCAGATATATCAGGGTGCATTGTGTTGCGAAAAGTTTTTTTGAGGATTTCTTTCTTACGATGGTCAAACTATTGGAAACCTGTCTTAGGAGGATCTTCCACGCCGATACTCCCCCAGCCGCTTCGAGCTTGTTAGGGCCATCACGCTCCAATCGAGCTGCCGCATCCTTGCCATCGAGTCCATTTCTTGAAAGTATCGTTAGCTTGCCACGAGTGTTTGGGACAATAAGTTCAGCCTACTTGACGTCGACACGATATTTCTGGACGATGTTGTTAAAATCGGTCGCGTGCGCAGACTTATAGCCGCCATCCCAGTTCTGCTTGTTAGTTGCGCCAGCTTCCCAGTCAACGGTGATGCTATCAGTGATGCTATTGCTGAGACTTGACGCATAGCTCTGAAGAGGCTTCTTCTTGTCGTTGTAGTTCTCGGTGCCGGATCTTACCTGCTCCGTCTTCTCGCTTGGGAGGTGAGCTCTTTCACGGAGCGAGGAACGTGGTGAGGGAAGGTTGTGCCATTCCTCAGGGTTGAATGGTGAAGTAATAACCATTCAATAAGCACGAGAACGCTGTGGTTGTAGTAGGGGCACCGAACTTGTTGTTGGTGTTAAAGTGTAAAACGACAAATTGAAACTTGTTTATCTGGTATACTTCGATAGAAGCAGACCGACTCTTATAGGAATAAGAACGAAAGCGGGAATGCGGGGAGAGGAACCATATACAAAGGTGAAGAGAATCGCCTGTGGAATCCGCTCGCTTCTTCTCCAATGGCGACACGATTTAGCGGTAGGGAAGTACCGTCCAAGATTACGGAAGAGACGACGGGCGAATCTCATGACCAGCCGACGCTGCACTGGACTGTGCCACCAAGACACGCCTTGCACCAGCGTATGTAGGTCAGCACACTACGGGAAGACTCGAGCCAATTGCAGACAAGCTTTTAGCCACTGGGACAATGGTCCATCCAGTGTACAAGGGGGCACTTGACGACACTGTCTGGATGCTCTGGATGAGCGTTATCCATGACACTGCCAAGTCACTCTACCTGACAAGCGCGGGAGGCACGATGTAGGACGATGTAGGACGGCGATTAGCAGCAACTTAGCTCATCCTCTCGATGAATGGGGATTGTGCACGTTGAAGCAGGGCACTTCTCGGCGACGGGTCAAGCAAGCCGCCAGACTGGCACCAAGGAAACACTGCCACAATGCTCAAGAGTCTTTGTATCTTGGCGTTCCTTATCACTTCCCACCGCAGACTGCAGATGCCCGCCTGTACGAGGAAAACGTAGGACAGAGCTCAACGTACAACTACGTCAAGAACGCCGCAGGAAGCCGCAAACAACTTGGCTCTGCATCTTCTATCTGACAGGATGGACTTCTGCTGCACTGCCGCGCAGTGGAGGAGAGAGCCACACATGAGTCGAAGAGGTTGACAGACACAAGACTTGGCCATCCATCTGTCGCCATCACCTTCTCCATCGTACTTGTGGCGCAGCAATCTGTCATGTGTGGCGTTTGTGGCACATGTCCCAATTCCTCATCCAGACTTGGCTCTCAAAGATGATCCGAGACAGACACGGATCATCGATGATGCGTTTATCTATAAATAGTACGGTGTGTCGATGACGTCTGTTTAAGCTTTAAGCGAGTGTTCTAGACTTGCTATCAGGTCGACCACGTGGCTTGGCTGGGTTCAGAGGCAAAGCTGCGGATATCCATAAGGAGAATCAACTAAAAGCAAGAGTTATCGTGAAACGAGTAATCCATCTCTTGGAACAACACCTTGGCCTACGTTTCGACGGCAAGCAATCAGAGCAATAGAGATCGAAGATTTGATCCAGATCTGAGATTCCTCTACAGGGTTGACAAAGATGTGATGGATGAGTATGAAAGTAACATGACCGAAGAGCTACACGAGAACCGTCACTAAACAGTGAGCGGCCGTGAATTAAAAACACCACAACTAATACATCATCCCGCCCAACGGCTCAACATTATACACCCTCGCCCTCTGATACTCCCTATCCGCCACAGGCACAACGTGCGGCACCGCCTGCGGAACAGGCATCCCAATCCCCATATGCCCCATAACCATTCCACCGCCAAGTCCAGCGACTCCGATTTCACCACCCAAACCAGCCATCCCCAACCCATTCATCCCATTTTCCTGCACACCACCAACATAAGGCCCCATCCCCCTCTCAATCATCCTCCCCAACCTCTGCACTGGCTCAACCCAACTTCCCTGTCTCCTCCTCGCAGTCGTCGCATTCATACCAAAAGCTTCCGTGTTCGCCGCCGTGCCCAACAGTGGTGAGGAAGACGTTGTTGAAATCTGTGGGCCTTGGACCAGAGGCGCGGTGTGGACGTGGATATGGTTACTGGCGCCTCCACGCTCCCTTTCGCGCTCGCTTCGTTCGTGGCCGCGTTGCTCCCAGTCACCATGCGTTGAGCGCCCCGACGTCGTCTGGTTCTGTAGATGTGGAGGAGGGCCGGCGTTCCCGCCATAAACTGGGACCCCTAAAAGGCCCGTCGGTGGAGGCCGCAGATGGGAGTTCTCATACACAGCGTCGTTGTTCCAGGGTGACCAGGAGATGTTCTCGCGCCAATCCATTTGTCGCCTCCGTCCATCATTGTATCCAATATTTCCAAGGGTATAGCCGGTAAGACGCTTAGCAACCCTCTCCTCCAGCTTCACCTCCCTCTCCCTCTCTTTTTCGATTTTTCGTTCTGCCAAGCGTTTCGCTTCCGCTTTGAGTTGGGTTTCTCGCATCAGGGTATCGATGCCCTGTGCTGTATACCGTGCCATGGCTCTCGCTTCCTCATCCACAGCCAGTAAGCGCCCTTCTCTTATATCCTTCATATCCCTTCTGGTCAACGCAGTACTCGTTCTCTCCCTACTCTTACTCCTACTTCTCGTCCTACTATGACTCCGACTTCTGCTTTTCTCCCTCCTGTGTCCCCTCCCCTCCCGGCCCCCCCTTCGTTCCTCTTGATATTGATATGAACTCCGACGGCCAAAAGAAGATGCTGAACCACGGCGGACGGCGTCGCCAATCTTGCGCGCAACGCGGTAGATGCCTTCGACTTCTGCGATGATGACTGATGATTTCCGTCTCTCGGGCCGCGGCGTCTGCATCTGCATCGCCACCTCTTTCAATTGTCCTTGTCCTTGTTGTCCATTCTGCTGCTGGAACTGCCCCGTGTTCGCGCCAAACTGCGGAGGCTGCTGCGGCACTGGCGATGGGAAGAAGATATTCGTAGTCTCCTCCACCTCTGGCTGTGTCTGGGGGTATTGATGTGTCTGCGGCGGCACTTGGGGCAAGATCATGCCGGGAGGAGGGGCGGGCGGGTGGACGACGATGTTGTGTGGCATCGGCGCTCGGTGGCGGCCACGAGACATTGAGGATGAGCGAGATGAGGGGTAGGTGGAGCGGGAGTGTGAGTATTTTGTGGAGGCGCCTCTGCCAGGTTTTTTTTTGGGTGGTGGGGAGAGATAGAAACACATCTTCGCCGTGCTCTCAGGCGCAAAGGCGTGGAAATGGCCGCTATGATGCTAATGAAGCTTCTGCAGCAAAAGAATATGTATTAAAGGCGCCTTGAAAACAGATTCGGCGTAGTTGAGCTAAGAGCTATAAAGGTAGAACGGAGAGGAATGAGATACGGCACTAACTTATAGCATGACCAAGTAGTCGAGCCAACGTTTCTGTTCGCAAAGATGCGCTCTTTAGACACGGTGTCCCACTAAAGTAGGATAAAAGGGCCACATAATGGCGTAAGAGAGCGAGAGGAGACACAAACCTTGTGTGGAGAACCGAGACATCTAGAAAGGAACGCAATGCGATCATGTACGAGGCCGCCATGAACATGGTGCCTCAAAATAGGATGCATTGGGCACCACAGCTTTGGCCCTCTTGCAAACGAGGTAAGACATTATTCGTTGTATGTACGTTATTTGATATCCAAGTGTCATGCTCGCGGTATGCTCGTCCATATTGAACAAACGGACGGAAACCCGGAAATAGCTCCGCTCAGAGCTTCGCCTTCTTCACGCTCTGCTGCCACGCAAATTGCTGTCTCAAAGTTAGCACGTCTCTCAAAGTCACAATCGTAGTCAGCCCTATGCAACCACCCATCATCCCGCATAACCCCTTTAGACACTTTTCTATCCTGGGAGTATGCAGTGGTTGAAGAAGTGGCGACACTCACAACGTCCTTCTGCATGAAGAGGAGATTTACCAGTTTCTTTGCCTGTCCCGCTTCGATAATCACGTTGACGACCGTGACCTTTTCACTCTTATATCCCTCCCTCGTCGCCTTCTCCAGCTCCTCTGGTGTGCGGACCAGATAGCCGTTGCCTCCACACATCTCTGCTAGCTTTTCGTAGCCTACCTCCCATCCCAGACTAGAGGAACGAAGGCCACCAGCTTTACCCTCAATAGTAAGCGCCCTTTTCTCCTCCCACGACTTCTCATCCGCAGAGTCGCCATGGTAAACCCCCGAGTTGTTGATAACATAGATGAGAATAGGCATCTTGTATCTGGCCATAGTTTCCACCTCCGCCAGACTAAACCCAAACGCCGAATCCCCCTCCAGACAAACAATCTTCTTCGGCTTCGCGGATGGTCCCGCCTTACCTTCCGGGTTCGGGATATTATACGCCATGTGCGCGGCAATTGCATAGCCCATACCCACGCCCATCGTGGCGGATGTGCCGGCGTCGAGACGGAGGCGCGGGTGCTCGACGTTGAAGATTGAGCGGGAGATGTCCATTGTGTTTGCGCCTTCGGAGACGTAGACTATCTCCCCGTCGTCTGGCTCGGAGAGGGAGTGGAGGGTGGTTTTGATGACGTCGAAGACGCGGGCGTAGGTCATGGGGATGCTGTCTACCTTTGCTGCTTTTGCGGCTGTGGCTTCATTCTTGGCTGTGCTGGCTTTGAGTGCTGCGACGTACGGGGACGCGGTGTCGTATTTGTAGCTGTTCAATGCAGAGTTTAATTGGGAGGCGACGATGTTGATGTCGCCAACGATAGCTAGGGAGGCGTCTCCGCCGTTCTTGCCGAGCTCGTCGGGGTTGATGTCTACTTGGATGATCTTGACGTTCTTGGCCCATTTTGGCTCTTCGCCGAAGTGGAGGATCCAGTTCAGTCTTGCTCCCAACACCAAGGCAACATCTGCGCCTTTCAGCGCTGCCGAACGTGCTGGTGCGGTGTTGGATGGGTGGGAGTCAGGAAGGACACCCTTACCCATTGGCGTAGGTAGGAACGGTATCTGCGTACTATCAATTAGTTGACGAATACCGTTCTCGGCTTGTGCGGAAGCTGCTCCCTTTCCAACAATAATGAGTGGCGCCTTAGCCGACTTCAACAGAGCCGCCGCATTCTTGATGCGCTCTGGATCCCCTGCTGCTCTGACCGGGTGCGGCACTACCAGTGCGCCTCCCTCCTCGACATCTCCCTGGATTACATCTGCCGGCAGATCAATGAATCCAGTGCCTCCTCTCCCATACCACGCCGTTCTATAACCAGTCGTCAACGTCCTGGGGATATCCTCAAGTCCTGCCCTAATCGCCAGCTTCGTATGCGGAGTCAACAAGCTCACAGCATCCAGCTCCTGAAAAGCTCCCTTAGTGATAAGGTTCGTCTCACTGCTTCCTGCCAGAAGCAACAATGGCCATGCGTTCACATCACTGTTGCCCACTCCAGCCATAGCATGTAACACACCCGGTCCTCCGACCACCAGACATACTCCCGGCTTTCCAGTCAGATACCCATATGCGGTTGCGGCGTACGAGGCGGCTTGTTCGTTGCGGAAGGCGATGAAGCGGATGCCGAGTGCGATGCACTCTTCTGCGATTGTGACAACGGGGATTCCGACGAGACCAAAGATTACGCGGACGCCGAGTTGGTGGAGCGATTGGGCGATCGCTTTTGCGCCGGTTAGTTGTTGAGACATTGTTGCCAACTCGTTGTTTGTTCAAGCGAGAATGAAGTTAACTTTGAAGTTAACGAATTCATTGATCAACTAGTTACTATCGATGATAGTTAGTGAGGAGCTGTTATGGCGCAACCGAGGCTAGGACACCTTGGGAGATGTTCTGTTATGTCAATGCTAACTGACGGGCAGCCCCTCCAAAGTGGTGGGCGGTGACGCTTAGCCCCGCGGATTGTAGCGGTGGTTAACGGGCGGGCGCAAGGGTGACCGCCCCTCGGTTCAGAAGCTTTAAACTTGTACATCCAGCGCGCGCCTGTAGATCAAGATCCATTTCTATCTCAAAATTGTCTCACTTGGTAATCATACAGAGATTAGCCGAATAGACGCCGTGGCATCCATCTCAATTGAAATAGAAGTTCCCCTCACGCTGCACAAAGTTTCCAAGTCCCTAAACGACCCCGCGTCCGTTGTTACGAACACCCAGAACCACTTCACGGCGCAACCTGATGAACCACAAACTTACAACAACACAAACAGTCACACAATGTCGGAAACCGTACCACCCGCTGCCACTGGCGCACCAAGCGTCAAGTCTCCATCCGACACTTCTCCAGCGACCACGCCTTCTGCCGTCTTCAGCGCCGTACCACCAGCCGCAACAGGCGCACCAGGCGTCAAGTCTCCATTCGACGCTTCTCCAGCGACCACACCTTCTGCCGTCTTCAGCGCCGTACCACCAGCCGCAACAGGCGCACCAGGCGTCAAGTCTCCATTCGACGCTTCTCCAGTGACCATACCTTCTGCCGTCTTCAGCGCCGTACCACCAGCCGCAACAGGCGCACCAGATGCGCCAGCACCAAAGAATTATTCCACCGACCCAACACTCTATCTCTACACGTCTCTCACTGCGGGCTCGTCTCACATTGTTACGGCCACTTCTCGCATGGAGACAATACTCAAGGCAAACCGCATCCCATTCACCGGGCGCGACCTCGCAACCGACGAGAAGGCGCGCATGCTCTGGGGCAGAAGATCAGGAAAGGATGCACAAGGGCGTGTGAGAAAGTTGCCTGGCCTGGTGCAGGAAGGTCTGGTTATTGGTGTAAGTATCCGCAACCCTTCAAACCCCATCTCACGAAGTCAAAGTGAGAGCAAGCAGCAGCAACTAACGAACACCCAGGACGTCGTAGAAATAGAAGACTGGAACGAGTACGGCGAGTTAAAGCAACACGTCAAGATCGTGGGAACCCACAACCTCGTCGGGCCAGCCAAGCCGTTGCTTAAAAAGAATCAAGCCGCATCCCAGCTCAGCGGGAAGTCCACTACGTCCACCATCCCGGGATCGAAGTCCACGGCTCCTACCGCGTCCAAGACGAGTACGCCGATCGCTGCTCAAGCGACAAAACCAAGTGGATCACCAGCACTGGCGCCGAGGCTCGCGGAAGAGGTAAAGGAGAAACAGAATGCGACGATTGGGATTACATCCGCGATGCGCGAGATGGCGCTTGAGGCGAGTCAGAAGGTGAAGGATTTGAGGAAGAAGGGTACTGAAGCTACCATCACCGCTTCATCCACCGCCACGTCGGTTGCAAGCACTGCCGCTGCCACTGTTGGTGGTGTTGCTACTACCGCTACCAACACCGCACAGGTCGTTCTGCCAGAGACGCTTGGACGAAAGCCAGAGCCTACCGTCCCAGAAGAGAAGGTCGCGGAGAAGGCCGAGGAGGAGCTGAAGAACGAGAGGATCGCTCCAGATGGTGCGGTCAAGAGCGAGAAGATCGAGGATAAGTCTGCTGCGTCGGAATCCGCCGGCAGCTCTACTCCCCCATCTTCGAGCTTGAAGACTGCCCCAGCTTCCGATGATGCCTTGGCCTCGAAGCGCGTCAAGATCTGCGAGCCGGTGAAGTCCGAGAAGAAGGAAAAGAATTCCACGAACTCAGTCAATGAGAAGGCTTCGGCGCAGACGGAGACTGGTGCGTGGGTGCCAACGGATATTAACCCGCCGATTAGAAGTCATAGAGGCTCTGAGGTTGAGGAGGCGCCGCGGGACGAGGTTAGGAGGATCGAGAGGGAGTTGGTTATTGCGGAGGGGAATGAGGATGATAATGAGGATGACGATGAGGATGCTGTTGTTAATGATGATAAGAACGAGGAGCCAGTGAAGGAGGAGGAGCGTGAGAAGAAGGGTGATGTGATGAACGAGGAGGTGCTCGCAAGCTCGCAGAGTGATGAGAAGGAGAACAGAAAGGTGGAGGAGGTTATTGAGACGGTTGTTGATAAGGAGGGGAAGGTGCCGCAGCCGAAGAACGATTATGCCTCTTTGTATGAGTTGTAAGAAGGGTCACATGTCAGACCGGTGCATGGAGGGAGATTAGCGATCTGCGCGATGTAGCGAGGGTATAAATATGCCTTTCTGAGCACGACGAGATACTGCTGTAACTTAGGCAATCGACATGATCATAATCCACTACCATTACTAACCGATTGCGAGGCGATGCCAGTAGAGAGGCGTTAATAACGGCAGCTTGGCATACTTGGATGCTGGTAGAAACCCACCTACTCTCCCTCCAGAATAGCGCCGAGGAAGAAAGAGAATGCTGGCTGGTTCGTCGACGTACCAACAACACACCAGGGGCTTACGTGCCCAATATTTCCTCCAAGTTTATAGGTGCCAAAACAAGATTGTAGACTTCAGATGCTTTTGTAACAATCTGGCGTCCATCCTGGTAAAGTTTCGGTTTGGCTGGGCGGCCAGGAGGTCAACCAGAAGAAGACCCTAAGAAGGTGGGCGTATCAGAACCGGCCAACCTGCAGAATATTGGGTGTTGGACAACCAACAAATTCCAAATCTCCCTCAGCGAACGGCCGGCCGGTTCGTGTTGACGCTGCTGAATTCGAGCTGCGTCATCAGCAGAAGCGCGGCGGAGGCAATAGTATAAGCTATCCTCAATAGGTCGTGGGTCACCTGGCAGCGCGGTAGGGCCCTAAGCTGCTGACGTCGTGGCTGTCGCTAACAGGTTGGCGACAATAGGAGCTGGTTGATAGTTGCCGACAGCAACCGGTCGGAGATGCTGACATCGAAAAATCATGAAATTGGGACTTCGTCTGTAGAACAGGTACGCCACAGAAATTCATTTTTGCATAAACTCGCTAAAATGATATCGCTAAAATGATGTCGCCAAAATTGTACACGAACCCATCTAACCGGTTGCCATTACTATGTCCCATCTATCGTATTATTTTCCTGTTCCTCCCCATTTTCTCACGCCACCCCTCTTAGGCCTTCTTCTTCTCCTCCCACCACCTAAGTTCTCCCTTTTTCCTCGACTCAAGGTGATCCTCCACACTCCTACTCATCGCGTCCTTCATCGCCACCAACGGCCTATATCCCAACCTCTCCTTCGCCTTCTTACAGCTATAATACCTCGTCATACAACTAAACTTGATCCCCCTCCTCGTCAACTTACTCTTCCTTCCCAGCATTGGCAGCAAGTTCTCGCTTATCGTAGCAAGCGGAATCCCAACACCCTTGGTAATAGTCCACACGCCCTCCGTGCCAGCCTCGTGTCCAGCGAGTGCCCAAAGCTGGCGAGGGAAGTCCCAGAAGTAAACGGGCGAGTCGTTGGTCACTATGAAGGCCTCTCCATCGACTTTCTCGTGGTCTAGTGGCGCTATAGCCATTTTCGCAGTCTGCAGCAGTATCGAAGCGGCGAGGAGGTGCGCGTGTGCCACGTTACCGACGTATGTGAAATCGAAGAGGTTGTCGTTGGTGCCGACTTGGAAGTTCGTCTTCCCCGTAAACAGCAGATCCATCATCGGCGGCACGAGCTGGACGTCGCCTTCGCCGAAGATGCCTGCTGGGCGGATGCAGGCTGTGAAGAGAGAGTTCTTTGGTCCCGAACGGTTCGCTTCGATGACCAATTCCTCGGCCGCGGCCTTCGTCTCGGCGTAGTAATCGGTTTGGTTTGCGCCGCGGAGGATGGGCCAGCGTTCGTCGGCGTTTATGAGATCGGTTACTGAATCTGAAATAACAGATGCCGAGGATGTGTAGACGAGGGCGGTGACGCCTGTGGTTTGGCAGGCGGTAATAACGTTCTTCGTTCCCAACACATTGACCTTGTAGAGGAACTCATTTGGTGTCTCAGCCACAGCGATTGGCGACGCGGTATGAATAACGACATTCGGCTTGATCTTCTCAAACAGCCCAGTGAGAGCCTCGAGATTCGTCATGTCGCCATCGTAATAAGATACGCCATCGGATTTGGGACGACGGTTGCGAAGGGTGCGGATGTCGATGACTGCCACCTTGCAGTTGTACATCTCTACCAACTGGTTGACGACGTGGTGGCCGAGGAAGCCGCAGCCGCCGATTACGACGACGGTGCCAAGGTCTTTTTTGATCTGGTCTGCCATCTCGTGTGAGGTTGGATGGACAATGGATGGAGGGCAACTGAGCTGAGCTATCTTGGTGTTGTCGTGAACGATTTGGGAGATGGAGAAACTAAAATCCGGGGGAGCGAACCACCAGGGTTATGCATCTAACCCAGCATTTACCCTGAGCAGTTGGGAGATACGAGTACGATATGAGAGCGGTGGAAGCCGGCAGAATAGGCATGTCAAGCTCACGCGACTGTTGCCTTCTGTAACTTATAACCTCACATCACACTGTGCAATAAGCAATAAGAAGCAATAAGCAATAAGCAATAAGCAATGAACAATGAGCAATGAGCAATGAGCTCTTGCAATAAACTTGCTCCCATTGCTCAATGCGAACCTACCGAGTATTCCTGTGTGCATTAGCATTACCATAGGAAACTATGTAGATGGAAGGGATGAATTCCCCCAGATCATGGACTGTGAACTACCTAAGAAATCTTTCTTACTTTTCAGCACCAAATGAGGGTCCTCATGATGAGTTGTGAGCACAAGTTCATGATTACTACCTCTTTTAACATTTAACACTGTCCTTAAGACTTTGGCATTACGAACGGCTTGAAGCCCACCAACGCCGATTTTATTTTGCTTACTAAGGTCTTCTTCCACAGTGTTTCATGTTTGCACCACTGGGTGCCATGGGAGAGTTCTCGGCCGCCACCCGGGTGGTTAATGCCGCGTCCCTTGTCTAATCGGTCGACAAGGCTGAACCCACTTCTTGAGAAAATTGTGTGCAACGACGATGAAACGCAGTAGTGTTTAACTCTCAAACACAACTGACCTCTTCAACATGCTCTGGGCAGGCAAACAGTCACCATGATGGGAGACGTGTCAAACTGGCAAATACAGGCTGTCAGCTTCCTGCTTGCGTGATGCCTTGTTTGTATCACCCCTCTGTTTCCTTCCCTCTGCCACTCTGCTCTTTACTTCTGTCACTCATCTCTTTCCTTCCCTCTGCCTCTTCGCTTTCCTTCTCCCACTCTTCTGCCACTCTTCCGCCTCTCTTCTCTTTCCTTCCTTCCGCCTCTCTTCTCTTTCCTTCCATCTGTCTCTCCTCGCTTTCCCTCCTCGCCCCCATGCTCTTACGCAACAGCAACGCGGCGCCGGCAAGTGCGGTTGTACGGACATCCAGAGGTAGGTCCCACTTAGTGGAGGCATGACACCCTCCTTTGTCTTTCTGTTCGTCTCTCTGTGGATCCATCATCATCACATCAACACATCAGCATCCAGACCATCCATCAATACGAGCCAAATCAGTACATCAGCATCCAGACCATCAATACGAGTCACATCAGTACCACAGCTATCAATAGACCACAGTACGAAGTAACCAACATTACCAGCCAATCCAGCCGGTCAGACCGTAGGACTGACTATCTTCATCCCAAAGGACCAAAGGAACGGTAACAAGCATACACAAGCATACACAAGCATACACAAATATACATCCTGCAGGCTTCTTTCATCCGTCAGCGATTTCCTGGATCCAGGTTCCTGGATCCAGTTTCATCTACACCATTCCGTGCTCCCACTCTTCACAGGTCACAACAAAGCACGCAAACAAGCTCCGGCAGATCGTTTCGTCGGTGAGGCAGAATGTCCATTTCGGGCCTCGTAAACCAGTCTTAGGCCTTCTCTCAGGTGGGTAGGGTCCCGATATAGCAGTGCGCTACACAAGCCACGTCAAAGATCGGCCAAGATGTGGATCTCGCTCTCCACCATCCGGGCTATCAGCCTCGTCGTGGTCCCACTGTTCAGCAGCGCAGTCGTAGGCTGGCACCCCGACGCCGAAAAAGTAAATAGCATGATGTACGAGGAGTTTGGTAATGGGGATTATATGAACAGGGACCACCTCGGCTTAACCCACGGAACCGTGACGCCTCGCTTGACTACTTCTACCGTCGTTTGTCACGGAACCGCTACTTCCTGCTCAAACATTCCTGCGATAACCAACGCCACTACCACGCTTGACTCGACAGAATCCACTACCACAATTGTCGCTACTCCGAGCTTCCAAAGCCAGCCAACCCATTCACCATCTCTTGCAGCAGAAAAATCAGACTTTAATCAACCTCCCATTGCCGAAAATCAAGAGCAAGAAACAACAGACCTCCCAGCAACAAGCACAATGTCCAACTTCACCGTCACCTCCCTCACCTCGAGCTTGCCTGCTCTTAGCTCGACGCCTCTCGTATCCCTCACTTCGGTCTCGTTCGTGAGCACGACCCTCACCCCGTCCACCACGCTTGATCCAACAGATACCGAGATCCTGCTCGACTCTACCACAACCGCACCAAAGAGCACTTCTACTCCAGACAACGAGGACGAAAAGCCGTCTGAGGAGGAGACCAACAGTGACGAGGAGCAGAACAATGAGGACAATGAGGACAGTGAGGACAATGAGGACAGTGAGGACAATGAGGATAATGAGGAGGACCAGTCCCAGCAGGACGGTGGGAGGAATACCGTTACCAGCCTCCAATACGTTACCAACACGCCCACTGATGCTGCTGGTGCCGAGCAGACGGGAGACGCCGAGGTTGCCCCAGTTGTGCAAAGTGGGGAGAACGCCGCGCCAAAGCTGAGCGCTGGGGCTTGGATGTGTGTTATGCTTGGATTGGGAAGCGTTGTTGCTGGTATGTTGTAAGAACAGCATACCGAGGACTACCAGGATGATGAATTAGACGGACACGATGGTCGGAAAGGTGCATTGTGGGTATAGACGGGTTGCTTTGAACAAGGAGTACAATAGAAGGATAAGGAGGAATACCCACACGTACGAAACGACACACAGAGTACACAGCGGTATCGTAAGAGGTACCTGATTACCCACAGCGATACAGGTCAACAAAAGAAACACCAACTTCGTTCTATGCGCACCATTTCATACGTAGATTAGAAAAAGGGAACAAATAAAAAGACTTCAAATATTATCTGCTTCTGACAGCTGCCATCATGTGTCTTCCGTGCACAACTGTTGACAGCACTCTGTGTCATGAAGGCCCAGACTTTTGACAGCTGTCCAGTAAAAACTGACAAAGATCCGTGAAATTATTAGGCTAATGGCAGATTCTTCTACGACATGACGTGCGCTGACTACCGCATCGAGCTAACTCTCCGAAGCATGTGATGGAACTCTGATATACTCACCATTATTATTGAGCGATTCAAACTGCCACTCATAATAAACAAATTCATGCTATTCGTGGGTATCATCTCAAAAGTTCGGAGATTTGTAATCAGTTTGCATACTCAGGCATGAACCGGTATATTGCCTTGTTCGTTCATTCTAACATCTATGCATGAGCTTGTAACGAGTGAAAGCAAATGTAGCTACCAACCTACGGGCTAGGCGAGATTTCCGAACTCTGCCTCCGCAACCTCAACAGCACCCTTCGGCTTCCCCCCCTTCCACAATCTTCAAATCCCTATTACTCACCTTTCCCCCTCCATTCGGCACGACCTCCTTGGTGCTCATATTCTTGACCGGAAACGTCTCCTTCGCCTCCTTGATCGCGTCCACAGACGCCTCAACCAGCGAATACACATCCATAGCCACACTAACCACCGCATGGCTTCCACCAATCGCCTTCTTCATTCCCGGCGTTCCAAAAACCGGGCCGCCAGCCGGCATATCATGCTTCCTCAGCGTCTCCCGAAACAGCTCCACCGTCTCTGAAAACTCCGGCTCATCTCCCCACGGGCCCGCCAGTCCCATGGAAGCCCTTACGTCCAAGGAGCCGAGCCAACACGCATCGATGTCTTTCACCTTGGTCAGGATGTCGTCGAGGTTGCGCACCGCCTCTTGCGACTCGAGCTGGATGATGACTGCAGCTTGACGGTTCAGAGCTTCCCAGATAGAGACGCCGTCGCTTGTCTCGGCGCTGAAGCCGGGAATGTAGCGTGCTGGCGGGGCGGA
>RCNJ01000173.1_pt1 | contig 47621 bp, 40 predicted proteins | sample 2041171 | NCBI WGS metagenome assembly RCNJ01 (sample SAMN09708213, study PRJNA481090) | feces metagenome | biome: feces | host: Pygoscelis adeliae | place: Antarctica: Rookery Lake | collected 2010-03-01 | reverse complement strand
CTAAGAATCCAAGGGAAACGCCGGCTCATCCTGCGGCGTTCATTGCGAGACAGAACGAGAAGGATCCGAGTGCAAAGAAGCCGTTGAATATGTTTGGGACGCAGTTTATTTTGCCGAGTCAGGTGGATAAGAGTGTGCTTGAGGAGTTGCCGATGGATATTAGGAGTCGGTTGATGTCGCAAGGGAATAATGGGACGCCGTCACGTGCAGGGTCAAATATCCCGAGTAGGATGGGGAGTAGGCAGGGTAGTCCTTCTGTGCAGGCGAAGGAAATGGAGAGAAGTCCGAGGAAGCAGATTGAGGAGCAAATATTACCAGATGGTATGGATCAAGAAGTGTTTGATGCTCTGCCGGGGGATATTAAGGCCGAAGTCCTTGCTCAATATCGTGCTGAGCGACCTGCTCCCGCTGGACCTTCACGACAACAAAACCTTCCTGTCCCAGGCTCACCACTGCCAAAGAGAGTCAAGTCACTTGGCTTCACACGTCCGGCTCCTGCTACCAAAGTGGCAGCGCCGAAGACGCTCGTCCCTTTAGTGCAACGAGGCAGGAAATCAGGCAGTCGCAGTACCCTCACTCAGTCGTCCTTCATGATCAACAGAACAGGCGAAGAGGGAGCAAATCCCGCAGCAGGCCTCATGGAAGAAGATATCGACCCCGATTACCTCGCAGCCATACCCGAGGAGCTGCGTCGCGAGGTGATCGCAGAACACAAGCGCGCTCGGCTTGCCGCACGATCGAAGCTCACCGCATCTTTGAAGCGCAAGCTACCCGTCCCACACGTGCTGAAGCATCAACAAGTCATCAAACTCCCACCGCGCCCTCGCCCTACGCTGGGATTAGAAAGTATATCCGAGCCCTCAGAGCTTCGTGACGCGATAGAGACGTGGCATAGAGAGGCAAGGGACGCGGGGCCGGATGAGGAGGATGTTAGAGCGATCTCCAATTATTTGGTGAAGGTAGTGTTGGATGAGAGAGCGACGGAGAAGGGGGTTGGTGCTGTGAAGTGGTTGGGTTGGATGATTAATGATGCTCGGGGTGGTGCGTTCCAGACGCAGCGGGCGGAGAAAGATTGGAATGATGCGTTGGTGAGTGTTAAGGAGGCTGTGGATAGGGCGTGTAGGCAGAGAGGGGTGGGTGGGGTGGATTGGGACAATGCCTAGTTTAATGCTTTGCAGGAGGAAGGTGAGTATGGATTGAGGTGCGGGAGTTTATGATACCAATTCAGCGCATGGAGACGGGTTACATAGAGGCAAGAAGCTATGGTTATGTCAAGCTGATCTAGAATACAACGTGATTAACCATCACTCTTCCTCCAGTCTGTGCCGGTGATGGTCCGCGAGGTTGGGTGTCCCACCACTCCACCTCCTCCCGCTATCACGGCCCATCACGGCCCATCACCAAAAACAAAACTGGAGCACTCCCTTGGGGGAGACTCGGGTATTGAGCCCGAGGCGGGGCTCGAACCCGCGACCTTGAGATAATCTTGAAGATTCCTGGTAAAGGAGATGGTAAGAGTCACACGCTCTACCGATTGAGCTACCCAGGCGGGTGTTGTTTGAGGTGCTGCTTTTATTGGCCTAATATCCCGAATAGTATGAAAGGGCGTCCTGGTGTCTGAAAATCAGGGTGGCCAAATCTCTCATCTTATGGATTAGAATGGATTAATCCAATCTCATACATTGGAAACTGGGCTATGTTCTAATCCGTAATCCGGATTAACGAGAAATAATTATTGTAATCCAATCTGATCCCCTGGATTAATTCCATTGAATCCGATTAAACGTTTCTTCATGATGAATAAGTTTGTGCCATGTTAATGGTTGGGTACATTATGGGCCTTACCCAATTAGGCCTGTTGCAATTTTGTGGATTATCAAAGGCCGTTTATCCTGGTGTAGCCCTCCACCTGCGCCGGATTTAGTTGCCAAAAAGATAACATAAGTTGTTGACTTTGGGAGTATGTCCGAAATAGCAGCAAAAAGGTGCAAATATGGATATATTGCCTATATAAGATTAAATCCGACGAAATGAGATTAAATCCAAGAACATACAATTGTCTAATCTCTACTCTTGAGATTGGAAAATGCCATCATCTGTAATCCGAGATTACGGAATTTAACAACCTATTGTAAATCTAATCCGTCAAGAAATTAAATTTGATTGATAACCTGATTTAATCCGATTATCACCTAATCTCTGGTCAGCCTGCCGAAAATGGAAAGCATGACCTTTTGGAAAGAGGAAGTTTGAAATGAACTTGTTTGCCATTATATCCACGAGACTCTCCTCTCAGTTTAAAATATCCAGCAAACTAGATAAATACGGCAGGCTGGAGTTCATTTACAGGTCGTTCTAAAGAACGGCTGCAATTGCCTGCCGAACGACCGGAAACTAATTTGCAATGATCATCGAAGCAAAATAAAGATAGCTTGCTTCTTTAATATAAATTCCCATTCCCCCAATTATTTTGTCATTGTATGTGTTTATGGCGATAGGCAGTAAAATTCTCGGTGGGGGGTATCATGCATGTCAAAACTCGTACCAACTCTTTACATACCCTAAAAACAGGCGCAGCTCAGGCGAGCGTCTCGGACGACCAGTATTGTCAGCATTGACGATTCCACAACCAGCTCTCCTCAGTCCTCGATCCTGCCCATCAGGGTCTTCACTATCGCACAGATCTTCACAAAGACTGTCTCCAGTCCTTCAATCTGCATCCACCACCAGACCAGCTACTCCTATCTCGCCACCATCCACAGCAGAGGCTGCTCCGTCGCCAGCTGTTACATCTCCGCTGTGTCTGGAAGCAAAGCAAACCCAGCAGCAGCTGCCAAAGCTGATTGGTTATCAAGGAGCGTCGGGAGCATTCGCAGTTCCTGCTTACTTATCGCAAGAGACGAGGAATGTGTTGAAAAAGTGCACGACGCTTCCTCCTTCGGTGTAGTCGCTGCACCGTATTCAGCACCGGAAGCGAGAAAGGATAACGGCGAGCAAAGGTGGAAAATTGGGCACTGAAAATCAGATTGAGAATCGGATGCTGTTCAACTGGTAAAACAGAATGCTCTATACCACCTCATTTTCCCCCTCGCTCTGTCGCTCCCAGCAGCCATCTAACAACGAACCTCAAACCCCTTCTCCCCTTCCACAGGGGAGATCTCCTTGGTATCGACCTTTACAACATGTGCATGCTTCGGTCCCTGCCCAATATTTTTGATAAACTTCTGCATCGCATCGTCCATGTCCGTCTGCGCCTCACCCTCAACCTATGTAAGTCAGCATGGCTCATGTCGGTCAAATCTTCCCTTGTTCTATCAGATGGCGTTTTCTCCAACTTAAAGCTTTATCGAAAGTTCACGTTCGTCGTGACCCTCTATTCCGCCCAACGATGGCTCACTTCGCCCAAGTCTCTCACCACCAATAACCAAATCAATCGAGCCGTCCATGATTAGCTTTCGAGGGACGGACAAGAAGAGGTGCATACTAGAAAATCAGGAGAGGCGAAGTAACAGATACAGAAAAAAAGAACCAACCTTCTCACCGGGCGCATTCCTCACCCACCCCGTCAAGCCCAATTCCTTTGCATATTTCTGTGTGTGCGCACGGAAGAAGACACCTATTCCGTCAGCATCTGCTTGCCAGTTCACACTGGAAAAGTAAGGAGACGAGAAGAGGCCTGGGCTGGATTTTGGGGGAAGGTGTTTTGGTAATTAGGACAGCTGATTGGCAAAGGGGGATCGTGACGGACCCTGAACGGTGCCGCCATGGACCGTGAACGAGATCTATCGATTGTTAGTAATCTATCAGAGAGTATAACTGTCCTCTCAGATCCAAGATGCGGACCGTCCTCATACTGAAGTTGTGATGGTATGGAGGGGTTCAAGGTGACGTCACGAAAGCCGCCGGTAACCTCAAAGCAAAGTCAAGGACTTACTCTCTTATACACCATGATCTTGATATGCGGCTTGTTTTTAATTGTGTTTTCGATCGGAAAATTTCGACTTGAGCAAACACTCGGGAGACTAAACTTTCTCCCTGTTGTTGATGTTGTCCTCGTAGCGTGCTATTTGGTAGATCTACCAACCAGTTTCAAGCGCGCCTTCCCAACTCCGCTCTTCAACCCCATTTAAATTTGCATTATATAAATAAATTCATCTGATCCAATAAAAATTGCAGACGGGTCGCTTAGCTCAGTTGGTTAGAGCGTGGTGCTAATAACGCCAAGGTCGCGAGTTCGACCCTCGTAGTGACCATCCACCCCTCGGGGTTATTCCATCACCTAGTTTTAAACATTAAACGTAAGAAGTGCAGCCGTCGTGCTTGCCCGAAACATTCATTTTCTGGTGTGGTGGAGCAGAGGGCCAGCTTTTGGAGCTGTTTCAGGCTTTCCCCTTGTCCTCACACAGTCTTCACACATTGCACGTCCTACTGGTAGGTAGATCGGCAGAAGGTCTGCTCCGCAGCGGTCGATGGCATAGTATTGCCGACCGCGAAATCGACTTCGGGAATGGGGATCCTGCCAAAAACTGGTTGGCGTATATAGAGCAAGCGAGCAAGTGTGTGCGTAGAAGAGATGGCGAAGTTAGATCCTCAGAGGCACCCTACTTTTGCTATTTCGGCTCAATTAATATAAGCATATACCTACTTTTTCAGCAGCCACGTCAACCACTGTCAGGCTTATTGTGATGTGGTGTGATCGATATCTGAAGAGTCACAGTTGAAAGGAACAAAGGCCGTGGTAGCGAGTATTGGAATAACGACAGACTAACTTTTAATCTACCAGTAACGACAGTAAAGATAAACCTAGAACCACCACTTCAAAACTCAATCTAAACATCCTCCTCAATCGTACTCAAGCACAAGTCGTCAAGGAACCATTCAAACCGTGTCTCTCAATCTTCCTCCTCTTCAACCATCACCTACCATCAGGTCATCAGACTAATTAGCGCTCAGTCTCCCCCTTATCCACCCCTTCGCCTTAGTATTCCAACCCCCTCTCTCCCTGCCCTCCTCTCTCGTAAAAACATCCGCCAAACCCCCCCTCCCCACCAACAACCCATCCTCCCTCCTCATCCTCCTCCAACTATACCCCAAAAACGCAGCCCTCTTCCTACACTCCAGCACCCCAGCTCTATACTCCCCATCCCGCAACAGCCTATCCCTCGGCCTCTTCTTCTCCTTCCTCCCATACGCCCGCACAAACCCGCGGAGATACTCCTTCTGCTCCTCCCCCATCACAAACCCCTCAATCTCGCGCTCAATGCGTCGCAGCTTCGTACTATCATACGCAGAGGCCACATACCCCCTCGCCAGGATCTGGATCTCCCTGTTAAAGCATCGAAGTGCCACATCAAGCTCTTCTTCAGTAGGCGGAAAGAGATGCACATCATCGTCGATCGAGGTCGAGAAGTCGGAGATGGGCTCTTCTTCGTCGAAGTAGTGCGTGTCGTCTAGACTTTTAATAGCCGGAACAAACGGCGGGGTCATGAGATGCAGTCGGTCCCAGAGAATGTCTTTGAACCATCGATGCGCCTTAATATCCTCCGCGTCATCGGGATAGACGTAACGGCCTGCATAGTCGCGGCCAGATGTAGCGGCAAGGTCACGAGTCTTGTAACGACGAGAGCAGAGACGTTCACCTTTTTCTTGGATCATGCGGCGCATCAAGTCTTGACAGCGGGAGGAGACGGCGGGTTTGCATGGGAAAGCAAAGGTGGTGCGGTGGCTGAGGATGTTGAGTTTTGTTTGGGCTCTTCCACCCTCCTCAGCCAAGAAAGGGGTATGGCCATAAAGACACTATCCACATTAACATCACTTCCCACCTCACTTCTCATCACAACAGCAATGGGAGATGAACAAACATACCTCGTAAAGAATAACAGCCACACTCCACCAATCACACCTCGCATCATACAACTCCCCTCTCACAACCTCCGGAGCCATATACTGACTCGTACCAACCACACTTCTCGCCAACGTGCGGTTTCCAGTACGATTCCTCCAGTTGAGAATACCTTCCTCTTCAGAAGCATCATTCTTCTTCTCATGCTTATCCTTTCCACCCATAATGACATGGGCGAGCTTCATAGCAGCCTGCACGGACCTGCCATCCTTCTTATCGATCGCATCACCCTCAACGGCAATGCCTAGCTTCGTTAGTAAAGAGTACCTATGGTTATTGTAGAAGCTCTGATCATGACTCCAATGTCCGTCGAAGGCAAGACCAAAGTCTGAGATCTTGAGATGTCCGGAGGCAGAGATGAGGAAGTTGTCAGGCTTGATATCGCGGTGGATCCAACGAAGTCGATGTGCTTCTTCGATACACAATATCATTTCGGCGATATACCACTTTGTCACAGCCTCGGAAAGAATGTTGTCGCGGATTAGGAGGCCGAGGAAGTCGCCGCCGGGCATGTAGTCCATGATAAGGTAGAGGTTAGAGGTATCCTGAAATGAAGCGATGAGTGGCACGACCCTGTCTCCGTTAATACCAGCACCCAGTTGACGACATGGCAATGTGATGCTCACCATCTCGACCCCTCACTGGCAACTAAAAAGTCCCTCTCAGCCCTCAAATGCCCCTCCTGACTATTCCTCAACATATCACTCTTCCTTATAACCTTCATAGCATAAACCTCCTTCTTCTTAGCATCGAAGAAGTTCAGCGGGCTATACGCCTCCTCTTTCTCCCTCACCAATCTCACAACACCAAAGCTGCCCTTTCCGAGGACCTTTACGACCTCGTATTGAGAGACCATCGGGTCGACACCCTTCTTGCGAGAGACGTTTCGGGACTTCATCACACGCATCTCACGAAGGTATTTGGACTCACGAAATGCCCAGTCACGGCGGCGGTTCTCGATGTCGGTTGTTGAAAGGACGGTGACGTTTTCATAGAGGATGGCTTCGAATTCTCTGCGGCGGATGGAGCGAGGGCTTGGGCGGCTGGCGAGGAGGGAATTGTAGTGGCATTCGAAGAAGATCTTGGTTGCTGCTGCCTTCTCGACAGTGATGACAGCTAATTGTCATCAGCATTCTGTCTACACTGAACTGGAAATGACGGTGACAGGGGCGTCGACTTACTTGGCACCGGCACAGGCTCAACAACAACCTCCTGCGCCCTTTCCATAATTGGCGTCAACCCATTCTGCACAACCGTCTCCTCCGCCTGCAACGCCTTCGCCAACTTCCCATCCACCCCCAATCCCATCTTCTGATTATTTCCCGAACTATGCCCACTCAACATCTTAATCCCCGCCGAAAACTTACTATCCAGACTCGTCATCCCAGTCGAATTCGTCCTCGGCGGCACATCCTTAATCCCCCCGCTATTCTGGCATGCTTCTCCGGAGGTGGATGGAGACACTTCGGGGGTGAGCTCCAGGTGGCCTTTGTCGAGGGAGTTCTGGACTGAAGGACGAGTTTTTGGGGAACGGACTACGACGGTGGGTGGGACGGTGTTGCGGGCGAAGGACATGGAGACCTTTTTGGCGAGTTCTTTGGCGAGGTCGGCGTTGGAGATTGGGTGGAGATGGGATGATGCGAGTTGTGGTGGAGAAGGAGCGCACTCGAGGTGGCTGCTCGAGGCTGTACGCCAATAGATTAGTATTGCGTTGGTAAGGGGGATTACATTGGTGCTGAATGGAAGTCTTGCCTAAACGACACCATGGCTGAAAACAATGGGGGTCTGGGAGTATTCTTACCACTATTTGTCAACGAGCGCAGAGCTGAAAGGAGCTTGCTACCCTGGCGGCGAATCTTGGATGGCTTGGGGCTTCCATTGCCGAATCGTGGGCTGCTGCTTCCCTTTGGCAGCGGGCTTGCCGTGTGCTCTTGAAGGACACCTGGCGATTGGGTCGAGAAGAAGTTCGGATTCTCGGTGAGAGGTGTGTTGAAAGGCGTCTCGAGAGGGTCCTCGTAGATGACGAAGTCGCCTGGACTGTCGTCCTGGCTGCGGTTGCGTTTCATCTTCGCGAGGAAGGTCAAACGACCTTGGATATTGAATATCGGATTATCGATAGCTATATAGTTGTGGTGCTACCACTGTTGCTTGTTATATATGTTTATACTGGCTATGAATGAGCGAAATGGTAGCTGTATAGCAACAGCTCTCCAAAATGTATGTTGGTTGCTGAAGATGAAGGTGGAAGAGGGAAACGGATGGGAGGCGTTTAGATCTCCGGATGTGTAGGCACTTTCCTCGTCGAGATGGGCATTCTGTTGTGTCGTCAGCCACTTCAGAGCTGGAAGGAGCTCCTGGACAATCTCACTGGGGCCCCCGACCTCACACGGCATCTATCTACAAGATACATCACATAACGAGATATGAAATCACAATCAGAAGTGAGAAGAAGTATATGAAAACATTATTTGAATTCTAATAGTGTAATAGTGGAAAGACTCTACTCATCCAAATGAGACTTTTGATAATAAACGCCATGCTTTACTTCAGTAAATCCGCATCCATGACACCCCTCCAGTATAATTCTGGCCAATTTTTACAGCGCTAGTTCGAAAACCGTGGTATAAGAAAGCAAATAACTGTGCCTGAACACATAAGCGCTGAAGGCGTCATTGATTATACAACAGAGAAGAGACACCGTCGATGTTGGTGTCGTCATTCGAGGCCTCGAGATAAATCATCGGTTTAACGTTTACTTAATCTCAAGCATCTTGACGTCGAAGATCAAAGTGCTGTTTGGTGGGATACCCGGAACACCAGACTTTCCGTAGCCCTTGTCGGCTGGGATGGTGATGCGGCGCTCACCGCCAACCTGCATGCCCTTGATACCGATGTCCCATCCCTTGATGACCTCACCCTTGTCGAGGGTGAAGGCGAATGGCTTGCCCTTCTTGTTGGAGTCGAAGACCTTGCCGTCCTTGAGCTTTCCAATGTAGCGCATGCTGACGCGGTTGCCACGCTGAGCAGCTGGGCCGGAACCGAGCTTCTTGTCATCGGTGGTAACACCCTGGATGATCTTTGGGCCGAGAGCAGCCTTTGGCTTCTCCTCAGTCTTCTTGGCCTCGGAGCCGGTTGGGCCCTGCTCGAGGTTCTTGGCGAACTTGACAGACTTGGCGTCCTTTGGAGACTCCTTAGCCTCGACGGCGGCGGCCTTGCCCTCGTTGGTCTTGAGCTTCTTCTGCTGCTTCTTGGAGAGAGTCTCGGTCTTGGAGGCGGACTTCTCCATGATCTCGTCGAGGGACTCCTCGGCGGCGCGCTTGTTCTTGCCCTTCTTGGCAACGAGCTCTGGAGCCTCGTCGGAGAGCTCGGTGATACGTGGGTCCTCGATATCATCAAGGTCGTCAGACTCCTCACCCATATCGAGCTCATCCTCAGATGGGGAAAGGTCGTAATCCTCATCATCATCCTCCTCAGACTCCTCATCAGAGTCGTAAACCTCGCGGTGGGCGTTACCCTCATTATCTGGAACCAAGTAGTTTCCGGTCAAGAAGATGGAGTGGGTACCATCAACCTTGAAGAAAACGCGCTCGTTCTCACCGACGATGATGTCAAGAGTCTGCTGGTAGTTCTTGGCTGGGTCGAGGGTGCAAAGAACAAACTCCTCAATCTCAAAGTCATCCTCATCATCCTCATCATCCTCATCATCCTCTTCAGACTCCTCCTCGGACTCAGAGTCCTCATCAGTAACCTTCTTGGAGACCTTCTTGCCCTTCTTGGACTTTGGAGCCTCCTCCATATCCTCATCAGAATCCTCAGCACCGGCGCCAAAGGAAGCCATCAACTCCTTAAGAGCGTTCTCCTTGCGGGCGCGCTTCTCGAGACGCTCAGCCTCGGTGAGCTCCTCATCGTCAGAGTCGTCGGACTCGGCCATAAGGTCGCGCATGTACTCGTTGTCCTCCTCATCGGACTCGTCATCCTCGATTGGTGCCTCGCGGATGATCTTCAAGGTGGCGCGTGGGATGGTGCCCTTGTCGCCGAGAGCTGGGGCGGATGGGTCAATGGCAGCCATGGTGACGCGGAACTGGCCAGGAAGTTAGTGACAGGCTCCGACAGGTGGCGCGACGCAATGGGTGTGGGCGCGCATGGTGGAAGAGTGTGGTAACTTACGGTGGCTGGGAAAGATGGAACGGCTGGAACAATCTCGCCATTGCATGGGACCTCAAGGCCGTAGAGAGCAACCTAAAGTAATTATTAGCCATGTGCTTCTCCTTCCATCTCGTCGCTCGAGGACCTGGCCGTTGAACGCAGCGGCGCAGGCGGTCAGGCACCCTTTGCGCAATGAGTAGAACTTACTGGCATGAAACCCATGTCTGCGGTTGTATATGTGAGTGGGGTAAAGGTAGTATTGGTATTGGGGTATCAATCAACAACAAAGACTTCCGTTATGAGGTAGGGAGTGGTATGAGAGGAGAAAGTATTCTTCTGCGGGATTGCTTCCTCTTAAGTTTGGCGCAGGATAACAAAATTTTGAGCCTCTACCGCGCTAAGATCCTTATCGCTGATCCTGGCACAGCAACGCTTCGCCTATCGTCACGTGTCACCCCGCTACAAAGTAGTGAAAGTGGAGATCGCCCTGAATTGGTTGGAAATGGCTGCTGCTGGAAGCTTCACGCCTGTGCCACCGTGGAGATGGGTGATTGAGAGCTTCGAAGACTCTGTAAAGGGGGGTTGCTATAACAACACCACCGTAATCGCCTTGCCGCCTAGACGCCGCCGCGATAATCTCACAATGGACGCGAAAATGTGGAGGAGTCACAGATGGATGAGTGGCGAAGGAGGAAGATGGGTGAGATTTGAGGTCTAGATTGTGTACTTGAATTTTCAGCTTCAGATTTTCTTGGATTGTTATTAGAGAGAGAAGGTTGCCTTTGCCATCTCGAGTTCGTAACGGTCCTACAGTTGTGCGTCTGTTCCCAAGGACGCAGAACGTTGCCTTCACCAAGACCATCTGAAAAATGTATAAAACCCAGCAGGATTATAATACCATACTACTTCCTCAAACCCTAATTACGTTTTGGAAGCCGATTTATGATCTTTGACCTTCGGCTTCAAACTTCATCGAAGGAGGCTCACGACTAAGAAGCATCCACTCTAGCCATGTCCACTGCTTGACTTTGAAAGCGCCTAGCAGTTAATGACAGGAAATGATAATGACAGCATATTGGCCAACGACTACCAGCCTCCGTGGTGGTGCCAACTCATCCTTGACAGTTTGAGTGTTCAGCGCTCACGATCTGAACTCATTGCAAACGCCTAGTCAGTAAATAAGGGACAGCTTGAATTCTCCATATGAAGCCTGGACACGTCTATAATTTAGATCATGGACAGTCCTTCAAGAGGCGTTAGCTTACATATACTATGTTTAGCTGATGTGTTGTCTTGGACTATTGTGTGCAACCTCACTGACTTTGAAGCCAGGTACAGGTCCCAAGCAGGAACCACTCGTACCTGGGCACACGAACCCAGTTGAAGAGCGACTTGTAGCTCGTAAGCCTTGCATCACCAATCCATATGATGAACGACTGTATTATTAGCACATGTCGATATCTCACAACCGTCTATCTGCCCTGCCTGAGATATACTATTGGTCGTTCAGTCTTGTCCACAACCGCAGAGCGCCACAACTCGCAACGAGCCAGTTGAGATTATGTCAGTTGGAAGTTGGCAACACAGACAGCAACAACACTAACACTCACAACACTAACAACCGCCTACACCGTCTCTAAAACCCCCCCTTAATACTTAACAACCAAGGCGCCCCATGCGCGGTGTCGCCAATGTGTGGGTATAACACGGTGAAATCCATGTACTCATACTTGAGCATCATTTGCAGTTGTATTCTAGATATCATAGACCTTTGGAGGCATCAAGGCGAGTTATACGATCTTTAACTGTCAGTTGCGATCCACGAAATCGTGGCGAGCACGACGGCAACGGCAACGGCGTCCATCATTAATTAACCTGCTATGACAATGCTTTCATGCTGACTTCACTTTGACCTCACTTTGACTTGACATCAATCTCACGGGCCCCTGCACATGCTCAGTGTAATTAATTAGGTGGAACGAGGCGCGGTAATGTTTCCGTTCTTGAGCTATATGTACTGAATTCCATCTCCCGCACTCTTCCATCTTCCATCTCTCTCTTCAAATCAACCCCCCTGTTTAGCTCCTCCTCCCACAATTCCCAAAATAATCGAAATGCGTGCTTGCTTGTTTGAAATGCCAATGGGCGTTGTGGGCCATGTGGCATCTGCCGAAAATGGCTGATATCCTTTCCTCCCTTCATCTTTCACCTCCTTATCTCTCCCAAAAATCTCCCCCCATATCTCTCTCCCGTTGCAGCAATGAGCAAAAAATGAACAAGTGTATACTACCAAAAAGAGCCAGTCTTGTAGATGTATATCTCATCTCTATCCACCCTAAATCCATGCCCCACCAGCTTGACCCCCCATAAGCTCAACCACGACCTTATCTAACCCCGTCTTCTTCACCTCGGCCACTTTGGTCGCCGCAGTCATCTCCTCAACCCAAGCCTCAAAAAAACACTGAATCTCATCAGTATATTCCTGCGCCGTAAACACGAAGTCTGGCCGCGTCTCGCCCCTCTCAGCTATCTTCAAATCTCCCTCTGCCGGTGTGTCACTGGAGGGAGCCGCTGGTGCGCGCGGCGAAAGTGGGCTAATAGGCGCTCTCCCCGCGGCAGGAGACCTCGGAGTAGCTAACCTCACATCAGAAACCTTCTGGCCCAGTCTAGGACCAAGCTGTTCAGCGAGCTGCTCATCCACTTGTGCGAGCACATTATCGAACGGGCTGACCGTTCTCTGCTTAACCGGCGACCTCGGGCTTGGCACACCACGAGGAGACGGGACCTGGTGAGCTTGCGAACTCGAACTGTTCTCTGCCGTATTTGGACGGCGGTCCGAGGTGGATGGTCTAAGTTGCATAGGAGCACGAGGTTGATTCTCCGCCGTCGCCGGCCTGAACCCCGCAGATGGCGGACCTCTATTCATCGATCTGAGTCCAGTGCGCAGATCAGGAAGGGAAGGCTTCGAGACCGGATTGTGACGGAGATCATCGTGCTGTGGCCGGGCCTGTGATCTGAGTTCTGGCATTGAAGGCTTAGACACAGGGCCTCTGCTCTCCTGAAGTCTGTCCAAGGTGTTTTGCCTCGACGCTGGTGAGCGATCCGTTGGAGACGACTTGTCGAACGTATTCGTCCTGGCTGGCAAAGGTGCGTTGGCAGCGCGATCGAAAGTATTCTGCCTGCTCGGTGGGGCCATCCTCTCAGCAGCCTTGAGTTCCGCCACCCTAGCAGCCTGTCTCTCTTGCCTCTCCTTCAGCTCCTGATCCGCGATAGGCGTTCTGGACTTCTGCTCGACTTTGTTGGCCTCCTCGCTGATATTGGACATGCTGGGTTTTTCGGCGACTTTGTCGAGGCCGATACCCATGCCTGGGGCGAACATGTCTATTGATCCTCTGGCGCGAACTGTGTTTTTGCGTCCTAGTCCACCGGATGTCGCAGGTTTGGGCGCGGAAAGACCATTGGATTTTGGGCCTGAAGAATTGAATTCGGCGGGCGCGAACATGCCGCCCTCTGGTGCCGCTGGTCTCTTGACTTCTGGCCTCTGCGCAAACGGTGCCGGAGCGAAACTCTCCTCCTTCTTCTCCCGGAAACCGCTCAAGCTCGGCTTCCTAGCAGCACCACTGAAACTGGCACCCGGGCTCCTGCCTCCCGACTTTGACTCACCACGCTTACGCCCGAGCAACTCTCCAACCTTCCCAGCGCGGCTCTGCGAGCGGCTCGGTGTCTCGGTCTCATTAGATTTGCGCTTCTCTTGGTCGAGGGCTGCTGCGATGAAGTAGCCTGAGAGGTGGTTTGGCTCTGCTGACGTGGGCGTAGAGCCTCTGGTCGACGAGTCTGGAGTGGAGCTGTTGGAGTGGAGGAGGTCTGGAACTTCGGCTTCGGAAGTTGGGGATGCGAGGGTGGTAGAGATGGATAGGCCGGGGGATTTGATGAAGGAGAGAGACGGGATGGTTGGGGCAGAGGTGGTGGTGAGAGTGGGGTTGGAGATGGGCTTTACAAAGACTGGGCCGGCGGTCGCGGCGGTCGTGGCGGCGGAGGGGAAGAGGTCCGGTGCGTTGTAGGCTAGCTGGTTGGTTGTGGATAAGAGGGCGACGGGGGAGGAGATTTTGTTTCTGATGGATGGCTGCGCTTTGGAGCCGAAGAACGAACGGCCGGATGGTGCCATGTTGTTGAATTCGCGTGGTAGCGATGATTTTATGTGTAAGGAGAGTAGTGGCTTCGGTATATCGAACGTGTTTGGTGGAAATGATTTGAGGGTGAAAGTAGTCGACAATACAGTTGATGCTTTGATGAGTCGTGTGTAACAACGAGCTCCTTTCAACAGCTCAATGTGACGACCGGTTGGTTGGATAGGCGATGATGCTCTTTGATTGCTGTCTTATCTCGAAACCGAGGAACGTACTTGATGGGAGCAGTTCGCTTGCTGATTATGGCAGTCGTGGTGTCTGTACGTAAGAGGAAGTCGCGACGGGTTTGCGATGGATTACGTCGGTCTCAGGAAATTGTTCTAGTACATCGTCGAATGTTGCGACTGTACTCTGTGTATATGCGCGGACTCAATCCTGCGCTTTCGTGTCTTTCTTTGCTGTATTCTCGTCGTTCGAGAATTGTGTGCTTTGCTGGTTCGATGTCGCGGTAGGGAGTGAACGACTTCGGTCTCCTTCGCTGTTGACTGTGGTTTGAAGGATCGTGCTGACTGTGGTTTGAAGGATCGTGCGTATGGAATGCCACGAAGTAGTATATTCGACCTGCGATATCTATTGCTCGTCCTTGAAGGAAGGTAGTAGTCGAAGAACCTAAGAAATCGGTGTCGTCGACTGGTGTGTTGGAGGATGAAGGAGGAAGAAGCGCCTGGGATCGTGGAGTCTCCTAGTGTGGGTTCTCAGATGTCGCAGGACCCGCTGGGGGTGTGGTTTCCACTGGGGAGTGAAAAGTGTTGCCGAAACACCCCTGGAACAGGGGTGAGCGGGGCGGCAAGGGGAAGCCACACGCTGACTGAAGGTTGTTGACAGGAGGCAGAAGTCGTGTGATAGGTGTCACGGAGGTATGTATGGCATGTGTCACAGTTTGATGTCTTCTGCATTTAAACTATATAACTATACAGCCTAAGAAGCAGTTTGGTGGTGAAGACAGAGGTGAGGACCTTGATCGTGAGGCCAAAATGCCAATGTCAAACCATCTCTACCACCTCTTAACGGCATCCCCAAACCAGAGACTCACAGAGACTCACTAATTTAGCCACGCCCCAACTTACCCCAAGTGGATGTCGCGAAAGTGAAGAGTGGATTGATTCATCGATGCCCAGAGCTCTTGGTGCCTGAGTAACGTGGCAGTACCTGCATCCATTTGGCGTCGTTGGTAGCGTAGCGCACGCATTTGCTGACAGTTAGCACTCTATCGGCTAAAGTATCAAGGTCGTCGTCTTCTTCACCCGCTTTCATCGAGTGTTGGATCTTTCAGGGTCATTCGAAGTTGCTCGCTCAGGCCTCTCAAACCATCGCGGAGGTAGGTGAAGCGGTGTTCGTCGAGGCCAATCCATCGGGCGATGGTCGGGCTCAATCTCTTCTGAGATTGGTCAAGAGCACCCAAGACATTTGATGCCTATTGTTTCATGCAGAGAGGCAAGGATGAGATGGGACACAAATCATTGGTTTGGAATAGGCGGAACGCGGCACAAGTGAGGCATGTGAAGCGCGTTCTAACCTGACACGCGACGATGAGGCTGGGAGAAGTGAGGATTTTGGGAAGTGAGGAATGGGGTATTTATAGAGTTGAGGATGGAGGTCAGGGAGGAGTTGTGATGACGATGAAGTGAGGCTGAAGAATGGGAACAAAAAAGAAAGTGTTTGCGCAGCCGAACAGCTTACCGTCGATTTGGCTAAAGTTGCTGTTCCTGCATCCGCACATTCAAAATTGGTTGTTGAGCGTTGTCGATCTGAATGTAATCGATCTGAATGTGCAACACAACTGGCAAAAGTAAACGAGGGCGACTGAAAACTGAATGCGAGACATAATATGGTATAGTTTTCCTTCCTCAACTCCATGCGTTCAGTTCGATCTACCATGGCAACTGTACCCCACGATTTCAATGTAGTATACCTCGGTATAGAGGATCCTATATTTTGGCCTTGGCCTCGAGTGGGTGGTGTCGCCTCAATATACCCGAAACATGACACTCCCAAGGTAACCACGTGCGACGTCGCGCTCAAGGTCCTCTACTCTCCATTCAGCCTTTTCTCCGCGACTAGAACTGCTCAGACTTCAACCCTTTTGGATTTATGGCTTTCGGTCTAGGACGTTCAGTCCTCATCCATGGACTCAGCACCATTCTCACCGTCCTCCTCATCAGAAGACTCTGGTTCATCATCCGCCTCCACACCGACGACTCTCTCCACAACCTCACCCTCAACAGGCTTCACCTTATTAGCGAAAGCCTTGCGAACAGCGGCATTGGTAGAGGTATCCCAGATGTGAACAGATCCCTTCGATCCAGCGACTGCCAATCTGAATCCGACCTCCTCGTCAGGTGCGAATTGTGTCGAGAAGACCTTGCCAACCTCAAGATTTCTCGAGACCACCATGGTTGGACCCTGCTCCGTAATATTCCACAATTTAACCGTCCTATCCGAAGAACCTGTAGCCATGAAACCTGGAATGACTGGGTTGATATCGAATGCCGAGATGGACTCGTCGTGTGCGTGCAAAGTCCAAACTGGCTTCGTCTTTGATGGGTCGCTTGGTGCGTTTCTAACATCGTGATAGTGGATGATTCCGTTCTCGGTAGAGATGAAGAAGTAGTTGCTATCATGGGGATCCCATCTCACAGTCTCGACGTCGGACTCCACGCCCCATCTAGGCACCTTGGCGTCTGGGGCACGCATATCTGCTGCCACAACGGTTCTGTCGTAAGAACCGGACAGGAGGATGGTAGACTCCTTTGGATGCCATGCAAGGGTGCAGACCTTGTCGGTGTGGTGGGTGTAGGACTTTGCGCACTTGGTGGTATACAAATCCCAAAGCTTGACAGTCTTGTCTGCGGAAGACGATGCGAGCAGGTTCCTGTGGTGTCTGTTTGCGGCCAGGGAGAGGACGGCGTCGACGTGGTAGTCGTCGTTTGCCTTCTTGCTGTTCTTGCGCTTCTTCTTCATCTGGGTGACATCGCCGATTGCGGCGTCGTCGAGGCCGCCCTGACCGAGGATGGCGTTTGGGTACATGCAGTCCACGGTGTCGAGGTCCCAGATCTCGATATCTGGCTCAAAGGTACCGACCGCGACAAAGTTGGCGCGTGCGTCGCGCTGGCGATCAGTCTTGCCGACTGGGAGGTCGAGCCACTCGAGACACAACGGGATAGCTGGCAACATGATATCGTGGTGAACGTAAAGGTTATCCGCCGAATCCTCGTAAACATAGACCTCCAAATGTGCAACCTCATCCTCAACCTTGGCGGCGAGAACCATGTTGTCTGTGGCCATAATTTGGAGCTCCTCGCGGTCCTCGTCGTCGTCTTCGTTTTCTCGCATTGTGATGTACGGGTCTTGCTCGTTGGACTCGTGGTAGGCGAGCGACTTGACGTTGCCGAACATGCCCATGCCTTCGCCGCCGGCGTTGTCGGCTGCGACGTCGGAGTCGTAGTGGTCGAGGTCGTATTCTGCGAGGTCGTCGTCCACGTCGCTGTTTTCCTGTTAGCGATGCCCGTCTCATCCAAGTATCCATGCGCCTGGGCCATCCACCAAGGTAATAACTTACGCCTTAGAGGTCTTTGGCTTCTTAGTCTCATCCTCGCTTAGATCGGATCCAGAATCATCATCATCCTCATCCATCTGGCCTCCCGCCTTCCTCCTCGCCTCCTCAATCTCAGCCTCCTCCAAATCCTCCTCCGCATCATCAAGCTGCAACTTCGCCAACTTGGCTATTCTGTCGAACTCCGCCTCATCAAACTCGTACTTCGTTGGGAAGGGCGCGGCGAAGCCTCGCGGCACCCAGGCGGTGGCGGTGACCATAGACATCTTTGCGTATGTTGTCTGGATTTCTTGTGTGTGTTGTGGTGTTGATGGAGTTCTGAACTGGATAAGGCTATCCTGCGCTTATCGTGGTAGGATGGGGACTTTTTTTGCAAAAGACGCTAGTTCTTATCTTATCGCATCGGTGGATCCGGGGTCGCGACGCGGCTGGCCTAGAATTTGACGTCGCCCGACTCTGAACTAACTGGTTGGAATCAACAAAATACACAGAGCACTCACTTTCGAGTCTGTATAAAACTAAACTTCAGCAAATATGTCGGAAAGGCATTACGGCCAAAGCCCAAAGCGGCGCAAAATTGACTTCAACCCCCTCCGAAACGACGACCGCTTCGCAATCTCATCCCGACCAAGCTCATCAAGGAGCTCCTCCATGGCGCCACCAAGGTCGCAATCCCGCTTGAGAAACAGTAATGGCTCCCAAACACCCAGATCACAGTCGCGCTATGCAGCTACACCCCGACAACAAGAATTCGATGGCCCGGAACCAGCAGTTGATGTTGAAGATAGCAATGCGCTGGATAGAGATTGGTACGCTGGCGATGAGATGGGACATGTCTTTGGCGACGAATCGCATAACCCGTTCGGGAGCTATGATAATACTTATGAACAACAAGCGCAGGAGCAGGCGCTGATTGAGAACAAGGTTGTGAAGAGGCAGACGGCACGAGCTGCGCAGAAGCAGAAGGATGTTGATGCTTGGGAAACCAATCGAATGCTTACATCCGGCGTGGCTCAGAGGAGGGACTTTGGGGACGACTTTGAGGATGATGAAGAGGAAACGAGAGTTCATCTACTGGTGCATGATTTGCGGCCGCCATTCTTGGATGGGAGGACGGTGTTTACGAAGCAGTTGGAGCCTGTGCCGGCAGTAAGGGACAATCAAAGCGATATGGCAGTGTTCAGTAGGAAGGGCAGTAAGGTGGTGAAGGAGAGGAGGATGAGGAAGGAGAGGCAGAAGGCGGCGCAGGATGCTACAAACATGGCAGGCACTGCGTTGGGAAACATAATGGGCGTTAAGGAGGACGAGGGTGATAGTGCTGCGCCTGTGCCAGGAGAGGAGCCGACGAAAGAAAGTAAGTTCGCTTCACACATGAAGAAAAACGATGGCGCGAGTAGCTTCTCGCAAAGTAAGACGCTGCGCGAGCAAAGAGAATACTTACCGGCATTTGCAGTCCGAGAGGATCTGCTGAGGGTCATCAGGGACAACCAAGTAGTGATTGTTGTGGGCGAAACTGGTTCGGGTAAAACGACCCAGTTGACACAATTTCTCCACGAGGATGGCTATGGCGAACGAGGTATGATAGGATGTACACAACCTCGTCGCGTAGCAGCGATGTCCGTTGCCAAGCGTGTGTCCGAAGAGATGAATTGCAAGCTCGGAAGCACAGTCGGTTATGCCATCCGTTTCGAGGACTGCACAAGTAAAGAGACCGTCATCAAGTACATGACTGACGGTGTCTTGCTGCGCGAGTCGCTCAACGAGCAAGACTTGGATCGCTACTCAGTAGTCATCATGGACGAAGCTCACGAGCGTGCCCTGAATACCGATGTGCTGATGGGTCTCTTCAAGAAAGTGCTGGCACGCAGGCGGGACTTAAAGCTCATCGTCACATCCGCAACCATGAACTCAAAGAAGTTCTCCGAGTTCTACGGCGGTGCCCCCGAATTTTTCATCCCTGGCCGCACATTCCCAGTCGACGTCATGTTCCACCGCTCCCCAGTAGAAGACTACGTCGACCAAGCCGTGCAACAGGTGCTAGCTATCCACGTCTCCATGGGGCCAGGCGATATCTTGGTCTTCATGACGGGACAAGAGGATATCGAATGCACATGCGAGCTGATCGCTGAGCGGCTAGCCGCGTTAAATGACCCACCAAAGCTCTCAATTCTGCCCATCTACTCCCAGATGCCTGCCGATTTGCAAGCAAAGATCTTCGACAAGGCAGCACCTGGCGTCAGAAAGGTCATCGTAGCCACAAACATCGCCGAGACCTCTCTAACCGTCGACGGCATCATGTACGTAGTCGATGCTGGCTACTCCAAACTCAAAGTCTACAATCCCCGCATGGGCATGGACACCCTCCAAATAACGCCAATCTCCCAAGCCAATGCCTCCCAGCGCGCTGGCCGTGCCGGTCGCACCGGCCCTGGAAAAGCATTCCATCTCTTCACCGAAAACGCTTTCAAAGAGGAGATGTACATCCAAACGATTCCCGAGATCCAGCGCACGAACCTCGCCAACACAGTTCTGCTGTTGAAGAGTTTGGGAGTAAAGGATCTGCTTGACTTCGACTTCATGGACCCCCCGCCCCAGGACACCATCACAACCTCACTCTTCGATCTCTGGGCCTTGGGCGCACTAGACAACATCGGAAACCTGACCCCCATCGGCCTAAAAATGACAGCCTTCCCCATGGACCCTTCACTCGCCAAGCTCCTCATCACGTCCACCGAATACGGATGTTCCGAAGAGATGCTGACAATAGTATCCATGCTCTCCGTCCCCTCCGTCTTCTACCGCCCCAAAGAACGCCAAGAAGAATCCGACGCCGCGCGCGAGAAATTCTTTGTGCCCGAGTCTGATCATCTTACTTACCTACACGTGTACACACAATGGAAGTCCAATGGCTTCTCCGACGCCTGGTGCACACGTCACTTCCTACACCCCAAATCCCTTCGTCGGGCGAAGGAAATCCGCGAACAGCTGGGCGGAATCATGGAGATGCAAAAGATGTCCATGGTGTCCTGCGGCACGGACTGGGATGTGATAAGGAAGTGTATATGTAGCGGGTACTACCATCAGGCGGCGAAGGTGAAGGGGATTGGCGAGTACGTGAATCTGAGGACGTCGGTACAGATACAGTTGCATCCTACGAGTGCGTTGTATGGACTTGGGTATTTGCCGGATTATGTGGTTTATCATGAGTTGATACTTACGAGTAAGGAGTATATGAGCACGGTTACGAGTGTGGATCCTAAGTGGTTGGCTGAACTCGGTGGGGTGTTTTACTCGGTTAAGGAGAAGGGGTATTCGGCTCGGGAGAAGAGGGTTACGGAGACCGAATTCAATAGGCGTATGGAGATTGAGGCAAAGATGGAGGACGATAAGAGGAAGGAGGAGGAAAGGATTAAGGCTGAGGAGGATAGGGGGAAGAAAAACAAGGCGAATGGTGCTGTGAAGAAGGTGGCTGTGCGTGGTGCGGTCAGAAAGCCGATTGTCAAAAGGAGGGCGGGAGGATTTTAGATCTTGCAATGCCAAAGTCTGGCAATGAGGTCAAAATAGATTATATCGTCATGTGTATGAAGATCTGCTCGTATTGCTAAAAGGAAGGCCTGCCGTATTGCCTCAGTCCTTGTATGCCTTCCCCAATATCCGTCGCAACGACAATCATGAATCAAGCCATCTTTTTTCGCTTGCTGAACAATGCCTCTCTGTTTGCATAGTCTCGCACCCATCTATCTACCCGTCATCTCAATGCTAGTGTCGAGCAGGAGAAGTTGTGCGTCGTGTCGACGTGTCCGTTGCAGCCATTCCTTGGGTCCCCGAGGGTGCAAAAGCAGGAGGGGCCAAAGTCGGGAGGTTTGTGCTTGTGGGACGTGGCGGTAGTGGCGGTGCCTGCGTTGGCGCAGGCGACAAGGGCTTCTGCTTGATAGCAGACTGGGAATGAGAGGTGGCGGTGAGAGGTTCTGTGGGGATACTTCTGCCGATATTGTTAGCGTAAGTTGTGGCTGAAGTTGGTGTCATGTTGGCTTGAGAAGTGGACGAAGCGGTTTGGCCCCGAGTTAAAAAGGTTCGCGATGGCGGCAACGAATCTCTGAGAAGTGCTGCCGTGGACGGTGTTGATGATGGTGAAGCTGACGGGTTTAAGATCGTCGTAGAATGGATGGTTACTGTTACCCCATAAGTTGCTCGCAGTAGGTAGAGTCTGGAGATAAATTGGTTGACTGAGAACCAGTGTGGGTCCTGGTAGTACTGCCGAGTAATTCAAGGCTTGTTGGGCACGTTTCTCCTGTCGCGGACCGATTTTTTGTCGGTATAGTTCACTTTTTTGAACTTAAGCCATGCATCATTGAACTTGAGCTTTATGTGGTCGAAGAGGAAGCGGTCCTGTATAGCCGCCAGAATAACCAAGCCTAATGAAGCTGAAAATGACCATTGTCCCACTAAGTTGTCTGCTCCGCTTATTATCCAGTCTCTCTGTGACGTGAAGAAGATCTCTCCCGCTACCAAGTTGTACCGGCCTACCAGCGGAGCACCAACAAAGATGAAGATGTCATACCACCTGGCCACGATTCGCCACTTTTCGTCTTCGTTTTCACGGGCGACTTGGTGGCTTTGGACCTGAGTCTTTTGACAAGGGAGTGTATCACGCCAAGGGCGGTCAACCCAATCGCAACAATGCCGAGATGTGTTGCCAGTTTGGATGTCGCGCCTGATGGCAGATAATCGCGATTGACAGAAACGCCCAAAAGCTGGTCAAGATCGTCAGTTGTGTAACCCTGTCCTCAAAATCTCTCGACAGGAGTAAACGATTTAGCAACCTTCAGAGACGCTGCAAGGCTCATCTAGGGTTTCACGATACTTATTCTTGTATGTGGATGGTGGGGTAGTGATATACGGGTACCCCTCGGATGAAGGATCGTCTAGCAATTTTTGACGCTGCATGACTACGGTGTAGACCACGACTGTCCCACAAAAAACCCATAGTCTCCATAAGGTCATTATTCGACGTGCCTTGAAAGCAACATATGCCGTCGTGCTAGTAAGTGAAGCCAAAAGGACGCCGGTGTTTAATATGATCAGAACGGCGTAGATGTCGTAGTCCGAAATAACCACTGTTCGAAGCTCAAAAAAGAGCGGCCAAGCATGGATAGCGGCTACGCTACTATAGAGCATGGCGGCCGCGGTGGCACCGGCTATAAGCTATTCATTGTGACGGAATAAGCTGGCGAAGAAATACGGAAGTAATAGACGGGACGTGGTTGATTCCTATAGGTGTCGCTAAATAGGTACTTGCCCGAGCAGCCGTCGTAGTACTCGTGCTGTGTGGGAGTCCATAGTGTACCGTTGTACATTCTGGGCCAACCGTATGTACCGGTCAGGACAGAATCTGGATTAGACATGGCAGCTCAGCGGTCGGGTATACTGCTTCACCTGTGGACAAGTAGACCACAGGTTGAGGGTGACGGTCATATTGTTCGCAAGCGCTCAAGGCGGAAATGGCCGCTCTCGTTGAAGGCCATGGTAGTACTCGTACATACAGCTTGACTTCAATAGGCCGGATAACAAAGAGTAATGGACCCTCTGAGGCTTTTGGTATACTGCTACACCTATGGACAAGTAGACCTCAGGTTGAGGGTGGCTGTCATGTTGTTAACAAGTGCTGAAGGTGAAAATAACCGCGCTCGTTGAAGACCGTGATGGTGCTCGCACGTACAGCCTGACTTCACCAGGGCCGATAACAAGAGGCGATGGATCCTTGAGGACGTTGAGGGCAATACTTCCACGGGACGCATGTATGCAGCCTTGGAGTACAAATTCAAAACTCAGAGCTCACTCATTAACTTATACCGATGAAGTGTCGCAAGCAGGCGGGGTCTTGTTTGCGAGATTGTGCAGTGTCTCTAAACGGTTATGAAGCTACGTTGTACTCAGGTGTTCAAAATAGATCACGTGCCGGCGAGGAAAAGCCGCACTACATAGTTATCATGGAGCTCCTCGTTATGGAGAATCTGGCTACACTCAAGGCTCGACTACCTACGGGCTGCGATAGTTAATGGTTGTGAGATAAATCGTCGGTCGTTCGAGCAAAAGATAATCGCAGTTGCGCTTATCCCACTTTGGGGTACGAGGGTACTTGGCGGGAACGAGCAAGCCACTCAGCTAAGCGCCAAAGGAACAAAGCCACATCGTCATCCCGAAGTGCTGGCACCTTCCTGCATGACTTTCGTTTCCATTGGTAAAATTTATCAGCCTACCGTCGCTTGTATTATTTTTATTTCAGCTAGCGGGGCATGCGCAAGAATATGTTGATGAACTATAATCTTGGACATGTAGGCTGCAGATGTCTTATCAGTGTTCTGCAGTTGCCTAAATGGCTAGGTTAGAGTGGTTCAAGGATAGGCGGTTATGTTGGACGTTGAGTCAAAGGTTATATCCGGTTAAAAGTGATCCGGTTACATTAGTATTTAAAGGGCTATCTAAGAGAGGTTTGACGCCATAGTGTGCTCACCACAAGTTGCTTTTGACCTCTGTAACAGAAAAAGATCTAGCTACCGCTTGGAATGTGCTCGATACGATGTTTCTGATAACCTTGTTTCGGTTGCGCGAAGCGATCGGACTTGAGAGGGTGGGACTTTTGAAGATTCTAAAGTCTTCTTCGCGCCCTTGGGGAGGTGCGGTTGACAGCCGGTTGTAACTCACGGTTAGTGTTATAAATCGTGATATTGATCATCGATCACCGGCTCATCGCTTAAGGTGTATCGTATCCAAGACCTGTTTGCAACTTACTACAAAACCAGTTCCCATAACCTTCCTTATCTTGCACCACTGGCAATCCACCTTTCCCTCTCTTTATCCCTTGGTCGGTTATCATACCCATAGTTGGAGTCATGGTCCATATCCCACCTGCCACCGTTCCTCTTATCATCAAAACTTCGTCTCCTCCCATTCCTCCTCTCCCCTCTCGGCACCTCGCGCCTCTCCGCCACCCTCCTCGTCTCGTAAACCGGCTGCTGCGCATGGTAACTCGGCCGTGTCCTTTCCTCCAACACCACAACATCATCCCTATGCAGCCTCTCCCTCTCCCTCTCCCCCGCGTCAACCTGTCCTTGCCATCTCTTAGCCTCCCTTATCTGCTCCTCATACACCTCCCGACTACTCTGACTCCTCGCCCAACTCTCCGCATCATGTCCTTCACGTTCCCAATCACTCTTCGCCACATTCGCGTCCCAATTGCGGTCAACATCGTGTTTCCTCTCTCTCTTCTTTTCGCGAAAATCTTTGTACTTCTCACTTCCGATTGCCGCCACCACGCCGCCTGCAAGTGCACCGGCGAGTGTGAGGAGTGCTTCGCCTCCTTGCGGTTTGTGAATGGAAGGAGATTGGGACTTGGAGCGTCGGGAACGACCGTTGGGCTTGTCGCCAGTTTTTGCTTTTCCGGCTTGGTTGCCAAGGGCGCCGCCGATCAGGGCGCCGATTGCACCGGCAGCGAGTGGGTTGGTGAGAGCTTTCTCTGCTCGACCTGGTGGGGAGGGTGTGCGAGAATGGTAGTCGTTGAGGTCAACATCCGTGTCTCGATGACGCGGCGGTGCATAAGATTGTGAACGTCGTGTTGGGTTTGGTGGGCGGCGCGCAACTGCGACCTGGTTGTCGTATCCCTGATTTGGTTGATACCTATCTACTTGTTGCCGTGATCCACCATAGTCATCTTTATTGCGAGATCGCCTTGGTTCGGCGTCTCTGTCGTAACCGCTATCACTGCCGTCGGAGTAGTATTCGTCTCTTCGTCGACGAGGATAATCGTCAGTGTTCGCGGACATGGTTGCCGATCGTCGGGGATGAGACTTTGCCTCCTTATAGTTTTTGCAATTTTGTCTTTTGTCCTTTGGAGTCTGATATTTCTCTCCGTTCCTGTTTCGATGAAAACGAGGTGTTGGTATATCAGCTCCAAGAGAAGAAGTAATGCCATCAGGGAGCTTGTCGAAACCTTGAACAATGAGCTTGTGCGCCGAAAAAGAAGACAATGTGATCAGGGAGCCATACCTTTATCAATGATCTTGTCAGCGGCTTCCAAGCCAAGCTCAAGAAAGTCTCCCATTCTCGCCAAGTGGGCTCTCAGCCAGGACTAGAAGCTGGTAGCGGATAGTTCCAAAAGCGGTAGTATAAGCGTCGTTAGGGGCCGGTAACCGGATACGTGGCTTTTGCTGAGGTGAATGGTGATGTAATTATGATAAGTGGTGTGTAGAATTAAGGTTGCAGAGATCCGAGACCTTAAGAAAGAGAGGGTCTTCGGTGTTGGGATAGTGAGCTGTTAATCGGCTAGATCGTCCGCCTCAGGCTTGGTTTTCCTGTCATACACCTTGGGGTTGCTTGGCGCCTGTCATCTTGCATGACTGTACTGTTCTTATTCGTGGAGGGAAGCAAACCGTAGCTATGTGGTGCCAGCGGGGTTAAGCGGCGGCGTCGACAACCGAGCCGGGTTACACCTCGAGCTTATCGATGTGCGATAAGGGACATTTTGTTCCAGGCCAAACAAAAACGTCTGTTACAGAGCACGTAAACAACGGCAATACTCTGTTTCCTCTTCCGGTTGGGGGGTTCCCCAATATTCTTACAGTACCTCAATTTTAAGCGCGCTGCCGCGCGCTACCATTTGCTCTGACGCGTCATCGTCAGCCAATCCAGCCATCCAAGCTTCTCACCAACTGCGACGGTTAGGCAACAACCCGAAACGCCAAGCGTCATTGCTATTCCACGAAGATTGCGAAGACAATTAGGCAACAACGCGAACTTTGAGTATTGTATTTAGGGACAATGGCCTCCAATGAGGGAGACCAAGAAGTGGCAGAGATCAAATTTGTCACCATTGGCGTCGGCACGTCGCAGGTAAGCCTGCGTTGTTTAGAATTCGTTCAGGTATGAAGACTAATCTGTGCGCAGCAGACAATCAGAGTGTTCAGGCGGGCGCAACCAATCCATGGCACCAGAGCCAGCAGCTTAGTAAGATCTGTTGTATCGGATTCTGACGCCTGGTTGCCTATTGGATCAGTGCGACTTTCTAAGTCACTTTCGCCAAATTCCATATGGGAGGCGTCTCAAGAATGGCAGGTAGTTCCATCATTCCTCAGAGGAGGATCGGGACACGGCTTTAATGCCGCATTGGAACACCTTCTTAGTCAGAGCGACCTTGAAAGTGATGCTAAATACTGCGTCGTCCACCTGCTCGAGGCCGGCCGTATTCAGCTTCAGTTCAAAAAGTCTGCAACGAAAGGCAGCCTTCGTATATATGTTGCAGCTGATGTGCCAAACCTGCCTAAAGCAACAGACCACAGAACGAACCTTGCGACGAAGCTTCTCCTGGACTCGGTTGATTATAGCGAGGCAGCTTGGTCAGGAGATTGGTCCGACAGCGATGCCTCAAAGAGCATCCAGGATATGTACATGGCTGGTAGCGGGCCGGATAACATCAACGACAACTCCCTCCTTGGCATCTTTAACTCGCTGCCATCTCCAAGCCCAGATCCTGAGAAGGTTGAGGACAACTACTGGCGTGAAACGATGCACGAAATACTGGATGGCGAAGTCGGGGGCGTCAAGACTGAGCTATATCACTATCAAAGACGTACGGTCGCAATGATGTTACAGCGGGAGGTTGAACCCAGCCAATCCGTCTCGCCATTCTATAACGAGTTAAAGGACATGACCGACCGGCCTTGGTATTACAGCCCGTTAGCAGGAGAATGCGTCCGCTTTCCTCCAAAGTTCAGCTCGCCTATCGGAGGGATTCTGTGTGAATCAATGGGCACGGGCAAGACTCTCATGGCGCTCGCGCTTGTAGCCGCAACTAACCACTACCCTATAGCCATTCCAAAGTACCTGAAGACCAACCGGGAAGGGAAGGTAGCTAGCCTCCTGGACATGGCAGCTGCTACCGTAGCAAGGTCCAGGACGCATTGGAAGGAGTACTTTGAACACCAGCATGTACCAAAGATCGTGGATGCCATTAAGAACAACCTAGCAGGTTACATGGTGGATCTGAACGAGGACAGAACCGGACGTCGTCGGAGCATACGCACGGAACAATCTCGCAAAGAGTTGGTTTATCTCAGCACAACCACTCTGTTTGTCGTGCCAGCCAACCTCGTTTTACAGCTGCAGAGAGAGATTGAGAAGCACACAAGAGACCTCAACGTGCTAGTGCTTACCACGAAGAGTAAGGATGCGCTGCCGGGTGCTAAGGAATTGATGAAGTACGATATCCTCCTGTTTTCACAAGAGAGGTTGGCACAGGAGAGCAACGACGGAAAGAAAATCGCAGAACTGGGTCCTACGGGAGTTCCTGCAGCAAAATGGGGACGGGCGAACCCATTACCTGTTGCCGGTAGTGTAATTGATGCCGCAAAAGCAAACGATGTCGACAAGGCCGCCATTTACAGGTCGTCTCTCCGAAATATCCACTTTCAACGTGCTTTCTTTGATGAAGGTCACAAGATGGGAAACGCTCACAGAAGTTTCCAGAACAATTTGGCGAAGGTCACAGATATGCTGCGTATTACCTCGAAATGGGTGATTTCGGGCACACCTACCGCAGGCCTTTTCTCTTTGACTGAGTCTGGCGAACAAGTCGAATCCGTTGGCCCAGAATCTTCTCCAATTACGAATAATACTCTTGTAAAAGACGCCCTGTACGAACAGGAGAAGAAGGACCTGGAGAAGATTGGCAACATCGCCACTGTGTTCCTCAAGGCCGAGCCCTGGCACCAGTCATCCGCCGCTGACAGACAGCGACCAGATGTGCCAAACAACCCGTGGCAAACTCTGGTCATGCAGCCATACAAGCATCATCATAAGCAGAGCCTTCGCAATGCTCTGGAAACGCTAATTGTGCGTCACCGATGGGAAGATATCAAGTATGAGGTGGAGCTGCCTCCCCTGCACAAAGAGGTCGTACGCCTTGATGGCTGCTTACAGGACAGGATTTCACTGAGTGTGTTTGCAATGGCTATAATTGCCAACAAAGTCACCTCGGAGCAGTCCGACGAGGATTACTTCTTTCATCCCAAGAACAAGAAGTTTCTCAACGAACTCGTCAAGAATCTTCGCGAGGCCTCCTTCTTCTGGCTAGGAACAAGTGCCAAAGAAGTGCTCAGCACTGTTAAGAACTCCCAGGGTTACCTTAAAGATGTGGAGGAGAAGAAACGTCTAGACTTTGGTATGTGTGGAGAGTTGAAAGAGGTGGTCGAGTTCGGCAATGCTCTTATCAACAACGAAATTTGGTCGTGTGCTGCTACGAGCCAGCAGCTGCCAGTTTATCTCGAGAATCCCCTACCCAATGACCTTCGTTCCAAGGTCGCGCTCGATGGCAACGGGAATACCAATCCGACACTAATGAGCATCAACTCCATTCACCAGATGAGATGGTACCTTTCGAACGAGAAGTTATCGGATGATGCGGTTATAGGGAAGTGGGCCACGTCGATACAGAACTTCGATGTGAAGGAGACCCACAGACACGCCACACGTTCTAAGAAAGGGAAGGCCGCCGAGGCCAAGAAGGTCAAAGAGCAGAACGAGAACGGCGAACCAGTCTATAAAGTCATCAGAAAAAGAGACGATCGCTTCGGCGCTGCACATATCGTCGCTGTCGCCTCCGCAAAGGTCGCACACCTTATTACTTCCATCCTGAAACATTACCAGACTGAAAAGACAATCATTTTCTGCGACAACGAATCCCAGATATTCTATCTGACCCAAGCATTGGAGAACTTCTCAATCACCAGTCTTCCCTACAGCACAAAGCTTTCCGGAGAACGTTCTGACAACCTGTGCGAGTTCATGAAAGGCGATCGTATCCGTGTACTCCTTATGGACGTCGCTCAGGCCGCTTACGGACTAGATATTACATGTGCTACCAGGACGTACTTCGTGAGCCCCATCCTGAGCAAAAGGGTCGAGCTCCAGGCTTTGAGGCGCTGTCATCGTATCGGACAGACTCGCGAAGTTTACGCAGAAATACTTGTTCTGAAGGATAGCATTGATGAAGTTATTGTCCAGCGCAGCGAAGAGTCTTCGGATGATGCGCAGAGGAGGTGCAAAAACCCACAAGATGACCAGTGGGTATCTGATTGGGTGAAGAACGTCAAAATGCCTCAGAGAGTAATTGAGAGGCTGAAGAGTCCTGGAATTGAGCAGATGGCGGAGCTGAGCTTGCCGAGACCTAATCTCTTCGATGTGGGTGGTCTGTCACAGGACATGACCAGAACTTCCGAAGTTGAGGGTGTGGTGCGGAACTCCGACTCGTGTGATCAAAACTCGAGCGAATCCTCTAGCGAGCCGAGAATGCGAGACGAGCATAGGAAGGCCCAGGAGCTCCTACCTGCAAATACCAATGCCGAGCTCGGCGGTCCAGAGACGTCACATGAGAAGAAGAGAAAACGAGTTGGCTTCGCCGCTCTGTCGGGATCTGGTGCCGAAGAAGCAGAGGAGGACGGAGGTGTCACCGAAACCTCCGCTTCGAAAAGCGAGAAAGCGTGCAGACGCAATCACGCTTATAGGACAGCTATTTGTGTTCGCCTCGGCCTTTGGAAGCCTGATTTGGAGGACGAACCATATTATGGATCTAATCCATTCATGCAACGTCTAACGAGACACTTCATCCGGACGGAGGTTATCACCCTTATGTACCTCAAGCTTAGAGACGAACGCCACGAAAGCCTCCTCAAGCAGGAGTATGATCTTGGCCTTCAGCCTATGGACTTGGACAATGGCGACCCCCACGAGATGCAGAGTAAAGCTGTCCCACAAGAGAACGATGCCTCGGTTCTCAAAGTGCAAATCAGAAACTATGTCTACAGAACAGCGTATCGCCGTAGACTGGGTATTTGGGCATACCAGAGATTTTTGCGTACCGTCCTCGACCCGAGCCACAACTGGGGTGATGCCAGGATTGACGAGGGCACGAGGAGGGGCTTAAGGAGAGGTGAAGACGAGCCGGCTTTTCCCACAGCAGATGGCCTTCCTATCCTTCCACATCCAGCCACAGGTATACCACCGCCTTGCCGCTGTGCGCCGGGTCCAGCACCGCTTGGCCACTTTGCTTTTGGGAATCCACCATGGATTCTATCTGTGGAACCTACTCCTGATTTCCTTGCTGCACCCAGACCGCAGGGGGTCGAGTGGCATCATTTACCAGGCGGCACCACTATTGTCACCCGCACCATTCTTCTGCCGTATAATCCGAATCTGAATGTTGATGTTATCTTCCACGATATGATAGCTCCATATCCAGATCTGATTGCCCTTGTGGGTGATGTGGACGAGGGCGAAGTCCCATGGATTCCACCGTCCGATAGTGCGTTTTCTCCACAGCTGCCCAGGAAGAGGACTAGGACGAACGAGGACAGGACTAGCCCCAGCACTGGCTCCCAGGGAGGACCACTGAGAGCGCCGGTACCAGACCCTGTTTCGTCATCAATGACTAGTGGCCGCAGTCAATTTGATTTCAGTGGACCCTCCGGCTTAGGACCACAAACCCAAGCCAGCAGATGGGGCACGATTGGCGCTGACCTCCACCAATCTGACACTATGTTAGATCGCATCGACACCAATGTCAGCGGTCACTGGTCCACAACTTCCGTCACCCGTAACTCCCGCGGCCTCGGTCGCCAAACCGGCGGAACCCTGCTCACACAAGACGGAATCCGTGAGCGCAGATTAGCACATTACGGGCAGACGCCTTCTGGCTCCGAGGAGGCGCAAAGGCCACTGCCGACTGAGTTTGACGCGCCGAGGAGACTGGCATATCTTGATGAGTTGATGAATGATGATGATTCGGATGAGGATTTCGACTTTGATGATGATGATGACGATGATGATGATGAGCGGGATGCTGGTTGTGGAAATGAAGGTGGAAATGTTAGTGGAGGTGGAGGTGGCAGGCAGAGGAGCGCTACGGATGTAAGGATGGAGAGATTGATGGATTTGGATGGGGAGGAGTTTGATAGGGCGCTTGCGCAGATGGGGTTGGCTGAGGTGTCTACCTCGAAATTTCTTCCCACACAGGAGGGAAAAGGTAAGGAGAACGCGACCGATAATAGGAAGGGGAAGGAGAAGACTACCGAGCAATTTGTTGCAGCGGAAAATTCTGATGAGGATCGGGCCTTTGGCTGCCTTGATCTCAACCGTACGCCAGGCAGATCTACCAACAGTATTCCGAATCCCACTTCAGCTCTAACGCAGATGAGGGATGGTAACGGCGAGAACCAGGACCCTTCCACTATAGCAAGTGCAGGGTCAACAACGGATCCGCAAGTGAAGGAAGAGGACGGTGACGATGATCTCTACGTCGCGTCTCCGCGCACTTTCCCCAGTGGTTAATGGCATGGGGTGGTGTCGGTCAAAAGGAGGCTTCTGTCCCGATCCTACCTGATCCTGGTGGACCACCGGGCTTCGTCGTACCGGTTCCTAACACGAACGACCTCGTCAGTGAGTTGGCTAATGGCGTGGAGGGGTTTCTATTCGTGACGCCAGACTCAACGACAGATGTTGGTGCGGAGACGGTGTGGGTTACGGTTGAAGATGATGGGGATGAGGGTGCTACTAAGTAGTCGACTCCTTCCAGGGGTCTTCGGTGGCAGTGGTAATACAACCATGAACGAAAAATGATGGTCTGGGCGACGATTCGGCTCATATTCGAAGTGTTTCGGCGGAATGGAGAATACATGGGTTGGCTTATTTGCTACTGTGCTTTACGGTGTTCTTGCTTGGGAGTACATGGACAGGCATAGATACCCAGACTGCGAAGACCACATGTGGACAAGGCGTTTTGTTAGACTAGATTCGATACACAGCAATAAATTTATGAACTAATTTTGCACCTTACCTAGTGTGGCCATATTCCCCAATCTACGAGACGTTTCCAATCGGTTCAAGATCCCAATTACTACCGAAGAAATCCGTAGTCTCTAACCACATAACAGACTCCCAGACAGTCGGATAGTTCTGATCAAACTCACTCCTTAATCTGAGCTCATAGCACCCATTTATTGACATCATTCCGCCCGCGAGCCCAGGCATTGTAAATCTTTGTCCTGTTTCCATCTTGACGACTGAGATACCACCACTGTGCCGGATTATCGTCCACCGCTGGCCTAATTACCGGGGTTGTCGGGTAAGTGATTTTAGGACCTACAAGGTCTTCCAGCTCAGAAGTCGCCTGGGTATTCGAGTCGTTGGCCGTCAACCGTTATGTTGGAACTCTGAAACTTGTTCTCAATCCGGTACAGAGTGCATGGTGAATCTGGGTCAAGTGACTCTAGCACTTCTGATACAGGGTTATTGGTAGAAAGCACATGTATGAAGCGCCATGCTTGCTGATCTTGTGTGCCTGGCTCCGTCTTATTCTGGTTTGGGGGGATGGAGGGATGTTTGTAGGTTATGCGTTGTTCATACTGATTAGTTGGTACGCCCATTGCTTCGATTACTATGGACGTGCCATTGAATGATGTGCTTATGTAGTACCAGGTGTTTGTGTCTAGTGTTGGACCGACAGGTTGCTTGTCTGGCGAAAATGGTGAGGGGGATGAGGATGTTGAGGACGGGTTTGGCGAGGAGCTGGTTGATGTCCCTGATTCTCCTCGAGCTCGAGTTACAACTACTGCGGCGATGATGCCGCCTATTGCGCTGGGCAGAATGGGAGCGGCGGGGATGGTGAAGAGGATGGAGGATAGGTATCCCCAAAACTTTGAGCTTCTTCCGTTGTGCTAGGCATCAATCGATTGGCGATGAATGCGCCGTAAACCACTAATAATGCCGTTGGTTTTGCAATGGAAAGCCATGGCATTTAATACAAAATCACAACAGTGATAAGACTGCCCATTTTGTTGGTAGAGCCTGATCTATTTTGGGCAGCTGAATGCTGGATACGAGAAAGACTCTGCAGTGTCAACCCATCGCCTTGTGCAATGCAAACACCACATGGCTGAGTAGAACCAATCGGAAACATTTAAGTAACGAAGGGCTGCAAACCGTATCATAAACAGCGATACATCGGAGCATTTCCGAGGACGAGTGAGGCCTAGGCTCCCATAGAGAAGATTCTCTTAAGCCTTCATCTCACTGGCTAAGCAATGTGCGTAGGTGGCGGTTACTCTCAACCCTCAAATCTCATTATGGCTCCTAAAACATCGGTAAATATTCTCCTACTCAGAAAGTAAGCTCATCCTGCAACGCATCTGCAGAGGCAGCGTAGAGAAGTAGCTTGGTGGAAAGGAGAGCTTCCCGAAATTCACGACACATACTGCGTCTTCCGAGTCAGCGGCACCTGCGGCTCTCAGCCACGCTTCGTCTTCTACCTCTGCCTCATTATCACCGTACCCTATCGCCACAACAGATGGCTTGTTCGAGGAACAGGAGCCACGGCTATGGTTTATAGCGGCACAGTAGCATTCCACGCTCTCGTCATCCTATGCGACGCCGGTGCCAACCCTGAGGTTTATGACTTAGATATTTTCGCTATCTTGTACATCTGTGTCATAGGAGCTCTGTTCTCGACTCCGATGCTACAGTCGAAGGTATTCAATAACTCCAACGCACGCTCTATCATAAATTTGTGGACTGCCTTCCTAGTTCTGGGCACAATCGCGTGCTTTATCCTTGAACTGACGTTCTTTACGGTTATATTACACTAGACGAATAGCGGCAGACAATCAGCACCAATTCCGATCTGCCTACTTTCTAATGGCACAGTTGTCGAGCTGTTAGAACAGGGCGCTTTGATCGGCTTAAGCGACGGCCGGAACTGCGCCATTACATGTCATACATCAACACATTCGAGCATTTGCGGCCCCGAGGACATATACACAGATCAAGGCGACGCAGTGTGGAACCTTGCGAGGTTAGCTCTAATCCCGATCGCAGTGCTGGCAGAGGTCTTAGTTTGCGTACTGCGCTTCAAGATGTTTTTCAACGAAGAACGAATCATATGTGCCGTCAGGGCAGATCCGGAGCATGATCGATGATGGATCGGGCTTATTATTCACGGGCTACCCTGGAGTCTTTTTGCACCACTCGGCGTCGGAACAATCATCCAGTCAGAGTCGTATCTCTTTTAGGACAGCAGTGTGCTCATCAGCGAAAGGGCTAATACTGTGGGGCAATGGTCGCCTGTTGTGTCTTTAGGCTTGGTGGTCATCGTCGTCTTCATCAATCGCCACGTATTTAAACCCCTACGAACTCCCGACTCCAACCTGTCGGTTCTCAAAAAGAGGCTCAGATTGAAGTTAGGCATACATAGGGGAAATTCACCTATGACAATACTGGGGCAAGGCATATCGCGTCGGCCACTGGATCTGTCAAATACCCTGAACCCATCAGCGACAACATTGGCTAGCAATAGTATCACCAACCTAAGTGGCACCGCAAGACCGCCGTCTCCGCAAGCGAGCACAACTCTTCACCCGCCAGGAACTGGAGGACTAGCTTCTTCCAAACCACCTGTTACCACGATGTCAGGGCGTTAACCGTCGCCGGCTGCCGTAGGATAGAATTAGATGACCAGCAATGCTCACCTTTGCACTGAGAATATGGCAGATTAAAGCTTCATATATCCAACCTACGCCAACTAACGAGGTTATGGAATCAATCTTTTCATTATAGACAGATCGAGGCGGGATACGCCACACAGAATGAAACCTTACCGACTGCGAACTTGTGATGTATTCCACTCACTACCTCCTATAAATCTCCACACATACACCGCTCAGCCACCAGCGAAGCATTGCCCAAGACAAAGCCAAGACAACGCAGAGCCAGACTCTTCGTCTCATTCTCCCTATTTTCACCTCTCCTCTTTCTCTCGCTCAGCAACGCTCCAACTACCTAGTAGGCATCATCCCAATCCCCTGCGGCGGTCCAGAACTCGTCTTCTCAGCAAACATACCCATAACTGTCCGAGTTTGCCCTCTCCTCTCAACCGGCAAACTCGTCCTTGGCCCAGCAACTCGACTTCCACCTGTCGCTCCAGAACTCTTCCTCGAGAACGTCCCAGTGGCTGACGCACCCCTCGTCGGTTTCCTCACAGCAGTGGTCCGTGGCCGACTCGGCGCATCGCCACTAGCAGCAGGTTTCCTCCTCGGGAACGACGAGCCACCTCTCCCACCTCTGCCGCCACGGCCACCACGACTACCTTTCCCAGACGCTTGCGTAGCAGCAGGCCTGAGCGGTGCCGGCTCATCGTCATCCACCGCATCTCGCTGACTACTCTGCACCATCGCCATCTTCTGATTAAACGCCCGCGTCGCCCTATTTTTCTCCTGCCACGTCTCTTGTGGCTTAGCTTGCTGACTGGCGGCAAAAAACTGACTCGTCTCTGCCAGCTCCTCCCCATCACTCTCATCGTCACTGCTCATCAAATCAATCACATTCTCATGATTATGATCCATGTCCCTGCCCACATTCTGCTCCATCATCTCCGTATAATTCTTATTATACTTCTTGATCATAGGCAGGAACTTGCCTCCGTACTTAGCCACCTTCTCTTTGTCGATTCCCTCAATTGTCTTGAGGTCGTCGAGCGACATGGTCCAGCGGATACACATCTCGCGGAACATTTTTTCTGTGAAGATTGGCTTGCGGAGACCTTTATCGTTGCGCATCTCCTCTTCTTTCCTCTTCGCTTCACGCACAAACTCATGGACAACATCCTGGTGGATCTCGGGCAGGTTGGCTTCGACCATTTGGAGATCGTGCTGGATTGGTGGGCCGAGCTCTCTCGTGGCACGACTTTGGGAGCGTTTATTTGCGTTTCGAACCGGTGCAAAGTAGCCATTATCATCGTCTTCGTCAGATGACAGATGGCCATCAGGCACGACAAACCCGGCGTCACTGGAGTGGTGGCCATATGGCATGCTAGATTCCGGTGCCTCGGTCTCCTCTGCCTCGTCGTCGATGTATGGGTTTTTGACACGGCGAGATCCAACCATACGGACTGGCGAAGACACATTGGTTGACATCGGAGGAGCTCTGGAGGCAGCAACGCCTGTCTTCTTTACAGGTCCGTTGGGTGAGGAGTTTGGTGACGAAACTCTGACAGTAGTGGTCAGCTTACGGCGTCCTTGGAGGAAGTCACGGTAAGAGGGACCGAGTCTAATGTATGCGGATGCAAAGCCACTTTTGTTGACCTTGTTCTCTTCCTCGAATGCGTTCTCGCCAATGAGCCGATACAACAAGGCCTCACATTCATTCTTCTTAAGATGCTTCGCATCACCGTAGCCTCTCAACGAGTCAAGTCCGCCGTCTATGATCTTCTTGCTCCTCATACCTCGCATGATATCAGAGATGAGCACAACAGTGAAATCTCTCCTGCCTCTCTGTTGCAGGATACTTATCGCAGTCTTCGCTTCGTCGGAGCGATCGACGGTCTCGTATACGGCACTCGAGCTGCAATTATCACAGGTACCATTGCAGTCGTCTTTTGAGAAGCGTTCGCCGAAGTACGACAATACTTGCACGCGCCGGCACTCGCTTCGTTCCTCGCAGTATTGAACCATTCGGTTAAGCATTGAGTGGAGGCGGTCCTTCTGGTCATGGCTTCCCTCGCCATCATCGATGAACTTGCGCAGGATGGTCGTATCTTGGTACCCATAGAACAAATAGCAGCCAGACAGTTTACCATCTCTCCCAGCACGGCCAGTCTCCTGGTAATATCCTTCCAAGCTCTTCGGCATAGTGTGGTGAACAACGAACCGCACATTCGCCTTGTCGATTCCCATGCCGAACGCAATTGTAGCAACAATGACTTGCCACTTACCTGCCTGCCAGTCCAGCTGTACCTGTTTCTTCTCCTCCGGCTGCAACGCAGCATGGTAGAATACAGCCTTCACACCGTGTTTGTCGAAAAGTTCGTTGGCCAGCTGCTCGCAATTCTTCCTGGAAAGTGTATAGATGATGCCAGTCTGCCCGCTGTATTTACCAGTTGTGAGATCGACAATCTTGGCCATCATATCGACCTTCTTTCCCTTGGCAAGAACTGTGTAGGTAAGGTTAGGACGATTGAAACTCTGGGTAAACACCTCGCAGTTCTTCATGCCCAGATTATGCATAACGTCGACCTTAACATTTTCCGTTGCAGTCGCCGTCAAAGCCAGAAGCGGAACACCAGGAAACTGATCTCTGAACTCTCCAAGGCGGGTATAGTCAGGTCTGAAATCGTGGCCCCATTGACTAACACAATGCGCCTCATCAATGACAATGCGCGCTAGCTTCCTCTTGGTGTGAAGCCCATGCATCAAATTTATGAACCCAGGATTGGCTGATACCATTTCAGGGGTGACATACAACAGCTCAATAAAATGCTCCGGTTCCCGCTCTCTCAACGCATTCATGACCATCGCACGATGCTCGGCGGAGACCTCACCATTGAGTACAAAAGCCTGAATGTTCAATTTCTGCAAATGGTCGACTTGATCATACATCAGACTTAGCAGTGGCGAGATGACGATAGTCACACCTCTAGTCACACCAGACTGTATGATCGCAGGCAGCTGGTAACATAGCGACTTGCCTCCACCAGTTGGCATAAGCACGAATGCATCCTTGCCACCAAGTGTTGCGTTGATGGCTTCCAGCTGGTTCTGACGGAAACCTCTTAGATGAAAGCGCTCGGGTAGCTTCTTCTTGACGTCGGCGGACCACTTGTGTCTCATCAAAGCAGCAGACCCGGAGTTGACAGGCAGGGACATATCTGTATTTGCATTCGGCTTCTTGGACTTCTTTGGCATCTTCTGGACAGGTGCTGGGAGGTCTGTCCAAGGCGGCGGTGGCGCATTTGTTTTGGTGTGGCTCCGGTCAAATGCTTCCGACTCCAGTAGGTTTGCTGTGTCTTCATCATCCCATCCATAATCGTCCTCCTCTACGATGACAGGCGCCGGCTGCTGCGGTTGCCCACGACTTGGTGGTGCTGCAATATGCTCCAGATCAACACCATCGAGGTCTATATCGGAGCCATAGTCTGAGCTGTCGGCAAAGGCCACAACATTCTGGTTTGTTGTGGTCCTCGACGTCGACTGAGCTTGCGGCGGTGGATTGTTGTGTCTGACTGGCTGCGGCTTTCGACTTATGCTAGGCGAAGAGTTTGTATGTTCTTGGTAGTGAGATGACTGTGTCTGCTGGACGATGGAGACATGTGCGCTGGAAGCCGGCGCTTCTTTTGAACTAGAAGTGCCATATCTTGTTTCGGCGACATGGCCACTGCTTTCATGAAGAGTACCAGGGACCTGAGCAGCCACGGACATTGCCGCTTCATCGATTCCAGCAGCCCGCAGCAATCCGACAATCTTGACTCCCAGCTCCTTGATGCTGCCACTCACAAGCTTCAGGTTATGCTCGCAGTTGTCTTCATCATCTTGACCGGAATCCATAGCAGCAAGCCACTCAGCCTTTCTGGCTTCACGCTCAGTCGCAAGATTTGCGTGCTCATCTCCCAGGCTGACTAGTTCAGCCAATGCCGCTTTTTGAGCAACGATTCTTTTACGCTCTTCCTTGAGCTGCGGCGGGACAGGGTCATTCTCGTCAATATAGGATGACATTGCCATGCTACTCTGCTTCATTTCCCGAGCAATACGTGCCTGCTGCTGCACCAATGCGCTTGCATTCTTCAAGAAGAGTGCGATGAGTCTTTTGTCTTCAGTTCCAAAGGTCGATGATGGCGTTGATCCGCCAGAGCTCGAGCCAATGGCAACTGTTGTAGTGACGACAGGTTTCGGAATATTGAACTTCGTAGGTGAGTCTTTTTGGAAAGGAGACGGAAAGCTCTCGTTCTTTATATATGCCGCAGTGAGCGGCTTCATGGGCATAGCGCTGCTTTTCGACGATGATTGGAATCGGCTTTCCACTGCGGCTGGCGTCTTCGGTTTGCGCATCTCCTCTTGAGGCATCATCATAACAGCATCATTCATTTCCGGGTCCGAGAACATATCCACATCCTCATCGGAGTCAGGAATGGCTCGCTTCCTCATATTTGAATGGCGAGCTGTACTTGAGGCCGGTTTGCTGGGAGACAGTGGCCTACTGGCAACTTTAGCCGGCTTCATCTCATTGCTCCTACTGCTCGAAGCGGGGCTCAGCGGCGTACTCGAAACCTTGACACCGCTCGTTGCACCACTTCCAATCCGTCCCAGTCTCGGCGGCTGCGGCTCCTCAAAAGGATCATCTTCCATTCCATAATCTGACTCATCTTTGACCTTCGACATTCTCCTTTCATTACTCGAAGTCGGGGCGTGAGCATCGCTCATCAACGTATCCAGATCAATGAAGTCCTCCGGCCCTCCAGAGATGTTTGACCTCTTGTTCTCTTTCTCCAGACTCCACTCTCTCGTTATATCACCACTTTTCCGCTTCGTGCCACGCGGCCTTGTTAAGTCGTGGTTTTGTGACATAAAAACGTTTTTCTCTTCCTCAAAGTTGTCGGCAGCCATAACCGTATCCGAAGGCACCTCATCATCACCCGTAAGATCCACCTCCATAACCTCCGTCTTCACAGCAGCAAACTGTGGCGTCCGTGCCGCAGGTGTCCCAGACGTCCCCATCACCGATTTCCTAGGCTTGTTCCTCGAAAGCGTATTCTCATCCTGCAACTTCGCCGCATACGCAGCACTCAATGAAGCTGCCCTCAGGGCAGGCGTCGAGGTTCTTGCCGGCGTCGGTGTGGCTGGAGACCGACACATCAGTGTCGGCCTCGAGGATTTCGTGCTCATATTTAGGCGCGCCATCTCTTCTTCTGCGTCAGCGTCGTCGATGTCGTCGATTTCCTCTTCGTCGGGATATTCGTCGGGGTATATGTGTGTCTTCGGGCTCTTTGGGAAGGGTTGCACGCGTGGTTCGAGGATACGGTTAGGTATCGGTCGTTCTCCCTCTCGCGCAACACTAGCCTGAGGCTTGAGGAATTGTTGCGCGATTGACGGTGCCGTTCTGGGAACGTTTATGGTAGTCGTGGGACGTGTCGGAACCTCTTGCTGAGAGCTCGAAGGTCTAATCGGAATACTCGCAACAATTGGCGCAGGCTGTCGATTAGGCACTGACTGCACAGGCGGCGCAATGTATTCCGGTCTCGCTTTCGGAATCGTAGCTCTTTCTCTAAGTAACCAGGGAAGATGCTCCTCGAGGTTATGCGAAGTCATATCATCGGCAGGCGTGTTGTCGCACACATGGCGTATGCTTCAGTCGTGGTGGCGTCGGTCAAGTGGCAAAATAAATAAGATTTTAAGTTATTAGAGAGCGGAGCAATTGCACTCTGGGAAACCGGTTAATTTGTGGTGTTGAGAGCTTTCGGCCGAGTCGTTGGCACGTTTGTCGTTGTGATAGAGTAAAGTGGCAGTCGCTTGTCGCGTCAAGTACCCGCTGTGTGGTGGTAACAGACGCGTCGTCATGTGAATTTGACGTGCCAAGCATTGCCTCTTTGGTGATCAGCAAGGTGTGTCAATTGTTTGTTCACAGCTTCGTCAGGAAATGTAAACGAGCGGCGAAATATTTAGGCTTAGTTTGTATGTCATGCTACTTTGCAGAGAAACATCATCTTAGCAATGTTGTTCTGTTATATATTTTGAAGGCACAATGTGCTCTATCGGCGAATTTAATACATTGATTTGTGGTGTTCACAGCATGCACTACTTCCCACTATTAAATGATAGGTTGGTAGTAAATGGCCACGCTCTTTCCGATTACATGTTATGCGTTCAGCTAACTAATGCAAAGCCCAAGATTATAACTCTCACGCGAATGTGAGTCGCAAGATTGTATAGCATTTGTGTAGTCAAATCCTGGCGTCTTAGGAGCCAGGACAGCAATCTCACTCCGTAAAGTCGGGGGTGGGTTTCTTGTCCTCAGTCTTTGCAGCTGGCCTCGAGGAGGACTCTGACAATCTTCTCATCTCCAATAGTCTTTTCTTGAGAAGCCGTGCTTCTTCTCTTGGGTCTCTTTTGGCAGGTTCAGTTCTTACCTGTGAACACAAAGTTAGCAGCGTTCTCCAAAAGATCGGTTCGTGTCTGAGTGGCATCCTATCCGTACATGTATATCTATTTTCAATGAAAGTGAAGCTTAAGCGCTTAGTGGTTTGATAACTTCGGCGAACCCACCTCTTGTTTTGGCTCCGGGATGTTCGTATCGGCATTCTTCATGGCGTTTTCTGGCGAACGGCTGCGAGTGCGGCTCCTGCTACGCCTATTAATGGGACTTCTGGAGCGTGGATCTGGCCTGCGAGGGCTTGGCGAGTGTCTGCGGACTGGGCTTCTTGACCTTGATCTAGAATCGTATCTCCCTCCGCGTCTTGGCACATCCTTCTCGTCCTTCAGCATGCTATCTCTATGACTTCTTGGAGCGTATCTTGGAAGGGATCCGCGTCTCCTCCTTGGACTCCTGCTTCTGCTGCGGCTGTCTCTTCTTCTTCTCCGGCGCGGCGATGGACTATGGCTTCTTGAGGGACTGTGACTATTACTCCTGCTCAACCTACCATCGTCCAGCTTCTTTCCTCGTCCACTCGATTTCACCAGGTCCCTATCTCCTCGGCGCGGGCGTGGAGATAGCGACCGCGAACGCGAACGAGATCTGGATCTTGCGGAACCACGTCTGCGGCGAGACTTTGGTGCTGGCGATCTGCTCAAACTGTAAGAGGAGGACGTTGAGCGCTGGCGTTTCTTTGTGACAAGACTACGAGAGCGAGACCGAGAGCGGGAATAATGCGACCTGCTGTGTCTTCTGCTCCTTTCAGCAGGAGATGGTGATCTGGATATGGAAAGTGCTGACAAACGACGTCTTGTCACAGATCGGCTTCTTGAGCGGCGACGGCGTGGTTCTCGTGATCTGGAGCGAGATAAAGACCGCGATACCGAGCGTCCGGCCGGTGAATGCGATCTGCGTCTTTGACCACGATTTCTTCTGTCTCCGCCGCGCCCGCGAGGAACATAGGAGTCCTTCATCCTCATTGGCGAGCGCGAGCGTCTTGGCCCTCCACGGTCGTCGAAAGCTCTATCTCTGCCACCTCGCCCGAAGTCTCCTCTTCCACGGCCACCGCCGCGGCTGCCAAAGTTGTCGTCCCTGCGGCCACCTCCGCGCCAACTATCGACCTGTCCTCTGCCGTATCCTCCTCTTCCTCCACGATCGAATCGCTCTCTGTCGTCCACATTGCGTTCGTACGGATCACGTCTAAAGGACTCTCCTTCTGTCTCCTGCTGCGCTGCAATTTTTCTAGCCGCTGTCTGTGCCGCCATCTGTGCTGCGAGCTCCTGAATCCATTCCGCCGGAATGCCCTTCGGATGATTCTGAGCACTGAGAAGGTTCCTCCAGAGCTCGAGACAGAACTTCAATGCGTCCTTATCGGCGGAGAAAAAGCCCTTGATCATGAGGTATATCTTCTTGATGTCCGGGTTGCGCTTGTTCTTGAAGTACTCAGTGTTCTCAAGGTATTCCATGAGCAATGGACGGGCGATCTCGTCTTGATCGTCTTTGATGCCTCTGAGCTCCTCCATGCGCTTTGTGATCCAGCTGTTAAAAGAAGTTAGCGGGACAGTAGTGAAAGGGCAGACATTGATTGATCTTACTTTTCGAAACTCGCTGCGGTCAAGCTGACCTTGTTCATGTCGACTGATCCATTGAATTCAGCTGGCCATGCCTTTCTACGCTCCATGTCGGCATACATTTTCCGCATTGCGGGATCCAGTTCGATCGGCATCTTGGCTGATTTATGCTTGGGCGAGCTGTTGGAGGATGGTTATGAATGTTGCGTTTCTGCCAGATGTGGTGAGGGCTGAAGTGTCGCGTTACCGCGTCCGTGCTTGGATTCCGTCAGTGTTCTGCCGAAACGCCCATGCACATACTGGCTCACCGCCCAAACCTCACTTAAGCTCCCCTTCCTCTGTCCTCAACAAACGCGCGGCTATCGCCTTCGCAACATCATGAAAGAAGGCAAGTACGATTGATGTTAGCTGAGGGGCTGGTTTCCTCGATGAGGCTATCTAGGTACAGTACCGCATCTTTCCTCGCCGTCGTGTTTCCTTTTCCGCATCGAATTAAAAACATCGTTAGCGTCTTTACCCTCATTAACCTTGTCATGCTCTAAGATGGGTTGGCTCCGTATCCGGCCATCTCCCTCTTCTAGCGGTTCCCTATATATAAAACATTCCTCACACCCTCATTCCAGCCATGGACCGTCCTCTCTTGATGAACAACTTACGTATTACGATTTCCCGACCTCCAGAAGGAGTTTCTCCGAAGGCAACGGCAGAGCCAGAGCCGTCGACTTGGTTTCGATAGGAGCAGTCTCGCCACGTCGGGCAACCTCTCGATCGCGTTCGCCATCAGAGGTGCCACATTCAGAAGAAGCTCTACTTGACCATGCTACTCCTTCATCGTCTCCTCCACCGCTCAGAGCACATGGACAAGCCCGAACTCTCCAAGGAGTCAACTCCACGCCAGCCAAAAGCGCAATTGCGTTCTTCGAGCAGAAAGCGCTGGGATCTATGGCTGACCAGAAACTGACTTCTGCTCGGACCCCTCCAGCAACTCCCACCACACCGAGCATACGCCGCCATGGAACACGATCCGTACCACTCGGCACTGATAGTGAAGACAGTGATAGCATGGCGTCTCTGGTATCCATGCTGAGAGACTCAAGCGGACAGTCTCCCGAGACAATGACAAGCCGCATGAGCTCCATTCTGCACGATGAGCAGAAACCATGCCTCCAAAACACAGTAGACAAGTGGCATACGTGGATGGCACGTTCACCGAGTTATGCTATACAAACGTCCGACTATTTTAAGACCAGCAGCGACTCTGACAGTTCTTTACACGCACTAAACACGAACCTCAGACTCACGCCTACGAAACTTAATCCTCCCGCAACTGGGAAACATGGCTTCCACCTTCCATTCAGAAACTCGAACCACTCCAGGAGCTGCACTCGCACAACTTCTGAGATGGAAACCATCCTAACACCCCCGTTGCCTTGCTTCTTAACGCCTAGTAACGAGTTCGATAATCACCCCGCTGTGCAGAACCTCAGCGCAGCACTAGGCCTTTCTGGATTTGTCGACGGTGCCAACTCTATGCCACAAAGCTTCAGTGCTCCCAGCGTCAACCGAGCACACACATACAACCCAACGAACCCAGGCACCAATGAACGGGAATTTCCACTCACTGCAAGATCCCCACAACCTGTCGCGTTAAGCAGCGGCTTGTCGATGTCTCAACGATCTTTGAGCAGATCCAGCTCATCTTCCTCGTTCTTCACACGCCCTCCGGGGCGCACATCGCTGGGTGACATGCCAGTGCCCACGTTGGATCCTCTTACTGAGGGCCAAGTAACACCACAGCAGTCACCAAGTCATGCACAGTTAGATGTCGCCGCATATCAATGGGACATTCCTCGTACTGACTCGCCAGCCTCAGTCGCATCCTCGAGCCGCCGCCACAGCATGGAAAGAAACTACCAAAGGATGCCGATTAAAATGGATTCAGCGGCACATTATCCTCGTCCCATGAGCCCGCCATGGGAGCGGCCCAACACTTCTACTCCTACTGGAAACAACATGATACACATTCCACCTACAATAGTTACTGCAGCCACATCGGATTCTGACTGCGATAGTCCGTCGCGAAAACGAGCACCGAGTATTGCTCAAGCGCCAAGCACGGATCTTCCGCCTATCGCGGAGACCTCTGCTCATGACGGACATCAGTCGATTGCGAGAAATAGCCCGGAATGTCCCCACCAGGCCCCAATAAATCCCAAGTCCAAGAGTGAAGATGGCTCGACCTTTGTGACCGCAGGCGGCACGGACGCAGATACACCCAAAGAATCCACTAAGCAGCCCAAGACTGACGCGACGGAGAAGAAGAAGGCGCATAAACACAGAGACTCTGCCTCTCATCTCGAAAATGATGAAAAGGAGAAGAAGCCAAATCACAACGGCAAAGCACACAAATTCATTCGCTACGTTCGCCGTCTCTTCCTCCGCAGCAGCGTCCTCAAAATTCTCGTTGGAAGACAACTCGCTGGACCGGTGCAGGATAGTCTGAAAGCTGTCACAAATTTGCCAGCTGGGACTGAGTTGCCGGTTGGTATCATTACGCCTGTTAATGTTGGTGTGGTTGCGCCTGTGATTGCTACGGAGGTAAAGAGGGAGGATGGAGGGAAGGAGGTGTTTATTTGTCCCAGGGTTGTTGAAAAAAGAGTTAGTAGGCCGACGCTGGGGAAGATGGTGCAGGAGGAAGATGAGCAGGGTTTCTTGGCTGGATTTCAGGTTGTGAGCACAAGAACGAAGGAAGTCCCGTTTGTGGGTACATTAGTAACGACGAGCCTTCGTCCAACTCCGGGCCTGGTGGACAAAGATGGGGAGAGTGTATGCAATCAGAACGTCGGGTGCAGGCATAGTGTGGAGTGGAAACACGTTGTTGAATTGCAGGGGAGGAAGAGCTGTGAGGTGCCTGCTGCTTTTGGGGTCTAGATTGTGGCACGGAGTTGAATGGAGTGTAGATTGAATAAATATGGTTCCATGGATTATCATATCTTCCAACACTTGGGGTTGTGAATCCATAACATTGATACATCCGACATTAAGCGTATCTACTTCAAAACTCCTCGCTAGTACAACGTAAATCAAAGACTCAAATGCTAGTTTAGTATCAGAAATAGTATCTTTGCCGTCATCTGTGCAGATCGTCGTTCGCGCAATTAAGGAGTTTTCTAACTACCAGCCGGCTTACGTGGTATTGATGGAGGGTATCGTGTTCGATGGGGCCAGTAAAGCTGGAATGCTACCTGACGTCGCGGTAACAAAAGGCCGATTGTTGTGATGTACGATATAAGTTAGTGTAGACGTCCATATCGTAAACCTCGGGGCTTCAGCCAGTGTCGCAAAGAATGACGAAGCCGTGGAATGCTGCCGTGCCGCTGTATATCATGGCCGTAGCTCCTGTACTTCGAACAAGCCATTCGTTGCGTTGATAGAAAATCGTGAAGACAAGACAAAAGTAGTACACATAGCGCGGCTGTGTCCCATATGTCCCACTGATTCTGAAATGCAGAACGTATCATTTGGCAGGGTATTGGGCTCAAAAGCCGCCCCATCGCTCCGCAAGGTTATCCATAGTAAGGATTGCGACAACCGAGCGAAGCAGGGCAAAAAGAAAGGAGGTGGCAACAAACAGTCGCCTATCTCGGAGAAACCCTATGCTGCTTGAGACGTTAAGTAGAAACCAATTAGCAACCGGAAAATTTAGAAGGATTAAAAGATGAGGAATGAGATCGAAAGTGTAAACTATTTTTTAACTAAAGCCGTGCGGCGCCCAATACGAACCTGACGAGGTTTGTAGTACATATCTGTTTCAGCCATCCTGCTGCCGAAAATCGATCAGGCTCTACCACATGCATAAACGACACACCACCACCACCCGCTTGGTAGTTCGGGAGCCAGGCGCCAACCTCGTGTGTTATATAAAGATGTCTTAAATCTCAACTGTTTTGCTCTTTATCAGCCAAGCGATGTTGCCTCGCCGACGACGCGGTTCACTTGCAACGGCCGAATGGCGAGGCCCGCCACGTCGTGCAAGAACTTTTTGTTTCGTTAGCCAGTTGGCGCAGATACTTGAGAAACAACGATGTACGCCCGCATCTAAGCGTGAATCTGGATTTGCTCAGGGTGATAATGACGGTACATTGTATATGGCATCTCAAGGCTGATCGAGCAAGCTATCCGCATGCGCCTTGAATACGCCCAAAAGATGAAAGAAACAGCCCAGCAACATTCGTTGATGCAAGAGCAGATGCTCTCCCAATTCC
>RCNJ01000172.1_pt1 | contig 47890 bp, 40 predicted proteins | sample 2041171 | NCBI WGS metagenome assembly RCNJ01 (sample SAMN09708213, study PRJNA481090) | feces metagenome | biome: feces | host: Pygoscelis adeliae | place: Antarctica: Rookery Lake | collected 2010-03-01 | reverse complement strand
GGTGTAGTTGGTTATCACGTATCCTTAACACGGATAAGGTCCTGGGATCGAACCCCAGTCTGGTCATTCATTTTGCTCCCCATTACAATGGACGGTAATCTCGAAAAAGGGTGCAGAGGTTGTGCTGTTTTGCTCGTCCTGAAGCGTAAATTTTTGAGACTATGGGTGAATATGAAAGGTGGTTTGCTTGTTGATGCAAAGAGAGTGTCGGAGATTCGGTCAGAGATGGTCAGTAGAGCAGGAGGGAAGTTTCCACAAATTAGAGAAACACAAAAAGTTAGCAGAGGTTACGTGATGTATTACATCTCGTCCTATGGTACACTATATAGTGGCTTCTTTCATCATACACATGCTCTTACGCCGTGTGCAGATGTGCTTCAGGACTGCGCCTGGGTCTAGTCATACAATCGATCGCTCCCCAAACGCCGTATAATGGAACATCCGATTGTACAGTACAGCAAAATATCCACACCTTAAACGCTGGTTGGGGTCTTGACCTCCGAGCGTTTTCTGTCTCTGAGAGGAACACCGTATCTCCATCCGACACCCTTCAGACCACGCCCATCAGCTCCAGCATCATCAACTCTCATATCCCTGAACTTGAAGTCCCATCTCGCGCCCTGCACAGTCCTAACCGCCGCAGCCTCCTTAGTCATCTTCTTCAAATCCCTCGCATACTTCGCATCATTTTCCTTCTTATATCTAGCTTCCATATTGACAGCGCGGTCCTTTGGACCCAAACCCTCGATCTGCTCCTTTGCGGCAATGACGAGCTCTGGATGTGGAATGCGTTGCTCGGCAGTCAAGAGGGCGTCGTCGAAAACGCGAGCGGCGTCCGTGCGCTTGAATGGGCGCGATTCGGAGGTGGGCCAGAAGATCTGTTGCTCGGTTGCGCGGTGGGATGGCAGGTCGTTGATGGATTCGAATTCGGTGCCTGGCTCGTGTTGGGGGAGCATGGAGGTGATGGCGCGGGAGTATGGCTTCGAGAGGCGCTTGCCCTGGGATTCGTTAGTTGGTGCGAGAGACAACTGGTTGATATTGAAAGGATGTGTTAGGGACACTATTCAGAGAGGCTCGCATGCTATATTTTGTAACCATTATAGTTGTCTTATAGACTAATCGATTTATAAAATCATCACCACAGTACCGTCCCGCAGGGCGCTTGGGCATCGAATAAAAAGTTGTAACGCTTACCTGTCTCAACCACTCCATCTCAACCTCCTTAAGACGGACAATGGCACCAACACGGTTCATCTCGACTCTGTATCTAGCTGAAACCTCCTTGACCGAAAGCCCATCCTTCATGATGGCAGTCCAGATATTCTCCCTCAACTCCTCGCTCGTAACAGGCTGGGAAAGGAAGTTCTCGTTCGGCGGGAAAGGCTTGAGGTCGGACGGTCTCTCAGACGGCAGGTCCTCGCCAGGCTGCATCTGCATGGCTCTCTTGAGCTCTCCGGACTTGTTATACGCGTTCAGGTAGTTCGTCGAGTTTGGGAGTGGCTCGCGCACTTTCGAACCTGGACCGTTGAGCCACTTGAACATGTCGCGGCGTTGGAGGGTGCGTGCCGGTGCGGCGGTGGTGGAGGAGAACGTGCGGACGCATTGTTGCGAGCCGCTGGCGACGGCTCCTCTACATGCTGATGTGGCCGAAGAGGCGCTCGCCGGGAGGAGTGAAGGTGGCATTTTGTGTGGGTTGATGGTAGAATTATATAGGTCGGGATCGATTTATGAGGCTATGGTCCACGCCGGCCGAAATTTCCAGGCCCACAGCACACGTGATGGTATGATTGGCACTTTAAGCTGCCACCCTGACATTCTGATCTCAGACACAGCCGTCAGAAAATCGTCTTAACACACCTAACTCAACAAGAAATTGTGGAAGAATACCAATTGGAACCAATAAACTTGCTAGCAAATTTGAAAGAGCTTTGATGGATCTACTAATCTGATATAGGTAATGATACTTAAAAATGGTGGTCATAGGAAGTATATTGAGCAAGAACTTCAAGCGGATGTCAAGATTCTGCAAGATCGAGGGGTGGCAACTGTGAAACCTGGGCACAGCACATCTCGAAGTCGCCAACCTCCAACCCTTTCTAACTTCCAGGACTTTCCAATTAATAAACCAATAATTGTATTCATTAAGATGTTCGGAGACTTCGAAGACAGCCGGGAAGAAAGCCACATCTCAGGCCCAATCAATGAGAAAGTCGGTCTGGAAAGGATACATGAAGCAATTCCAGCACCTGTCAGCAAACGCACGAATATCGAGCATGAAGGCGGTCGTGCATCACGGATTCGCATAAGGAACAGGCGAAGGATATACTTAGACAACAACCCAGATTATTTCTCAAATCCGGATCTGGAACTTGCTGGTACTTACTTCTTCCGATTCTCGCCTCGCCGTTCTACACCTTCCTCTTCGCCGCTTCTCGGCTAATGCCTTGAGGCGATGCTTCTCACATCCCACTCTACCACACTCTGCTAACACAAACCCAGATCCCTTACTTTACGACAAGACAATTAGAAAGTTCCAGACCACTACCGAGCGAGAAATAGAAAGCAAGGCCAAAGGCTACGGCCGAGTCCTAGAAGCGGACCTGTTGCGAGGGGAAGCACGACTTGCTTCCCTCCCGCGCCGTTCGTCCACCCCCTCTCATTCAAATCCCTCCACATCCACAGACTCCAACGACGCCAAAATCAGAATCTCTCGAGAAGCAGCCAAACTTGTCCGCTCAGCGGGCGGTCTCCCTTCAGAACTATCTTCCATCCTCTCCTCGCCATCATCGTGTATCCGCCCGGCAGCGACTACGCACCTGGTAGAGGTAGAGGAGAAAATAGGGAGTAAAGAAGAAGGCCTCGAAATTTGGAAGGAAGCTATGAGGGGCCGGTTTGTAGAGGGCGGGGATGAGGAGTTTGAGTACAGGGTTGTGGATGAGGATGAGGAGCTTGATGTGCTGGAACGGAGGGAGAGGGAAGAGTGCTGGTTTGAGGATGAGGAGCCGGGGTGGGTAGATGAGGGTGGGAAAGGAAGGGGAGGCGAGACGGGTGTGCAGGATTTTTAGGGAACTGTTTTGTTTGCGTGGAGGGAGTTTTGAGCTGGGGCGTAGGGGATGGATGTGTATGCGTGGACGGAGTACTGAGGCAGTGGAAGCGGTTGGGGGTGGAGCTGTGGTCGATTGTTAATCGGTTAGATATACGTGGCAAATATTCTTGTTTCATGCATGAGGACTGACTATCCACTGAAATTTGCTGCAAAATAGTCCGACATCACGGATTAAGAAACACATTCCGAGAACGCCTAAGAGTAGCAGTTAATTTCAAATTACCACGGGCAGCGAAATTCGCAATGCCTTCGACTTTGCACTGTCACAGACCGCAGAAAAAAAGCTGGATGGCACAGCAGGAAAAATGCGTATATGCTTGCTCTCTTTCCAACCTATACGATGTACCCATCCATTCGGCCCCATCTATAATCCCTCACCCGTCCCACTACCCCATAGTGTAATTCACGGTATACCCCATGTTTGCATTTTAACACCTACCTCACCTTCTTAACCTCAAACGCCCACCCATCAATCCCCTCCCCTTTACTTCCAACCGCCAGTCTCAGGGACTTCTCAACATCCTTCATCCCGACCGCATCCTGCAACCACTCCGCGCCCGCCATCCCCCCGGCATTCGCCCTATTCTCCGGTCTAAGCTCAAGCATCGGGTGCAAGAAATCGGCTACCTTCCTCGCCTCCTCCTCTTTGAAATGGTATTTCTCCTTCAACACATCCGGCAAAGCCCAATGACGCAGTCTGTGGATGTTTCTAAGTTCGCCCTTCCTGTTAAAGATCTCTTGGCTCCATTTCCCACTCGTGGTGAGAGAGCGAGGGAAGGGCCCTAACAGCTCGACGATCTGCGCGACGTGGTCGTCATCTTTGCCGTATTTGGTGCCGGATTGCGGGTCGAAGAGGTAGTCGCCTGTGATGAGTTCGAAAACCTAATACTCGTCAGCTTCCATCCTTCATTTCGCTTTCCCCCTCTCCCCATCACGCTCAACCTTTCCATCATCCATTATCCGTCGCCAGGGGGTGAACTTACCATAGCAGCCATACTCCAAACATCCGTACTAGCGCCCCACTTCGCGCCCAAAATAACCTCAGGCGAACGATACTGTCTCGTCTGGATATCATCCGTAAAATGGTGGTTCGTCCAGCACGCATTCCCCAGATCGGCAATCTTGACACTGATCTTCTCCATGCTCACATCCTTCATTGCCTTTTCCAAGTTTGCATTCCTTGAATTCTTATCCAGAGAAATGGCCGAGACGTCCTTGCTCAAAATATCCCTGGGCTTGGTCAGAAGCTTGTCTGGTACGCTTTGGTTATACGACGTATAGTTATCCGCGGAGGTGCAGGGCAGCGCGGCACTGGGAACAAACGAGGCGCGGAAGGTAAAGGGATAAACGCTGGGTTTAGGTAAGACGTACGTAGACTTCTCTCTCTCACCCTGCTCAGTCGGTGTCGAAGATGAAGATCCTGTGATAGCACCACTCATTACAACTTGCTCGCTCGCGCTCTGCGGGACGTCTTTACCTTCAAGCACCTCGTTCAGACTAGAGATCGAGTTTCCGCCGGTGTGGCGCAGGAGCTCTGCATGGTTGAAGCTGGCGTTTAGGGGTGAAGGAAGCGGCTGGGAGCCAGTAATAAGTGTGCGGCGTCTGCGGCGGCCGTTGGGGTTATCCTTCTTGTCTTGCTCTTTCTTCTTCTCCTCTGCATTGACGAAGGTCTTGACGATCTGCTCCACGTCGCCGATCTCGATGAGAACGTTCTCGGGCTTCAGATCGGTGTGGATGATGCCACATTCGCGGTGGAGGTAGTCGAGGCCGAGCAGGACCTGCTTGGTGATCTGCTTGACGAGCGGCATGGGGATCCCGCGATGGTTCCATCTCTTAATCAAGCCCAACAGGTTCTCTCCCAACACCTCAAAGACCATGCAAACGTGCGTGCCGTGTGGTCCCTTGTGCTCAAAGCTATCCAACAAGCTAACCACATGCTTCCTGCCCGGGTGATCAGGGTTCGCCTGCACAATCTTGTTCAACAGCTTAATCTCATCGATAGCCGTCTCTGTATAATGCGCCGCGGACCTCACAACCTTGAGCGCAACATGCTTGCCGGTCACATTGTCCTTAGACAACCAAACTGTCGAGAAGTGTCCCCATCCAAGCTTGCGAACAACTGTGTATTTTCCGTCTTTGAACTTCTCGCCGACCTCGACTGGGTGATAGCCGCCCTTGCAATAGTCTTCCGAGTCCTCTTCATCTGCAGTCGTTTCTGCTTCGTGCGATGAAGTCGAGGAAGGAGAGCGGTTCATGGCGCCTTTGTTGTGTGATAACTGCGAGGCCTTTGCCACGCTTGATCTGTGAAAGTGATGCACCGTTAGCATATCGACGCTTGAAAGAGTGTGAGCACCCGAAGTCAGATTGCGGCCACGCAGCAATGTTTCGGAATGTGCAACAGTCTGACTTGGCCGAGTCCGTTGGTAAACATCCCGTCCCCTTGCATTGCGAACTTGCATAGTGAATCGTGAATCACCTACGTATTCATCGAGCTAGTACTCGCAGCACTATTCGCCCTCTCGGCGCCCTCGTTCGTAATAATCGGCTTCAACTGGTTATTTACTCTGCGCTTCTTGCTCGCACTCCCGTTCCCGTTCGAGTTCACAGCGCCCTTGGCCTTAGCGATTGCAGCGTGTGCGCTGTTCATTGCTTATTTTTGTTGGGTCGCGCGTACGTTCAGCCGCGCTTAGTTGGAGCGGTCGTTGCGTGCTGTGGGTTGTGGCCGTACAAGTGGCTGCTGCTGTGCGTTGCGTGGTGCGGTGCTGATTCTAGCTAGCTGACGTGCGTGTTTGCGATGAACTACGTGCTGCGTGCCGTTCCGACCGGTTTTAGGGTAACAGATCAGGGACGAGGATGTGCTGTTTTGGGGGAGTTTGCGTATTTTGTTGGTGTTCTGTTGGCGCGACAAGCAACGGGCAAGCGAGGAAATGCTTGTAAAAAGTATTAAGGGGTTGGCATGAAGTCGTAGCGAAATGTGCAGTGCAGAGTAATGTCCGAAAGGTTTGATAAAACTGTTGCACAATGGATCACTGCCGCCAGTTTCTGTGCGCCGCCTCCGTTTCTTGTTGCGGTGGTGGAGTGGTGTGTAGGCAAGGCCAGGGAATCAAGAGTGGCAGTTGTGGCCGGGGTCAGCCTGCCGTGCGAGGGGAATGGAAGGGGCGCGCTTAGGAGGGGGGGCGAAAGCACACCAAGACGAGTTTGACGGATGACATCGACGTCGCGCCTACCACTGGCGGCTAATCATTTTGTTTTTGTTTAACTTTATTTCAAATCCGCTATAAAGCAGGTTTAATCACTATATAGTACTGCCACCACGCCTATACATCGTAAAGAAGTAATGGAGTTCTTTGAAGAGAACGATGACGCTCTTCCCTCACCACAGCCCTATATCAAGAATCGCCGAGACTCTGACAGTAAACGTGCGGGATAGCCGCTTTGACCATCATGACATGAACAGGCTCAAGCTTGGACTCTTTCAATCAATATAGAAATGGTTTTCTATAATGGTTGACTTGATAAACCAACACTCCTTCTCAGTCGCCATTCGACACTCAGCTGCGATCGCAACTGCAGAATGTCAGTAACCAATAATGAGGCATTGCATATCCTAATCACATCGGCTGTAGAATGCCTCAACTAGTAAGCCGAAGGTTGGATAGAAATAAGAATTTTTCGCGAGTAAAATTTTTATACATGCCTGACTGGTTTAACATAAAGTAAGTACTACGAGCGATCTCTTATGTCAAAGTTGTATCAAAAGTTAAACTCCACGCCAAGCTCTTAGCATGACGACAATTGTCGGCCGTATCACCCAAGGATTGGTCTGGATGCAGGAGGTCGGAAGCATAAGGAGTAAGGTGCTCAGGTACGTGCCAGAAGTAGACTCTGCATCCCCTTGTTGAGCTTGATGAGGAGTGGCTGAGGTTTGAGCAGTAGTACAATTGGGCTAATGCTATGCACACTCACCGTTAGCACGGTTGCCACGTTCATCTGCACGCTCCTCTGCAAGCTCCTGGCACAAGGCATCCTCGAGGCATACTCGCATCTATTGCATTGACGCCGTATCATGCACCATCACGCCTCATGCTACAGTGGTATACAGAGCGCTTGTCTATACCACAAACTAAACGCAGCACGCTTTCACAAACGCTAAAGCGCTATGCAGCACCAGATCTACACCGACATCTTATCTACCACTCTCATCACTCGTCATTGCCATCAATACCGCAGCTACTTCTTAGCCACCGCCTCATTCCACTTCCTCACATCACCCTTATCAAAATGCAACAAATTCCCCAAAACAGGCACCATCTGCTGCTTAACCTTCGGATCCTTCAACTCCAGAAACTGTAGCAGGACGGTCTTCAGATACAGCACATCCGCAGCCTGTATGCTTCCCCCACCCACACTCCCATTCCTGCTGGGGCTCCTACTCGGACCCCTCCCCCCAACGTCCGGGGTCGAACTACTCCTAAGATGCTGGGACGGACTACTCAATTCCGAGAGTCTTTGCTCCTTAATGCGTAGATTTTTGAGGAGCTTTTCATATTTAGCATTCGATTCGTCAAGCAGACGCCTCAGATCACTCTTCTGTTTCTCCGCCTCTCTCGTCTGTTTTTCCGAGCCATCAAGCGCGTCACGCAGCTCCGCCATCGCCTTCCGAATATCCCCCACTTCTAGTCTCGCTCTCTCCTCAGCCTTCTCAAATTCTTCCCTCCGGCGCTTAAAGTCTTTTTGTCCGTCTTCCAGCTCCTCCTTATCGTTGATGGCCGTCTTGAGTTCGCGTTCGACTTCGCGGACGCGGCCCTTCAGCTCCTCAATCTCCCTGGCGCGTCTCCGGCCGTTGGTGCTAGCTTCGTCTTCGGCTTTGTCGCGCTCTTCCACCGCCTGCTCCATACGCTCCCTCATCTCCCTGACTCTCGCTTCAGCCCTATCATCGACTTCACGAAGCATCCCCCTCATCTTCTCGCCCTCGCGCGTCCTCTCCTGGAGTAGCCTCTGCACCTCACCCAACTCCTCCTCCAAACTCTGCGCCTGCTCCTTCGCCTCCCTCAGCTGCGTGGCCATCTCCTGACTCTGATCTTTCATCCCCCCCACCAGTGCTTGGGCGTTCTCATACTGCTTAGACTTCAACTCCATCTCGTGTCTCATACCTCCATTTTCATTATTGAGTCTCACATTCTGAGACTCCAGCTCACGAATACGCGTACGCAGCATATCAGTCTCCTGACCCAGGCGGCTAAGTTCGCGTTGCGATTTTTCGGATGCGGATTGCGCGTCGATCTTTTCCGCTTCTGCGCGGCGGAGGTCGCGGCCGGCGGTGCGGGCGGCGTCTTCTGCTCTGACTTTGCTGTTTGTTTCTTGGCCGAGCTTGTCGGAAAGGGTCTTGATCTTGGCGTCCTTGTCATGGATTTGTTTTCTTGCTAATTCGAGGTCGCGCTTAACTTGGTTCTCTCTCTGCTCTACCCTCTTAAGCTCAGCCGTCTTCTGCTCGAGCTCTTGCTTGCTCTTCTTCAGAGTCTCGTTTTCGCTTCTGAGCTGCTTAAGCTCCGGCTGAGCCTTTTGGAGGACCTCCTTGAGCTCACCCAACTCCTTATACCTGCTCGTCGCCAGGCTCTCCGCAGCGCCCAAATCCTTTTGCAAACTGGCCAGCATTCCATTCGCATTCTCAAACCTCTTTGCCATGGCCTCCAACTCCTCCTTCGCTTTCCCCCCAGCCTCCGCATCCTCAATCTGAGCAGCTACACTAGCCTCCAGCGCCTCAACCTTCTCCTGCAACTCCTTCTTCTCAGCCGTCAACGCCTTAATCTGGTCCTTAGCCTCCACATGCTCATTCGCGACATCCATATAATTCTCCTCTAGCTCGTCGATCTTCTCTCTCAGTTTTTCAGCCTTTTTGCCTTTCTCGATGAGCTCCGCAATTCGCTCGTTCTTTGTTTCGATCTCTTTCTCCAGCTTCTCAATAGCTTCGCCTGCTGCATTCAAATTCGGGAGGCTGTCGAATGTTTCTTGGACGTCCTTGAAGAATGCTAGTTTCTTCTTGTACACCTCGAGTTCGGCGTGAAGAGGCTCCATGGCAGTGAGCTCTGATTTGAGTTTTTCGATCTCGGATTGCAGAGCTGTTGTGTCGACTATTGGGGCTGGGGCTTCTGGTGCTGGAGATAGGGCCTTCTCCATGGCTGGTTCAGAAGCCTCAGAGGTCTCCTTAGATGCTGCGCCACCCTTTTTCTTCTTCTTGTTCTTCTTCCTGGCACCGCCTGTTACTAGCGCTATTGTCGCAGCAGCTGGGGCTTGTGTAGGTGCGATTGGAGTGGAAGCAGCAGGGGCAGTGTGGTCAATCTTCGCGGCGACCTCAGCCTTCAGCTTCTCCTGCTCCTCTTCCAGCGTCATGATTTTAGCAGTAGCCGCGTCCTTCTCCTTATTCAGCGTCTCAAATTCCCCCATCTTCGTCACAAGCTCCTTCCTAAACGTCTTAAACCCCTCCTCATTCTTACCCCGCTGTCTCTCAAGCTCTCCAATGTTCTCCTTGAGCTGACTAATCTCCTCCTCATCCCTCGAATGCTGGCCCTCCATAGACTTAAGCTGCTCCTTCAGCTTATCAATGGTCTTCTGCGCCTTTTCCTGCTCAATGACCTTCTGGCTAACCACATCCAGCTTCTCATTCTCCTTCTCCGCCAAACTCTTCTGCAGATCATTGTTAGATTTCACCGTGAGGTCCATCTTCCTTTGCAATTCCTTAAGGTCCTCCTTTGCTATTTCGGCGGCCGAAGATTCACGACGCTTCTTGGCTGCGGCGTTCAGGGATTCGATAGTTGTAGTAAGCTCGGTGTTGGTGCTCTTGGTTGCCTCGAGATCGGTCTTGAGAGTTGATATCTCGGACTGCAGGGTCTCAATCTGGGTGTTCTTCTCCTTGAGCTCAGCTTGAAGTTGTGGGATCTCCTCGTCAAAGGAGAAGAAGCTGTCGCCAGCTTCATTATCGCCACTCTCAGACGGGCCTTTCTTTGGCGATGGTTCTGGTGACTTTGGCAGTGGCTTGTCGAGTGTGGGTGAGGTTGTTGTGGTCTCGTCGCCAACCGGTTTGGCGTTGTTCAACTTCTTCTTAAGCTCCTGATTCTCCTTCTTAGCCCCGCTTGCTTCCTTCTCGGCTTGTTCGGCCTTCTTCTTATACTGATCGCATTCTTTGCTGGCGCGAGTATATTCTGCCTTGTAGATGTCTCCTTGCTGGCTAAGCTGCTTCAAGTACTCCACCATAGCATCTGGCTCTTTGATTCCCGTCAATGGAGTGTTCTCCTTGAGCATCTTCTCGAAAGGCTCGATTGACACTGCTCTCGCATGTGCCACCCTATAGGACCGCAAGAGGTCCTGATATTTGCCCTCCATCCTGTCCAGTTTGCGGAGCTTCAGACGTACGTCCGATGGCAGGTCGGTGAGGTGTGTTGTTTGCGCTGGGCTAGATGGTCTGTTCCCTCCCTCTGCCTTCTGCGGCGTGGAAGCACCTGCAGCAGGCGCAGGCGACGCTGGCGCATCACTCTTTCCCTCCATCATTTTCTCGGGTGCAGGTGTCCCCGTCCTCGTACTGCTAGCCGTGGTGTCGTCTTCTTCTAAGACAAATGCTGTTTCAAACTCTGATGGATCAGGTCCTCTCTCTCCATCCTCCAGCACCTTTGCTTTTGGCCGGGATTGCCTGCGATTGTGTCCTGGGCCGTCGGTGCGTGAATTGCTACGCACAATACCTAGCGGACCAGGCGAACCAGGCGAACCACTTGCTTTAGCTTTTGCTTGTTCTTCGGTGATTCGTGAGTCGATAGCGCCTTTCAGTCGCTGAGAGGAAACCGGTTAGTATAATGATTGACAGCTGTGGAGATACTGGGCCTTCGGAATTTCCACGTCGCAACTGCAACTGGAGCTCAATAAAAGGTGCAGACAGCAATCACTCACTTGGAACATTGTGCTCTCAAACAGCCAGTATCGCAGTATGTGCAGCTGCGCATACCCGACAGTAAACAGTAAAGAGTATACTCCAATAAAAAGTAGTTGTAGTGTTAGATATCTCGAAACAAACATAAAAAGGGTGGTGTAACTCTGTAACTCGAAATTCAGGTGTGCTGCGCCCAGCCTCGCTCCTCTGTCGCAGACACGCCAATCCGTCCAGAAAGGTCGGAGCACAGAAGACACGCGGCCGCTCCGGCAGTCAGCTTTGTCGAGGCGGACGCTATGATGCAACCTTGTAAGCTCTCCGCGAATTCAGCACAGACTGGTATTGACCCAGCTCCATCACCGCCCAAGAATTCTGCCTGCTCTGTAGACCTTCTATAAGCTGTCCTCTCCTTAACAACAACACTTTGCGACTCAGCTCATTACGGCCGGAATGCGGCTCAAGCTTGCTAGTCGCTAAACTCTAAACATGGTCTCACTTTGGCCGTGGGGAGTAAGCATATACCTTCTGCGAGCTGAAGACTGCTTGCTAATTGTCCAACCAGGGTGAAGATGCCTCTCCAGCCTCGTTTGAGAGGACGCTCTCGCAACTCCAAGACAAGATCACGAAGGCGCAATTACGCCTAGACACATTAAACCAACATAACCGTCGCAGGATCGCATTATGGACACTCTATACCAGCTTCGCCTACATACTATGCGTCGTCATCCTCGCGCTTGTGGTGGGTTGGAAGAACTGGGGACCGATTGAGATTACAGCTGTTGCTGGCTCGCCTGTTGTGTATGTTTCCATATTTGCGAATGTGAGGAAAGCCATAAACTAACATGAGCAGCATGTACCTCGTCCGCACTGTCATCCAACGATACTATGCTTACCGCATCGACTCGACCACTTCATATCTCGACTCCTTCATGCTGCAGAGAACTACCACAATTGACAAGTTAAAGGCCGCCACCAAGTACAATTCCACACAACAGTTGCTCGAGAAGTACGGTGGAGCTGCCCCTAAGCCAAAGACAGCACCACGCCAGCGCGCAAACTCTGTCATATCCTCGAAGTCGAAGTCAAGGGGAGGCCGTACCAGTCTCGGCCCTCCACCACCAACAGCAAACATAAAGCGTCAGGACAGCAACTCAGCACCTAGCACACCCCAACTTACACCAGCGAGGCCGGTGCAGCCACCACCATTGCAGCACATCCTGAGCCCAGAACAGCAGGCGCAACAACAGGCTCAACAACAGATGCTTATGCAGCAGCAAATGCAGCAACAGATGAGAGCCCAGACACCGCAATCGGCATATGGTTCAAGACCTGTCACGGCAAATTCGGACTTTGCGCCTAATGCTTTTCCCCCACCACCAGCTTACTATGATCACTCTGAGACTGGTTCAGGAGAGAGCAAGTGGTATGATAGAATTCTGGACCTGGTGATGGGCGAGGATGAGACGAATCCGAAAAACAGAATCGCGCTTATCTGCGAGAACTGCCGGTTGGTGAATGGACAGGCACCACCAGGATTCAGAAGGTTGGAGGATGTTGGATTGTGGAGATGTTATGGATGTGGTGCGAAGAACGGGGTGCTGGATGAAGGTAAGGAGGCCGTGGAGAAGATGAAGAGCGTGGTTAGGAGGGAGGAGAGGAAGGAGGCGGAGAGGAGGGGAAAATTAACGCCGGCGCATGAGGAGGATGAATCGGAGATGATTGAGAGGCAGCTGAATGCTGAGATTGCGGGGCCGAAGAAGGTGGTGAGTATGAGTCTGGATGGGCCGGTGAACCCGAAAATCGAGGTTGAGCATAGCACTGATAATGAGGATGAGTTTGTTTCAGATGCAGAGAGGTAAGTGTGTGAGCATGGCACGGCATTATCGTTCAGGGGCAACTTCAAATGGATAGACGTTGCGGATGATTGCACACGGTATGGGTGGTGGAGGGAATGAGAAGTGAGGAGGTCAGCACATGAGACAGATACTCAATCGTCATTTTACTTGCAAGAGAACTTTTTTATAGTCAATGAATATTATAGTATGCAAAATTGCACATAACAACTCCTGCTAGATTTCAATGGATTATCCCATGCTACGCGAGCCCTTAGTTTTGATTGGTTAAGAGGGGGAGCTGCCGGCCGGAGCGGACACAACAAAATTCTGCTGCCATAATGTTACCCTGCCAATTCGTTATCGACGAGGCAAAAGAAAAAAGTTGCCTTGATAAGCGGACACTCAGCCTGCTTGATAATCACCCCTCATCTAGCACTTCATAAACAAGACCACTCCACCACAAGCTCAAGTCATCGAGCACCTCCACTAAAAACCACATATACCCGTATAATAAGAAAACACACCCACAATGTCGGCCCCAAACAATGCAAAGCAGCCACAAGATGATGACTACGAATCCGAAGGCGAGACCATGCTCGACGCCGACGAAGCAGCAGAGGAATTCACCAACCACGGCGACGCAGCCAACATATCCGACGACGAAGATATGAGGGAGGAAGACGGCGACGACCAAGTAATGGAGGAAATTACGCTGCAAAACGACTCCTCAGCACACTTCGACGCTTTCAACGATTCAATCTTCTGCATCGCAGCCCACCCAAAATACCCACAACTTGTTGCGCTGGGAGGATCGGAGGGCGAGGAGCTGGGCGGTATTGGGTACCTTTTTGATAGTACGCCAGAGGAGGGACCGGTCCTGCCGGATAGTTATGCGAATGACCCCCAGCCGAGAGAGAGGGCGACGCTTGCGCCGCTGAGCACGTTGGGGGGACACACCGACTCGATCAATGCGCTTTCCTTCACCCTCCCAAACGGCGACGCACTTCTCTCCGGCGGCCTCGACGGTGCGCTCAAAGCCTGGGTACCCGCGAACGCCGCGCAACCACTGGACGCATGGAAACTCGCCGCTTCGGCGAGAGAAGTAGAGGAGGTTAACTGGATTGCGCCGTGTCCAGCGCCTGAATACCCAAACACCATTGCGCTCGGAGCAGCTGATGGAAGTGTCTGGGTCTACACCATCGACACCACCGCCACGGACTCTGACGATGTTTTGCAAATCGTGCAATCCTACTTCATCCACACCTCGCCCTGCACCGCCGGCTCATGGTCCGCAGACGGCCAGCTCCTCGCTACCGTTGCGGACGAGGGGTCGTTGTACGTCTGGGATCCTTTTGGGGCCGCGGCATCAGCTGGTGTTACCGCCTCTGCTGGTTCCCAAGCTATTATCGGATTGACTGCAGCAGATCAACGTTTTGCTGTTGAGGGTGGATTGTTTTCTGTCGCCATCGCCCCCTCCGGCTCTTTCTTGGTTGTCGGCGGCGCAGAGGGCGCAATAAAGGTCGTGGGGCTGCCAATTCTGTCTTCTGAACCCACGACCAAACGCGGCGCTGGCGGCGTCCGTGGCAAGGCAGCCGGGAAGTCTAAGGCCTCGTCCTCGCAGGCCGGAGTCATCCTAGCGGACCTGAACGCCCAGAACTCTTCCGTTGAGTCGCTGGCGTTCGCCCCTGCACCAAGTACGCTCTTCGCTGCTGGGTCCGTGGATGGGTCGATTGCGTTGTTTGATAGTGCGTATCGCTTTGCGACAAGAAGGCATATTAAGGAGGCGCATGAGGAGTTTGCGGTTGTGCAGATCAAGTTTTCGGAGAAGGATCCTAAGATGTTGATAAGCGCAGGTATGGATGGTGTCGTTAGAGTCTGGAACACGCAAGGAGGAACTGCTGTGGCTAACTCGGGGTTTGTTGGGGAGTTTAGGGGCCATAGAGGCGAGGGTGAGGGGGGTGGTGTGCTGGCTTTTACGGAGAGGAATGGGAGGGTTGTTACGGCGGGTGACGATGGAGTGAGCTTGGTCTTTGATGTCTCTCCTTAGATGGGATTGAAAGTTAGAGGCAGGGGAAGGGTGGGAGTGTGGTTATTTGAGCGTTTATAGCGACTTGTGGTGGATATATCCCAATGCGAAGAGTACTTATCTACATCATCACATTGTTTTAAGTGAAGCATCAGCATCTTCGGTGATCTTGGGTTAGGGTTACTATGCTGGTAGGGTAGTGTTATTGGTGTCTGTGATTCTCAGAGCGGGGAGAAATTGGTTTCAAAGGTAAATTGAGAAATTGTAGAAGTGGAGTTGACGGTTGCGGTGGTGTATAGCCAAATGAAAGAGTACAATAGAGCATCGGTGCATCTTGCTACCAACCAGTGATCTCGATACCCACGATCGCATGTTGCCAAGCTGCACGTCGAGAGTGGCTTGCATGCAAAGAATCACTTTCGGGAGCTAAAAGCTATGTAAAGTCAGCAAGTCATTTAACGAGTTTCTCATCATTCATTTCAACATTATGGGTAGTCACTACCATGGCAGCGGATTCTGATTCTCCTCTGTCTGCCATTTCTTCAGTGACTGGAATCCTCACGTTTGTGGCTGCGATTGCTGCGGCTCTGTGGGTGTACCTCCAAGTGATCCAAAATGCAGACGGGGAGATTCGGAGCCTTGTGCTTTTGTGGAATGGCACGTATACTCCAGAAGGGAAAGCTAGTGAGGTGGGGTGCGTGCCTCACGATTAGACGTGAATGTGGATAGGAGGATACTAATATAATGTTGTTAGGTCTATGGGGGGGAGAACTTCGATGATTCGACATCACCGTGAGGCGACAGCGCACCAAAGTCGCACTTGCGAAAAAGAGGCTGCCATCGAGGAACTTTGAAAGTTAGACTGGAAGCTGTTCAATCTTATGCTCGAAGTTTACGGCATAAGCAGGAAACGACAAAACGTGATATCGAATATTGGACATGCCTTCTGACATGAGAAATAACCAGAACTAAACTGTCAGTCCCTCAGCTTGCTGGATTTGAATCAAATTCTCGTAGAATTATTATCGATTACCTTCTAGCTCTTGTGCACAACGAACAAACTTAAAACTTTCCCAACGCCACATCTCGCACTTCTTCACTCCACCTCGGACCGATTAACCAAGCAGCAAGCGATCAGAACAATTGACTTCAGGCATCGGAGTTCCTTGATACCGTTTCCCATATGAATGTTACGAAAGTTAATCGAGGTCTTGAAACGCTTTCTGTTGAATGTCGACCTAAGTAAGGTCCTGGGCCTGGCCGTGCGCTTCATTAGACCTCTTATGTAACCCACTTTCCACTTCGCTTACTGGCTATAAACGATATCGAAACGCCGTTTGTCGCCAACCTAAACACCATCGGCGCCAAAGTGCTTCAGAAGTCAAAACTCGAGACATTACCATCCCAGCTTAATCATCCTTAAGCGCCATTCCATCCTTGATCCCATAAAAATGAGAAAGCAGCCGAACAATGCTTAGACGATCTGTCACCTTGGCGCCTGGCAACCTTGCTTTACCCGGCCTCAGGATGAGGACCCAAACACATCTGCAACACGCTTCACAATGCGAGATGGGCGTTTAAACGCAGGTACCGCGCCGATGCTGCCGTGCGAGGACTCTTTAAAGGTCTGTGGCGCTCTTGGTATTTCGATTCTGTCCTCACTTGAATTCTTCTGCCACCTTTCCTTCTGCCTTTGTGCTTCGCTGCTGAGCTGCTCGACGACGCCCATTACTTTCTTTTGCGTTGATCGTGCATACTTTCCCTTGCTTTTGAGAACGATAAGCTGGACTTACGATCATTTGCGACTTCACAACAACACGACGACGAAGTCGAGATCATCTGGCTATTGTTCTTCGGCATCATGCATTTGTCTTCCTCGGTTCTGCTCTTGGCGGCAGCTGGTCTCGCCGCTCAAGTTTCAGGAGCTTCCATAGGAAAATTGGGAGTCGTTGGTGGGCTCGACTACTCTCTTGACCTGAGATATGGCAAGAGGCATAAACGACGGGAGGGGGCCAGGAACCGTGGCGGCAACAACAACGGAGGGAACAATAACAATGGTGGCTCTCAGACCTGTCTATCTGCAAACGCCTTGCAGACCGCATCAGCGGTAACAGGCCAGAACGGAGAAATTGCTGCAGGACAGATCGAGTCAAAGACGTGAGCATTATTTCAGTCCATCCAGTAAACTCGGCTAACGAAAGATAGTGACGATTCTAACTTCATCAACTTCTGCTCCGGCCAGACTCTAACCAATGGTCTCCAAAACGCCGATGGGTCATGTAACGGGGTCGGTATGCCTCACACCCACCTCTATCCACGAAGCATCACTAACACCACCAGTAATGGGCAAGATCCCAGCCCGCTCCAACATGGTCTCCTCCATCATCGTCTTCCCGGCCCCAGGCCAGGTCCTCTCAAGCGACGCAACCTTCAACATCCGAGTGCAAACGCGCGGTCTAGCAGCAGGAGCCTTCACAAACGCCGCTAAGACCTACTACTCCGCACCCCAAGACCTCGACAACGGTGGAAACATCATCGGACACACTCATGCCGTTGTGCAGGATCTAGGTGGCTCTTTTACTCCGGATCAGGCTTTGGACCCTACTACGTTCGCTTTCTTCAAGGGCATCAATGATAAGGGGGATGGGAATGGGTTACTCAGTGCTAAGGTTGATGGGGGCTTGCCGGTGGGGTTTTATAGGGTGTGTACTATGAGTAGTGCTGCTAATCATCAGCCGGTGTTGATGCCTGTTGCGCAACGGGGGCCACAAGATGACTGTACGAAGTTTGAGGTTAGGGCTGACAATGGTAGAGCGGGAGGTGGTGGTGGGAATAACAATAGAGGAGGTGGTGGTGGTACGGGTGGCGACACTGCCGATCCCAACTCCGATGGCGACGAGTCCAACGACAATAACGACAGTGGCGATGCCGATACGGACAACCAGAATCCCGACCAAGTTAATGGAGGCGATAACAACGATGTAGACCAGGGTGGCAACTCGGGTAATGGCGGCGCCAATAGCAATGGAGGTGACAACGACGTCGCCACAACAACCGCCACCGCTGACGCCTCAGAGACCTCTGCCTCAGATGACATTGGCGGCGATGATAACGACGCCGATATCCCCGATGAGACTACTTCCACTGAATCTCCCGCTCAAGAGACAGGGACTCGTGGTGGAGGCAGAGGTGGACGAGGACGTAATCGATTCAACCGCCTGAGGACACGTACCCGTGACAGCCCCCAGGCAACCGCTGCGCCGGAACAGACGGAAGCGCCGGATACGAATGAGAATGTTGTAGTTACCACATCCCCTGCTGAGGCGACGGAGACCGCTGCACCAGTTGGTGATGGTGGTTCGGACGGTGAAGATGACGACAACCAAGACGATAGCCAAGATCAAGGAGATGCGCCTACCGACCCAGCTGAGAGCGAGTCTACGCCTACCAGTCCTGCGGCTGAAGATCTGGCTGAGACATCAGCTCCAGACGTACCAGCTCCCGACACGCAAGCTCCAGACGTCGCAGAGCCAGTCAAGTCAGGCGACCTCGGCGGTGAAGCCCCACCGATCGAGAACTCGGGTGATGCTAAAAGACCATTATGTGTTGGGAAGGATAAGTTTGTGAACAAGGCGGCTGCGGTCCAGAGGAGTTGTGATAAACAGTTTAATAGGTGTGCGGATGCGGCGGTCTCTGGACACCTGAGTGGGAAGACTCTGCAGGATTGTGAGGCACAGAGGCAGAGGTGTGGGAAACAGAGTCGAAAGTGACAGGAGATGGGGAATGGTGTGATGGGCCGAGACGAATCTTGAAGAGGAAGGAGACTGAAGAATACGGCGGTGTATGAGTAGAAGGTGGAAAGGCTGAAGTTCAGCGGGTGAGGTTGTGGTGGTGTTTTGTGTCGCTCTTCGTTCGTCCACGTATCGAACTTCTCCTCTAGAATGCATCATTCATTACACTCAGTCTTGCATATAGCTATAGACATGCATGCTGAGTTCTTGTTCTGTTTTTAGATGCTTTTTGCGGTTGTACGGATCTCAAAAGTTCAGATCGCCGACATTGGTACAGGAACACACGTCTCGTCATGAGCGGCCACAAGGCCTCAAAAGCCGAGATTTAGCACTATGAGATGATCGAAACTCGACGTCCAGAAAGTCGCCTCAAACTCAGACGCATGCTGTGTCAACTTCGCATTTTACCAGAAATTGATCCCTCACCGAGCGCTCTACGATGAGACGCTGCATGTTTCAAGATGAGTTTCGCTGGTTTCGAGGTACTTTACACTGAAACAGACCGCTGAGAACAAGGTCAATACTTTGGTAGCTAGATGATGTCTTCACACAGTACATGTAACAAGATTACGTTGTCGTAGAGTGATACATGGGAAGAGAGGTGAGAAGGTGTAGGGCGAACTGGGCGAAGAAATTGAAGCTGTTCTCTCTCACCACCCCACGAACCACGAAATAATCAGACGTTTCTATGGTGATGCTTCTTATCCGGCGTTCAAGGAGCATCCGCTACACCTCTCATGTCTCCCAGCATTTCGCGGTCAAGATAGATATGTACTCGTATGGCAGTCTCTAGCAAAACGACAAGAAAGTCCAAAACCGGAGAGTCAGGGCCTCCAATACCCCATTATCATATCTCCAACGCAGTCAGTTTGAGCAAATCAGAACATATCAATAACTGAGTGAATAACATTGGTGTTGTCACCCCGAAAGAGTAGCGGAAGGGCGTGCATACCATCCAATTATCGGATTAGGCTGAATGGCTCATAAGCACACGCAACACGAAGGCGACAGCGATACAGTCAGCTCAGGTAACTAACGCGAAGTAAGTTTTCGATTCTGCACTTCATACCTTTTTACCATTTCTAGATTTTCAATTTGACATTTTTCAATTTTGAGGACTTGTCATCGTACCACTTTGTACCGTTTGTAGTTTCGCCTTACGAAGGCGGTTACCTCTGTTTTCAATGGATGCAACTCTCGATGAGGCCCGCAACATGGAAGAAGGAGGTTGAGCAATTTATGGCCGTAAAACGTGGTTCCAGAGATTGGTGGCCTCGTGGGCATCGGCATCCAAATATAGTGCTTAAATATTTAAAAGTGCTTGCCACATGACCAGAACTCGGTCTAGAAATATGATCTATCACCTCAGGTATCGATCTGGAAGTTTGTGTCTTAGATCGTTTCGTCGCGAGTGCAAATTCTTCAGCGGATACTGCCGTGCAGGAGCTCGCCGCGACGGTGAGGCATCCGAGATCCTGTTAATTTTTGGAGTGATGATGCATGGTGTGTTTCAATCTAAGTGAGGTCAAGGACTTCTCGTAAGATAATGCACGAAGTATTGTGATCTGCTAGGTCGAGTTCACGAAGTCGACCTTTTCGCGAAATGAGGTATTGAAGCCACGACTACAACAACGTTGCAGTTTCAACACCAATTTCACGAAGCGTTTGCGCAACCAGTTGTAAAGCAATGGATCTGTCCGTTACTGGTGGTAGATGAAGTCGCTCTCTGTTAGACGTCTCTAATTGCTTTTGCTTGTCTGTCTGTATTCCGCTGGACGCCGGAGCGACAACTTGGGTTACCGAGTCAAGTTAAGCCACTTTCTATTGGACAGAGACGATACTTCAAGCATGCCATCGGGTTCGTTACGGAGTGCCGTTTTGCTCCTGTAAATTGAACCGCAGAGATGGCAACACTCCACTTCGCGAATTTCCTGTTTCAACCACGACGGCCACTCTCATCGCGAACTCAACCTTAAATTCCGCGAAAACCAGCACTTTGCAGAGTCAACCTATCAGGTCGCCTTTACCACTGCGCGCTTAAGCCAGTAAGCAATTGAAAACAGATGGCACCTCAAGGTCAATGTCACCATAACCAGCAAACATACGCCGTACTGTGCCACACCCATCGAGGAAGTTAGTCAAAGTGGTGAGAGTCATTGATGAGCTAGCCCGAAAGCTACTGAGAAGGCATCCATCGGGGCGGTCTCCGTCAGAGTTATCAGTAAAGCGTCTCACACAAGCGTGTCAAAATATTTCGTGGTATTACAAGCTACAACAAATAGAAAGACATCGTGGTATCTGTCGCCTAGAAAAAAGTGTTGACCGGTAGTCCTGAATATCCCATAATCGAGATCTAACCGGCAGCCAAAACGCCAGTGTATCGAGCAAATCAGAAATCAAATTACCACCATGTTCCCATGGCACCCATTGCAAACTCATCGCTATCCCAACCACGATACTGGTACTCAACCTTGTTCAAGTACCCAGCATCACCATAGAAGACGTTGGAGCCGTAACCATAACCATATGAAGAGCTATCGTCATCAGAGTCCTCGGTGATCTAGTCAGATGAATGAAAGGATGCGTCGATGGCATCATAATTGGAAGAAGAAGAATCGGAAGAGCTAGAATCGTCGGACGAATCAGGGTTGATTGTGATCGCTCCCAATTTTTCGCCAAAGACCATCGATCAAATTAGGCTGTATGTGGCAATTAACTTTCGTTCACCACTAACCGGACAAAGCGCACTGGTGCCTCACTTTGCCCTCGCCTGTCTTTTGCTTACCGGGCGGCTTCGCAGTCTTTCCCCTCTTAACTGGCTTCTTGTTCTCATCATTTGGATCGCTGGCGGCTCGCTTGGAAGCTCTCTCGGCACGAGATGGTGGTGCTGGCTTAGCCTCGGCCTGAGCCTCATCCTCGCCAGAGTTGTCCTCATCATACACCTTCTTCACCTTCTTCTTGGCGGCAGACTTCTTGGCTAGCGTTTTCTTCGTTGGCTTAATGCTCTCCTGAGCAGCAGCGTTGTCGCCGGCAGACTCCTCACCAGACTCCTCCTTGTTGACTGCCTTCTTAGTCCTCTTCGCTGAAGTCTTCTTGACCGGCTTAGTCTCCTCCTCATCGCCAGACTCCTCATTCTTCACCTTCTTTGCTGCGGACTTCTTAGCCGGTGGCCTGGCTGGCGTCACGTCCTCATCGGGCTCACCATCTTCGTCCTTGACGGCCTTCTTCTTGGCCGGCGCTCTTTTCTTGGCAGCTGGCTTGGTCTCTGCCTCATCCTCATTGCCATCCTCGGTCTTCCGAGTAGTCTTCTTCTTTGCTGGAGCTCTCTTTTTTGGTGCTGGCTTCTCGTCAGAAGATGGCGGTGTGTCCTATATATGGTGAGAACACGTTCAACACATCACTGTCATTCAAGCTCACCTCTTCCTCACCCTCACCCTCCTCCTCACCGAACTTAGGCTTCCTCTTTCTCACAACCGGCTGAGTACCCTTTTGTCCGAGCTTGTTGTATAATGGGTCTCCCTTCCAGTCCTCATCTGCGATCTTGCCGTCAATAACGGCCGTTTTCACCTTCGCCTGCTGATCGGCCGGAAGCTCATCAAGGCCATCGAAGAAATCCCACTTGAAGCCGGTGCTTGGGTCATCTTGTTCAAGATAGTCGCGGAGTCCCTGTATCTGTGCACCAGAAACGCATCCCCTGTATTGTTTTAGTGAAAGATGCAAGACTAAGAGTAGACATCTGCCACATACCAATGCTTCCAGCGGAAGCTTCCGTGGTCCTGAATAGTGACATAAACTCCGAAGCGGATCTCTCCCTTCTCAATCTTGATGCCCTCATCCTTGCATGGCTTGTTCTGGCAGCCCGCACGGCTGTTTGGGGAGCACTCTACTCGGATGTTAGATGACGTTGTCCCCGGCCTGGTGAACTGCGCTCAGCCTTCTATCCACCAAGGTGTCAAGGTGCCAGCATGATGCTCGAAGCACTTAGGCTGAAGACAGACAGGATGACTGGCTGAAAGGTCAAAAAATAACTCACCGATGCGGTAAGACATCTCGAAAGATCGGGAATGCCTTTGTGTTGGGAATTGGGTTATGTAGGCGAATCGCTGCTGATCCAGGCGCTTGATCTCGAACGAGGCTTTGGAAGGCTGACGGTGCGTGCAAGGTGGAACAAAGAAGAATTGATGCTGTGCGCAATCAATTGGACGATGTACAGGCTCTGGAATCTGTTCAATATACTTAAACTAGAAAAATTCAACCGTCAAAGACGAAAAAGAATGAAGAAGAAACAGAGAGGTTTTTATGAGAATTGGAGAAAGTTGTGGGAGACGTGATCGCTCCCGAGCTAGGACAGCTTCGCGCGCCGACGTCTGCAGGCAGCAGGATGATCCGTGCATCACACATCTTCACCATTGACTGCCCACCCCCAATTTGGAGCCCCCCAGAAAACAGGCGAATATCGTGAAACAAGGTCAAACTGGACGCCTAAAGTCCGCCGATGCCGTGCTAAATAGACGCGCCCGGGTGTGATGACCGGTGATCATCCTAAGATGGCGCCTGCCCCATAAGGGTCTCGCCGTGGGCTTCGCAGCTAGGCAGGTCGGATTTCCGCCTTGCCAGGGCGGTAGCAACCCGAACCTCTTCATCGTCAAGCTTGACCTACAAATGGTATTCTGGAGTTAATGGATAGGGGTCGCCATATGCGGGCTTTTTGAAGAGTGCCTGAAAAGATTTGCGGCGTTCTAATTGTTACATGTTTCCCATGCAAGTTCAATTAGTGTTGACTTCCCAAGGTCAGCTGCGACCTACGCAAAGCAGTATTGAAGGAGTTTGATTGCTTTTTGAGATTTCCTAATCAAACGCAAAGCTAATTGAAGTGGCTTGACTTGGGGTCTTGGAACTCGAAGTCATCCATCTGATGAAAAGCATTCAACGGCAAGAGATTAATTCTCAGCAGCATTACGGAGAGAGAAAGCTTGCTGGACATGAAATTGAAATCGCAATTGGCTAACAGGATTGCGAGAAGTCTGACGCCAATTGGTATGAGGGCTAGAATAGCGCTGCGCAGCCCACCTAGGTCAAGAAGCGTGTGTCTCATGGCGATGTTGATGTATCGACCACGGATTTCTATTGAACAACGAAGGTGTGGTTAAGCTTGAGGGCAATTGTTACAGCAACAAATAAACGTCCGAGACCAATTTGTAGCATCTAGAGATTCCTGCCTCAAACTGCAAGCCGCAGTTTCACTGTAACATCCATCAGAGTCAAAGGATACCTGACCCAAAGCGATCCGGCTCTGGGTCAACTCCAACCACTAAAGCTGTGGGATCACTCTAGCGCAACTCTGACCAGACACGACTTCATCAATGGCCACGATGGTTCCTGATTTCCGTTGTCGGTAAAGCTCGCCGTCGTTCACCTCACTTCAGACTGCTGAGGCTGATATTTCGCTTCGATTTCGAGTTTCTATTCTGCTTGACTATGGTTTATCTTTCGGCCAGTCTAACATTGCGGTTGTGATATGTCACTTTTCATGTCACCGCCGATGCGGTCAAGGTAAACTTCTTATGGCGCTAACAATTCATGGCCATCTAAAGAGTTCCCGGTAACGAGCGAAGAAAGTCGAATTGAAACACCTCGATCTTGTACGATGGGGAATTTGCCTGACCCCTAGGTCCCGGCTAAACAAGCCCCATCGCAGATCGTTGACGCTAGTCTTGAGCTGCAGCGGCTGCGCACCATCTTGCGACGCCACTTGCTGCATGGCTTTCGGTGTATCCGAATTGAGATGGCCGGTTCGCAGTTCTCCTTTTGTAATGCCTCTGTCATGCAATATTCATATGCAATGGGACCTCGCTAGACAAATGCGGCTGCTTCGATTAACCTTGGAAAGGTGAGGCCTGTGAATGCTATATAAGATATCAAGGCTGAATGGGTGTGCTCCATGCACGATTACGCGAGCATGGTTCTTGAGATGAGCGTGCGCAGTTCATAAGGTGTCCTTGTGGAGCCTAACTTTCTCATGCCTTCTTTGTTTTCCAGAATTCGATTGCATGGCAATTACGAGAGAACCTGCGTTATCAAGCCACACTACTTGAGCCATAACAATTGGTTGTTCCTCCTTCTCAACCCTTCATTCCTGAATCACTGCCGCATATCTGTCACTTGCCGCCGCTGCATATCCGTCCGCTCACTTGTTGTACAGAATCGCCCGATCTCGGATTCCCCCGAGCATTCTTCGTGCCCAAGGTCTAGAGCCTGAGTACTTCAAACTTCAGCAAATCGGCGCTGAATCGGTGTTCCACATTAAAGCCTGAAAAGCCAAATTCGACGTCATGCAGCAACCTTCAGATGCTCCGCCAAATTTTCAATCTTCTCGAACCTCGAAATTCACCCTCGATCTTATAAATCGAAGCATCCTCCTTCACAAACTTCAAGAGAACTGTTAGTGGGTACCGACTACGAGTAGGAACGAGCAGAGAAGTTGGTTGAAAGTTTAATCGCCGATGCACAGCACTAAGTAGTATCTCTAGACTTCTTGAGTGGCAGATTGACGTCTTCAGAAACTTCGCCACCTATGCATCAAGCAAGACTCTGCCCACCTTCGCCTTCGTCGCCATGAGTCGTCGCGTACCACCACAATATAATAGTGCCAAATACAGTCCGACACAGGGAACCCGCGAACCCGGTAGTGGAGCTTTGGAGATAGTTCACAGCATCAACCACCACCTGCACACCTGAGGGTGGCATCGAGTGTACTGCATTTATTGCTTGGACCCTGAATGCTGAAATCCGCACCTGTCGCAGAGCACCATGTGGCTAAGTTGCAGAGGACTGGCGACGGTGGCACCGAGGGGATACCCAGTAGCCACGTCGATGCCGGCGCAGGATTTTTGATCCGTGCTTGCGGGGTGTGGCTGGGCGTATCAACCAGCAGCGACTAGGTGGGTGTTGGGCGTTCCCAGCGTGCATCCGTAGTGAGACGCTTGTCCTGCTACGATCATGCTGTCGCTGTTCTCATTGGCAAGTCCCGGTCCCGTCAGAACTGCCTGCATGGTTCTAATCTGGTACTCCGCCTCTATGTTAGAATCGACCACCCGTAGTGGTCTTGGGAATTTGAGCATTACTGTGGGGCGACAAACAAATTGCCTTCGAAGACAGGAATGAACAGCTTACCTGCAAGTTGGCAGTTACTGCAGTATTCGTAAATGTTTTCGGGAATGGCCGCAGGCATTCAGGGCGGACGAGCAGATTCTACGTTTACTCCAGTTCTGAGCACAAGAAACTGCTGATTCCGTCGGAATTTATGAGTGACTGCACGAAGGTGCATGGTCACCAGTATGGAAATGGTTGGGCTGGCCACCATCAATCAATCAGACGGCGAACACCGCATCCCGCATGATGCTAGTCGCCTCGAACTCAAGCAGCAAGCCAGTAACTGATATTCGAGACCTTTGGCCACAAAAAAAAGAAAGCTGCACTTTGGTGTGGTGGTCCATGTCGGCGTAGTTAGTGGGAACTCATAAAACCTACACCGGCTTTAGCAGCCCATTGGAGGAGTGCAACTATTCTCCCAAACTCGAGACAATCAAATCGGATGTAGCGTTTCATTTATGAGACTCACGGAGGGAATCCAGTGTATCACTGTCCAAAAGGTAACGGTGAGGAGGTCGAAGAGGTGTTACATGGCACGGCACGGGCCATTGAGATTGCCCCAGTGTTCAAGCACAAGCCTACGCCGAAGAAGCAGCACACGATTGCTTAGATGGCGCAACAAGAACGCATATGACATTCGCTTTGAAGCTGGGCGCATGACGGGGAGAATCTTGTATCTTTAATATTGCTTTGGCCGCTGGTGCACAAAGCTTGTTAGATGCGACTTTGCTATTTAAAGGCAGCGAGGCAGAGATGGCAAAGGAAGACTGAGAAATTTTATCACTACTGGTGGCACGAGTCATGTTGTCATCCGTAGATGTTGGCATGGAACGTTGTGCACTATGCCAACATCATACAAAGAACCAAGCTGTATGTTTCAAGGGGCCTCGATCCTCTTAAGATATGGCTTGAGGTATTATGTGAATTGCAGTAATCATGTTTCTCAGCACGACTGAGATTGAGTTGAGGACCCATCCCGAACTCGGCGGCGAGAATAGTCAATACTGCTGCATTTTTCAGGCACACTATTGGGTTTGATAGAAATGGCTCACTCGGGAATTAAATGATATTATTGATAATGCAGCTTTGTATTAATTCATGGTACACCGTACCCGGGATGTTTTTAGGAACATAATTTCGGTGAAGTAATGTCGTTTCCACAAACGCTCACCGAGCCCGCCCCACCAACCTGCAGCCCCAGCAATAGACCCTGGTGAGGCTCCTTAAGGCATCCAAGCTCGCAACCATTCAAACCAACAACAATCCCTGGCATTATGGGCGCCTACTGATAAACTTTACAGCCTTTCGTAGAGCTTCAAGTATATACTTAAGATGCGATCCTACACCTGAATCTGCAGACCACTCACTTAAATGAGGTGCGTAGTCGCAATCCTTGCCCGATTAGCAGAGCTCGCTAACATAGTTCGCGATCTAGATGACTGCATACACAAACGCATAATATGCTAGATGTCTGCTAGTGGATATCTTGAGATTTTCATACTTTGTCGGGCTCTCTATCCATCTTAACTTCACCATTGTTTGGCCACCTATCACGACACTGGACCGACAACATGGCAGATATACAAGGCAAATGGGTGAAAGTACTCCGCGCCAATAGAGGCGCTGGACAACTCCATTGTCCGTTCTGTCCGTCACCACAGGGCTATGCCGACGACCACGATATGTGGCACCATATAACGCGAATTCATGAAGCACTTATTCCTGGGGGCCAACGAATGATGCCGTTCCAGAGAGAGGCACTCTCACAAGCAAGAGTTGTTGATCTAAAGTTGGTCCAGCAACTTGCCACACAATGATGGCTTTCTAACAAAAATTAGTGCAAGAGCGTCAGCTACAAGTGAAAAGCAGAACACTGCGCAGAGAGGGGAAGAGAGTGCGTCTGCCGATCTCATCAAAACGGCAACTCCTGCGCAGCGCGCTCGGCATGCTAACGTTACCCAAGCGTTGGCTTTGATGGCTCTAGACTCCGGTACTGAATCTATGAGGGGCGTCGAGCACAGCAACAAGAAGTTGGCTCTCGGCAATGGTGCTAGTCCTACATCTTCACTAACCACGAAGTCCGAGACCGAAGACGGGGATTCCCAAGATTATTCCGAGCACGAAGATGAGGGAGAGTACGAAGACGAGGCAGACTCTGAAGAAAATGATGAATGTAATGAGGCGGAGGAAACATCTGCAATGCGGCCAAAGCGTGCGGCATCCTCACCAATAAAGCCGGACTTCGGCCCTCGAGCAGCGACAAGAAAACACGAACTGTTTGATCCCTCCGATAGAGGAGCTACCAGAAGTGCACCCATCAAACAGATTCAGCGAAAGTAAAGTTCCTCTGATGCGTCTGGCGAGAGCGTTTGCTAACTTGAGAATGCCTGAGCAACAACCTAAAGCCCTTGGGTCGCTGTCACAACTGGAACCTATCCCAAAGGACACTCAGGAGACCGCAGGAGCAACACCCGGACTCTTGCCAATGCGGATGGCGACTTCAGCCAGCTCTGTAAATAGGCCGCAGGCTAAATATAGCGGGCCACGCAGCCACCATGGATCCCTGCCGGGTGAGAGATGGCGAATTGCCAGTCAACCTGACACTAAGCCAATCTCGCAAGACCAGCTGGTCGCCGAGGTGAAAGGCATCTATGCGGGCTTGGTGATGGTCGAAGGGAAGTGCATTCAGGTCGACTTAAAGCAAACGCAACTGGCCAAAGAGGCAGCTCCAGGTCCACCGCCTGTGCTGAATAACGAACAATATCAAGCGCTGATTGCGCTTCATCGTACTCTTCTCCATGAGCATCACGACTTTTTCCTTGCATCCCAGCATCCTTCCGCGTCCCCGGCCGTCAAAAGGCTGGCGGTGAAGTATGCAATGCCTGCAAGACTCTGGCGTCACGGGATACATAGTTTCCTAGAGCTCCTTCGGAACCGCTTACCGCACTCCTTGGAATATATGCTGTCCTTCATATATCTGGCCTACTCCATGATGACCCTCCTGTTGGAAACGGTGCCTGCCTTTGAAGACACCTGGGTGGAATGCCTCGGAGACCTTGGTAGATACCGCATGGCCATTGAAGACGAGAATATCCGTGATCGTGAAGTCTGGACTCAAGTTGCGCGCCAATGGTACCTTCGTTCTGCAAACCGCCTACCGGCGACCGGCCGTTTGTACCATCACCTGGCAATCCTGGCCCGCCCCGAGCCACTGCCACAGCTGATGTACTATGGAAAGGCCTTATCTGTTGGAAATCCATTTCTCGCAGCTAGGGAGTCTATCATGACATTATTCACCCCAATACTACAACCGAATGGCAGGAAGCCGCGTTACCCTCCACACACCACGGCGTATGTGCGCTGCCATGCCACTATTTTCACAGGATACAGCCTCGACAACTTCAACGAGAGCTTGGAGGAGTTCAAAGACGATCTGGACTCGCACATTGAGAGGATTGGTAAGCGATATCTCGAGCAGGGTTATCAGGTCGCATTGTCAAACTGCATGGCATTGATGGGATACGGATCGGAAGAGAACCCGCTCACACGCTTGATTAACCAGACAAGGCAACACCGGCTTGAAAATGAGACAATCTTTTTACCACGGCAGAACGCTGTTAGGCCAATAAGCATACTTCGTCCGAATGCACGACCACAAGGTCCGCCGCAACCCGTGGTTGGTTTGAGGCAAATCGACACCTTTCGGCATGCCCTCAACCTCTTCAACAAGACAGCAGAGATTCACTTCAAAAGGCTGGGAGATATGAATGTTCTGTCATTCGCACACGTCACGCTTGTGTTCCTACGCTACATGTCCAACCTTCCTGGAGCGATGGTCATCTTGGCTCCTGCATTCCCATGGGCGGACCTCGCAACAATGCTCAACAGCGTTATCGATGTGCTTAAGCCGATTTCATACAGCCACATTGAGAGCAGCACCATGTCCAAGCCGGAGCAAGAGCTCAAACTTAACTTGGGATTGCAGCTACTGGTACCAGAGGAGCCAACTGTGGGCGAAGACGACGACGACGCGACGTCACCAACCAACGACGAGTTCCGGCCGTTCCCTGAGGAATGGGCGATGCAGGGACTTGCGTGGACACATGACTACTTCCCCATGAACTGGTTCAAGAACGATAATCTCGAGACGGAGAAACATTATATGGAAGCAGAGTCGATGAGGACTGAGTATAGACCAGAACGCGTTGCATGGCTCGGCGTTCAGATTGCAAGGTCTACTTCCCAGCTTATCTACGACGGTGTGACGTATCAATTCTCAGCTTGCGCAGATGGCTGAACATGCTGAAGCTCGTGGGAAGTTTCGACGTGCTCATCGTGGCCAGACAGCGAGCGCCTAGGAACTTCTCTTAGAAGCAATGATGGTCATACAGCTTCCTCTCCACTTGTCATCGTTCTTGAACCAGTCGTGGAGGAAGTGCTCCTGGGTCCAGGCAGTCCCTGCAGGGTGTATCCTGAGGATGGATGCTGCATGTGGGACGAGATGCGTCAGGATGCCACGGAGACGTGAAGACCAGAAGAACAGCGTTGGCATTCTTCCACGTGCCACAACGTCCGGCCTGCGAGTGTGTTAGTTTGTGATAATCGCATAACGCGTGTGTAAGACTAACTAAATAGGATGGACTTAGCGAAACCTAAGCATCATCTTTTGAGATGAGGTCGGAGGAGGCAGAATTGAGAACCTGAAGAAATATGTGGATGCCGAGCTACAAAAGCGATATCAGTTTAGATCTATCCGACCTGAATGATGATAGGAGGTGAGCCCTTACCGGCGCTCTCACTAAATCATGAACATCAAGAAACAGCTCAGACCCGGACCCTAATGTTCGGACGAGCAGTTTCTCATATATTGGCGTTGAAATGACAGGACGGGAGGTGGTCTGTTATTGGGGAGTTAGCGGCAGTTCTTAAGTCGTGGGCAGTTGAGCATACCACACCCAAAAGAAGAGCGCAGAGTCAGATGTTCCTAGCTGTGCGCAATGATCTCATAAAACGAATGAACGAGTTTAGTGGATGACAACCTTTCCCCCTCCCCGTCCAAGCAAATTTAACTCGGACTTTGTGATTTACTTTATAGTTTATCCTCTTAAAATCGATATACCAACTGACATCCCAGAATAACCAGCCAATATCCCTACTCGGCATTGCCGAAGAGCCGCATTCGTCACACCCGCACACACATCCGCACTTTATTCACGTGCGTCGGCTCCCCCCTCCTGCCCTTCGCCATTTGATGCCGAAGCACTCTTGCTCATCCGATTCACCAATAGTCATCTAACAAAACACCCTCTACCCATCTTAATGACCTTAGGCGACCATATAACTCATCACTCGGAGCAACCTCCTTTGAGCCTTCTTGCTCCTTTTGGACGGACCACCAGTCATGGGACACAGCCTTGTTCCCGACCTCAGCCAATTACCTCCCTATTCTTGCTCACAATCCTCAAGACTACCTTAAGATCCTTACTCTAACTCTTATACCATAGAACTCTCTGCACCATCCATCAGTCTCATGGTCGCAAACCCTCGCAAACCTTGGCAATATTCCCTCAAAGATTCCCAACACCTTCAGTCATCTCTCCCTCTACTCCCACCCCACTCCGGAAACCCCCATATTCGATCGCTCAACCAGCTTTATCGAAGAGCTTCAGCCACATCACAAAGCTTCCGCAAGATCCAATAGCCCATCTCTTATTCCTGATTACTCTGCACGATTGCCTCGACAGCTTTTAAACGATGACACCATCACAACCCCTACACGATCTCTTACGCGCCCGACCACCCACCCACCACCCTCGAACTACGTCTCAATATCTCTTCAGGCTGTCGCAATGGAACAGGATCTCATTCCAACCGAGCGCATCTGTGTCTCACCAGATCAGCAAGTCAAGAGAAACCAGACATGGCCAAGCATGAACATTCACGTTTTGGCGCCGAAGACGCACCACCAACCACAACTCAGACATCCAAGCGCTCACAGTCCGCATCTAACCGAGCTCCAGCATAAGAAAAAATCTCTGAAGATCATCGAATCCCAATCAATATCCAGCAAATACACCATCTATCGGGATCTACAAAATCAAGCGTTCAGAGCGGGCCCGCGCTTCCGCCGCCAGAGATTTCCCCGCGTCGTAGCGCCGGACACCATTTGTAGCTGCATAAATGGCGCCAATTCTTCTCCTGACAGTTCTTGAGCACATTGTCGAGAGCACACCTTGCTTGATCTGAATAGCCAAACTCTCATTTCCCCAAGGAGCTAAACCTCCTCCAACCCAGGCGAGAGAGGAAGCGGAACGAGATCCATATCCTTTGCGAAACTCCTGCCTCATAGACGAGCTGAGATGGAGGGCGATTCCGACCGCACAGGGCGCTGGATTACAACCTATGACACTCTCAATCTTACCGATCCTATTTCCTGTTGAGACGCATCACTTCCGTCAGTCTTTCAGAGTAGTGCAGCAACCGATTCATCAAACGGCAATAACCAATTACGCAAGTGCAGCATCTTGCATACGAAACGGAATCCCACCTTCTAACCGAATCGTAGCCATTGATGTGGACAGCTTGTGCATACCGTCTCCCACCTTCAACTGTTTCCGAAGAGGTTGTCAAGGAATGCAGATAGCATGTGCAAATCCGATGCAAGTCGGAAGTCCAAGAAGCGGTTATCGACTGAAGATCTCGAATGAGAAATCCGTGGAAGGTGGTGCATTCAAGATTTTTGTTCTGTTTTATAACAATTTGGGAGAATCCATTGGCTCCAGATGCCTTGAAAGAGAATTATTGAATATCCCTTCAGAAACTAGTTAACACTACTCATCTGTGTATTATGAAGTATCTTTAGGAAGGCTCGAAGGGTGATGCGGAAGCAGATGCCATTCGCACTCTTCATCAAGCTGCGGCATCATAGCCACATGTATTGCATTTAATAACATGACACATCACAATTTGAAATCAACATATGTTTAGCAGATTGTTTATTATCAGAGCTTTAGTAACCGCATCCACTTTCCCATGCCACATCGGTGACCGATGCCTAGAAAATAAACTTGTCCCTGCTATTTCCTCCCCCCATCGCCCTTGAAAGCAAATCATATGCAGCAGTAACGCAAAGCCGATAATGTGTAATTGCCATCCAGATCCAGTCAGTGTCCCACCACAAACCGTCCCCCAGCAACGTCGCCATCCGTACTTTCCCAGAAAATCAAACTGTGGCCTGAGCAAAAGGTATGGTCTCAAAAACTCCGGAGTGCTGCTCCTCTTTCTCATGTCTAATAGTCGTCTCCATTATAGCGGTCATCTCTCATAATATCTCCTCTCATATCCTCATGTATCATCCCCATCAAGTGCTCCATATCCCATGATATGCACCGAAATGTCAAAATGCAAAAGCAAATGTTATGCCGATATGTTGCCTAAATTGAGATGAACGTTGTGATGCCTGCCCTGAAAGGTCACAGGTCTTCAAAGTGGTATGCGCTTCTGTGACAACGGGAATAAAAATGTCGAAGTCGATTTAAAGGCTCATATTGGTCACGCCAACGGTGATATCTGGTGGTCCGGCTGAGGTTCTGCGTCAGCGGCGGAAGTGACGACTGGCTGATCGCCAACGATTAGGGTTTCGGGACTGGCACCGCTGTTGGCGACATCTAGAGATGTACCAGTCGAGTTTGCCTCGGAGCCCGAGACAGGAGCTGGAGCAGCTGGTCTGATGGCAAGGGGGGACTCATCGCTTGCCGAAGGGGCTCCAGAGATGTCTGCGTTCGATAAAAGGACACTCTTGTATTCTGCTGCAAGTTCGGCCACCCGGTCAAGCTGGCCAAGTTCCTCTCGGCTCATGCCCCTGATCATGGTGTGAAGATCATCCAGGGTGCGCTGAACGGCGTTGATCCTGGCTGCGGATCTGGCTTGCTCTGGTGCAAGGACAGCATCGATGCCGGCGACGGTATTACCATCGTAGTCATACTTCTCATGCCCCTCTGGAAGAGTGCCCATCTCAATGACCTTTTGGACCTTTTGGTGGTCGCCAGTGTTCTTCATGACCAAGTCCGGATCGATGTGGCGACATGTGAGCGCAAATCGCAGAGTACCGTAAGGTTTAACCGCATGCTCGTAGTACTTTTGCAAGTCGCGGCCATGCATGATGATAATGTCCCCATGGTTGAGAGTAACCTTGAGAACGTCTGCCTTGGTGTTCTTGGCATTATTACGCCCAGGACCAATACTGGACTTCGACTTGGGTCTGAGCATCATCTCCGCCTGTGCACCAAGTGAAAGTGTTGCGATAGTTGGCCCGAGGTCCTTTTCGCCATCATCGTGATACCCAATAGAATTTCCCTCCATGTAGCCAATGGAGAGGAGCTCATTGAAAGGCTTGAAGCTTTCACCAATATGTTGGAAGGTCTGCTGACCAGCCCAGCTCATCTTCTTTAATGCCTTGATTAAAACTTCGGGGGCATCCTTGAAAGGTGTACTATCCTGGGCGACGATGAACTTATAGGTGGCTCCCCAGTTACATGCATAGTGGCCGGTGAGAATTTCGCCAACGGTTCCTGGGCAGCGAACAGGCCTGCGCTTGAGACCAAAATTGGACTCCTTCTGTTGCATGAGAGCGAAGAGATCATCTGGCCCATCCTTCTGGGCATTGATTGCGGCGTTCGACTTGAAATGCCTCAGAAAGCCTGCGGTCGTCTTGTTGCCGTCCTTATCATCAGGTCCTGGAATGCGGTATTCGTAGAGGTTGAAGGATCCCACTGGCCAATGGGAAATTTGAATACCCTTGGCCGAGAATTGAGTATCAGGCTTAAGACCTGCTGGCTGTGCTTCCTCGACGCTGATAATTCTGGTCGGAAGGGAGTAGGTGAAACGGCAGGTGTCGTTTTCGCAGCTCCAGCTGGTAAACTCCATCTTCCTGCTGCAGCATTTGCATTGAGGGCACACCATGCCTTTGGTGTAGAGAACTTCCGTGCCAGACCTGGCGTTGATGACCATGTCCTCCTCGTTGAGAAGCGGAGTGGCAAGAGAGACCAAGGCTCTAGTCTGGACAAATCTTGTGCGCTCGTTCTTAAAGTCCTGGTTATATTCCGGGGAGTCGAGGTCGCGCACGAAGTTCCCGTTGGTGAGTTTAAAATACAGGGCACAGTTAATGTTGAGACAGACAAACCCTTGCCTGAACATTCTCTTACTCCCAGATCTGCAGTGAAAGCACTGGATAACCTCGCATTTCCTGTGGAATTCTGGTTCTCTGGCGGCCGGGTCGTAGTTGCGGGGACGGTGCTTGTTGGCCCACCAAGATTGGTTGAAAAGGTCGATCTTCTCGAGGCGTGCGCACCAGGTGCGATAGCCGTCATTCAATTCCATCCAGACGTCGGTCACCTGAAAGTGGGCGAGAACAGTATAGCGGTAAGGCAGGATCTTATTGTTTCTGTGGTAAGCATCACCTGTCGAGTAGTCAGTAACCAAAACTAATGAGACATTGTGTGCGCGACATACCTGCAATAACCACGACAGGAATCTTGTGAACCATGTTGCGCTCGAAAGCCAGGCCAATTGGACTGGATTGCTGGTGAGAGGACTGAACCCTTCTACCATCCACTGCCTCAGAGCCTCCGCGACCACCCCCACTATGGCCGAGTTAGTACTTATAACCTGAAGCATGGTGAATATGATCTTACCAGCGAGTGATGATGACTTCATCGTTGAACACGTCTGTTGGCCTGTTCTCGGCGTCAACGAGCTGACCGTAGAGTACACCCTGGCTAATATATGCTCCTGATTGATAGGCACGGTAGTATGGTAACGACTCGCACAATTGTTGGCGCTTGTCCGCCCACGCTGGTGGTACACCGGCCAACATCTCGGGCGATGGTGGCAGCGCGAATGGGTCGCTGTGCTGGTGGAGATCGAGCGCAGGTACTGGTGGCACGCGCTGTTGGATTGGTGCGATTCCATTTGGCGGAGCCGTCGGCTGGCCAGGTTGGTTGTAATATGATCCTGCAACGGCACCTTGAGGTGGAGGACCGACAGCACGCGCTTGTTTTGGTTGGATCTCATACTGGCTCATTGGCCCAGACGACTCGGCCTGGACTGGCTGATAGCCCATGACTGGACCTAGATTTCTCCATGGCTGAGATGAGTAGCCCATGACTTGGGGTTGAGCCATCATCGGCTGATAGTATCCAGTGTTCATAGCGCCGGCACCTGGGAACATTTGCTGAGGTGGTGGACCTATTGCCACGGCCTGTGGATATCCCTGCTGGGGTTGATGATGGATTGGATGACCCTGGTAGTTTGGCTGGGACGGTTGCAAATCCATAGTCGGTATACTTTGAGGAAGCATGAAACCCTGGCCGCCCATCTGAACGACAGGAAGTGGGCCAGCGGCGATGGATTTATTAACCTTCCTGGCACGTGGAGCAACGGCGACCTTGTTGGTAGCTTCTTGAGCAGCCTTGCGCTTTCTGCCGCGCTTTGGCTTCTCTGGAGTGACTGAAACTGGTGGGACAGCCGCAGCTTCTGGGACTGGCTTTGGGGTAAGACACACACTGGGTGGTGGCGCGACCTGAATGGAATGTGAGTAGTTGAAACAATGATGACATGAGGCAATATCTTGCCTGTGCATGTTGTAAAGCATCTTCAATAAGATCATTCTTCTCGGCCTCAGTAATGATATCCTCCTCGTCTCTTGCCTCTGGAGATGGATGCGAAGACGCGGAAGTTAATCCGAAGGAGGACTCCGAGTGATCAGATAAAGGGGACTCGCAGCGGTCGCTCTTGTCGCTGTAATCCTCGAAGTCAGGTGCTGGTCTCTCAACGGGATGCTGATCCTCGAGAGACCCTACAGCCTTGGTAAGGTTCTTGGAAGGCGGTGGCTTGCGGGCGGCTGCAGGCTTCCTCACACCGGCCGCGAGCTTGACGTTCGGGTCCTTCGCTGCGCCAAGAGCTCTCGACTTGGAAGCAGGTTTTTTTGAGGCGGTATTATCTTGTAGCTTCTGGGATGATTTCGCGGCGCGAACTGGTCTCGACGGCGGTGGTGCGGCCACTTGCTTGATGTCAGAAACAACTCTGGGTCTCCGGCGCTCACGTCCCAAGAGCTCAAGCTGAAGCTCTCTGGCGAACTGGTCATCCCTGGAGGTGTCCACAACGGCAGCCATGATGGAGGTGTATATATGGTAGTGAGACCAAGATAGTCGTGTGTATGTGGGATGGCTTTGTGGAGTAAGTGGAGGGTCAGCTGGCGATTGATACCATGAGTGCCTGCAAACTCAATCGCTTCACGGATTGTGTCACAACTAAGCTACAGTATAGTCAAAGGTACCAATCTCAAGCTGAGGGGAGGTGCGGATATGAAGTATGAGAGATGGTATGGTATAGAATAGAGGTATTGCGCTGTGAGGTTACAGATGGTGTAGAGTTATGGGTGAAATCGCGCAATAAGGAATTTAACAAAGAGGAAAGGAGAAATCGATTGTGGGTGGGCAATTGAGGGGTTTATATGTTGGGAGAGCGAAAATTTCGGGATGTGGTGATCTGAGGCTCTACATGGGAAGGAGCTGGGGAGCAGGGAGCTGAGCACGACCGTGACCCAAAATGGAATGGTGGCTTGGGTTGGACGCACAAGCTCATTCGGCCTGAAAGAGTCCCATTGGTCAAGCAATTCAATCTTGAACGAGAGTCGAGCCCGGAACATATTCGAGCGACGAAATACCCCAATTAGATCACTTATGATCGTGCGAATGCTGAACTTCAGCAAGAACTAATAATTTGAGACCTTCTCGAGGTCGGATCTTTCCACTAGTTCATGCATGTCTGACGTCGAGCTTCGCAAGAAAGTAATACTGTGGAAGGGGCCCTCAATGAAGCTCCACTAGAGCAGAGCTGCGATCGTCTCGATTTGGCTGAGAGCGGGCAAGTTTGGTGGTTCCCGATCTGATGATCTAGGCTCCGGTTTGGAAGTCATTTTCTGAGACGCTTAACTAGTGCCGTCTTCAGATGACACTAAAAACTAAAACCATCGACTGTCGGTTAGAAAGTTTCTGATTGGCTTGGAGGTCTATCTGATAGCTTGACTAGTGCGCTTTCAGGTGATACTAAAAGAGTGAGTCTCTATTGTCGGTGAGGCAGTTTCTCGTCCGCTCATCCTGCACTGGGACTACTATTCAAGCAGGAGCTCCAGTTGGGAGTCCTTCGCTGAGAGCTTATCTGGTGCGCTTTCAGGTGATACCAAAGAATAAAACCTCGACAGTCGCTGCGGAGACATCTGACTGGCTCAGCCGGGTTTCGGACAACTCCCAAAACTCGTCTTTCATCAAGCATTGTGCAAGTTGCAGCCATATGAAGCGATATCCACTAAGACTGAACTTCTCAATTGTGTCTCAATGCTCCACCAATTTACAGCATGCTCATATCCCTATTGGAGGCCGACGTAGCTCAAATTTGCTGAAGGCGCTAGCGAGTGTGCTCCCTCCATCAAACTGTCAGGCTCTTGACACATTGAGAAACAGACACACCGAACCAGGACCGTCTGCTCCCGCGCTCAGATTACGGGACAACTGCGGCGAACTATGACATACAAATCTGGATCCACAACCTCTATGCAGAAAGATCAATCGATCGAGATCTGAAGTTTTTATTCGAATAAAACCAAAACAAACAGTTACCACTTGCCGTTACCTTCGCTATGGCGCTCCACTATACCTCAACGCTGGCCATAAGGAACTTGAGACTTACCACGAGTTCTCTTTAACCCAGCCTTCTTATCAGCCTCCCAGGCGGCTTTCTCAATCTCCTTACTGGCATTCAAGAACGCCTTCATGTTCGTCTTGGCTTGCTTTTCGCCCTTGACGCGAGTGGATCTGATGGGCTATTATTTGTCAGAACTCTCCTCTTTCCCCCAACACCGATCTTAACTCCGAACCGGGACACTTACTCTAGAATTTCTAACCTCCAGATTCAACTCCTCCGGCTGTCCAAATCCGGCATCCATATCATCGTGGGTTTTCTTCACCCTCGGCTTCTTGGCCCCCGAACGCGCCGAACTGCTAGGAAGAAAATCATCATCGCTCTCATGATCTTGGACCGCAACCATATCCTGCGCTTTCTGCGCCGCCGACTGACGCGCAACGGTCTTCGGCGCAGCAGTCTTCGTGCCAGTCTTCGCAGCATACTTTGCAGCCGGCGGGACAGCCCTAGCACCCGTCTCCCTAGCAGCCTTCGGTTTAGAGCCTAAGTCATACCACTCCTCATCCTCACCTTGCGTCTTCGTCATCCCAGCAACACCGCCAGCAGCAGACCCTGTCCACTTAGTGGCGGCAGCGGTCTTACCGCCCCTACCTCTACCACCTGTGGCTTTTGCCCTCGCGATGGAACGAGCGACTGGCTTACTTGGGCCAGCAGCCGCAAAGGAAGATGCAGAGGGTAAAGCGGACTTAGAAGCAGGAGCACCAAAGATAGGTGGCACGTATCCATTGTGCGCCCGCTCTGGTGGAGGCGCGACAGGATTCCATGCTACGCCTGGGTTATGGTTTAGGAACTTTGTCTCGAGGACTGGAGCATCCCAGGCCGGGAGGACGTCTTGCTGCGTTGAAAAAGTCTGCATTGGCGTTTGGACCTGTGTGGCGGACTGCTCAAGGTCGTACATATCCTCATAAACGTCCGACAGCTTCGATTCAGAATCCATACCCATATCGCGGTACTCCACATCATGCTCTTCGAAACGAACTGTGCGCGATGGCTTTGGCTGATCGGCAATCCCTTCAGCTTCAGCGGACGCACCGTTATGCATTTCGTTATCGTCAGAATCGGAAAGATCCGCATCAGCAGTGCTTTGTACAGTAGATGCGACAGTAGCACCATCATGGCGCTCACCCAAGTTATTTGAAACAAGGACTGGTGGTCTGTACGTGTTGACTATTGCGTCCGATGGGAGTGGTAGCTTGCTATCTGGAGGCAGAATCGGCAGCGGAATCTGTGCAGGAGCGACAGACTTCTCGACCACCGACTGGCGTGCAAAAGATGGCAGACCCATATCAAGCTCACCGCCAAGTCCTCTTGGCGCAGTAGCCGCCAACTCTGGACCCAGGCTATCCATTACCAGGCATCTATCCTGTACTGAAGACAGCGGTACACCAGCCCTCTCAAGGGTCTCCCTCAGGGAGTCAGGAATCTGTGCAGACGCTTGAGGTGACATTACGGCACCAGAGCCGGTCCAATTGAAACCGCTTATATAAGGACTGGCCTTCATGTGTGGTGGCAGTATTCCAGTCTTCCGAGGGACTTTCTTGCTGGTATTGGACTTTTGTCTCGGCTGTTGCTTCGAAGTCTTCTGTGCAACAGCTGCTGCGTTCTTAGCATCGAGCTGCGCCTTACCTACCGCAAATTTCTCATTCCAATGCATAGGCTCTTTGGCTGCTGGCTTGTCTGACTGAGTTGGGGGAGGAGCCGTTGGCTGATGAACGATGGAAGAGTCAGACATAGCCATGGCGGATGGGCTGTACTTGAGTACCACCACCATCTTCTCATGTCCCTTGCCTTGCGCAGACTGGCCATCCTCAGCACTGCCAGCTCCCTCCTGAGCAGCCTCATGGACAGCTGATACTGCAAAAGACTCGCCAGGTGCCGCACTCTCCTCCCCAAAAGAATGAAAGCTACTCGTCTCATCGCTATCATCATTCACATCTCCGCCATACCCATTATGACCGTCTCCCTCATCGCTCCTAGCTCGTCCGCTACCAAGGTTCTGCGCTCCAGCCATTTGCTTGAAGGCAGAGAAGGCAGAGTGGCGGGAGGAATCATCAACGATCACAATCTTGTTAATGACTTCCCTCGGAACAGAAGAGTGGAAGGCGAAGGAGGCGTTTGCCAGGAGGGTTGTGGTAACTTTGCCGAAAGTCATTGTGTCTGGAGACTTTACCGGAGAGAGTGGATTGCGAGCTTGGGCGACGAGGGCTAAGTAGGGGCTGAGGGTGAAAGATGGGGTGGACTGGTAGGTAGGTGGGGTCGAAGAGGGGTGAGATGAAGTGTAAGATGGGTAGGTCGATGGGTAGGTCGATGGGTGGGAAGATGTGTGAGTGGAGTTGTGAGTCGAGGATGAAGTGATGTTATCCATGTTCTGGACGGTGGGGTTGTTGGTGGTGTTGGCGGACATTGTGTGTCGGTTGTTCAGGTTGCCAGGTGGTGATGTTGAGGTTGTAGATTGTAGGCTGCTAAGTGCTGTCGAGTGTTGTTGAGTAAGGTTTGGTAGTTGTTTGGAGGTTGTATAGTTGACAAAGTAGGTTAAGTTGTATAAGGTTTTATGTAGTCGAAGGGTTATCGTTGTCTGAGGTGTATAAGTTGTTTGTCAAGTAGAGGTAAGAGTAAGAAGGAAGAGTTGGTGAGTAAGTGGTAAGGGGCAAGAAGTGTCTATTAGCGACAGTCGGTTGAAGGTATGCGAATTATGAATTAGGGGCAATTGTAAATGAGGTCTGATGTTGAACTGACGAGTACAGTCTGATGCCGACCGATGGAGGTGTAACGAGCTATGGTTTATTGATGGTAAGTTGTTTAGTTGGTAATGTTATTGGTTAACAAAGACTTTGATGTCGTCGACGGTCTGGTGTTATCTACGGTGTAATGGATGTTTGTTGGATAGGTTGAGGTAAGAAGTAAGAAGTAAATAAGTGGTAGAAGTAGGTAAGGAGCAAGCTTTAGTTTGAACAGTCGGTCGAAGGTGAACCGGCCAGGTCTTAGGGGCCGTGATGAATTGGGACTGAAGTTGCGCTGATGAGTACAGACGAAGGCCGAACGATAGAGGTGCAACAAGGTATGGTAGTTGAGGTTGGTATGTTGCACTGTATCGTTTAGGTGCGGTTGTGTTGGCTTACTAACAAGCAAGTATGTCGAGGTCTGCTAGACAGCTGAGTTCAGTCGTAGGTTCAGATCCTTCGTTGGTTGTTGTGTCCAAGTAGGTTGCACTTCGAAGTAGAGGTGTGTCGAGGTGTGATGGGCAACTAATTTCAATCGTATTTGCAGAGGATTTGATAGTTGTTGTATCAATCAAACTGTCTACAAAGTCGAGGTCGAGACTATTTATGCTCTACTGTCAAGCTTACAAGATACTGGTAGGTTGTCGTTCAAAATAAACTCATTCTGACCTAAATTATTCCGCCACTCCTGCCTCTCGATTTCGTCGAATGGATGGGTAACATATAATGTCACTCCAGCAGAAAACATTGCCTCGAAGCCCCGCTCAAACGATACTCGCCTCGACAACGCATCATGCAGCCCGTGAACAGCCAGCCGGACAACTAGCATACATACAACCGGCGAGCTTCATCGACATGAAGGCAGCATCATACATGGCCGCTGCAGAGCTGGGAGAAGCGAGCAAGCTATGACGCCTAGTGGGAAAGAGGGCTGACATTAAGACTCCTGAAACGCCGACCTTGGGGTTACTCAATCTTGTGAGTAGCGCCATATCACGGCTGCCACTGAGCAATTGAGTCAGGCTAGGTTGAGTCCCCATCCAATTGAGAGGAACCAGATTCGAACAAAGGGAATAACAGGTCTCTGAGAACTGGGCATAAACAGCAATGGTAACAAAAATTTGCTCGGAGCTGACGAAGGGATACAAGTCGTCCTACCGTCAGCCATATTTGAATCCTCACCACTAAGCTCGGACATGTACAGAAGATGCCTTCAAGTATGAAGCAGCACACCTCGCCTGCACCGCTGACGACTCATGCCACCTAGTTTCTGCAGGGCACTGGTTAAGCATAGCGAAATTCTCGATGGTCGATGAATAATGAGGTTTAAGACTACGACGAGTGTCAGATGTCTATTCAGCTATAAAGGAATAAAAACGATAGTTACAGACTATTACTCTGCAGATCAATAAATCCGTGCTATAGTTCTCCGCGCCTGAGTAGCTTCCGTCAGCCAATTGCTACCTATATTCAGCAGCTGGTGGAAGAAGGCCGTTTGAATAGTGATTGCAAGAACATCCTCTGAAAAGACTCTTCACTCGAGCCCCACGGCGTTTGGCCAGTTCAGTTCTTGTGCCATCTTGTGATATTGGCAATGTGTCGTCATCGGGGTCCTCCTCTCAGGCCAGATACGAGGTTACACCAACCTGGATACATCTCTTTGTCGCGCGTCTAACCAGCGCGTGTAAAAAGTACATCGATACATCTCATTGACGGAATTAAAGTGTCGGCTCGGAGTTTGCATGAACCGAAGTCCTCGGTACATCACTTTAGCCCTCGCCGAGATAGTGATGACTGGGCGACCGTAGTCTTCACTGTGCAAGCTTTACCCCGCAGTTCTTTGGCACCCTGGAACAGCGGCACTGATGTTTCCCCACAAAACGCTAAGGATGGGACACCAGATCGCTGTGAGAATTGGAGATAGTGAATTGTTGAGCTTCAGCAGAACAGCATAAGAGCTACAGTATGTCCCAGAGCTTGAACAATATACTCAATATAGCCAGTATTTACTAAGCTAGGCACACCTTTCCATCTCTGTCTCAGCACCATCCCCGCGTCCTTCCAATCTCCCCGCCCAGCTATATCACAATACCCACGCTTTGGCCCTCGCACTGCAAGGAGTTACCCCAATAGAGTGGCACATTGAGCCAAAACAGCCTTCAAAGACAGCGGTTACGGCGAGCTCCAGGCCCCGAAAACTCCAGACTTGCATGCCGAGTGGCCACGCGCGATGGCGCAGTGCCGATGACTTCGTTAGCGCTCTGATCGCCCTTAGTCGTGGCCGATAACGTGGAGATCGCAGGTTGCCGATATACCCTTGATTCCCATCTTTTCTGCTTTCACTTCCCCTTCTTTATTGCGCGAGTTCTGTTCTCTTGTCATCTTCCTCCTGCGATTGTACTGCTCAAGAACGTCTCTGAGATACTGCGATACTTTCACATTGCGACAACTTGCGATTTGAGTATCATTGCGACGTCGCTCTGCCAATTTATGTATACAGACATCATCAAGAGATAGAAAGCATAACCAACCAATATGGTCTTCCTCCCTCCATCATGGGTCCCAAAGATGGACAGTACGCCTCCTCTTCCCTCTCCATCTCTCAGCCCAGCTAACACCCCCCCAGAGCCCTCCCCCGACACCGTCCCTCTCCCGGACTTCATGCTCTCCAACGAGCACCTGGCCGTCCCACTCGAAAAAGCCAGGAACCCATTTACCTGTGGCATCTCCGGCCGCTCCTTCACTGCTCTTGAAGCCAAAGAGAGAGTTGGGTATCTGAGCAGAGCGCTGAATAAGGAGTTGGGGTTCGATGTTAATGGGAAGGAGGGGAGTGAGTGGGAGAAGGTGGTTGGTATTTATTCGCTTAACACTGTGAGTAGCCCCTGACGCCGATGGGTAGAAGTACGAAATACTTTCGGACATGTGGTCAAGATCAACGCAGTCAAGATGAATTGAGCGAACAAGTATTGACTCCAAACTCAGGTCGACAACATGGTAGCAGCCTACGCCGTCCAATACCTCAACGGCATTATCTCGCCAGCTAATGCTGGGTATAATGCCGAAGAGTTGATTTATCAGATGAAGTCTGCGGGCGCGAAGGCTATCTTCGTAAGCCCCCACATTAACCTTGCCTGGCAGTCCGTCCGAAACTCTACTGACAACTCACAGACCTGTATTCCATTGTTGGCGAACACCCTCAAAGCAGCAAAAGCATGCGGAATCCCGGAGAAGCACATCTACCTCCTCGAAATGCCAGAATCTTCCACAGGACCGAACACCACACCTTTCAGGACCGTCTCCCAACTCATCTCTGAAGGCCGCTCTCTGCCACCCCTCGAGAAACTTCAATGGACTGCCGGCCAGGGAGCGCGCCAGACAGCCTTCCTGTGTTATTCCTCCGGAACCTCAGGATTGCCAAAGGGCGTCATGATCTCCCACCGCAACTGCATCCACAACGTGCTCCAAATCAGTCTCCACGAGCGCCAGTCCCGCACCCTCGCTGACGGCTGTACACGTCAAGACGTGACCCTCGGTCTCCTCCCCGTGTCGCACATCTACGGCCTCGTCGTCATCTCCCTGGCTACCACCTACCGCGGCGACGAGGTCATCGTATTGCCTAAATTCGAGATGGCGTCTTACCTGCAGGCGATCCAGAAGTATAAGATTAATACTTTGTTTTTGGTTCCCCCTATCGTCATCGCGATGATCAAGAATCCGGAGGTGTGTAAGAAGTTTGATTTGAGTAGCGTGCATGCGATATTTACCGGTGCAGCGCCGTTAGGCGCCGAGACGGCGAAGGAGGTTGTCAAACAATATCCTTCCTGTAAGGTCCGCCAAGGTTACGGCCTCACTGAGACCTGTACGGTTGTTTGCTCGACGAGTGAAGAGGATGTTGTTTTTGGCACTTCGGGTGTGCTGTTGGCGGGGTACAAGGCGAAGTTGATCGACCCAGAAGGCCGGGAGATTACAGCATACAACGAGCCAGGTGAGCTGGTGGTGCAGTCCCACTCGGTGGTGTTGGGATACCTCAACAACACGAAGGCGAATGAGGAGACCTTCCAACCGGACCAGGATGGGAATGGACTGTGGATGCGCACGGGTGATGAGGCGATCGTCACCAAGGAGGCGTCGGGACACGAACACATCACTATCGTCGACCGCATCAAAGAGCTTATCAAGGTTAAGGGTATGCAGGTGGCACCGGCAGAGCTCGAAGCTTTCCTTTTGACGCACCCGTACGTTGCGGACTGCGCTGTGATTCCCGTTCCTGACGACCGTGCTGGTGAATTGCCAAAAGCTTTCGTCGTCAAATCGGGCTCAGTAAGCATTGAGGAAAACGACAAAATCGTTAAGCGCGACATCGCGAAATACGTCGAGAAGAATAAGAGTAGACACAAGTGGCTTGGAGGGGGAATTGAGTTTGTTGATGTTATTCCTAAGTCGCCATCTGGGAAGATTCTGAGAAGACTGCTGAGGGACAAGGAGAAGGAGGCTAGAAGAAAGGCCGGCGCGAAGCTTTAGGTTATAGTCTGGTGTAGTTGAACGGTTTGAGATGTTGAGAATCTTGCTCTGTTTATTGGTATAGAAATACGAATCGGAATAAATGGCCGGACGTTTATTAGACCTTGCCTGTTTTCGCAGCCTGAAGCTCGGCGCCCTACGGCGTAGATATGTTTTGAGTTGTCGTTCGATCTTGGGTTTTGTTTGCGGATGTTGTTGAGGATCGGCATTGCCCGGTTAAACAGTTTTGGATTGTTCAGGGCCCTCGCCCAACCCTCATGGGGTTGATTATCGACGTTGACTCATGATAGCTCCGATCTTTGGTAGTTGACTTTCAACCATTTCTGAGCCGAAATTCTTCTTGTTGCTCTTCAAGGAGTGTTCACCCGTTTGGTAACGGGTTCGACCGTCGAAGGATTTCATGTTTTAAAAAGGAAAAGGATTCCCATGCAGCGTGGCCAACAGCCTGTTCGAACGGTTCAAGCGAGCGCGCGAGCGTCCTGGTACTCCCATCCGTTCAGAGCTCAGAAATTGAGCAGTTTATTCGTTTGTTGAGGGCAGATGAACGGATTGAACGGTTGTAAACGAACGGACGAATTGTTGGAGGAATCGAAAAGAGAGGATATATTCAGTGTAGGTAGGTGAAAGCTAACATCTTTGTTCACCCACCAGACTACTGACAAAGAACTTCTTTGTAGTAAGCCTCGACTATGATAGCTACATTGGTTTTAAGGCATAACGCTGCTGTCTTGAAACCAGTTATCATGCTCCACTCACCTTATCGTGGCTCCGCCAGTTTTGCTCCGGCTTCAAAGACTGACTGTCACCGTCTTGCTGTGGGTTTCAACAGTTAGCAGTAGTTAGCAACGCTAAGCCAGTAAGTAATGAACTGGTTTCTGAGCACAACCAGCTTCTGGAGGGTTGCTAGATATGAGGTGTCATCTGAAACCAGCCTCTACAGCAGAACGCAAATGCGGCAGCTAGCAATCTGAACATAGCTCTCAGCTTAGGCATGCAACTGGTGATGAAGATGATGGTTTCATTGATCTAGACGACATCAGTAAACAAGACAGCAGTGTAACACTATCCCGACCACTGTCTCAACTAGATCCGCGACTTCCAGGCCAGGACTTTCCAATCCAGTGTGACAACGTATATCTGGCAACTGGCAAAGGACAGGCTATCAAACTGGGAGACTTTAGATACCGCGTGGTGCATCGGCCCCAGCTAGAAGGACATGGCAAGGTTTCTATAATCTGGGACCATGGGCCCAACCTCGACTTAAAGCGCCCAGGCCACGAAACAGCTCAGTACGGGCTCTCGAGAGACTGCCATCTTAAGAAGCGCAACTTAACTGCTAGCTTCCATCAAGCTACAGGCCACGACGCTATATTCCGCCATTTGAGGAAAGAGCACAGGATAGACAAGAACGGTAACAAAAAAACAGCCTGTGTTAGCCATCAAACCCCATTTTACCGCAGTTTATGGCTCTGGAGCTTAAGACATTGATCAGTTCCGCCAATCGCTATTCACAAACGCTTTCCCAGACTGTATAATCAGCCGTAGCCGCTGTTTCCGAGGAGCCACTGATCAGTATACTATTGCTCTATTTCGGCTACCCTGTCTTGGAACAGTCTCGCTCCCCAACACCAGTCATACTGGTCTTTCAACTTTGATTCAGAAGCGCTATGAAGCTAGGCGCAGCGAGATTCAACAGCTTCTGCATCAAGCGCTTACCAACATCCATCTTACTTCAGACTTGTAGAGTGCCTCGGCACATCTACAGCAGACATTGGACGGGCTGCTGATGCTGAATATTTTGTTTTGTGGCAACAGCTTAGTGCGCTAGGCAAGGTTCGCAATACAGTAAAGTATATTATGAGGTCAGACCAGAGAAACAGCGGTTCCTTAAACTCTGGTGCCTGGAGGATAATGGTAGTGGACTCTTCGAGAGCACAAAGAAGCACTTGATCCAAGACGGACGTGTGCGCTAGAATTCGACCTTTTACATGCTGTTACGGGCCGACGATTTACGTGTCTTCATTGGCACCTCCCAAAAGAAGGCTGGGGGGGGGGGGGGCGT
>RCNJ01000171.1_pt1 | contig 48563 bp, 45 predicted proteins | sample 2041171 | NCBI WGS metagenome assembly RCNJ01 (sample SAMN09708213, study PRJNA481090) | feces metagenome | biome: feces | host: Pygoscelis adeliae | place: Antarctica: Rookery Lake | collected 2010-03-01 | reverse complement strand
GTTGTATGCCGCACGTGAGCCGGAGGAAAGTGAATCTGGTTTGAGTCTCGTGCGCGAGACTCAATACTACGTACCCCTCAGCTGGAAGCGTGACAGGTATTCAGAGTGTCAAGCAAGTTCCCAGGAATTGGCCTACAAATTGTACGTAGCCCCCCATAGATAGTATTTGTTAGATAATTGATTCCATTGAACCCACGAGAAGCTAAAGCTTCAATCAAAACGATCAAAACGATCAACGGAGGAAGCCCCTCCCAGTATGCCGGACTTTGCTTTTTTGCGGGTGTACCGTTTTCTGTGCTCCCCGCTGCTTATGCTGCATTCGACCCTCGTCACCTCCTCTCCTTCGTTCAAAGGCATAGTCACATCAGCAGGAGGTACCTCCGCCCAGAGAGTGCGCAGACAGTCGTGTGCCCGTTCTGCCCACACTTTGGAGTTCCCGATCGTGCACATGGACGTTGAGTAGGAGGCATCTCTCGAGTCGGTGGGGAAGGGGGATGATACCATATACGCCAGGTGGTAAGGGTGATCCGCCAAGCCAAGGTGTAATAAGTAGCCAGAGGCCGGAGGGTGGATCGCGAACTAATGAGGGGGAGGGAAGGGGAGGCAGAGAGGGTAAGGTGATAGAGTGTGGACCCTAGTTTAGTTTGTTCTACTGTTTCGATTGTAGCCGCTGGCAATATCGTGCTTATGCGAAAGGCTAAGATTCGCAGAGAGGACGAGGTGGAGCTATGAGTATGAGATTCAGAGCGATGGTTTATTTTGTATCCTAGTAGTGTCTTGTACACATGCCATAAATGGCCCTAAAACAGTGTTTTGAATCCGAAATTCTGCGAACCCCATCCCTAAAACAGAGTCTTACAAACAGGGTGAACTTGTAGGATACCGTTAGGTCTGGAATATAAGATAGCATACTGTAGCGTAGTTGGATGGGAAGGGGAGGAATATTGACATATTCTTATAGGCGGCCACAGACTTATATTCCAGACAACCTTATAGGCCAAATTTGGCGGTAGATGGCCTCATAGACCTGTAAATGCGGTACAGTATTTGGTGGGCATGCAGGCTCAATTGGGAAAACGGCAGGAACGATACCTTGTCCGAACGCCCAAGCCACCGTTCGGTCAAGGAGTTGCACATCAACATCTGTCTATTCATCACAGCCCGAACGTGAGGCTTAGATTCTTATGGCGGTTGTGAGGCGGCGACGGAAATGCTTGCGAGGTTACGAGCTCCTGATGGATGCAGCCTGACATCCATGGTGATTGGATAGGAGATGCTGTGACTTGAGACGCAGAGCTTGAGTAGTTGAATTGCGCTTTCCCTGTTTAATTGTTGGCTTCCAACGTCAAGCACCTTATTGAGAGGTAGGCCGGTTACATAGTCCCGAGGACAAAGCTACGGGGTCGGAGATTCCTCCGTCAGAGATGCCTTCGCGGACCATGAGTCGGTGGAGAATTGAGATGATGCACTTACCCTTCTGCACGTAACCTTCTGCACCCCACCCTCGTCGGACTCTGCTTGTGCCGTTACCACTGCCCCTACCTCGATGCAAACAATCTGTTGGCTGAGAAGTTAAGGAGGTATCTCCGCAAGACAATGATCACGACCCCGACTTCGTAATACCATATGCTGCATCATTCGATGCTAAGTCTGCATGCCACTACCCGGCCGGCCCCGCCTCACTTCTTTGCACTACCCATCTTCCGCCATCACTGTGGCGCATGAGGAACACCCCCCCCTAAGACCTATGAGCTACCCACACCTATCTCGGTGTCTCCCGATCGCTACTCCAAAATCTATCCATCCAACAACTCCACGGATGTCAAGCTTCTTTACGAAGACCGGACATCCAAAGCCTCGTCGAGATCGAATCTGTGGGCTAGAAAGCTAACGAAGTATCTCCGCGCGATATCTGATTTGTGATACTGCATCTAACCAAGAATCTAGCCTCAGATTCGTGAGGTAATCAAGATGTGCTACACTGATTGTATACCCGGCCAAAGCAAGATAACTCAAGATTGGGTTTTGGAACTAGCACATCTAGAGGCTGCTGCCGTTTCCGGCACCGATGACTCTACGCCAGACTGCCGTCGATGGGCGGGTTGATGTCGCTTGATAAAGTACTAGTTGAGGCAGCTGATCAACTTACTCGGCCCTGTTGCTCTCGCACTAACCCTCAGCAGTGTCGGCTCACCGAATCAAGACTCTTATTCTAATGCATTGTGGAAAGCTCAAAAAGTCATAATCCTACGACCTACTATCGCAACAACGATGGATATCCTCCAAGGCGTATAACCCATGACCTGTCATCATCTATCTTCGCTATCAGCGCTCACCATTGACGACTCCCCTCGCCAACACCTTCAATCTATCCCCCCCACTAAACAACAGCCTGCCCACCACCTGCCTCAGAATCAGCTTCCACCCCTCAGCATCGAGGTGATGGACGCCCATCCTCCTCGCGCCCCTCACAACCACAACCAATATCCCCAGCAGTGCTATCTTGGCAAACATCCGGAGATACTTCTTTACCAGCCCCTTCGTAGTATACCTATACGTGTAGTCCGACCATTTGGGAAACATACACTTCAATCCAAACCACACCTGGCTGTACGGATAGACTGTGCTGTTCCACCCCCCGTCGTCGACGTACCAAGATTTACAACCTCCCCTGTGCCACACCGTGTTCTGCAACTGGTCCTGAATATCCTTTGACCATGCCCGTTCAGCGGATTCGGTTACTTCGACAGCTGTGGCATCCCCCTTGAGTATCGGTTTGAGTAATTTAATGGTGTAGTTCACCATATTCTCAGACGCCAACACAACACTCGTGTGGCCCGTGGCGGTGTTTGGCCCAAATATGGTGAAGAAGTTTGGGAAGGCGTCCATAGTGGGCCCCATGTACATCTGCGGCCCTCCTCTCTGCGCAAAGACGTCCCGGAGAGAATGTCCGTTACGCCCAACTACTTGGAGGGGGTGGAACCACTGAGTTGTCTGAAAGCCGTTGCCGAGGATGATGACATCCGCGTCGATCTCCTTCTCCGCATCGTCAGGCCCTGGTGTCTTAGACGGGGGATAGGTCCTCGCTCCCAGCGTGACGCTGCGAGGGTTCGCTTTGAGCAGCTGCTTGGTGGTGAGATCTATGCGCGCGTCTTTAAGAGAGGGAAACCAGGTCGCATCAAAAATCCTCCTCTTACAAGCCACATCATAATTCGGCGTCAACACCTCCCAATACTTCTCTGGCACCGTCCTCCTCATATGCTCCAGTAACCCTGCCTCGTTCTTGCGTCGATGTGCTTTGGACCACGCACTGTCGCCGAAGAGGCGCCAATCGTATTCTGCTTTGGCGGCTACGAGCAATCGTAGTGTGTGCGCGAAGCCTGGGATATGCGTGTTTAGCCAGGGGCCCCAGCTATCTCCAAACGGCTGTTCCTGCTTCGGAACAACCCACGGCGGGGTGCGCATAACCTGTGTCACTTTCTTTGCGCCATAGACGGTAGGGAGCTCGGGCACGAACTGGGCGGCGGAGCAACCCGAGCCGATCACTACCACATTCTTGTCGCGGAGGTCGATGTCGTAACGCCAGCGTGCGGAGTGGAAGATGTCCCCGGTAAAGGTTTCATGGCCTGGAATGCCCTGTGGCCATGGATTTGGTTCGACGAGGCCCCCAACGCAGGAGATTAGGACCTTGGCCCTCACCACTTCTGTCGTAAGATATAATGCTTTTTCGCCCTTCTCCGCGATCAGCCTCTGGCGATCGGCACTGGAAAGATCACCGCCGCCGGGAATGAGGGTGTGGGTTGTCAACTCCCAGATCTGTTCAGATGTGTTCCAGGCGCAGGTTGTGACGTCCGTGTTGAGCTGGATTTTATCGGCGAGACCGTATTGGGAGACGACGCCGTCGAGGTATTTTATTATTTCGGGGCCGCTGGGATAGAGCGACGTCCAGGTTTTGTTCTGGGCGAAGGAGAAGGAGTAGAAGACTGCTGGGCTGGAGGTGTGTTAGAACCATGCATGCCTTTGCAGTTCGAACTCGGAAAGACAGGCGAGAATAGATATAGGACAGAGACAACAGCGTGAAATGAAGAATGAAAACGGCTGCCGAGAAGAAAGCGTACATGTCACAAGCAACCCCGGGATAGCGATTAATCCACCACGTCCCTCCCCATCCAGACTGTCTTTCGAAAATCCGGAACTGCTCGAAGCCCAGCTGCTCTTTTAACTGGCAGCCCATGGCGATACCCGACTCGCCGCCCCCGATGATGGCGACGGGGATGTATGTGAAGCTGTTGTGGTCATATCCATTATTCTTCGTTATCTTGTTGCCGTAGACCTTGAACTGTCAGTAAAGTCGGAGGCTCAGTGGGGAAGTGAAGTTTACCTCTTTGGTCGGTGGGGTCTCGTGGAAAGGCATTTTGCGATGCTCCCTAGCCGTTGAACACTCGGTCGCAGGGTATATGATAGAGGCAGCGTGATGAAGACAGGACCGGAAAGAAGAGAAGTAAAGAGGAGAGAAGTAAAGAGGAGAGAAGTAAAGAGGAGAGAGAATACGAGATGATGCGACTTCAGCTTAGAAATGTTGAGCACAAACCCGACAATGCAGAGTACGACTAGCTCGGGAGCTCCTACTCGGCACTCACGTGTTCCCCTCATCTTCACGTTCCACTCCACGCTTCGGCGTCCAGTGTCATCGCTTGTGGTACGCAGGTACGAGCCCTCAGCGCCACGCTCGGCATTTCCTACTGGTTGATATGTTACAGACGCTACATTAGATTCGTACATGTCTCGGCGTAGCTTGAAGCGGAAACGCGTGAAAGAGGTCGCGGAGATTGAGATGTGACAGAACGGGATAGCTTGGACCGCTTTACCGCACGATAACGGTCTCCGCAGATGCCTCCCATACTTCGGATAATACAACTATGTCTTGTTTAAAATGATGAGACTTGTCGTTGCCTCATGCCAGCAACGATGTCGATACAAGCTCTCCAAGTCAACAGAGTGCTGACAGCGACGGGATGACAAGCTCGCTCCAGCCGCGGCAGAATGTGGGGTTACCCCAGTCTTGGCACTTCGCATTTTCACTAGTCCCAGACCAGCGTCGACTGTCAGCGTCCAAATTCGAGATCACGAGATCAAGGGATCCAAAGAGTTTGAAAACTGAAGGATGTACATCGTCAACAGAAGCATCAAGCCTACTCTCACCAGAGCCCGTAGTCAGTTGCGGCAACGTGGCGCCACCTATTCACAATGCCGCACTTTATCATCACAAAGCCGACCCGCGCCTAGCAAGCCTGGAACAGATGGCACGCCTCTCAGTTTTGGTAGGAGAAAAATCGAAGACCGAAAGGCGCAAAATGGAGCGTCGTCACAACAGAATGCTTCGAAATCAGATTCGAAAACTGGTATTATGGCGCAGTATAAAGAAGGCTTCACGTTCCGAAAAACAGGCGTCAAAGCCGTGCCGATACGGAAACATAAAGTCGGTCCCATCGAGCCCGTTAGGAAAGTGAAGATTGGGCCATGGAGTCCGCTGGTACGGAAGATTGAGGCTGGAACTTCATCAATTGGCCGAGAGAAAGATAAAAATGAAGCAAAGAGTGCTTCACGCAACCAAGCGGGTAAGGAGAGAGAAGTGGAGAGGGGGAAGATGATGGAGTATAAAACTACGTTACCGCTGTCGAGGATTTACAACGATACACTCTCATCGCTTACCCCTGACCTCTTCTATGAGCTAGCTTTAAACCCGGATACACCCCTCCTCATCCTGCCTCCCGTCCCATCATCGCCATCTCTCCCTCACCTCGCAACATCGACCGGCCTGCCAGCGTTTGAAAAATGGTTCTTCCCCAATCCCTCCACCATCGACCGCTACGAGCCATTCAACTTCCAATACATCTCCCAGTTTGGGGCGACGATGCTGCCATATGAACTCTTGACGCCGATAATACCTACGCAAGATGACGGCACCCACGATGTCTTGAGTGATTGGGCGGCTTATAACGCTTTATCGATATCTCACTTCCTCCCACCCAGCCCACCATTATCGTCAATCATCTCCAAATGCCTCGCCCATGCCGTCGCGCTGGGTTATGATCCCGCGCTCAAAGTAGCCAACAACCCAACCCTTGCATCCTCCTTCAGCACCCTTATTCCCGGCGTACCTCTTTCACCCCTCCAATGGGAGTTACTTCAGAAATACGGAAGTTTATTCCAGCAATTCAACTCCTTCCGCGCTCCATTACAGCTTCTCGTTGCCGCTGCATCCTCCTCCGACGCAGACTCCAACTGCCCGTCATTACCAGGGCTGTATATAGCACAAGCGCAACTGCCAGACCTCCCTCCCCAACTCCTCGCCGACCTACCATTACCCTCAGTTCTCCAGCACTTGCATCAACAAACAAAAGGCAGAGGTGCAGATATCTACAACTCCAGCATCTGGCTCGGCACCCCACCCACATTCACACCCCTCCACCGGGACCCAAACCCAAACCTCTTCATCCAACTCCATGGCCGGAAAGCCATCCGCCTCATTCCACCCAACGAGGGTGCGCGGTTGTTCCGTGATGTTCAAGCCAGAATTCATGGACAACGGGGAACTGGAACAATTAGAGGGAGCGAGATGATGGAGGGTCTCGAGAAGGCGGAGTTACGGCGCGAAGTCTGGGGAGAGAAATATGGTAAGAGAGGGGCTCCCGATGGTCGTCAGGAAGGGAGGGGAGATACGGTAGTCTTAGGACCGGGTGACGCGCTGTTCGTGCCGAAGGGGTGGTGGCACAGCGTTATGAGTCTGGGAAGCGAGGTGAATGCGAGCGTGAATTGGTGGTTCAGGTAATCTTTTCCAGGCATGAATTCGATCGATCGTCAGAAGGGATGTTAAAAATAATCAATGGATTATAAACGTCAGTGGGCAGTAGATGGATTTTGAAGCTACCTGGCCGACGAAGCAGATGCATGGAAGGAAGCGGGCGTTGTCGACGCGTATACCCTGATAGCACGCAATCAATCCCTTATAGTAATCGGCCTCCTGGTTCACACAAGCCGTAAAAGAGGAGGGCTACCTCATGTGTATTGTGTACTAATCTAAAATATACTACGTTCATCACAACTACCTCAGCAACTCTTTATCAAGTACCCCAAGACCATTTACAGATACGCAAGCCACTCTGAGTCATGACCCCTATTTGGTGGACAGTTTGCAGATGTCCCCACAGTTCCTATTCCGCCATTAGGAGAAGTTAGACACTGCGAACATCCTATATAAAGGCCTCATGCCGGTTTTGTCCTTCCTCCGTATAACACTTCTGTGGGAACTTACCAATAATTCTGCGACACCGGCACCGACGCCGCCATAGCCATGACCGCAAACATTGCGAAAAACACCCACACCATCATCAACGGCACACTAAGCTTCCCGCTGGCTCCAGTAGCGCTCGGTGTCACCATGGCGGCCATATCATCCTTCAGCATCTCATCCCCATCCCCACCATCCTCTGTAGCCTCATCTCCGCCATTCGTTGTCGTAGAGGCCTCAGAGTCGTCGGTAACCTGCGTATTTTTCTCCTTGCATTTGGCAAGGGCATCGGTCAGCAGTTGCGGCTTCTTGGATGGGTCGGAGCAGTAGATGTCATAACAGCTGTCCAGTTCGGGATAGGATCGACAGAGACAGGGGTGTGCGATGTCGTCTACGGTGCCGCAGAGCTGGATGTATTTTGCGTCTATTGGGGTGAGGCAGGCTTTGAGCCTATGGGTGTTAGTACGACGTTCGATCGAATGGCTTGAGGATGTTGCGTGTATGAGACTGGGCAGGGAAGACGTGCGCTGACAAGTTGGGAAAGATGCATGCTTTGGGGAGGACATGAGCTTACTTATCGCTGCACCCAGCTGGGAGATCGAATACAACTCCATTGATAGTCGAGATTGGGGTGACGGTGTCGTTGCCTTTGGGATCATTGTTTCCTTGAGCGTGGACAATGGCGATGACAGCGGCCGAGACCGCGAAGTCGATGAGGGCCACCATCATGTTGGCGGTTGCGTGCAAGCTTTTTCGCTGATTGAAGTGAGTAAGGTCTAGATTAATCAAAACTCTGCCCACGAAAGACGAAAGACGAGCAAGTAGACAAGAGGTCTGGTATAGAGTCTGCCCAGATGGAATGATAATTGGAGATACGAAGAGAAAGTCATCCAGGGACAAGGAAGGACTATATACCAACCTCTCAGTCACCACTGTAGGCGGTCCTGCCAAAGTCGCCAACCCGCTCTTGACTCTCGGAGAAGGCGAAACTTCCACATCGGGATGATGGCATTAATCACATCCCGTGTTGGGACGCTCTGGATCCTGCATAGAGTGTAACAAGGCCACGCAGGTACGATTGGGACACTTCCGTGGCGTTCGAGTGCAACTCGTGTGCGACGTGCGACAGGAAGGTGCAATCATTCAAGTCTCCATCATTGGACCCCATCGACGGAACACGGATCTGCTATCCTGTTTCTTGGAAGAGATGTTCTACGGCTGTCTCGCTCTTTCCTGGATCATGGTCCTGCACTACCAGGATCGCCATCGGAGTAGAGCGGCGTTCGTGTCCGAAGACGAGAACGTCGATCGGAAGACATTATTAGGGTAGTGCGTTGTTAGCCTCCGGTGGCACGAAACACTGAAGTATGGCTCAGATAATGCAGCAGGTCTCAGAAGCGAATCGCCAAAGTAAGAATGCCATCGTAAACGAAGCGCGCAGTTATGAACTGCATCGTATTCTACCTACACGGATCTGAACTCCGATTCCCATGTCAACCGTGCCCAAGACGCCTCATATACCTGCTACATGACCACTCTGATATATTTTACACGGACTCCTTAGTTAGACCTCAACCCACCACAGCCTATGACCCCGGCGGTCCCATATCCGTCTTCGCCTTCTTGTTTGGCAGCTCTGGTTTTTTAAACCCATCATTCCCTCCAACCTGGGTGAAAGTCCCTCCCTTGAACCATCGATCCTCCTCCGCTTTCCTTTTCCTCGACATCTCAGCCTTAATCTTCGGGTCAACTAGCTCCAAACCCTGCTTAGGATTAAACACCACACTCGACGCTGTGCCAGAAGAGGCGACCACCGACCCAACACCACTAGTCCTCAACCCCTTACCCCTCAAATCCATAGCGCCCACTGACTGCCCACCAAAGCCACGAAGACTTGAAGCCGTCCCAGCCCCCGGCGCCGCACCACCCCAGCCCACAGTCTTCTTCGACAACTTCGCCTTCGTCCTCTGATCAATCTGCAAATTTCTAATCCTACCATCATTCGCCTGCCCAATCATGCCCAGCCCCTTTGTGCCCTCCCCAGTGCCATATCCGACTTCCATTTCCTCCTTTCCAAATGCCATGCGGTTCTGTGCCTTGCGCAGATCCGTCATAGCAGTAGCTTCCTTTGCTTTCCTAGCTCTCCTTCCTCCTCGCTTCCTGCTCGGTTTGTCGTCTGGTGCTGGCAAGGCGCGTTGGCCTTTGTTTGGTGGTGGTTCGGTGAGTTTTTCGAGGCGGGAGAGGCAGTTGGCTTTCAGCTCTTCGCCTGTTGCGCCCGATGGGAAGGAGTGCACTCTATCTACTCTGGCGGCCAGGACAACCTTTGCTGATACGATGCGCATTGCTTGTCTCTTTAAATCGGTAGGTATGCCCTTGATAATAGGTGAATGGTAGAGGAAGCCCTGTTGTCTGACGCCAACATTTGTCGCGAACCCGGTGCCTGTGTTCTTCTTCGATCCTAAGGAGGCCAAGTTGCATGCTGGTGTTTTGGCGAGACCAGTTAATCCTCCCGCGAAGTTGAGGAGCTGGGCGGCAGTGAGGGAGCCGATGAGGGCGGTGAGGTTTGGTGCAAAAAGCTTCATGCGCGATTGTACATAGTCGGTTAAGGTTTTCTTTGCTTTGTCGAGCGCTAACGACATCTTACATGCGCGCATCACTCTTGCCAGCTCGACCTCTATGAGTGGGCGGCCCTTGGTGGTCGTCGCCTCTACGGTGACAATCATCAAACTGGGACCGTCTAAGACGCTGCGCAGGTTCTGCCCTACTATGTTGTCGGTGGAAGTCTCGAGGCGGCGAATTGACGCAGAGTCCATAGGTCCGTTTCCGATGATGGCTACGCATTTCGCGTAGTCGAGGGAGTTCTGGACCATGGTTTCCAGCTCGGGAAAGCGGGTGGAGTAGTGGTCGCGGATGAATTTATGGACGAGGAGGATCTCGGCGTCGATAGAGGTGGAGAGGGTGTTGGAGGTGGTGAGGAGGTTGTATTCGGAGTTGTCTTCTATGCTGCCTACGTGGGTGGTTTGTTTGTCTTCTGGGAGACTTTGGTAGTGTGCTATTTTCTTTGTTTCTAAGTTAGTCTTTGGCCACAATGTAATACATGAAAGGCGCTGTATGCAGAAATCAAAGGAGACAAACCTCTAATACAGGCTCCAACTGCTCCATCAGTCCAGCCACAGATCTCACATCCTCCACCGCACCAAATTGCATCTTCTCCACCTTCGCCTTTGTTGCGTCTTCATCATCCAGCTCGTCCAAGTCACCCGTTCCTCCCATTTGCTGATCCTCATCGTCCACCTCCTCTTCATCCCCATCTAACTCCATTCCCCCATCAGCATGTCCATGTCCATTCGTCTTCGGCACATGCTGTAATCCCGTACTCGCTTCATCGTGATCCGGGAAAAGTCCGCCATTCTCAGCCTCGCCATCTGAGCCCGAGTCCTCGAAGTCGTTTAACAGCTCTTGTTCTAACGTCGACATAGTGGTACGTTGATGTTGCGTCGTGTTTTGTAAATGTTTGGAGCTCGATTCGGGAAGGCTGAGAATGTTGTCACTGAGACGAGCCTTGGAGTAGCCTTGCTCGGTGGTGCTGCGCTAGTGCAGTTTAGTGTTTGGATCCCGGCCCCTAGCGCGCTGGACATTCAGCCTTCTTGGCACCGTAGCCCAAATCCATAGCCTCACCACTTGCGCCCAAACAATCACCAACTCAAGTTCCATCAACTTCAACCTCATCCCCAAAGTCGCAAACTCCAAACCCCATCATGGAGTCCTCTCGAGGCGCCGTGCGCGTCAAGAACAAGGCGCCAGCGCCCATGCAAATCTCGGCCGAACAGCTCCTTCGCGAAGCAGTCGACAGACAAGAGCCCGGCCTCCAAGCACCCACCCAGCGGTTCGCCGACCTCGAAGAGCTTCACGAATTTCAAGGACGCAAGAGGAAAGAGTTCGAAGACTATGTCCAACGCAACCGCGTAAACGCCAACAACTGGATGCGCTACGCACAGTGGGAGTTAGAGCAGAAAGAGTATGCGCGTGCACGCAGTGTGTTTGAGAGGGCGCTGGATGTGGATAGTACGAGTGTGACGATGTGGATTAGGTATATTGAGGCGGAGATGAAGACGAGGAATATTAATCATGCGAGGAATTTGTTGGATAGGGCTGTGACGATATTGCCCAGGGTGGATAAGTTGTGGTTCAAGTATGTGTATATGGAGGAGATGCTGGGGAATATCCCCGGGACGAGACAGGTGTTTGAGAGGTGGATGAGTTGGGAACCGAGTGAGTTGGCGTGGAACGCGTATATTAAGTTGGAGAAGAGGTACGGCGAGTTCCAAAAGGCGAGGGAGATCTTTGCCAGGATGACAGTTGTGCATCCGGAGCCGAAGAATTGGATTAAGTGGGCGAGGTTTGAGGAGGAGTACGGAACGTCTGAGCTGGTCAGAGAGGTGTTTGGTACGGCAGTGGAGGCGCTCGGTGAGGACTTTATGGACGAGAAACTCTTCATTGCTTATGCACGTTACGAGGCGAAACTCAAGGAATATGAGCGCGCAAGAGCTATCCACAAATACGCCCTGGACCGCCTACCACGCTCAAAATCCCTCGAATTACACAAAGCATACACGACTTTTGAGAAGCAGTTCGGCGACCGCGAAGGCGTGGAAGACGTCATCATCTCAAAACGCAGAGTGCAATACGAAGAGTCCCTGAAAGAGAGTGCGAAGAACTACGACACATGGCTTTCGTACGCGCGCATGGAGGAGGAGGCACCTGTGGCTGACTTCGATAAAGTCCGTGACGTCTACGAGCGTGCGATAGCACAAGTACCACCGAGTCAGGAGAAGAGGCATTGGAGACGGTATATCTACCTCTGGATCTTCTACGCCATATTCGAAGAGCTTGTCGCCGGGGACATTCAGCGCGCACGACAAGTCTATGCTGAAGCACTCAAGCTGGTACCACACAAGGAATTCACATTTGCGAAGTTGTGGTTGTTAGCGGCACAGTTTGAGATTAGGCAGAAAGACCTGGCGAAGGCGAGGAAGCTGTTAGGGACGAGTATAGGCATGTGTCCAAAAGATAAGCTGTTCAAGGGATATATCTCCCTGGAGCTCAAGCTCTTCGAGTTCGGCCGCGCACGCACACTATACGAGAAGTCCGTCCTCTACAACCCAGCAAACGCCGGCGCATGGATCAGATTCGCAGAGCTGGAACGCGGCCTTGACGACCTCGATCGTGCCAGAGCAGTGTACGAATTAGCCGTCAACCAGCAGCTATTGGATATGCCCGAGTTGGTATGGAAGAGCTACATCGACTTCGAAGAGGAAGAAGGCGAGTATGAGAGGGCTAGAGCGCTGTACGAGAGGCTGTTGGAGAAGACGGGCCATGTCAAGGTCTGGATCTCGTACGCGCACTTCGAGATCAACGTGCCTGAGGATGACGAGAATGAGGACGAGGAGGCACCGATCGGCGAAGAGGCTAAGGCGAGAGCAAGGAAGGTGTTTGAGCGTGCGAATGATAACATCAAGCGCAGAGATGCGCCGGAAGAGAGAGCTGCTTTGTTGGCGGCTTGGATGTCGTTTGAGGCCACGCATGGAGACGAGGAGCAGCGGGAGGAGATGTCGAAGAGGCAGCCGAGGAGGGTTAAGAAGAGGAGGATGATGGAGGATGGCAGTTACGAGGAGTTTGCCGAGTGGGTCTTCCCTGAGGCTGGGGAGGCGGAGGCTACGAAGAAGCTGGGTGGTTTGTTGGAGGCGGCGAGGAGGTGGAAGGAGCAGCAGGCGGCTCATAATGGAGGTGCTTAGACTGGAACCCCTTGAAAGAGTAAGGATGCCTCTGAACGGGCGAGCTCACAGAGATTTTGCGGACTCGGAGGGTTTTAGTTCAATGCTACACACAGACATCTGTAGTAATACCAATCTATCTATGCCACAACCTTCCTCTAGTCTAACCTAGCAGTTAGGCAAATGCGGACCACAAACTTCCCTCGCCGTTTCAAGTAACCTTACCACAGCTATTCCGTCACTTAAGAGAACTTGCCATCACCGACTTCGCCATCCCATGCACGCATGATGATTAGCTCCTGCTCCTGTTCTCGACTAAGCCTCGATTGACACACGCGGCGACATATTCATCCGCGCATCTCAACGCACCGAGGACTACAGAACAAAATAACGTTAATATATCGTGCTTCATATGCAACATATATGTACTGGTTCCAACGCCATCATCCGTCTTTTCCTACATACGCTTCGTTTTCTCATCACGCAAATCCATCTGACCATCTCTGAGCACCCGCTCCCGGTTATCATACTCTCCTCACTTATGCACCATAAGGCGCAGTCAGGAAGTTAACCCGGCCCATCGCACTGGTCCTCCCCCCATTGCCCAACTCGTCATCAACCCTCGGCGGCACATATCCATGGCTTCCCGAAGGCCCACCATAACTCGTATCCTGAGCACCATAATCCATGCGGCTAAAAGAATCAGGCTCATAAGGCATGGCACTATTAAGTCCGCCACCACTCATAGCCGACACGCGTCCACCCATAGCAGAGGTCCTCCCACTCCCCTCATTCCCGCCACTATCCCCAAAACTCGGCAAGCTCCCCAACCCATAACGTCCCCCTTCCATCGGCACACCACCACTATACAAATCATTGCTAGCCCGTCTGTGATCGTGCCCGTATCCTCCCATCCTCTCATCATCATCCGAATGTCTCGCAGGCGCGTAGGAGTGGTCGAAGTCGTCGTGTGTCAAATCGGAATTAAAAGCGTCGCGGTCCGGGTCGATGCCTCCACCGAGCATAGATGCGTTTTGCGGGATGTGTTCGGATGTCAAAGGCATGGAGCCGTGCGAGCGGAAGAAGAGCATGTTTTTTATGGAGATTGCGGCAGTGAGGACGAAGAAGAAACTAGAGTTGTTGTTAGCAAGGCTATTCTGAAAGGGTAGGAATGCCCCTGGCGGACCCCTGGCGGGCCCCTAGCAGGGGGCCGAAATACGAACAAGATGAAGAACCCGAATCCAACCATCGCTTTTGTGACTCCGCATGCGCCGGTGCACGTTGGCATCTCGACTCCTTCCGGTTTCTGCTCCTCTGCCGGCGCGTCGTTGTCAGCTGGGACATCCCGTCTTCTGGACATTATTCTCCTCATCAACATCTTTACAGCCTCCTCGGCCGTAGCTGGCGCAGGCTCCTCAGTCGCAGCAGCGTCGTCCTCCTTCAAGAACCCTGTCTGTCCGTTGAATGCAGCCACTGATGCAAAAGCTGCTAACCACAGAATGGCGAAGAGGACGTCCAGAACGGCGAAAACGTAGGCGTTGCCCCAGCGGCGTGAGCGGACGAACCAGAGGGTCATGGAGTTGTAGATTATTGCTGGGGCGGTGATGAAACACTGAAAATCATTAGCCTATTACCCTCCTCAAAAATGTCGATAAATGAGAAAGAGGGAGGATGAAGGGTAGGAGAGAGACGCGAGAGAGAGGAAGACATACGAGGATTAAGTAGTATATAATAGCACCACCCATAAACTTCCCCCGAACCATAAATACGATGTCCAAGATTCCGCCGATGAGGATGCAGAATGCCTGAAGGCCATGGAGGGCGTTCTTTATGCGTGGAAGATGGGGTCCTATGTCGTACATTTTGGGCGAACGTGAGTGAGCAATGCTCTATTCGAGGTTGTGATGTGGGTGGTTTTAAGAGATGCGGTTAGGTGTTTTCGCGGCCTCGAAAGAAGGCTGGGAATTGCGCGCTGGAGCTCAGTCAAGGCTCTCTTGCGATTGACTTCGCGAGGATTAGTGTGATGGTAAGGTGTGTTTTTCGCTCCTGGTCAGCCTGGAACAAAAGCTGTTGGTGTTGTTCCGGTCTTGTAAAGGTGTTCGTCGTCGTCGTGGGGTTGAGCCAAGTTCTTCTGCTGCCAACTTTGTAATCTTTGTTTACTTTCTCGCTTGCTGGCCTGGTAACTTGTCGGTTTTCTCCTTGTTTTCAGACGTATCAATCGCATGAAACCCAACAACCTTGGATGGATTATTATTCTTCAAAATATAGAAGATCAAGATGATCCAATCTAAGGATATGTTTCGTGTAAAGGCTTTGGGTCGCGCTTCAGCTGAAGATCTGAAAGCTGCCTTGTCACTGTCAGCCGCGTTGCCAGGCGGGTTTAAGTGGAGACCTGGGAGCTCTGCCGCAGCTTTGACGTGCGGCCACGACGACGAACGCCGAGATCTGAGGCCTGAAAAAATGGATGTGGCACTTTGTTGTGGCTGAGGAATAGGCCTGAAGTGGCAAGGCTCATGAGCCATTGCAGAAATGGTTAATAAGGCACTTATTCCAAGTTAACTTACACTTAGATTAAGAGAGGGTCGCCGAGAGGTTTGCGGATGGAAAAAAAGTGGCCCAAGGTCGACATGGTGGGAACGACGGATTGTGCACAATAAATTGGTATCACTACAGATGTCTCCGTGTTAGTGGTCTGGCGCAATACGCCCACAATCGACTATACTTACAAGCATAGTTACTTTTCCGATGACAAGGTTAACCAAGTCCTCACCACAAACCCACCCAGCTTTAGGCGAGTCCGGAATCGAAGAGAAGTCTAGCGTACCAAGTCCTTAGTCCACAACCAGTGTTTGGACGAGTATTACTTAGGTACTACTTAAGCGTCACTGCGTCGGCTAAGTTGAAGTACCCTACCCATCGAGTCCGAAGGTACTACTGAACTAGTGCTTATTCAATATACCAAACCAAGAACCACCCAGTCACAATTATGCCATCAATTACGGAGGACAGGCCAATGCCAGGAAAAACGGGTATCAATATTGTTACATATTCCCCCTCTAGAACCCCACAAGCTCTGTGCTGAGAACCCTCCCATTATTGATCTCGCTCACTCAAGATAATCACAACATCTGGGCCCTCCTTACCACTACACCCATCACGAGCCTCCACTCTCGAGCGAAGCGAGGGCCGTCGCCCCGAGCGTAGCGAGGACCGCAGCACACCTCTTAACGGCCAAAACCCAACTCTCCCACCTACTCCCTTCCTCCGGACCCCTCCACCCCATCTTCCACAGCTCCGTCTCAAACCTCAGTACCCAGGGCGCAAGCGCCACATCAACGATTCCCAGCTTCTCTCCAGAGAAAAACGGTCCAGTGGGGTGAGAAGCTGCGACGATGGTGATTATTGCGTGTTGGAGGGCGGTGAAGATTGGTGGTGGGACATCGTATATGATGGGAGGCTCCTGGTGGGGTCCTCCCTGCGGTCTGGGGGAATGTGATGGGTGGTGAGGTTGTGGATGGACGGGGTGAGAGTGTGCGAGGTAGTCGTTGTAGGCTGGGACGATACAGTGGTCTATGTAGCTGAGCCATTGACGTTGGGTGGCGCGCTCTTGTGGAGTATCGGCTAGGAGTGTCGGCTGTGTCAGCCCTGTTGCGGCTCCATTGGTAACAGGCGCCTCTCCCATACTCCTTTTCTCCCTACTCGCTGCTGCCTGTGCAGCCTCCCTCCCTTGAACTGAAGTTTGGGAAGTAGTTGGACCAGCCAATTCCTTAGCAACCTCACACAAGTACTCCAACACGCTCCTCGAATCACTAACACCCCACTTCCCCTTCCTAGTCGTCGGCACCTCTCCCCTCGAGCTAACTTCCAGCAACTTCCCCGGCTTCACCCCATTCAGTTCCACCTCCACATACTGATAGGGGATCTGCAGCGCCTCAAGTGCGATCCATACCCTCTGACTATAAGCATCCTCACAATCCCCATAAAACACCACACCAGCCCCCTCTCCCTCGTTCCCCTCCTCCGTCCCTTTAACAGCCTTCGCATGCTTCCTAACCGTCTTCAGCGCCTCACCGCTCGCCTTCGGCTTCTGTGCCCTAACTCCTCTGACCCCTCCAACCCCTATACTCCCATGCATAGCCTCATGCGAAGCCGCGCCACCACGCTTCAGCTCTTTAGCCTGCTTAAGAAATAATCGTGTTACGGAGTTCTTCTTCACTTTGTCGGACTCGGCTAAGGTGTGCTTATGTGGTCCTGCCACGCCGCCACCAGCACTGCCAACACCTTTCCCGTTGCCGCCGTTGCCGTTTACGCGTTGGATGGTGAAGTAGCGTGCGCCGAGTGCGCCGGGGTGGGGGGTTGGAGGTTGGTGTGAGTTTGGGTTGTAACCAGGCTGAGGAGGCACGTAGTAGTTATTGCTTTGGGCGTTTGGGTTATGGCCGTCCTGCTCTTGTCCACCAATATGCGATCCATCCTCGGCATTTGCTCGGTCTTCGACGAAGCCCGCTCGCAACATTGCACCTTCAAAGTATTCCGTAATCTTAATCTTCACATCACACAAATCCCTCTCCCTCGCCGTGCGCTTCCTCTTCTTCTTATTAGGATCCTCGCTTTTAGGAGTCCCCGGCGGCCGGCCCTTGAGGCGACAATCCCAATAATGGCTCACAAACGGCTTGCGCTTATACTTCTGTGTCGAGCGGTGCGAGTACACATTGTCGACGTGCGGGAAGTAGGTATAATAGTCTTCTTCACTGAGGGTTATCGTCTCATTCACAGCAAAGAGTCTCTGTCGCCATTCATCTAGGTCCGGTGGGTCGGGAATCATGCGAAACTCCTTTGGGGCCCGCTCCTCCTGCCCGGTGGCACCAGGCGATAGCCCAGGACTGCTACTGAAAGCATTCGCGTTGGATTGTATGTGCCCGATGTTATGTGGTGGGTGTATCATTGGATATGGTCGTATCGCCGGATGTTGTTGCGCTGTCTGCGGCCCACTCTCCTGCTGCTGCACATGTGCTCGTCCATTATCAAACGGCGACGGCTGGTGGTATACCTGCGCATGGTTTTCTGCTTCCAATCTGTGCAAGTCGTGTTGAAAGTCATCGGGCACAAGCTGGCTCATGTCAATGCCATTTTGCGACGGGTAGTTTTGGTGCCCGACATGATGCTGATGAGTGTGTTGATGTTGCGCATGTTGTTGCGCATGCTGTTGCGCATAGTGGTGCTGTTGCTGGTGGTGATGTTGGTGCAGATGGTTGGACTGAAGGTGGGGTTGTATGCTTGGTTGTAGGTTGCGGTAATCCACCGGGATATGTTGGTCTTGCTCCATCTTTCGGGAGTGGTGATTGAGCTATGGGAGTGCTAGACTTGGGTTGGCTACCAATTGCATGCTGCTTTTGCGAATTTGAAGCTGAAAGCTTGGGCGAAGGACCGTTCGCTTCGCGACCGTCGACGGTCGTGACTTGGTTGAAAGTAAAGCAAATATAGTGATGGAATTCAAGCTCAGCAATATATCAGATATAGCCAGTATAGCTGCGAGGAGGTTGATGTGTTCCCATGCAATATCGCTACTCACCCTCGACATCTCAAACGGCTGTGGAATTCGCGGGTGGAGTGGATCCAAGTTCAAGATACAAGTCACGTGTATTTAAGCTTTGACAGGGGTCGCTTTGGTCAGTACATTGGGAGCTACTCTGAAACAGCAAGACAACAATGATCGGTTATTTGACTATCATCTAAGAAATAAGATTTTAAGCGAGAATTTATTGAGCCTCGTCTATGCGAATTGATCTCCTCTTGACGAATAGATCGCTAAGGGCAGATGGACTATCTCTTAAACATGATTCCGTCTTAAGCGGAACATCCACCTCGGACAACCTCTTTCAGATGTCGGAAAGCGGTACCTTGCGGGCTCATTATGTTCAGACCTCACTTATACATAAACATGGTAACCGTTTTCCTCTTTTCTCATCTTTATTTTGTTTCGCTCGCTCCACCATTTAACAAGTCCCCTCATCTACGCGACTCAGTCTCTAGGGCTTGGCTGACGTCGCTCTCATTCCGTGTCCAAGGCTGCTTGTCTCCATCAAACAGGTCTTCGAGATATCGGGAGAGGAACGTGTTGAGGCGGGCCAGACCTACGTCCATTGCTCGCGCTGTCGATCATTTACTCCATCGCAGTTCTTATGGTCCTCTGTTTTCCATCTTCATCCCTTTCTCTGCATCTTCGACCTCAATTGAATCGTCGAACCAGTTGACTTTGTTACAATGGGCGACTCCAGCTCCGGCACACTCGTCTCGTTTCTAGGCGCCGTACAAGCCTGCCTCGCCGTCCTCCTCACAATTTCCTACGGCGTTATCGCAGCACGCTGGAAGCTTCTTTCCGAGTCTTCAGCTCGTGATATCTCAAAGACATGCGTTCGACTCTTCTTACCAGCATTGCTTATCACCAATGTCGGCTCCCAGCTCCACGCTGACACAGCTATTCGCTATGTGCCAGTGTTGAATAAGCTCAGCCCAACTCCAGCTTACGAACCTGACTAACAAGCAATCACGGTCTGGACACTAGTTTACACTCTCCTCCATGGCCGTCGGTTAGCTCCTGAAGATGATGTTCAAACTCCCCGCCTGGACCGTCCCAGCCATCTGCTTCAACAACACCACCGCCCTCCCACTTCTCCTCGTGCAATCTCTCTTCTCAGCCGGGATTCTCGACACCCTCCTCAAAGACTACGACGACACGACCAGCGAAGCCGTAAAGCGCGCCAAATCCTACTTCGTCGTTTCAGCCGTCGTAGGCAACGCGCTAACATTTACCATGGGGCCACGGCTGCTAGACGGCGAAGAGTCTCCAGACGCACCAGCTGAAGACGACAAAAAGAACGATTCTGACGATGAGGAACGTGGGCGCACAGCCCGCGACGAAGAGGAGGGAAGAAATTCGCTTGACGAAGACGGAAATGAAAGACCAGATGAGGAGACAACATTACTTCCCAGACCACTGGATACACACGTCCTCAACACCGTAGCCAAGGCTGCCTTCCATACCAACACGTGGTTCAACTGGCTGCCAGCATGGGCTCAGAAGATCCTTTCCGGGATGGGTAAATTCGTCAACGCGCCAATCGTCGGCGCAGCAATCGGCGCCTTCCTGGGCCTCATCCCTGGCCTCCACAAACTCCTCTTCTCTGAGCCAGATGAGGGAGGGATCTTCAAGGCGTGGTTGACTCAATCCGTCGAAAACATCGGCGACCTCTTTGCTAGTCTGCAACTCGTAGTCGTAGGTTCCAAGCTCTCAACCTCCCTCTTGAAAGCCAAACGGGGCGAAGACTCCGGAAAAGTGGGGTGGAAACCCCTGGCCCTGATCTTCTTCATCCGCTTCCTCCTCTGGCCGGCACCGAGTATTTCAACCATCTACTTCTTCGCCGCGAAGACGAATTTGCTGGATAAGGATCCGATTCTTTGGTTTGTTATGATGCTTATGCCGACCGCACCGCCGGCGACGAAGTTGGCGGCGCTGGTGGATGTTAGTGGGGCGGGAGAGAAGCAAAAGTTGGCTATTAGCAAGTCTTTGACGATTGGTTATGCGGCGAGTCCGGTTATTTGTGTAGCGGTTGTGGGGAGCTTGAAGGCTGTTGGTGCTCTCAGTGAGGCGAAGGCTTAGAGAATGCCAAGTGAGATGTGATGAATGCAGGAGGTGGTAAGAGCTTGAACGAGGAACGTCGAGGGAAAGTGATGATTTGCTAGAAGGATCGGGCATAGAGTATACATGGAGTGCTAGAACCTGATAGCGAGACGTTGCGGAGTTGGTTTCTTGGGAAACAATACCATTTCATTGATTTGAACGATTTGAGAATGAATACCGGTTATGGATGAAAACGATTGCTTGTCTGACAGACCTGGCTTTGTTAAACCGGGTGGGAATATTTTGAAGAACACAATCCACTAACTTATTTACTTGATTATTTACTTGATTCTCTACTGTGACGACTGACGCGCGTTGAAGCTTGGCTGGCCTGATGGCAGAGGGGGAACGTGCTGGTGCCGCCTGCTCACCGAGATAAGATATCGGAATCTCCGCTGCAGGGAACTCCGCCAAAAGTCCCGCCGTAAACACACCTCACTCTACAGCTTGCTCCTAAGTCCCAATAACACCTACCACATCAACTCCTTCGTCACGCACGGCCTGAGCCAGATCTCCGCTCCTTATTGTCGTACGCCAACAGGCGCGACCGGAACGTGAACAATGGCGAATCTGACGTCAGCCGATTTGGTGTTTGGAGAGCAAGCGAACCACAACTTCTCCAGGACACTAGGAGAGCTTAAGCGCTCGACGCTTAGCATTGAAAACCGATTGAGGTCTATGCTTACAGATGCACAGTTTGTGCAGGACGTATGGGAGACTTATTCCGGAGCCGGTGGAGAGGATGATGATGAGAGGGCCGCCGCAGGCCTGGGGGAGGATGATGAAATGGAGAATATAGCAGCCGCTGCTGTGGGAAGCTTGTCAATATCCACCAATCCGAGACGCGGAAGTGAACAGGGAGGTAAGAAAGGGGATGGAAGGGGGAGATGTGGCAGATCGTTGATAGCGAATGAGAGATGTGGAAGTTGGTATATCGATCCAGCGACCAAGGGTGGGGGGGCGTATTTTAAGAGCACGGATGGACATACGAGTGTGTGGAAGTTTTCGCTGCGTCGGCTGAATTTGCACCTCTTGCCGCTTGTGAATAAGAGAAATGGGTGTTTGATCGTGGACTCCACAAGGAGGGGAAAGAGAATTCCTGATGCGCTGAGCAAGACAATACCTATCTGGATCTGCGTCCTGAACCGAGCACTTTTTGAACGGCAGGAAGGATGGGAAGAGGATTGGGGGAAACTGAGGACGCCTCCGGGTGTGGTTTCAGAGATGGAACACGCACAGATCAATGCGAGGATACCGCAGTTCGTATCCGACTTCCTCTCTCTCGGTCTTGACCTCGACAAACTGAGAAGGAAGGTGGGCAGGCCTATGCGGCCTCTCTGGATAACACCAGACAGCAACCTGCCGGGTGCTGAAGAGAGGGTGGAGGATATCTTCCCTGGTTATCATCCGGTGGTTCTCATTACGGCCTCGAGGAGGGTGAAAGGGACGGAGGTTGGTGAGGGAGGGTATGTGCAGGGGAGTGGTGACGATACCGAGAATTGGGCGCATGGATTGACGCCTCCTGTGTTTTGGGAGAATATACAATTGTTGATGGATACGCCTGAGGCGGACCTTCCGGAGGTGATTGAGAGGTTAGTGGATGAACATGAGAAAGCGAAGTTGGTAAATAAAGCTGAAGGGGAGGGGGGATTTGAGGCTGTGCCGCCGTCTAAGACGCTGAGGGTATTACCTATACCACAGTTGTCGAAGCAGGGAGAGGAGGATATATTTATCGTCCTCTCGCCGACTACGACGGCACCTGAGACGTGGCTTCCGGACCCAAAGGCTCCCAGGCTCCTGACTTGTAATGTAGGGACAGCGAAGCTGGGTGCTAGGGCACTGAGGAGTGCGCTGCCTATTATTATGGGGTTTATCAAATCTCGAATTACTGGGGGAGGAAGCAAGATCACGGTCTCATGTCCAGATGGAAAAGATTTGAGTGTTGGGTGTGGGTTGGCTGTTTTGTGCTTGCTCTACAAGGACGACGGAGAGCTGCTTGGGAATGAGAAGGGAAACAGGATTGATAAATTATTTATCAGGCAAAGGTTGACGTGGATTACGAATCAGAGACCGGAAGCGAATCCAAGTAGGAGTACGCTGCAGAGTGTTAATGCTTTTTTGATGGATAGGCAGTGAAGAGTGGGAAAGAGGGGAGGAAAGTACTTTACACCTGGAAGTTCGGAGAGTCACAAGATCATGGCATTCAAGTTCCTGACGAGAGGGAGGAAGCTTACAATTGCCCTTCGACCTGGAGAACTTGGTCTGATAGGAAGGAGTCCAGTCACCCGCACAGATACGCCCAGGGCAACATGGGCTGTTTTGGCAGATGAGGAGCTCTCTATTCGCGCTCAACCTGATGATAAGGTAACATCGAAGACGGAGCTGTAATGTCTGTGACTACTAGTTGCTCTTTGGTCACACGAGATGCCACCGACTCTTCACTGAAATACGACGACGAGCAAGCATCCGAGAGAAGAAGCATTCTAACATTTCACATCCGAAAGGGTAGCTTGTTTTCAATGCAATAGGGGGAAGTGTTCCAACAGCTTTGGGAACCAAGAGCCCAGCTCGAAGACCTTGCGGCCGACAACCTGAGTCTCCAGACCAGGCATGGTCAAACTCAGCAGGAATGTCATAAGCGAGGTGTGCCTATTAAATAGGATACCGCAGCGAGGCCGGATCAAGTGGCAAAGTAACCTTAATATCCGGGGCCTTGACAGCCTGTACCCCGCCGGCAGATCAACGCCGAGAATCTACAGTTGCGGCCCGAATTTGGTTCTCGTTCTTTGGTACCACTTTTGATCTGCCATCTGGCATATATTATTTGTTTACGCGTGCCATCAACAACCATATATTACCATTCATATCCCCCCTTTACCTCATTTTTGCCCAACTCATCATTCGTACTCACATCTGGCGATGGCTCGGTGTAGTGAAACTGCCGGGGGGAATCGACGTCATCGTGCAGCAAGGTGCGACTCCGCCAAGGCCGGCTGGTTCTGCAAGACTCGAGGGTTGGACAGATTTGATCTTCTCTGAGTCTTTAGCTTCTTGTTCCGTTCATATTCACTTTCTCATACATCGTCCCCAAAGTCTTGTTTGTCGCTGTCGCTCAAGTATTACCATTCATCATCGACGACAGGCAGAGTACCATCTTCGCGACGAGACAACTATACGAAGTGAGGACTGCGCTACTTCTGCGTCGTCACACCACCACACACCCAACCACTTGCGACGATCTTGACAAACTCTGCTTTCCTCCAAAGCTCGTGCGCCAACCTCATAGCAGTCGCTTAACCTAGCATTCTCATCACAAACAAACGAATACTGTATCGCAATTTTGCGCACAAGGCTCAACTTTATCACGCCCCAGCCACCATAGCGGGGTAACCACACAAATCATCACAACTCAACTATCACGGCCACAGGCCTATCGTCAACCAACATGTCACAATACCATTCCTCCCAGCCTGACATAGGCTACTCTGCCCGCGGTGCTGCCCAACGCTGGGACGCAGAGCGATTCGCCAACGACGGCGCACGTTACACCGAAGATCGAGAGCGCGATATCCGCATCTCTACCGGACCTAGCCGCGGTTACGACGATGAATACCGCGACATCCCGATCCGCAGCCGACGCCCGAGCATGGCCATGGAGCGCGAGCGTGAGGAAATTCGCGAAAGAGAGTACTACAAGTCCCCATCTCCGCCACCCATGAGAAAGTCGAGACCGGGTATGGGACTTAGGAGACAGAGTAGTCTGGATACTTTTGATCGCAGGCCGGCGTTCCCGCGATATGTGGAGAGGGAAGAGTATGGACCGCCGGCTATGAGGAGGGATTTCAGGAGGGATCCTATCGATCCTGTGCCGTCGCCGAGGAGTAGAGCGCTTGGCCCACCGCCGGGCGGGAGGTACATGGAGAAGGAGTATGAGAGGTCTGAGGTTGATGGGGCGGAGAGGGCTTATTATCGGGAGCCGTATCCAGAGAGAGTCAGGGAGAGGGAGGTCGTGAGGACGAGGAGGAGGAGTAGGTCGAGCAGCAGCTGTTCGAGTAGCAGTGCGTCGTCGAGAACGAGTAGGAGCACGAAGAAGAGTACTTTCCCTAAGAGGGGGCGCACGAGGATGCCGACTAAACTTGTGAGTAAGAGGGCGATCATTGAGCTTGGGTATCCTTTCGAGGAAGAGGGAGAGGTCATTATTATCCAGCGTGCTTTGGGTCGTGAGCATATCGACGAGGTGATCCAGTTGAGCGAGAAGTATAAGATTACCGAGACAAGTAAGTTCCCTCGTAATCCTCCAATTTATATGTTACATAATACATACATACTGACAGCCACCACAGAAACCTCAAGCTCCAACAGCCAAGAAAAAATCGTCGAGGAAAAACGCACCGAAACCTTCTACGCAGAAAACCCACCCATCGCACCACCCCCAATGATGCAGCCCATGCCAATCCCAGCCCAAGCAGAAATGGCGCCCATGCCATCACAACCCCAACTCGTCCACGCCGCACCAGCGCCAATGACCGACATGGTACAGCACACCGAGACCCGACGCATGGAGGAAACCACGTCCGGTGGCAGATTTCATGATCACGTGCATAGGAGTCGCTCTATGGGCCCGACGCCGAGGCATGTGCCGGAGTACCATCACGATCCTACGATGTCTCACGGCGCGCTTATGGTCCATCCTGGCGCAGGACCGCATGCGATGCACGGACATGATAGCTTTTATCACAGCGACGCTATGATTCGCCGAGATATTCGCAGTCTGGCGGCGGAACAGGAAGCACTCAAGGCGGAGAGGAGGGCGCAGAAGGAACTCAGAAGGGCGGATTATATTAGGTATAGAGGGGATGCGAGGGCGAGTGATGGGTCACTGGCGATTGTGGATGGGGGCCCGGTGGTGGAGGTGAGGAGGAGTAGAAAAGGTAGGATGAGCCTGGTTGTTCCGCGGAGATAAGCCCTTGGGATGAGGTGAGGACATTTGGGAAAGAGGGAGGATGAAAGCTAACGGTGTGCAGGACCGAATCCGAGGGCAGTGAAGATGATGCTTAAGACTCTTACTTAGGCGCTTGAATCAGCTGAGCGTGGCCAGGATACTTTAGGAGGATGAGATTTATGTTGCCATTTATCGATCGTATATTGGAAGGGTGGACGAAGATTTCAGAGAGCGATCTATCTATTGATGATTGATGAGGTATGATGCTATTTATGAAACTCAGGGGCCGGTTTGTTGGTTGTTTGCTTGTGTTAGGTGCATACGGACTGGGCAGTTTCCCGATATAAATCGGGTTTTCAGGTGTCCCTATTGTGCAATTGGTTTATCTGGGGACTATTATCATTCTCCAACCTTGCGCTCTAGGAGCCGAACAAATTGGGAGATCTGATTTTGAGCTTGATGTTTTGAGTCGAATCGGTGCTAAATAATCCGAAGTTCTCAACGAAGCTCCCCGAGTTCCAAACTCGTGAAATCCTAGAATTTGGGCCAAGGTAAATAGAGAAAATCACCTTGGAACCCCCATGATTCAACATATTATTCCAGTGACCCCGAAAGAAATTCTTATTACTCGAGTAGCCCACCAATGGTTGTCGCTGATGACCCAGCTAAGCAGACTAGTTTTAGAGATATCAAGGAAATTCTTGTTGTTATGCGAGATACATGATCCTTATCTCTGTCAATTTTAAACAAATCCTACATATAAAATGTTGAGGTGACAGGCAGCACATCGCCTGTTGGCCGGAAGGTAAGATAGGCAGGCCATGAAGTCGGGCGACCTTCTCCCAACCATGCAGACTCCAACCATTCTATTTGTCGAAGTTGCGACGGTAAAGACGACGTTGATATACTTGAAAGCCATTGTGCTTGTTGACAGGGTTTTTAGCACATTATAAAGAGCACGTTGGGGCCAAGGGGTTACTCGAGTAATGTTGATTTGTTTCAGGGTCACTGCAGGGATATCAGAAGCTGGTGGTTACTGCGGCAATTTTCGGAAATAAAAATCGTAATCCGATTTCGATTTCCAATCCCAAATGTCGAGGTTCAAAATCCCGGAACCAAAATCCTCCGGAAATCAAAATCAGGTTTTGGTCCTTGGGCAGGGTTTCCCCATACCTGACTTTGAAGGCCGTATTCAGACCTACTATACTTAAAAAGGCGCTAAAACGGAAACTGGACAGGCTTTGTCTTTACTCTTGTGTACCTGGATAGTGGACTGTGAGACAGCGAAGAAGTGTATACCGTTTTGAACGGACCGCGTTATGAAAAGTGATAATGAAAAACTGTATACGAGCGCAGCTGCGCACCTGGTAAGCGATTAATCGCCTTCAGACGCTTTCCAACATGTTCTCAAGCACTGGAAACTGACTATACGCTATTCAATAGACACCAAAGACGGCACTGAACGTGTGGTGATTTCTGGAAAGTTTTCTACACACTTTTGCGGGTTCAGGGTGCAAGATCGAGTAGACCAAGCGGAACGTCAGGACGAGGTGTATCAATTGTCTATTGCAATATGCCCTACATAGTAACTATATACTGCTTGCGCTCGCTTAGCGCAAGTTGTCCTTACCTTGCTCACAAGCAGGTACAGCGGGTGAGTAAGGCCGAGTGTAAGTTGCCCTCGAGTTAACCAATCACAACGCACACTTTAAGTACGATTTGCTTTTCGTAAGCGAACAGCTCTGACCAACTGGTTTTCGGTCAAAACCAATAAACCCTACGAGCTCAATAGATCTCTGACACTCAGTCCCTTCCGCCTGGGTAAATTGTCTATCCGCATGTCCATACTCAACCGGTTGCCACTCTGCCTCTGCCACTCGTTCCCGGCTCCAGCACCAGGATTAAGCATCAAAAGCGCCATTGCCGGGCCATTCCCCTGATCTTGTTCGGCCTGCGGTGCTAGCACCGGACTTGTGTACGTCGACGAACTTGTGCTGGCTCCTGAATGCCAGTGGTATTCGTTGCCGTGGCGCGGCGGAGGGAGTGGTGGGCTGAAGGTTGATGCTGATGAGAAGCTGTACTGTCGATGATCTCGTTGTGGGAGGAGAGCCGGACTGAGTTTTGGCGTCGGCGGTGGGTTGAATGATGTAGGTGGGCAGTCTTTGAGCTGGGGATCGATGGGTATCTCCGCATGTTCCACCACGGGCTGGCGTGATGATTCGGGGTCTGAGGTGTCTGTATCCATCCCCTGCATCACCTCGTCCCCATCCTCATCTCTATGTGTTGTGGTCGTCCTTACTTGCTCTTGTGAATGGTCGGAGCTCTCCAAACTAGCAATACAATCCTTCAAGTATCGAATATACTCCACACTAGCCTTGAGTATCTCAAGCTTATGCATATCCCTCGGCCCACCTCCCTCTTCTGTGCAGGCAGGTATAAGCCCCTTCAAGACATCGAACTCGTCATTCATCTTCCCCCTCCTTCTTCTTTCGATCAATGAATGTGCAGTCTTTCTTGACACCTTCCGCATGGCTGGTGTTGAGGAGGCTTTTACTTGGTCCGAGTTCGGCATTGAGTTTGGATTGGACGGGGAGGCTGGAGGCGAAGAGGTCATGGTGGTTACCGACTTTGGGGGGTTGGAGAGCGACATTTGGATAATCCTCCTCGCGCGTGATGGCGGTGGAGGAAGAGGAGTAGACGTCTTGTTGCCAGGCCTTTGAAGTTTATTTGCTTTAGCAATTCTGTTGTCGATGGACTTCGGTGGCTTTTGATTCTTGGCATGGGAGATTTGATGACTTGTCGAGGAAGCCGATGTATCTGATATGTTTTTTTCAGATAGAACTGCAGGCGGGAGCTCAAAGAATAATTGTAAGCCCTCATATTTGCTGCCGTCTTGAGGCCTGATCTCCGTGCTTGAGAGCGGTGTTGGTAGCTGGTTCGTGCGAGGCATTTTGTCGTGTGCTGCTGACGCGGTGCGAGACCAGGGATGAAATCGTGCACAAGCAGTAGCTCGATCGTGGGAGTAACAACGCCAAGGTAAATGGAGATATATGCCGCAGTGGCAGTGCAAAAGAGTGATATATTACGAGATGTGAATTCGACTGACTGGTGGAGAAACGATTGAGAAAAGAACAGCAACGCGAGGAATACTACCTGCTTATAGTTGAGGATTTCTATGACTGAGGCTGCTGGTGAACTAAAAGCACGACATTTCCCGACTTCGACAGTTGCAACCTTGCTGGTTACGGTTTTGTGGCCGCAGACTGACGATGCGATGGCCTTCGAAAAGCACACGTGCTCGTCGTATGCCATCCTTGGAGCTATCTCTGTGGATTTGCAAAAGCACGCGACAGTGATGTCGAAAGTCATTGGTTGTGAAGCTGTTTGTTGTTGGAGTGAGGATTGACCTTGCGACAAAACGAGTGCTCGACCTTTGCGATATGATTGGCTGGTGGAAGCCGTCGCTGCTTTGGCCTTTCTTGAGCTCTGAACGTGAAGCGCAACGTACCAGCAGGCACCTGATGACTCGTGAATGCGGACAAGGTGCCAGAAGAAAGCTTGTCGAAAGATTGATGGAGATGCGGGAAAGGAAGTTTAACTCGGCTTTGATAAACTGTGCACGTGGTGCTTCATTGAGCAAGGTTTCAAGACTCCAAACGCCGAGCTTTTCACTGTGTCATCAGTGTCTTCTCCACATGTAAAAACCACATGCCGCCGTCACTTCGAGATAGCTACTGGCTTGTTCTCAGCCAAGTGAGGGCTCAATCGGTGTCGTCGACGTCGACTGCCACTCGACTATCGTTTTTGGGCTCACTCGTACAACAAGCGCCGACAGGTTGGCGTCTGAAACTCGGCTAAACTTTAGACGAGCGCTTAAGTAAAGTAGAAACCGAGAAGGCTCCTCCCAGAAACATAACAAGCTCCACTACGAGGAGTTAAGGAGTCGTGAACGGCACCCTTTCAACCTCTAAATGGAATCTTCAGCGACACCGCATCATCTGTCCGTTAAGCCGGCGCCCTCCCCCTCTGAGCTGCCGCTGTGCCGCTTTCTCCGCGGCGCATCATCGCCGAAGTTGAGCTTTCTCCACAAGCGCCGCATGGTGGGGTGGGGCTTGGAGATCAAAACTCCGAATTTACTCCAATTTCCCAAAGGTCGAAAGGCTTGTGTGGAACTTGGCATGGGATGGAGAAGACGGAGGGGAGTTCGCCGTTGTTAGCTGACTGAAAGATGAAGTAGGGCTCAGAGTAGAGAACGGATGTGAGAAGAACGAAGCATAAACTGAGTGACAGAGACTTGGTCTGCGGTGAGCCGTCAGGTAGGAGTGTGTCCACTGCGGCGGAAGACATGGCACCCAGCCCGAGGGAGTCCTATGAATGTCAACATGTCGAACTGGATTCGTCCATCGCTCCTCAAACGCCCGTCTTGAGTGCCAACCAGTTCAAACAGATGCGGTGATAGCATCAAAAGTTGATAGAACTTGAGTGGTCAAAAAAGGAAAGTCGAGCTAGGTTCCCCTCACTTTCTTTGTCTTCTCCAAGGGCAGGCCCGAGTGCCGGCAGGACATCTCTATCTATACTCGTTCCTGGCATGTGAGGTTTGGGATAGACGTCGGAGAACTCGCCTGTTGCAGTTATGCTCGAGATGACACATTCACATGAAACGCATAACGACGTCGTTGTTCTCCAACCGTTGGCGTTGCTAGGCAGATCAGTTGCAGCCGCCGTTCTACTTAGGAGTTACTGTACAAGCTATGCTGGATGTGGGTTTAGCCCTCGGTTACACGAGGGTAAAGAGATGGGATTTGAACTTAGCCTGAAGAGGGCCAAATGTCCTCGGCTGTATTACGAAACACATCCCTGATCTGAAGGCCAGCGATGGATATGGTAGATCCTGATCTACAGCACGGCCGCCATGTTCCTGAATGTTCGTGATGCTCATTTGATAGACGTCTGGCTGTGATGCCTGCGTATGATGATGTACTCGTACTCATACCTTGAGTATATGAATGCGGAGAAGTTGCCGGACTTCCTCCACCACGAATCGCTGCAACCTCAGTGGCTGCCAACAGCACTCCCCACACTCTTAAGCTGCCTGTTAGCGAGACAGAGTGCGACTGGTTTGCGCTACTGTATGGCCAACATAGGCGAAAGCTTAGAATGGCTTTAGCATTAACACATTTGTTTTGCCGGCAGGAAAGCCACTTTTCATGACCTGACTTGCGCATGTCAAGTCACTCTCCCGTACCTGGAAACATCTCTACCGTTAACAACTGAGTGCTTCACATCATTTCTCAGGGCTTCATTGTATACCGTCTATATCCGAACCAAGTGTTGTTCTCAGCAATAGAACTTTTAAACAACGAAGTGATAACTGAACTGGCAGTGTACCGAGGCTAAGGGAAGCTTCGTGCCTGAGGTACCTCGCAGCGCTCTTTTACGGGGTAGACGGCCGCGCCAACTCGGAGGGCGGGGAAGACAGCCGTAAAGCTGGGGATCGATCTGGGGAAATATGCTGAGGAGTCCAGAGCAAGGCGCTCCCTTGGGGGAAACACCATCGCGACGACAAGAAAGCGTGCCACAGCAACGACAACAGCATAGCGACGGCGACAACACCGACGAGGACGCGAAAACATCTCCCACGATGCCACAGGCCAGCACTGTGAACGGGAATGCTGCGGCCGAGGCAGAGGATCCCAAGCAGAAGGCCAAGCAGCTGCCTTGCCGATACTGCCAGAAGCGCTTTCGACGCCTGGAGCATGTCCAGCGCCACGAGAGAACACATACGAAAGAGAAGCCATTTCAGTGCTCATGCGGCAAGACATTTGGCAGGAGGTACGGTACAAACCGATTAACGGCCGATTTTGGTGTTCTAAGCGCTAATGTTATCACTTTAGAGACCTGCTGGTAAGGCACGAGAAGCTGGTGCATCTGAACGAGAACAACAGATCCAACGATGAGAACCACCATCATGTTGGCGCCCAGCGCGCTCATGTACCGATGAAACAAGCTCAGATGAGCCCTTCGAATACGCCTGCGATTCCAAATTTGATCGACCCTGACCTTTTGGCGCAACAAAATGCGAGTTATCAGCTGGGGACGATGCAGTCGCGGATACCCGACTCAGGCATGCAGCAACGCTTGCCATGCTCCCTCGACCTGCTTTCTGACGCAGCGACACACATAGCCTCATCAAACCACCAGCAACAACTTCCGAGCATCATGCCACTCATGAATAACGAGCACATGGACCACCACAAACGAGAAAGGACGGAGAGTTTCAACGGTCGTGCACAGGAGGAGGCTATGCAGAGACATACACCTAATTATCATGGAGGACCCAGCGACGTCGGCATGGGCGACTACAACATACTACTTGACGATTTTGGCATCGGCCAGCATGTGTTTCCTCCAATAGACACGGAAGTGCCGGTCGGATTATGGGCAAGACCAGATGCTCTTCCGCATTCCTTTGGTGGCTATCCAGATCCGCAACGGTCCGCCAGCCAGTTTGAGCAGCAAAGTGATGCGCACTACAACCGGTTTGCAGGACGTACTCCCCAAGCATCAGAATATCAGGATTCTTCGAACGGTTCGGGCGGGATGGGTGAAAGAGGCGGGCCGCCGTGGAAGATATCAAGTCAAGACCACCGTTATATTCAGAGCAAGCTTGACGACTTTGCTGGTGTCCTCCCAAAAACGTTCGAGCTACCTTCACGGCATACTTTGTCGAGGTTCTTGGAGGGCTATGTAAATGGCTTCCACGAGCATGTGCCATTCTTACATGTGCCCACGGTGCAGATACCAAACCTTGCACCAGAGCTGATATTGGCGTTGGCAGCAATCGGGGCGCAGTATCGTTTTGAGGGACACAGAGGAAATGGTTTGTGGTACGCTTCGAGAGCAGTTGCGGTGGAACAGGCGAGGCGGAGAGCAAGCTCCTCTGTCATGGAGATCTTGTCACCACCAAACAGCTACCAGAGGTCAGAATCGCCAGGTCTATCGCCACCATCAACAGCGAGACATCACAGTTTGGGAGACCTTCGTGGTCCGGGCGAAGGAGGCAGCATGGATTCCTTCTCAAACACACCTGAAGCAAGACTTGAAACTATCCAAGCACTGTTTCTGCTGGTAGCTGTCGGTACATGGGCAAGCCGTACGCTTCTCCGGGAATCATTAACTGTCCGCGGCTGGCTGTCACTTTTGGTACAAGAATCTGGCCTTACCAGCCCGAACACATCAAACCCTGACATGTCATGGGAAGACTGGATCAGAGCCGAGAGCGAGAAACGCACGAAGTGTCTGATCTACTGCTTCTTCAATCTCCATTGCATCGCCTACGATATCCCACCCCTGATCGTCTCCACAAAGATGGACATCAGTCTGCCTCAAACCGCCAGAGAATGGCGTGCCGCATCTGCATGGGAGTGGCAGGACATTCGTCGTCAAAACCCACCAACCGAAATCAAATTCTTCGACGCCCTGACCAAGCTGTTCGCAAAGCCGGGCTCAGTTCTACAGAAGTCATTACCAGCTACTTCGTCACTGGGAAATTATATGCTCATCACAGCCATCTCACAACAAATCTTCTTTCTCCGCCAGACATCCGCCATCTCAATACCAGGAATCACCAAGAACGGTCTCCGTCCAGATGACATCGAGGATATCTCCAACGCCCTGAAATCATGGCAAGCATCCTGGGAACGCACACCCGAATCCTCTCTCGACCCAACTGGGCCCAATGGTCCTGTGGCATTCAACTCCACTGCCCTTCTTCGCTTCGCTTTCATCAGACTACACTCCGACCTCGGTCCTAGTCAATACCTCGAGACCAGAGACCCGTTGAGAATAGCACAGGCGTTCAAGGATTATCCGCCGGTTGCGAGGAGTTCAAGGATAGGCAGAGCGGTGCTGCAGGCTGCGCATGCGTTGAGTATCCCGATTAAGATTGGGATTGCGTTTGTGGCGCGGACGCAGACGTTTAGTTGGAGTATTCAGCATAGTTTGTGTAATTTGGAGTGTGCTTTTCTTCTCAGTACGTATCCCTGTCACTTTACCCATTAATCTCTTAGGTGACGGACACTAATACCTTCCAGGCAAGTGGCTCGAAACAATAGCTCTCTCCCCTCTCGATCTTACTTCAGAAGAACGCTCCCTGCTCGACATGGTGAGGACTATGCTCGATGAGACAGAATTCGCTGTTCCATTTGGCGCGCTGCAATCTCAGGCTGAGGAAAGGCATAAGATTAGACAACTTGGTTCGGCGGTTGTGAGGCTGTGGGCGGAGACGTTTAAGGGAACGCAGATATTTGACATTGTGAAGGCGATGGGGAGTAGTTTGGAGATTTATGCGGATTTGTTGGAGAAGGATAATAGTGTGGGCTGAATGAGGGGAAAATGAGAAGGTTCATATCAATATTGTTACTCGGAGAAGTCGGCGGAGCTAGACCATCTTCTAGCCGCCACTACGTTGGCTGCCGGCCAGCTCAGGGCCCAGGAAGGGACAGCAGACCTGTCGGCTCGTTCCAAAGAGCCGGTCAGTGTTGACTGCGACAAGTTTAAGAGGACGGATTTTGGAGCAAACGAAGAGGCAGAGAAGAAACAGGTGAAGGCCGAGACTTTAGACGAAGGAGCCGTATATTTAGCTCTTTAACCGCCTGGGTTAGCAGAGGACGCCGAGCGTAGCATACAAAAGTGCTCGTCACTCAGAATTACTGACCTTTATGCTTTGAGCCTGCCTGTTGCGTGACCTCATAAAAATGCAGATATACTGTACCTTTGTCCTCACTTTCAACCCTCACTTCGAAGTTCATCAAGACCTTTACAGCCAGCAACTCGCAAGTAGCTCGTATTTCGCGCACTGGCTCCATATCTTGTGCATGTAGTCTCTAAGCCATCCAAGTCCGGAGCAAAAGCCGATACATGAGACATGGCATTTCGGCGTGGCCTACTGCACAAGCTACTGCAGCATAAGCTTTCAGCTGATGGCTCCGCATGCCGCTGCGCGAGATAGGGATCACACCCATAAGGTAAGCTTTTGCGAAGCACGAATCACTATCTTTGCCACAAGCACGTTTTATGTGCTTTTAGAGAGCAAAAATAATGAGACACAGCATGTGGCCCTCCCACAGGTTGGAAATGGGCGAAGTGAAGAGTGACGGTTTGGCCGCCAAGTCGCTGTCAGCGCAACAGCCAAAGCCTTGCAGCGCGTCATATCGCAGTCGCAGCTGCTATCGGTGCGCGCCCGAAAACTAGACCGCCAGGGACAACCTTGATGACATCTACTTCACCCTTCACGACCTCGATATCTCAATCAATGAGCTGTTAGCCTCGCTCGCGAAACCTCATCCTCGTTTCTTGTCTGTATTATTATGCGACGTACCTAGAACGAATATACTTATTACTATAGAACATCGTTAACCGGTTGGACGGCCACCAGGGAACCTTCCACTGGCACGGGGACCTTCACCTCGATCCGACACCAAAACACTTATATTCGGCATCGCGGACAACAGAGATGCGCGGCCTTGGGATTTGGGAGATAGTAGCAGCCGCCTTGGCTGCGAGCGGGGGTGTAACAGTTCTAGCACTGCCGAATGTTGTGGAAGGAACACAGAACATATTACACAGCGATGGCTCGTCATCGAGGACGACCGAGCCTGAAGGGAAATCGGGGACGGGAAGGCCGAGGAGGCTCCAGGGAAGGTTTCTGCATATCACTGGTAGCACATTCTTCACTATACCATCCAGACCTTACTCATTATGGTCGTAAGGAATGGAAGCATTAACTGACAACGACAGATCTCCACCCAGATCCTTACTATAAGGTCCATTCATCTACAGGCGAAAACTCAGCCTGCCACCGCGGCGTAGGACCAGCCGGCAAATTCGGCGCCGAGACCTCAGACTGCGACTCGCCCATGTCCCTAGTCGACGCAACATTCGACTGGATCCGCGAGCACGTCCGCGACAAAGTCGACTTCGTAGTTTGGACCGGCGACTCCGCACGGCACGACAGCGATGAGAATATACCCCGTACCGCCGACCAAATCCTGCATACCAACACTTATATTGCAGAGAAGTTTGAGGAGGTCTTTGGGAATGGCGGCGCGAATCATAACCCGTCTGATATGGAAATCCCGGTAGTGCCAACGTTTGGGAATAATGATATACTGCCGCATAACATCCTGTTAGCGGGCCCGAATCGGTGGTTGAACACCTACACCTCTTTATGGAGGAAATTCATACCCGAAGCCCAGCGCCACGGCTTCCAACGAGGGGGGTGGTTTTACGTGGAGGTTATCCCTAACAAGCTTGCGGTCTTCAGTCTCAACTCCCTCTACTTCTTCACCAATAACGCAGGTGTGGATGGCTGTGCGGCACGCTCAGAGCCCGGATATGAACACATGGAGTGGCTGCGCGTGCAGCTGCAGCTTATGCGGGAGAGGAGCATGAAGGTCATTCTGCAGAGTCATGTGGGACCGGCGAGGACACCGTCCAAGCAGCTGTGGGATGAGACGTGTTGGCAGAAATACACTTTGTGGATGCAGCAGTATCGGGATGTGGTTGTTGGCGGCCTTTACGGACACATGAACATCGACCACTTCATGCTTCAGGACGCCGAGCAGGTTAATCTGTTATCATTCCACGGCCTGGGAGGACAGACCAGAGAGTATCTTGGTGATGAGTTGACTATTCAGTCTGCTGGCGATTATCTCGAGGAGCTAAGGACATATTGGTCCTCCCTCCCTGACCCAGCTGAGGCGTTCAAACCCGAGAAGAAGCCGCCGAGAAGCAGAATCGCGGGTAAAAGAAAGAAGGGCAAGAAACCAAAGGAGACAAAGCGTGAGAAAGCACTCAAGAAAATCGGAGGTGAATGGGCAGAGCGCTTCCAGCTCTCCCTCGTCGGCCCGAGTGTGGTGCCGAACTACTTCCCAACCATCCGGATAATGGAGTACAACATTTCTGGTCTCGACACCGCGAATACGTGGGCGAGTCAACATGCTTCCTCTGCTTCTGTGGGGTGGAATTCGGACTTGAAAGAGCATGATATTCTGGATATATATAAGCGCGAGGCGAGAAATGAGGCAGAGGCCGTTGATGAAAATCTCTCGACGTGGAGCGAAAACGAGGGGGACTTTGACTGGGAGCGCGACATGCAGATTGAGATGAAGAAAAAGCATAAGAAACATAAGAAGAAGCAGCCGAAGAAGGATCCGGACCTTCATATCCCGTTGCCTCCAACGCCTGGAACTCCTCCGGGACCGGCATACTCGCCTCAACCTTTCACACTTAATGGATATACGCAGTACTACGCGAATCTTACCGAGATTAACGACGATATGACAAACGCCTACACAAGTGGCGTGGAGCCGGAAGTCGGATCCGAGGGCTGGCATGAGGGAAGGAATAAGGGTAAACTACCCAAAAACCCAGGAGCTCGTCATCCGGTCGAGTTTCACTTTGAGGAGGAGTATAACACTTTCAATGATACTACGGGGTTTAACCTTAAGGATTTAACTGTGAGGAGCTACTTGAAGTTGGCTCACAGAATTGGCCGTTACAAGGCACCAGTCAAAGGTGATTGGGTTGTCATGTCTGATGGCTTTGATGACGAAGACGTGGAGGACGACGGCGATGACTTGAGTGTCCTTGAGCAGCTTCGCGATCTGGCGCAGGGATACGTTGATCATCTCGCTGATATTGTCGAGGACTTTAAAGACGTGTACGGCAGCGAGTATGAGATGACATCCGAGGACGACGATTCCGACGAGCCAGAGGTTGGTGAGAACACAGTTGTGATAGAGCCAAAGAAGAAGAGGAGAAAGCACAGGAACGGGCATGATAAGAAGAATAATAGACATGGGAAAAATCGGAATAAGGCGTGGAGAACGTTTCTGAAGAGGGCGTTTGTGGGGATTTTGGATGAGGATGATTTGGAGAAGTTCGATGTGGAGATTAACCTTCGAGCCGCAGGCGTGGATGCGGAGGTGGTTCAGGTAAAGTTGGCGGAAGGGGTGGAGGTGGAGGAATTGTAGGTGCATCCAGAGAAGGTAGAAAGCCCGTCAGCGCGGAACTTTGAGGTTGTCAATTGCAGTGGCTTGAGCATTAGTGGCGAGGGTGGTATTGTCGATGGTCGCGATATCACCAATAGTCTCAACATCGCTGATCGTGGCATTGCCATCGCTGTCGAAATCCTACTTCCTCAGACACTACCGGCGCAGACAACCGTTGGACATGATAGCTCAACTCACATTGTGGACCGAGCATAAAACTCCAATATATCAAACAGAAATATGCTTCCTTTATTTTAAACCGCCCTCACTACATGGCACCTATCCCTCTCTTCCCTCCCTACAAACCTACAACTTCGCCTTTTCAATGTGCTCCAACGCACTTCCAAACTCCTCCCAACTCCCCATCACAACCCCGGCCCCATTCTCCCTAAGCGTCTTCTCCATGGTGTCCCTCTCCTCCCCCTCATAACACCCCGTATACCCAATAACCCTCAACCCGGCCCTGACCGCACTCAGCGTTCCCGACTTACTATCCTCCACCGCCACACACTCCTCGGGCTTCTTCCCCAATTTCTCTACTGCGAATTTGTAAATCGCCGGATCAGGCTTACTCGTTGGCTTCGGCAGGGACGTCGCTGCTGAGAACACTCTAGACTCGAAGAAATGATCAAGCTTCGTTTTTTTGAGGGAGGCGTTTACGCGGCGCAGGGCGGAGGAGGATACAACCGCCAGGAGATATTGGTCTTTGAGGGAGTTGAGTGCTTCCTCAACCCCTTCACATCTTTGCAGGCCAGGGTCTTCTTGCATCTTAGAGATAACAGCATCCTCCTCCGCCGCCACATACTTCGCCAGCTTATCATCGGGAATCACCAAATTGTGCTTCTTCATCAAACTTAGAAGCATGCCTCTGAAATTCTGTCCGACGAATTCGGACATCAGGATGCTTCCGCTGTAGGGGACCTCGGGACGGATGTTGTGGGTAGAGAGGATGGTGTTGGCGAGGTCGGCGCACGCGGCGAAGGCGAGGACTTCCGAGAGGACGAGGGTGTTGTCACAGTCGAGGAGGAGGGTTGTTATCTGGTTGGTTAGCTGGGTCGCATGGTGAGGTGTGGGACAGGAAGCGGGGAGAGGGGGAGAGGTGGAGAGGTGGATTGGGGTGGAGATGGGGATGATGTAGGTACCTTGGTCATTTTGGCGGTTGGAGTGTGTCGATTGATTAATTCGTGTTTCGTTTCGGTATGATGGGTGTGATGGGTGTGATGGGAATTGAAGTGAGCGATGGGATTGTGTTGGGACAAATTCCACGTATATTGCTGTGGATGCGGAAGTGAGTGGTGATGTCAGCGAGTGCTATGTCATCTATCAGCCAATGTCGCAACCAAGTATTTGACAGTCCTCATCGAGGGTGTCACGATGCTACATACCTAGGGCCTTTATCATTCAAGCACTTAAACGTGAGATTTGGGAGGCATTGGACCTTTATATTACCCCTTCCCCCCTCTCGACTCATCCGAAGCCCCTCCATAAGCATGTTCTTGGCTGGCTGATACCTTGACACATAGGGCCGAAGAGGGAGTTAGGTCCAGACACGAAACATTGGCACAATCTAAAACGATCTAACACAATCCGGACCATTACGATCTAAACTAATTATTGGCGGACGGACGCTGGGAGCTGTAAGCTTGTGAGTGCAAGGATGACGTATCTTGGTGGGGTCGAGGGGCATGGAGTTAACTAGCGCCCGAGGGTGTGCCCGCTTAGTCCCGTCTCACCTCAAGGCGGGGTATTCGGACTATTTGATTGAACTCTTGCAAGGAGTAAGCACTCATTAATTGTGAGCTGGAGGTAACGGTCCAAGAATCATAGTCACTTGAAACTCGCAGATGTTTGATTGAGAGTCTTCGCATTCTTCTTTGCTTAAGCCCCACGCTGTTATGCTCTCCCACCTTCATAGTGAAGAGACTCGCACACTTCATCACTCATGCTCGATTCACCCCCCGGCTCAGATGTCTCCTTTTGCATCTCAAGCTCACACAATCTCCCCATGCCGTCTTCATCATCTTCACATCGTCTTCACATCATACGAACACCACTCCATCCCAGCGAGCTGGCATTTTTTCGTGGGTATACCGGGTTACCGGCGGAATGCCTACGGAAACCGTGCCTCGGTGCCAGACTCATTTCAATCCCCCACTTTGAGAGTAAAGAACAATATACGCTGTGACCGATTCATTTAGCTTTCATGCTCTGCTGTGATGCAAATGCTCAAACTTTTTGATGCAATGCTCTCCTTCGCTGTTCCATTTCTGCACCGTCCCTCATGCATACAGTCTCATACATAATCCCCTTTCATGCAACTCATGCTTCTAACATGCTCCCTGCAATCTATGGCCTTCATGCCGAAAATGCCGTTACTGTTTATGCCGAAATGAGTTGCGCCGATATCATCGTGAAGTGCTCGAAACTAAGTGGTGGCCAACGCGATGACCAAATACACCAAGGCCGAGCGATTTGGGCGTGCACGAAATTGAAATAGCTAAAGTCGATAGTCGAATTACGCTCAACCCCAAACAGGTCCCCAAGGATCCCTCTGACTAACCACCGGCGTCGGCGGCTGAAAAAACCTCATTCCCACCTCCTTCTGCAACTGATCCGCAATAATCTCCACCGCCCTAACAGCAGGCGTTCTTTCCTTCGCCTTGCCCGGGAATGTAATCACAGCAAGCGCAAGCGCCAACTTCGCCTTATCCCCATAGTAATTAAATATCTTCGCCTCCCATCCCTTGATCATGTACTTCAGCACGATGAACTGCGTATTACTGACATGATCTGGTTCCGTGCCCGTGATTGCAGCCATGGAGTACCACCAGTTTGGCGGGGGAAACGGATTCTTCATGCTCGCCTTGCTGAAGTCGCGGAGCGCGATGGAGGAGTAGCCGGCGGCGAGACCAGTCATACGGGTGGAGTGGTCTTGGGCCGTCATCCAGTCTCCGACTACGCCTTGATCTTTGTGCTTTCTCCATCCCAGCGCTTTGCGGCCCCCAACCGTACCTTCGCTTCCTCGTACGCCCCAGAGGACTGGGCACTCGACGCGGAATTTCGCCATCATGATATCAATCATGCTTTCTCCGCGCCAGAGGTTTGCAGGTGCCGCGAAGACGGAGACGCAGAAGTTGCCGATTTGGTCGGCGTCTTCGGGGTTCACGCCTGCTTGGTCGACGTATTGCTTGAGAATGTATTTTGAGAAGAGGTTGAGGAAGAAGAGGTAAAGGAGTGGTAGGGTTGGGCCGTTATTCGTGGCGCCTTCGACTGGGGAGAGGCGTGGCTTGACTAGGAAGAAATTTGGGTCGACGCCGTCGGACGGGACTTCGTGAAGGCATCTGTTCAGTGCAGCCATTACGCGATCCCTCTGTGTATAACGTTAGACATGGAATTGAAGGAGTCATGCTCGAACGACTACTTACTGGAATTTTGTTTGCCCCTCTGACTCCAGTAATTTGTGAGACGGACTTCCTCAGATCGCGGCGCATGTCACCGACGAAGCTCTTTAGTTGCTTGTTGTTTTCGCACATAATCTTGACGCCCGTGCGCATCTGCTTGAGCGATCCATGTATTTGGAGGTAGCGCAAGGCGTGTGGATGTTGGTGGTATTTCGCAGCCTCGTGCTCGAGATCGAATTCTGATGGCGTGAAATGGACTCCTGGAGAGAATGTAGAAGATGGAACCGGTGTCGGCCAGCTTGTGGCGCTCGGAGGGCTTGGTCCAGCGGAGTTCTCGACTGGCGCGGCAGGAGTTTGTATAGGGCTGGCTGGCTTTGGCGGAGGAGGAGCTTGTTGCGCTACTTGTGGGGTCGGCGGCTGTGGAGCAGGTGATGCTTGTGGTGCTGGAGAGGTTTGGAATGGCGCAGGTTGAGGAACTGGTGGTGGAGGCGTGACAGCTCTCTCTTGTTGCGGGATAAGCTTTGGAACCTCAATGTGCGTGCTGCGCATCCTGTTCAGTTCCTCCATTTGCGCGCGTAATTGTTGCTCTTCGAACAAGCGTTTCCTCTCCAACTCCATATCCTCTTCAATGCGCTTCTGTTCCTCCCTCATAACATGCAACTCGAGTACGCGTTTGGCTTGTGCGCGCACATGGTTGTGCTCCTGCAGCTTGGCCTCGAGCCGCGCCTCGAGTAGTCCCGGCGGGTCCAATGGCATCTTGTATCCGTCAATGGCTTCTTGGAACTCCGCCTTGTTTTGCTGTATTGAGAGGTGGTGAAGGGATTGGGCATGTCCTGCCATGTTGGAGGAAAGTGTTTATCGATTGAGGGAACGGAGAAGTTGTGTTGTGAAAGAGTACGTCAATCGACGATGAGGCTGTGGTGAACGATTAGGTCTCGAGGTTGTAGGATGAAAGTTGTGTTGTGTCGCAGGAATTAGAGTTTGGATACCTTTGTTTGACGGGTGGTCGAAAGTCGGCAGAATAAAGCTGGGGTCGACGCTAGAGCTGCAAGCCGTAGGCGGTCTGCCGTCCCTAAGTCAGGACGCTCGGGTCACGGAGTTCTTGAAGTAAGGCAATCACGTGACTATACACGGACTTGGTCAAAAAACCTGTGGCAAATTACTATAATCATTCACAGCAGGGGCCGATGTATTCAAATCCCAATAGAAGCTTCCTCGAGTGAGAAACTGACATGGAAGAAGGCTGCGAGAGAGAAGTACAGTGCTCTATATCACATGACTTCTGCTCGCGGCGAGTTATATTTCCGGGCTTGCGACACTTTGGTAGCACGCGGCCTCCATACGGTAAAGTTTCCACGCTAAGCCTGATCTGTGCCGCGACACCCCTGATCCCCCCATGTCACTCCCGTGCTCTGCTCCAGTTCCTGGGCAAGTGTCTCCAACACGATATCAACCTTCGACGCCTACGCTCTCTCGTCCGTAAACACCATACACGATCCTTACACTCACTCCTTCCCCAACACAATTGAACTATCTCGTTTCTGCGAGCAATCCTTCAACTCGCTCCCAGTCTCACCAGAGATATTTCATCCCTTCATTTGAGCTATTCAGCAGCTTAATACGTCACTGAAGCTTGCCCTTTGCTATCCACAGAACTCAACACAATAGCCAATTGTCGTCTATCATGGATGCTCAGCAGCAGCAGCAGGCACCAGCTGGTGCGGCTTTAGGGCCAACTGGTCGTAGACTTCACATCGCTCATCGCCGCAGTCCTTCAGAGTTAACGCCCCTGATGAGCATGTTTTCCAACCCAGGCAGTAAGCAGCTTTCTGAATCTAACATATTCACTTGCCTTGTCTTCTTACTGGCTGCTTAATCGTCTTGGACAACTGTGACGACGTCGAAACTAACATTTGCCGTAATCAGTGGAGCAGTTAGCTATTCAGCAGCAGATCGAGTTACTCCAACAGCAGCAGCAGCAAATTCAAGCGACCCAGCAGCAGTACGTCAATATGGGAATGGTTCCTCCTCAAGGAATGGTTCCCGTTGGCGGGTACAATCCGTTGCAACGGCAGATGCCAAACCTGTCTCCGAACGTAAATGCCTTCCAATTCCCGAACCAGCTACAACAGCAACAAATGGGTGTAATGGGAGCTCCAACACAGCCTTTGTCACATCGCCGCAATCAATCGGCAATGCCCAATGTGTCTATGGGACCTCCTCCAGCACCGTCCTCGGGTGCCTCGGGATCTGGGTTCAACGATTTTAATGGCGGCCGCGAAAACCAATCGACTCGTGGTCGTGGACCACCTGGCGGAGGCCACACTCGCAGACACTCCCTCGCGCTCGATGAGGCCAAAAAGGCGGCTGAGCTCGCTCAGCAGAAACGCACAACTTCGGGCTTCCAGTTTCCTATCCCAGGAGCTGCGGGAGCCACACCAGCTGCTACGACTTCCACTTCCGACGACAAGACTGCTCAGCAGCAGGCGCCAAACCCATTCGCGACACACTTAGGCGCTCGCTCTGGCCGTGGAGGACATGGTAGAAGTCAGAGTATGGCCGTCGGCGGAGGACGTGGTGCCAGCTCCATGCGTGGGGGGGGTAACTTCTCGTTCCCAGCCGCACCAATTCAGGAGAATTCTTCGACCACTGAGTTCCAGCGCAAACTAAGCGGAGGTCATGGCAGAAATGCGTCTCGCAATTTTGATGGCAACTGGAGAAACCAATCTGTTTCCGAGGGTCCAAGCCAGCCACATAACCAGCAGCAGCAGATGAGCAACTTCAGCCAGGGACAGCAGGGCGGACAGTTCCAGCAGGGCCACCGTGCTCGTGGTAGCATGCAGTCCATGGGCAATCTCGGAGCTTTCCAGTACAACGGCCAGCCACAGTTTGTCCAGCTTGGCGGTGCGATGGGTCCTATGGGTAACCAGATGTTCCCAGGCCAGCAGCTCAACCCACTTCAGCTGAACCAATTGCAAGCTCTTCAGGCCGCTCAGATGAGCGGTCAGCAGATGAACATGCAGGGCGGTTCTCAGGGAGGAAGCCAGCAGCAACAACAGCGCAAGACCCTCTTCACCCCATACCTCCCACAGGCCAGCCTGCCAGCGCTCCTTGGCAATGGACAGCTTGTTTCTGGTATTCTTCGTGTCAACAAGAAGAACCGCAGCGATGCTTATGTCACCACTCAGGATGGTCTACTTGATGCCGATATCTTCATCTGTGGTAGCAAGGACCGCAACAGAGCTCTCGAGGGTGACTTGGTCGCCGTCGAGCTTCTCGATGTTGATGAGGTCTGGGGTCAAAAGCGGGAGAAGGAGGAGAAGAAGAAGCGCAAGGACATTACCGATACTCGCGGTGGCTCGATCAACCATGGAAACAACGATAGATCTTTCACTGGTGACGATAATGGTTCCACCGAAGGTGGTCTTAGACGTAGAGGTAGCTTGAGACAGCGCCCTACACAGAAAAAGAACGACGATGTCGAGGTTGAAGGCCAGAGTCTCCTGCTCTGCGAGGAGGAAGAGGTAAACGATGAGCAGAAGCCGCTCTATGCTGGTCACATTGTTGCCGTCATTGAGCGTGTTCCAGGACAGATGTTCTCAGGAACTCTCGGACTGTTGAGACCAAGCAGCCAAGCTACCAAGGAGAAGCAGGAGGCTGAGCGTCAGGCTCGCGACGGAAACAGTGGTCGCCACCATGAGCCGCGCCAGCAGGACAAGCCAAAAATCGTCTGGTTCAAGCCAACCGACAAGCGCGTTCCACTTATTGCCATCCCAACTGAGCAGGCCCCAAGAGACTTTGTCGAGAAGCATCAGGACTATGCCGATCGCATATTTGTTGCATGCATCAAGCGCTGGCCAATCACCTCGCTTCATCCATTCGGTACTCTGGTTGAGCAGCTTGGTAGAATGGGTGAGCTCAAGGTTGAGACTGACGCTCTCCTGAGAGATAACAACTTTGCCTCTGATGAGTTCTCTGATGCTGTCATCAGAAGTGTCGGCTTGGACGACTGGTCTCTGGATAAGGAGGAGCCAACTGAGATCGAGTCTCGTCGTGATTTCCGTGACGAGAAGACCTTCACCATTGACCCAAACGGTGTCAGTGAACATGATGATGCTATCCACATCAAGGGCGAGGTTGATGGAAAGATTGAGATTGGTATTCATATCGCCGATGTTGCTCACTTCATCAAGTCCAATTCGCTTGTCGATCGCGAGGCCAAGAAGCGCGGCACTGCTGTCTACCTGATGAACAGGTCCTGCAACATGCTTCCACCGAAGATCGTCAACGACGTCTGTGCTCTTATTCCTGGAGAGGAGCGCCTCACTGTCAGTGTTGTCTTCAAGGTCAACACCTTGACTGGTGCTGTCTCGGATAATGATGTATGGATTGGCAAGAGCATCATCAAGAGCAGTGGCAAGATGTCCTACCGCGAGGTCGATGCGGCCATTACTGGCCAAGGTACCGTCAAGCTTGAGGGTATTGACGCCAAGGACATCAAGCTTCTCCAGGCCGTTTCTCAGAAGTTCCGTGCTCAGCGCGTTGGCTCTGAGGGAGAGGTCATTGAGCCACTCCGCCTTCTGCATCAGCTTGACGACGAGAATGTTCCAGTTGAGCACAACATCTTCGACACCACCCCAGCACATGAGTTAATCGAGGAGCTTATGCACAAGGCCAACTACTATGTCGCTCGGGTCATCGCGAAGGGTCTGCCTGAGAAGGCTCTCCTGAGAAGACAAGGCCTTCCAAACCCACGCAGGCTCCAGCATTTTGCTGAGCGTATGAACCGCATTGGTTACGAGATTGACACCACCAGCAGTGGCACTCTCCAGAATAGTCTTTTCCAGGTCGATGATGCCGATATCCGAAAGGGTATGGAGACTCTCCTCGTCAAGGCTATTCCAAGAGCCAAGTACTTCATTGCTGGCAAGGTGAATGAGCAGACCTACCCACACTACTCGCTCAACCTGCCATTGTACACCCACTTCACCAACCCATCGCGTCGCTACGCAGACATTGTCGTCCACCGCCAGTTGGAGTTCGTCCTCGCCGAGGGCAAGATCGAGTATACTGAGGATATTGAGACTCTCGTCAAGACTACCGAGTCCTGCAACATCAAGAAGGACTCTGCCAAGAACGCCCAGGAGCAGAGTGTCCACATTGAGTCCTGCAGAATCATGGACAAGAAGCGTGAGGATCTCGGCGAGGACCTCATTTCCGAGGGCATCGTCCTCTGCGTCTACGAGTCCGCCTTCGACGTTCTTATCCCAGAGTTCGGCTTTGAGAAGCGCGTCCACTGCGATCAGCTTCCATTGAAGAAGGCCGAGTACCGCAAGAACGACCGCACTCTCGAGCTCTACTGGGAGAAGGGCATCCAGTCCTCAGCCTATGTCCCAGAGGACGAGCGTCCAAAGTCTCTTCCATCTCAGCGTGCTAACGCTGCTAGTATTGCTGCGAGAGAGGCGGCTGTTTCTGAGCGTGCTCGTAAGGACCGTGAGGAGGCTACGAGAAAGCAGATGGAGACCGGCGCCCGTAACCATGATGATGTCAATGCCCTGTTCGACTCTGATGATGAGGAGGGTGTCGATGGTCTTGCTCAACGTGTGCAGGGTGTGCAGCTTACTGATAGACCAACGCAGAGCGTGCCGCCTTCCCCGACTAAAGGGAGCCTGAGCGCTGCTACGGATTTGCATCGCACGAGGAGTGATAGCAGGGTTCCGGCTGCTGATCAGGAGAAGAACCAGAAGTTGAGCATGAAGGAGAAGTATTTGAAGTATTTCAGTCTGAGGGAGGAGGGAACCGAGTATATCCAGGATGTGAGGGAGATGACCCGCGTGCCGGTTATTTTGAAAACGGATTTGAGCAAGAGTCCTCCGTAAGTTTCGTGCTCTGATATGATTTGTTTGATTTGATGTGGCAGTTGCTAATAATGATAGATGCCTCACTATCCGCTCGCTTAACCCATATGCCCTGTAAAGGTGCCAGTCGTTACCGCTCAGTATCGCCACTCGTAGCATTAGCATGTCTTTAGAAGCATTTACAGGGATATGCATCAATACTGGGTGGCGATCTGGCGACGTCGAGTAAGTGGTGAAAAAGGCGAAGCGGAGATAGATGGGCAGAATGAGCATAATCTTAGGAGATTGGGAGAAAGGTTGTTGTGGTGAGAGCGGGAAGTAGTTCTTCATTTAGCGGATGTTACCACTGCGCATGTATAGCTAGTGAGCATAAAATATACTAGTTTGCTTTTAATGATTATTCTCCTGGTTTTGGGGATTAATTAAGTAAATGAGGTAGTCCGCGGCGGTCGCTGGGGGCCTGGGAGGCAGGAACGGAGGGATCAAGAAGGTATATGAAAATATGCTAGTTTTGCAGGATATCTCGCTGATCAATCGGTTAGGATCACTCTTTGCCATGCCTTTGGCCTCTGATACCATGCAATGCCGACGTCAGTCACCTCTTGGTTTCACCGCAATTACCGTAGCCTGTGTTGGATCAAGCGGTTTTTGGTTAAAAGATGAGTTGATGAGAGATAGTGAGTAGTTTTCCAATGATGGTGGATTGGAGATGAGGGGGAATATGAGGTGCGTGGTGATGATGGGTGTGGTTGAGTGGTGTTCAGTTTATTGACGGGTTTCGGGAGCTGGAAAGTGAAGGTAGTCGTTAGGAAACCAGTAAAGTCGAGTTGAGGGGTATTACCAGGTTAGTGGATATGATAGTACGCATAGTATGGAGCTAATCGATCGAAATAGGGATCACTCTGTCTTCGCCTCAAGATCACTGGTAGCGAGGCGACGCGGACGTCTTGGATTTCGATGGAGCTGACAATGTTGGGATAGCTAGATGGTCCCTTGTAATCTTAACAAAAAACAGGATAGTCATACTATTTTGCGCGCCAATACTTCATCAGATCAAACTTTTCGCTACCATTCATGCGCCCAATTACTGGCTCCTTAAGCCATTGTTTCTGTTCCGGCGCTGTCCTCCTGTGCTCGGTATAGAATAGCCCCTCATCAGAATCAACAACGTTTGGAGCTTCTGCTTGAATTTCTGCTACAATGCCACTTACCTAAACGCCCAACACATGTCCCTGGTGGTTATACTTGAGAAAACAAGCTGACTACTGGTTCTTAACATGGTATCTCTTGCGGGCCATGGCGCTACCTGGCCATAGTTTCCAAAGGGCATGTAAGTTCATCTGAAGGTCGCAGATTGTATCCATATCTGAGTGGCCAGCGCACTGGTTAGTTGCCACGTTGTAATAGTCTTTAAGCCTATCAAGGCCAGCTGTACATGTTTCCTCCAGGTGGGTTCCCTGCGTCGCTGTCATATCGTCATTTCGTTTCACTTTAACAGCTCTCAAACTCAGACTGTCACAACTTGCGCAAATCTTGCTTTAACAATCCTGGAATCAGTTTTCAACA
>RCNJ01000170.1_pt1 | contig 48589 bp, 53 predicted proteins | sample 2041171 | NCBI WGS metagenome assembly RCNJ01 (sample SAMN09708213, study PRJNA481090) | feces metagenome | biome: feces | host: Pygoscelis adeliae | place: Antarctica: Rookery Lake | collected 2010-03-01 | reverse complement strand
GCCAAAGCTGTTGTGGAGAAAAGGTGGTTCAGACCGAGAAGCTCTCCAAATCGGGCAGTCCTTAAGGTTGCGGCCCGTCCCGATGTGCTAGGTCAGGAAGTTCAAGACAAGTTCACAAAGCGCACTGAGAACAAAGTTTGAACAAAGACAAGAAAGAGGATTGTGGGGAATACATATACATGTCAAGCTGTAGCTTGAAATTAGAAATAATACAATGTAACTATCGTACTTGTCATACATGCTTGGTTGTGATCCTTTATCGCCTGAGTACTCGGAGCAGCACCATTTAGTAGTTATGCATTAGTTGAAGCCCCATAACTTCAAGCAAGAGTTTTGAGGTGCTTCAACGGCGAGAAGCTGCCAGAAAGTGTGGCTCAAACTCAGTCGCAGCCTTAAAATCACTCTCAAAACGTACGTGACCTGTCAAGCTCACCTCGACCTTCACCTAATGTCTCCTGGAAAGGCAAGCGCGCTAGTGGATACCACACGTTCTTCAACCCACCATCCGTCAACGTCAAACTAGTTGTTTAGCTCGACCTGCAACCCTCCAAGCTCGAGCTTGCGACACCCTGTCGATATCCTTTCTTCTTACTTCTGGACACTCCATCCAACCATACCGACGCTCCCAGACGATCGTAGATCACACCGTACACTTTGCACACTCATCTGCTTGCATCAGCGTCCACGTTCTCATTTTGAAGTTGCCCTACGATCTCCACAAGCCCCAGCTTTTGACAAGCTCTCGACATCCTTCCTTGATACATCAACCCACTCAAACGAAACATACCGACACCACAAGATCATCCTAGACCAGACAGCACACTCGCTCACTCGTCCACGTACATCCGCTTTAATAACCGCCATAGTGACGTTGCTCTACGAGTTCGCTCAAGCTCTTCATTAACCGCTCTGGTAATAAGTTTATCACTCCTGCCAGCTCCCTAGCACCTTATTAACAAAACATAGCTCTACCGTTTGCATCCAGCACCCGTATATTCGGTTACCTACATACTTATACCACAATACACCATGCCGTCTTTGCGCCCCCGGACACAGAAGTTCATCAGCCCCTCCGAGAGGGTAACTTCACTTCGCTCCCATCGTCCAAGAGAGACTACTCCACCACGAAACTCTCCTCAACCACCTTCTACACCAACTAAGCGCGCTTTCAATGTGGACTCGGATGATGAGCCAATATGCCCACCGGCACCAAAAAAGAAGAAGCGTGCTGGTGTTTTGGGAGGCCAAGTGAAAGCTAAGCAAGCTGAGAACCGCCCTCGCGAAGGTCTTAACACACGGCCACTGGACGAGAAGGTTTCCGGTTCCAGCAAGAATACATTCAAGAGCGAGGAGGAGGAGGATTCCGCCAGACATTACCCTTCTCCGGCTCCATCTAGCCCTATTAGCGAAGCTGGAACGGAGTATGTTGTGGTTCTTACCGAGGATGCTAAAGCTCCTAAAGCTCCGGTCACAATCGACAGCCTCCCAACCGAAGTAAGTACTCACACCAGCTACAGTTGCTCGTCTAAAGCACATGGCGCCTCGAGCTGTGGATGCAATCAATATATGGCAGCGAGTTCAAGCTAACAGTATTTTGCAGGTCGTTCAGATGGTGATGAATCTCCTTCCAGAGGACATGGACGTGGCGTGCTTGGCACAAAGCAGTCGCCGCTTCTACGCAATATCTGGCAGAAGCGTTTGGGTCCAGCGTTTCAACCAGACCTTTGACCACCTGCCAGTTCAAAGCTTGCGAAGAAACAAGTTTTTTGAACTGAAGAACAACGAGGCTGAGAGACATTACAAAATTAGACAAGCCCTCATGAACCGTCGGGTCAACTTTGCGGGCTGGGTTAACCCTGAGAGGAGGGCACAAGAAGCTGTCGTGAATGTGTTGCTAGGCATGATCTCAGGTAAGTCATTTCACTGCTCGACGCTGAGAGAAGGTAGCTAACCTTCATTATAGAGTCCAATGGGCACACCTGTAGGACCGACAGAGGCCACCAAGTGGTCACAGGAAAGAACCTTGACTGGATCTTTGAGTACTTCGTCAAGCAGAAGGCAAACCTTCTCGATTTCGTCATCCCGAAGCGGGCAACGCACATGTCCAGGAAAGGCAAAGAGGCTACAAACTTGGAGCTTACCGTCAAAATCTGCCTTACTCACCTTATGCTCAACCCGAAGATTCCGGCCCAGATCAACTCCTTCATCATATCACAAGTGGAGGCTTACCAATGCATCACAAAGGTGCCCATTTTCCAGGGAAGAAACGGATTTCAGGTCAACTTTCAGTGGTTGCAGCATGTCGCAAACTTCTTCAGACACCACCTCAGAGCTAAGCATGGAGAGGGTCTCCTTACCCACGTCTTCGAGAGTCTTCCAGACAAGGATCTTCCGAGGGCGTGGCCAGGAAAGTTGGAGAACAAGACCATGCCGTTAGGCCACAAGTGGAAGGGAGCTTTCACCTACATCAGTGAGGACAGCGATCTTAGAGATCTTCGACGCAATACTTTGGAGGAGACTGCTGAAGACGAGACTTCAGAGGCCAACAACGGATTCCAGGATCTCACCATCTTCAACAACATCGAAGGGAAGGAAGAGCTCCAGTGGACTGACGCCTTCGAGAACGAGCTTAAGGGTGAGCCAAGAGGCACCTATTACGACGAGGACCTGAAAAAGGATGTCACACCAACACACAAGGACTTCTTCGGTCTTGGTGTTGCTCAGGTCCAGTACCATCTCTGGGGACGCATTCACTCTCTCCCATCTCAGTCCAAGATTCCTGGCTTCATGCGTGTTACCATGATGAAGGAGCTCCCCGAGGAGGGAAGTGGAGCCTATGGACCGGGGCTCTCTCAGATGTGGGCCTACGAGGGTTGTGTTCTTCCAGGTGGACAGATCATTCTCGGCCGCTGGTGGTCTCCTGCTGGTGTTGCAGCAGATTCCTACTCTGGGCCTTTCATCTTCTGGCAGGTCTCCAATGATGAGGGCGACCGTGAGGATATCTCTGAGGCTGTGGCTTTCATGGAGAATCCAGTTGCCAAGAACACTTTAGCTTAATTTACTTGAGATTTATTAGCATGATTCTGCATTTACCTCTGGTAAGCGGCCCTCTACATCTAATACACAGGAGCAACTACTAACACAGTATAGGCAGATACCAGGATCTGAGACTGTAATTCATCAGTGTCTATTGCTTTTCGGATGGCGTTACTGGCGCATGTCCTTCGATGATACCCAACCACTAACGACTTACGAAAGTCTATACGGCGTACCAATATACCATGGAGCGACTACTATTACTATTATTATTACGAGCGGAGCATCGACAGCGGGGCGACTATTATTATCCCATCATCAGCCGCTCGAAGCACAAGGGCCGGAGCAAGGTAATATATTCTTGCAGCTCTGAGCTAGATCCTGATTCCTCTTCAGGCGCCCCGAGCATTGTAAAGATGCTTTTTGACTTCAGCAGAATATCACGGCTTCCGTTTATTATGGCCGCTGCGTATGGACATACATTATTATACCTGGGCGAGCATCGGCTGCGTACAGCATATGGGCGGAGCTATTACTTTAGTCTAGAATCAATGTCAAGGATTGATTCAAAAACTGCAATTCCCACGTGCGACACGAGGGCACCACTGCAGGTGAGCTAGCATTAAAAAGAACAAAAGAAACCCAGAGGTAAGGACAAGATAGACGTTCTATTACCAGTGTCCCATCTAAGAACTGGGTATGCTTACTCGCTTTTCCCTACAACGCCCGAGACCGTAATTACACCCCGATAAATCCTGCCTCCATAAAACTTCTCATCTCATCTGGTCATAATCATCTAACTTACTCCTCAATCGTCTTGACATTCTCCCACTCCCCCCTCAAATTCTCCTTCCACAAGCTAACCTTGTTATCCCCACCACTAACCGCCAACACATTCCCGCTCAACGACCAGCTAACACGCCAAACCACAGCATCAAACTTGATCTCCTTGCTCTGCCACTCGCCCTGGTGCGCCGCATCGGAAGTCCAGATGCGGACCGTCTTATCTTGGGATGCGGAAGCAATGTACGACTTCTGGAGCACACTTGGCGACCATGCAACGTCGCGCACCCAGTCGGTATGGCCTTGCAGCGCTTGCCCTTCTTGCCTGTAGCTCTGCGAGGCAGCATCGTAGCTCCATAGCTTGAGGAGGTTGTCACTCCCACCCGTCACGAATATCCTTTGAGTTCCCTGCGTAGGCGCACTGCTCACCAAGCTCCCTGGCGCGGTGGCCGGCGCCCAAGAGACACTGTTCACACCGAGTCCATGGGCAGGGAAGACCTTGTCCAGCACGGAACCGTTGTCGAGGAACTCGAGCACGGAGACATTGCCGTCGGAGGAGGCGCAGGCGAGGAGGCAGCCGGCTTCGTGGGGTGCCCAGGATAGAGTGTTGACGCTGGCGGAGTGCAAGGCTACGTCGTGGATGCGTTCCCATTGATTTGGGCGCGACTCCTTGTGGATGTGGACTTGGCCCGTGTAGGAGGCCGAGGCGAGGATGGTGCCGAATTTTGGGTGGGCCCAGGAGATGGACCAGATTGCTCCTTCGTGGCTGAGAGAGGTGTTAGTTAGAGTCCGAGGCAGGAGATCTTGGGAAGGAGGCTTGCCCTCTCAAGGTCTGGCTCAAGTTGTGTGTCTCTCCCTCGATCTCGAAGATCTTGATGGTGCGGTCTGAGGAGCAGGTTGCTAAGCGGCGCCCGTAGTAGTCAAGGACAGCATCATGCTAGAGCAATCAGTTAGCTCGCTGTTGACTCAATTGGCGAGAGCATTGTGGACGCTCGAGCTTGCTGCGACGAGGACACATACAATCATATCATCGTGCCCTGAGTTGGTAATAACTTGTGCCTTAACAATCGTGTTAGCTCTGGCGACTTCTGGGCGAGACATATCGGCGTGCAGGTATAATGTCGACATGGTGTTGCTGGAGCACTTACCATGATTATGGATTTATAGCACCTTGGTAGCTATGTGATTGCGTAAAGAAGCTGCGACTGTTGTCTGGCCGTTCCTGATAGCTGTCCCTATCGTGGCCTTGTTCTTGAGGCTGAGGACCGGCCGGTACCGCCAAGGCTGGACCCAGGCGCCAGACGCTGGCCATCGCGGTTACACTGCGGCCGCACTTACGTCGGGCCCCACTCCCCACTGTTGAACCGCGGGCAGGTCCCCGTTCCTTATGATAATCGCTCTTGGACATGCTCAGTCTTCATTACTCTTACAACTACTTCAGCTACCAAAGTAAACGAGAATCAGCTTTTTTATGTATAGACCGATACTCTGTCATACAGAGTATACTCTAACATAACAACACAGTTCATTATTACCAACTGTATCAGGTCATAACTAGCCTCGGTCCGCCTCGACGGCTACAGAATATAAATACTGGGGTTTCTAAGCAGCAACCTCAACCCTCACCTCAGACACAACACCACACAAGATGGCAGACTCTATGTGTGGGCCATCGAATGCCCTCAAGCAATTTCAACAGCACAGCCAAGCAGACCGCAGCTTACAACAAGACCGTCTTGTAAACCGGGCGCCACAATCACAAGTGAGCTTCCTGACTTAGTCACATCTCTGCCAACCGGTTAACTGACTTATTCTCAGGGATTCCGCTCAGCAGCTCCAAGCAACCAGAATGTAGAGGCCGAACTCCACGCCTTTCAAAATGGCCAGCTTCCCGGATTTGAAGCCCAGGGCCTCGCGCCAACCAGTTTCCATCCTCAACAACGCATGAACCAAGCCCCACAAGCCGGCTCAGCAAAATGGGCAAATGACTTCCAGAACATGCACATCTCGCAGCAGCCAATACAACACCAAGGCATGCCTCAGCAAGCACAAGGAGGATGGCACCAGGAATTCGCACAGCAGAACCAAACAGCAGTGGCGAACCACGGACACAGCACGCCGGTGGAGCGGTTGGCGGGTATACAGGCACAGCCATACGGCGGGCAGATGTCGATGTATCAGGGAAGCATGATGAATATGCGGAATCAGGGATTTCAAAATTATCAGCCACCGCCGATGCAGCAGGAACAGATGCAGCCGGCCCAAGCAGAGGCTTTTGATGAGGAGGCGTTCGCGAGGGCGTTCGATCAGGCGGCGCAACAGGAGATAGCGGGTGCTATGAACGAGAGTGCGCAGTTGAGCCAGGAGATACAGGATCAGGGGGTGGAGGGGCGGTTAGAACAACCGATTGGGGCGGATGCTATTCATCACCCTGATGGGGGAGAGCAGCAGCGGATGACACCGGCGCAGGAGAGTGATGATTTGGCGAGGACTGCTGAGCAGTTACTGCATAGTGTGCAGGATAATACGACGGATAAGTTTCAGAATAGTGTGTTCTTGCAGCTGATGCGCCAGTTGAGGGATAAGGAGGTAGTGGTTGAGGGGGATCAGATCAGGCCGGCTAATGGCGGGGGCAGCCAAGATACTGTGAGCTAGAATCTGTTTCTCATCACCGTACTCTCATTTGTCTGGGCCATCGATATAGTGATCATGTATGCTTGAGTATGCGTTACTGTTGCTCTGCACCACCGCGCCACTCACTAACTCTCTCAGTCTCAACCAGAAGCTCGTCAATAACTAACTTCCCCTACTCTTCCCCAGTGGTCCTCCTCTCGCCCTCGCAACGACTATCATCGGAGCGGTATATCTGATATGGACTATTTAAGTGGCCTCTTTCACAACCAGCATTTACGAGATGGGACCGCGGACGACGATATGATGGACATCGACATTCCCTCGCGCCCCGAGCCGCTGCGACAAAACAGCCAAGACTTGTTCACACCCACAACAGACCTCCGACTCCCGCATAATTTCCAAGCTCACAGAACGCCGGTAGAAAGGAGTCTGAGCCCGAGCGAGGAGTTGGATAGCCTGAAGCAGACGAGGAACACGTTTAAGTCTTTGAAGGTGCAGTTTGAGAATATAGAGGAGAAGCAGAGGCTTGCGAAGGAGGAGCTCAGACAGGAGGCGCTGAGGCTGTGGAAGGAGGAGCTTGCGCTTGAGGGGAGGACTTGGGGGGAGGCGAGTTCGTGACTACCTGGGACTATTCGAGATGACGAGGATAGGAGGAGGAAGAGCGGGACTTGTTGTTACTTCAGGCGGGATCTGGAAATTCTCCTGTGATCATGGACTAGAGCTCCAGACAGTATAAATGGGAGGGAGGGTGTTTTTCTTAAGAATACCACATCATGAATGCATTTATCAACCTCCAATCCACTTGGGACGCTGTAACGAGTAGTGTGGGCGTATCTAAGGTTGGATCCGTATCCACTTCTTTTATGTCCCTGCACCACTGATTCTGCGGCGAGAACGAGCGAGCAGATGCTGGTTTCGGCCACGTCACTCTGTCCTGCGTTCGCGGTTTTGGGTAACTGGTCGAGCTATCCTACGATTGCATAATCAGCCTTTACTCGTACTTTGCAGAAGGTTATTCACTTTGAAAAGAACGAATAGCGCTCCATTTTTGCCACTGTTTCCTGCTGCCATCATGGAAGCAGCATCGCTACCGCCATCACCGCCTAGCCTCTTATCCATGCAAGAGTACCACAGCGAACCGGTCAGCGCAGGACATGATTCCTGTTGCGCTGTGAGGCACGGCGCTAATACTTGCACGCTTCAGTTTTGATAATTCCCAACTTCAATAGGGTGTTCGATTGTGCCTTTACATTTAAGTGCCGGGTTGATTGATATAGTGTACGGGTACAGGAGCCCAACATAAGCTGTCAGACGGTAAACATATATTCGTATACCTCGTATTCTCCAAAATTATCGCGTAATTTGAGAAGTCATCATTCTTCATAGGAATATACAACTAATCTTATATATCAAATAACCGGGTATGCCAACGAGTTTACTTGAAGTTTGTATACGCGGCGCACAGTAGCAGATGGATCATTAGGGCCGCGGTTGGCATTCACAAGCATTAATCGGTTGACCCTGAGCCCGGATGGGTATAGAGCTACCGTGGGCAGTTTGCGCACGACGAATGCCACGCAAAGTTTTGTTAAGACACCCATGGTTTTCCCGGAACGCCGGATTACACGGTAGTCGAGAAGGGTTGCACGTAGCGATGGCAGTAGAAAGCTTTCGATGACAGGTAGCGTAATGATGGCAAAATCAGTGCCATTACACCAGTTCTGGATGTCAACAACTTTGTTGCTTAGAGTTCTCCCTCGGCAGATGCAAGAGCTGCCCAGATAGCAGAATTTCAAAAATCGCCTATATAATCGGTGCTAGCAACAGATCCTGCGACAGGAGCATTGACCACTAACAAATTGTCTCAACAATGGTAGCTGGCATGACAGCTAGACACTACTAAACTCTACCAGACACTACAAGCAGGCTTTCTCTGGACTTCCCTTAGACGCCGAGGGGTGATCGCATAGAGATGATCGTCAAGAGAAGGTGCTCTGTTTCCAAGAGTCGTGTAATGTAGTGGCCGCGACTTTGAATACGCAGATTTAAAGGTGGTACGAGGAGCGTGGGTGAGCAACCCGGTTGGTGCTGAAGAAATAGAGTGTTGTAAATGGGTGAATCATTTGTGCCAAGTCAAATGGACGCGATGGGGTATAACAATAGCCTGCTACAATAAAAATGAGAGCTATAGATACCGGTAGATAGCAAGATACCAGAGTGGTCGCGCACTAGAAATATCTCAAGGCCCATCCTTCATCCGCTTAGCCGTGTATTTCCTACCATCTTCCGGCTGTCCTGCAGGTTCATGGAGCGCATAGACATCTCTCACACCGGACGATGGTGCGAATCAGCTAACCGGTTGCAGGGAATGAGCAATGAATCAGCCTCTGGGCGCCCATGGTTCATCCTCAATTTGTGGATGAAGCGAAAGTGCCATGACGCGAGATAACGAGCGGCGCCCGCACGAAAGATGAGACTAACCGGTTGGCGGCGCAGACGGTAAGACAAACCCATCGAAGAGTAAAAGGTAGGTTCTCACTAGAGCTCCTTACCATGATTGTAACAATAACATCAGGAAGACACCAATGACTGAAGCGATGATGAAACGCACAAACTGTTTGCCATTGATTCATTCTCGCAGTTATGGATGACGACAAGCAAAGAACGATGTAACTAGGGGTGCCGCCACCGGAGGAGAAGCAGAGCATGCAAAATCAGACGCCAATGACGACAAGTGAAGCGCAAATCTGCACCAAGCTCCATCCCATGACCGAAGACACTGAGGACCTCGACAAGGACCATATTTTTAATTGAAGCTGCAAACATTGAAGGTCAGTTCACAATTCGAGAGTAGGGTAGGAAGTAAAGATCAGTTGAAGCGTTTCATTTCAAACATTGAATCTACATTTCTCCGCCCGCATTAACTCACTGTCCACCCGTCCCCTATCAGGCGCTAAAGCGGACCACAATCCCCTACCACGAGGATAGAAGAGGTAGGTCGACGCCGGCCATCCCGTGATCCGAAAAACTAGAAAGTAAAGCTGGCCCGACCATGCGAACATAGTGGCGGTACCCAAAAACCGTGACATGGACTCTACTACAAAGTAGAACCGAAAAAAACTTTTGCGACCCAACCCCCGGCAAGTAGTTGGTGTTCAATGCTCGTCCGTGTTCCTCACGACACGAGCCACCACTTCTGCCTCATAATTACCGATGACATACAGAAAAACAACATTCGAGAGTGGGAAATCCGCTACGAACCCCTGGCCAAGGCCCTTGCCTTCCAGAGATCACGTTCCTCCGTCATGCGGGAGAGCTCCTCCTGAAGACGCTCAAAGCCTTCCATCTTCTTCTGGCGGGACTTACGCGCAGCAAGGGTATTGCGAGCGCGCTTCATGGCGACAGTGTCGTTCTTGTCCTCGACAATGATTGGTGGAAGAGGCTGGTTGCGCCTACGAGCGCCGACTCCTGACGTGGACGAAGCCTTGTTGCCCATCTGTGGAGAGCCAGACGATCGCCGGCGCTGGTCACGGAGCGCATCAGCGAGCTCAAGTTGGTCAGCATCGTTGAGGTCCTCAACTTGGAGAAGAGGAGAAGCATCAAGGATAACTGGCTGAGGTGCTGGGACAGGATCGACGAGGTTCAGCGGCTGCTGCGCAACCTGGTCCTCTGGGAAGAGCGGGAACCAGTTGGCATCCTGAGCGAGCGCATCACCACCAAACATTGGCGAATCGTCCAAGTAGTTTGGAGACTCATTGTAAGCGGATGGAGAAGTCAGGTTCGTGAAGGCAGTCGAACTTGGGGCGGAGAAGGTGATGTCGCGGAGCGAAAGTTCCTGTGGAGAGATCGTACCCATGTTGGTCGAAGACGAAGTAGTACGGCTCATACCCAAAACTGGGCTGTTAGTAGCTGGGATAGCTGGCGAATACTTGTAGCTATCAGATGGGATCGTTGGGAAAGTGATGATGTCGTCTGACTCGTTGTAGTCAAATGCGTCAAAGGCACTCTCGCCAAACAGGTCCATATCTATATACTAGTTAGTTGTCGGACTTCATGCGTTGTGAATGCGATTGTGCTTGAATCACCCGTTTTATCCCAAAGAGACGATTGACGACTCCTGACATGACGCGATGAGCCAGTCACAGGTAACAAAATCGTCTCCATGATGAGACGTGTGTGATGATCAAGCACTTTTGAGGAAATGTCAAACGTACCGAGAGCCATTTTGTTGGCTTGCAGGTTGTTCCTAGACGGGATGCTGCCGGTGCTCTGAGAGAACAGTGGGACTGGTGGTCGAGTCCTTTGCTGTTGATTCAATGCGACTGGCGAAGATTGCGCAGACGATGTGTAGAATTGATTCTGCAGACCGTTTTGATTATACCGATTTGATGAAGCTTGAAATGAATTTCCTCGGCCTTGGGCGATCGCGGCGACTCTTGGATTCTGCAACGACTGGGCAGATACAAAATTTGACGAGTTTCGACGATTTACGAAGGCTGACTGATTGGCCTGATTAGGGGTATTCCGAGCGTTCGGTGTTGGCTGTGCGTGCGTAGGAAACAGTACAAAGTCCGTTTGGAGCTGGGGATCCGATAGTTGTGCTGGATGTTGTTGATGTGCGTTCTGTGTTGCCAAGTGGCTTGTAGGTTGGGGTTGGGTGAGCCATGGTGACTGTTGTTGGGCCGTTGTAAAAGCGGACGAAAGCGTGTTCGAGCTGTTCCTAAGGAAGCTGAATTTCAGGTCTTTAAAAAGAACTGAAGGTGGAGTGGAGTTGGGTATGGTGTTGTTGTTATTGAACTGAATCTTGAAGTGTCTGGGGAAGACTGGGGCTTAAGCCATGGTGAACATGTTGATCTCGGTTGTATGTTGTAGTTCTGTATTGTTGTGTGGTTGAGATAAAGCAGAGGGGAAACTCTAGAGCGGCCTGGGGCAGTGCTTGATTATGTATGGAAACAGGCTGCCAGAATTAGGCGACCTGGAATGAAGAATGCGGCGTGTGCCTTCTTGGGTGGTGCAGGGGTAATGCTTGGTGGTGGAGGTTGCCGGGATTGGGCATGAAGCTTTTGTTGCTCGGCGGGCCAGATGGACCAGATGGAGAAGAGCAGTGGAGATGCGATAGAGAGTCTCTGGGTGAGGTGGAGTTTCTGGGTGGAGTCGAGGTGTTCCTGGCGGAGTGGGCGGCTTAAATGGCCATATATTGTGTTTGACGGGGCTGAAAGGGTCGCAAGGAACTCCGACTGATAGCGGCCAGACGAGCACTGAGAGTTAGGTTTGGGCGCCGTTTCAGTGAGGTGTGAACCCCGGGACAGGGCCACGCAAACTCATTCAGCACAGCACTTTGGCACAACTCAGAAGCACTACTACGGCGAGGCAGCACGCCCGATATGGCAGGGCATCTTGGAAAGGGCGTCTGTTGTAGGGTTATGTAAGCCGATTCAAGTAGCGATACCCTTTGAGCCGCCGTTCCCGCTCGAGCAACAACACCACGAGCAACGTCAGGAAAGCGCCTGGTTGTTCCTGCTTATTGTGGCTTTCATTCTTGCAATGTGTCCTCAACGGGCCTTGTAGCAATACGTTCAGGCTTGCGAGGCCGTCCTCACCACTTGCTGGCTTGTGGCCAAGCCGACCACACACCCCTTCACCGTTTGGGAGGACACCGTGTTGACGGGCCGCAGACACGAGCAAGCCACAGTTTCTCATTCGCTGGTTGTGCCATAGGCTACGGTGGCCTGAAGGCCCTGATCGAGCCGGTGACTCACACGGCCACAACCCGAAACAGAGCATCCTGCCGAGTTCCACAGCTTTGACGCCCACCAAAACGCCCGCCGTGGCTTCCTCAAACTGCCTTAAGTGGCCGAGCCCATCAATATGGCAACCTGTGTCTGTTTCGTCTGCCATAGCAAAACCAGCCTCAAGTTCCAGGCACAGGGATGTGAGCCGCCTTATTCTTCAGGATTTCGTGATGTTGCTGTATGTGCGGCGTATGAGTCACACGTTCCCTGCTACGCTACTGTAACGAAACGCGATCCTGGAGCAAGCTGCAGCTTCTTGTTCCTGTGCCATCCAGATCGCGATATCTCTTGCGATTGGACATTCCAAGCTTCCCATGTCGAGGAGAAAATAAGTTAATTTTCCGCATTGGCTTTTTATTGTGCCTTGCTTCCTGCTCTCAGCGCTTATTCGGCACAACGTTGCTCGGTTCTTAAGACCATCGTAATGCTTTCGTGCGCTTTTCCGGGCGAATCCGGGCAGGACTCCTAATATTCATTGCTAACCGCCGTGCCGCCTTCAGACCTCAATGATAGCATCCCTCCCATCTCACTCAGCAATTCGGTCTAGCCCTTAAAAAGTGGATGTCCATTAATAATCTCCCATGGACCTGCAGGCGACCCGCGGGCCCACGAGGTGTTTTGCCTGAAAGCCTGGGGATCATCTTGGCATCTTTGGATTGTCTATGTGTCTTGGCAGTCCTCGTCCGTGGATGCCAAGAATATTGGCTTCAACCCTCAGACCTCACTGGCGAAGCTTGACCTCGGCGAGACCCTTCGGCAAAGAAAGATAGGGCGAAGCCGGTGCGACCAACACATCCGTGGCTCGGCTTCGGCTTACAGTGCACACAAAAGCATTACATTCCAGCAACCTGTTGGACGGCGGAGACAATTCTCAACACAAGCCGAAGCTGCCGTTTCAAGTTGCGCTCAAACCTCCCAAGTGGCACATCCGGTCCTTATCCACATAAAATGCCATCGCTGTGGATTACAGCCCGTCATCCAAAATACTGAAACCAAGGTATGAAAAAGCAGATCTGGAAGATCTAATCATTAGATTCGGCACATTAGTTGTGGCAACGAGATAAAGCTAGTGATCAAAACATTTCTTAAATCTCTGAGACGAAAGACATTGCGGCAGCCGCGCAAACCTAACCATTTCGCAGACAGAACTCATCTGACCCTTCTCACCCACCGTACAAACTCCATTTGCCTAAATGGCATCATCGATGCATAGACGCCCGTCTCCATAAATTAACCGCCGCAGTGGATAACTGCGACAGTAATTCAAACCCACAATTTTTAAACCATCATAACACGAGGCTGACAGAGTTTGAATCCCCGAGCTCCATCAGCTACGCTAGTTCCACGAGCGTATTCACCTCGATCGCGGTTTGATGTGTTTGATGTGTCGTCTTCGTGGAATATACCGAGTACGAGGTTTCGACTTATTGAGCCTTTGCAAGCCGAGAAAAAGGAGCCACGAGTAGCGTTTGAGATTCTTGCGATACACGTGTCTTGTAAGTTACTGGACGTGCATTTATACGTCCTTCAAGAGAAATTCTTGCATTTGTGGGGAACGTGGTCAGTTCTTTACCATTTTTGGACTAGTTTTGAGTGCATTTCCGGGGGCCCGCCCGACTTTTGGCCTTTTAATGGACTCTTTGGCAGCAAGTGGCCAAATGAGAGGCGCGTACAGATAGTCTTTCAGGATTTGTAGCTGTACCGTGTCCGTCCACCATACACCAGGGAAAAAAGACGGCGTTCTACGATCGCTAGCCACGAGAGATGTGTAGCAGTTAAGTCACCAAAATCCCATCCTGTCCACATTTAATTGTGCCCGCTCCGGTCTTCAATATTTCTCCTTTTGCTGCAGCCAACCTCGTTGCTCGTCCACACTTTCCCCATCCCCTCGATCTCTACGAGGCTGCCAAGATAGATCACATGTCTCCAGCATGAACGATAGGCGCAACAGAAATGCCTCAGTCTCCATTTCCCGTTGCAGCGTGCATGAAGTGCATGCTCCTCCACAACCTCATCCTTCGCAAGCTCGATCGAGCAACGGAGGCTGAAGTCCCGTGCCACGCGTCCCGCCCTTCCACAGCAAGCTTCTCCTCCTACTGGCTCGGGATCAAGCTATTGATGGTGTGGAGGGAGACATCAAACGCCGCATCATGAGACCCAGGTCACCGCTCGAGGACATCCACCAAGGTATCCTCTCTCTCGGAAAACAAGAGGCTGAAGTCGTTCATCCTTTTACGACCTTGGAAGAATCACGCCATGGATAATGTTCTGACCTCGTGTCACCCCGACTACAGTACACGGAGACTAAGGATAAGCGTCAGGAAAACTTCTAAATGGATGATCTTCGGAAAAAAGCACTGACCCAGCAAAGACCGGCAGGGTAAAATCCGCAACGACTACCATATTACAGACATAGGCCGGTAAAGGAGGAGCTGGATTTGATGGGCGTTGAGATCCTCCCAAGTCCTGACGTGATTGATTCATATCCTGATGAATGATGAATGATGAAGTCAACGTCGTGTGAAGCGATTGTGCCTCGCGCATTTGACAAAAGTCATATATTTCGGCTTTGACTTTACGTTCCTTAAGTAGATGCAGTCCGCAAATAGTGATGTCTTACTAAGCGTAAGACTAATATCATATTATCCAGTATTTTAAAATCATTAACACAATATCTAATGCTTTACTTTACTTGAGAAGATTGGTTTTATCCAATTATTTTCTGTGAGCTCTGGAGGGCATATCTTATCGCTTCTTGAACGAGCTTGTGCATTCCATAACTTCTATGATTATCTTCAGTATTTCGAAGGCGTGGGAAAGAGAAACCTTTTGGGACGTATCGTAGCTTCTAGAACTTCAACCTCATTGTCGTCCTCATTCTCATTCTCATCTTCATCGTCCTCGCTAACGTCACCATCATCATGGTCTGTCTCATTTTCCGCCTCTTTTTCCTCATGACCCTTCGTTGGGAAGCGGGCTGCAGCCTGGATCAATCCAGAGGGTTATGCCCTGGTTGTCAAAGCATGCGATTGTGTGAAGGATTTCGTATGCAGCTGGGTTTTCAGGGCCGATATGGTCTATAGAGACCTGTCACGTTTCTAGTACACTATTCGGAACATCTGGCCGGCGATGTCGGCCAATGCCTGACATTGCTAACAACTTCCACATCTCTGTCCTCCTTACCTCTGGCTCTGACATGGTTTCTAAGACCTCTTTCGCATAAGATCCTGCGCCTGCCGCGGCATATCCCTCCCTCCCTCCCTTGTTCTTGTGATAACACTCGAGCCGCATCTTTGGAACTCGTGAGGATGGGCCTGAACCGTCTTACCAAGGATACGAAACTGAATACGAACTTTTTAGAAAACAGGTTGGATGAACAACTTCGGATGATCCGTGAGCTGCGCGAAGAGCTTGACAGGAAAGAAACTGAAGCTACTGCTTCAATGTTCAGGGAAGACATTGTGAATAAGCTGCTGATAGGCTCTATCCTAGAAGGCTACAGTTAAGCAAGCCTGTAGTTTGCCCGAGTCGAAGAAGCATATAATGAGACCCTTCCGATGTCTGGTAGGAGCGAAAAAGATGCCATTGAATGTGTCGGGAAGGGCTCTGGAGGACTGGATACAGATGGTGGGAAGGGCATTTTTGATATTAGTGGATATAACTCGAAATAAAAGGGATGTTGTTGATGAACGCCAACGTAGTGTGTTCTCGTGTTGTAGCCGAATCTAGGATTCTGACTTTGCTGAAGGCTAGCCGGTACTCCAGACTGCATACACCCCACCGGCATTGTAAGCCGTTGGGGTGTTGGTCGTGGCTGACAGGCATAGATGGCGGTAGTGGCGTATGGGTCTCGGAATTGGCGTAAATGGCCCTTTTCCACCGGCCCATTTGAAGCCGGAAGAAGAAAAGTCTGGTCGACAAAGGAGGATTATATCCTCAAGGAACCAGGAATTGTCGTTCATCTCCTGTATTGATTCTTTAACAAGACGGGGTCCAATCGGCATTGTATGTTCTGAACGCGGGGCCCCAGCCCAAACACGTCAAGAACACCCAACCCGAAGCGACATGCAAGGATTTTGTATGCCGAGAGAATGCCTGGCATTCAGCTCACCCGTATCACTCCGTCTTGGTGGGTATCGCGTTCAACAACGAGGAACAAGTCCAGTGGTCCGATATGTTCCGTTATATGCTACAAATGTAAAAGCATGAACACTGAACTGCATTTAATACATCATAATAAGATGGCACCCAACAGCTAGTTTTGTTGAGCGCAGAGCTGCCCAAACTCATGCCGACTTGGACATCCATCATAATTCGCCATCGACTTACACTCAACAGGCCTTCATCAAACAGTATCTGGCCATTCTCAAACGCAACAATAATGCCAGACCCTCCGAACTGGAACAATCTTATCTCCTCTCCTTTCTTAATCATTGTTCCAGGCTTCCGAAATCGATCACTAATCCCACAGATTAGATTAGCTGTCTGAAATACAGATTGAAGATAGTAAGGCAGACTCATACTGCACACCCAACATTTGCAGCTCCAATCGCAACAAATAGCACTTTTCCCAAATCATTCGTCTCAACCGAAGATAACACCACGCATTTCGCGTCAAAACGTCTACATCGCTGTTGATACATAGCGGATCGACCTGACGATACTCCCCGCTTATCTGCTTAAACCACGTCACAGTCCCAGCAACTGGGGACTAATACCGGCGGTAGTCCTGTGGACTCAATCGGAAAATAGCTACGGCTCCGTTACTCCAGGCTTGTGCATGCTCTGGATCCATTATGAAATCTTGCATGTTGATGTGGTAGAATTCAACAAATTCTTTGGTTTGATGGTTGGAGCCCGTTGACGCCCTGCTTTTATTGCCTTTTCATGGATCCATACGCGCATGAGCTCTATTTGATCAATCCATCTGTTAATGGATTGGAGAGTAAGAGGAGCTTAAACTTCTTCCATAGAGGCCGTTGCCCTCGTTTGTAGGTACTAGTCTTCCGGTCCAGTGTCTGCCATCCGACTTCACGATTCTGAGCAGCTTTACCAGACTTAGCGCGTAGTCTGCCACTCGGTGAAGAAGCCTCAATAACAAATCATTTATTACCGTGCTTATGTGGTATACATTCGTTCACTAGAAGCAAAGCCTTGATAGACTAAACCAACAAGATATCGTGTGTCTACCGCGGCTACGGATTACAAGAAGCTATGGGATGTCCGAGACGTCACTTGGTGACATCACTGAGATCATCCCAAAATGAAGCGATTTGGAATGATGTATTGGTATTTCACAACGTTTAGATAATCCCTATCCGCTCAAGGACCATGTTGCTTGTGCAATAGACCCAGAATAGCGGCATCTTCGACGCTTTCCAGTTTGTTATATCAGATGTACTGCGCTCAACGGGCGAAAGTCGTCCTTCCAACAATGGAATTAGAAATCCAGTCAAGACGGCCTATCCGACAGTGATGATGCGTAGTGTCGTGGGATAGCCATACTTGGTCAGGAGAGCTTCCATGACAAAGGGCAAGACGATGCCTGATGCGCCGGAAGGCGCTCAGAGGATCCTGTAGGCCGTGCCTCTGCGGGTCACCCAGAATTCGTTTACAAATGAGAGACTGGGATAATCGCATATTAGGAAGCCGATGCCGTACATGATGCCTTGGGTGAAAATCGAGGTTGGAACGGTGGTAGCGAGGGAACCAGCTAAAAGACCAGAAAGGCAGAGAAACCCTGAGTTGTAAATTCGGTTAGTGAAATTGCTCTTGCAGAACTTGGGAAACAAGAGCGAAGTCACAGCCAAACCAGATCATCTGCCTTTGGTATCTTGAGTAGCTCTTCATGATGGGTGTTGTGAGCGGCGCACCCAAGTAGGGGATTCCTGATGCGATGGTGCCAACAAATGGGATATAAGGATTGTTGGCGAGCTGTGGGAGACTAGAGTAGTAACTCTGGAAATCCCAAAGGAGAGCGGAAAGCCTGTATTTACAAATTTAGTACGACATTCGCATACATAGGGATCACCTGTATTGAGGAATTCATAAGAGGAACATTACCCCAGAAAAGAGCCTCAACGACAAAAGCAACAACACGTAGCCTCCATGCCGCCGCCCGTCCGTCTGCCGGCTCCACTTCTGGCTCGAAAAGTCCTGCGTCATTAGAGTCTGAGTTGACGATGGGTTGAGTTTGTGTAGGCCGGGCATATGTTTGGGGTACCTGGGTTTCGAGCCCCAAACGCGTCGCGTATATCGTCACTTTCATTTTGGGGGTGCACAAGGCAATTTGCCAATCAAAGGTACTTGAGTTGTTGATTTCTAAATGAGCTCCTTCGAATGCAAACTAAGCTTTTTACCTGAAGCCAAAGCTCAAGAAATGGGTTACAGATGTGGCACAACGACAGGACCGCTCCGATAGTGACATTGAGGCTCCGACGCTTGAGCTACACAGCGTACTTCACAGACTGAGGGAAATGCGTTGTGTTCGCACTCACATTTAAACTTGAAGGAAAGAAACAAATGGGAAATCTGTTTACAGATAGGATGAACGCATCGGCTTGATTGCGCTCATCACAGGCACTGGGCATAGTAGAAGTTTAAACGCCCAACTTCGTTAAAGGGCAATCTGCCTAGTCTCAACTTTAGCTTGCGGAACGACTGGGAAACGACTGCTGGAGCAATTGTTCTCGTCGATGGGACTCGTGTACGGCCCATGTGATTTTATAGTAAGGACAACCTAAGCCGTTGTGTTCTCGCATGTAATAGTCCACGTGTCCGAGATTTTGGCAACTCCAGCAACCTCGTGACCTAGGAGGACTCTCTGCAGTAAACTTTGTCCATTGGAAGAATGGCTGTCGAGATAGTTCTCGAGATATTTGGAGGTGTAGCTGGCGGGGAAGAAACCGTGGTACATCTTTAGGTCTCGAGGGGTTTAGATCGGATGTCCGAGAATTACGCCATTCCAAGCTGTGTTTACATCCAGAATCCATCGTACATCTTTTCTGGACTCTCATATTTAGCTCTTAATTTGGATGCAACTCAAATGGGGACAGATGGAACGTTCTGATTCCAGAATGACTAAGCGCGCGAAGGGATGGGCTTCCAGGTAAGCTCTGGCAGCGGCAATCCCTTAGATTCCTGTGATTCCTCTTAGCAAGAAGCCCAATAAATGTAACTTGAGTTGATCCGAGAGATAACCGACGAACTAAAGCCAATGATGGCAACATCGCAAAGACAATCGCCCATCACTCGCCCACTCGCACTCTCGCCTAATCGCCTAATACCATCAAGTTAAAGTAGTCAGTGGAACCAAAAATGACAGACAGCAGACCTGCAGCGTGAAGAACTCCAAAGCTCCAAAACTTTAGACGGCATGACGAGAATGAAGAGCACCAACGGCTCGCCAGAGATCGTGTTAGAACCACGCCACACCTAGGGTTGTAATCCCTCGCTGCCGAGAAGAGCGGGGAGATTTCATGACGTCATCCACAGGACAGAGAGATGGAGAGTCCGAGAATCCAGTCTTCGACATGAATTTGATGGTCCAAGATGTTGTAAATTAGGAGGACTCAACATGGCTGAACCAATAGAGACGGTGGCGCCGGAGCTTCCCCCTGGCGATTTCTCTATGCTCTCCACTCTCTCCCAGAGCATGGCCTTTCACTCCTCGCCAGAATCATTCGTATCCTCACGTACCAAAAATATACCTTCGTCTTCTACAAATCAACCTTCGGATGGGAAAACTTCCACCACACTACCAAGCATTGTGAGAGCCCGCATCCTCAATCGGAACGTTGCCGTTGTCTCGTCCCATCAATTCTGCAAAGATGTCTTGGAAGCCGAGACTGGTCGATCACAGGACTCCTTCAAAACCGCCTCAGGGGAACCACCGGGGTCCAACACGTTTTCAGTCAACGCTGCCTATGAGCAATTGATGTCCGACTTCTTTCCACCTCCCAATATCCTTCTGTTGGATAGGTCAACTCATGATGAGCACCGCAAGCTATGGCACAAACAACTTTCCTCCTTCCCAGCAGACGTTTCTAGCATTATCCACGACCTCGCAAAAGCCCATTTCACATCCTGGACCTCAGGCTCGACACTCGACCTCTACAACAAAATGAAAGACCTCTCCTGGTGCATCCTCCTCTCCATATTCCTCCACCTCTCCCCCACGGACAAGAAATTCTCCACCGTTGAATCTCTCCACGAGACCCTTCTCCGCGGCCAATTTTCTCTCTTCCCCGTCGTAGTCAACACGCCCTTCTGGCGCTCTCCTCGCTCAAAAGGCATCGATGCCCGAAAACAGCTCCAAAAGCTCCTCTCCGACCACATCCAATCCATGGACGCCACATGTCCGTTCCTCAAGGCGGGGAAGGTGCCTCCGCGCAATGTCGCCTGCAACGCCCTCCTCTTCACGAGCTCCATAGCCGTGAAAGCGCTGGCGTCGCTCTTAACCGCCACCTTCATGAATCTGTTTCTCATGCCCTCGCAACCCTCCCTCGCAGACAGGCTGAGAGAAGAATGTCCAGCAAATCGAGCTATCCTTCTCACCAGCATCCTTCGCGAAACGGAACGGCTCAGTCCGCCCGTCGTCGGTGTCATGCGTCGTATTAACCAGGACCTGATCTTCCAATCGCCTCCAGGGCAGGCCCCGATCTTGGTTCCAGCAGGCTGGGACATGTGGCTGTATTTCGTGGGCGCGGCTCGCGATAGCACAGTGTATGAAAGAGGCGAGCAGTTTCTGCCAGAAAGGTTCGTCTCGGAGGGAACCGAAGAAGGATATGCATTTGGCGGTGGGTCTAAACAGTGTCTTGGGCGTGATACGGTAAGGGAGATTGTGAAGGTCGTCACATCCACAGCCCTAGGACTTGATATCGGACTGGAAGGCGAGGTGCAGGGCGAGGGCGTGAGGGGCTGGTTGGGATGGGAGACTGCTGTCAGTCCAGAAGCGTTTGCGAGAGATTTGAAGCAACTGCCGTGCCAGAGGCCCAGACAGCCGATCCAAGTGCGTGTAAATCGACGCTCGTTATAGTAGCAACTCCAGTAGATGTGGGCTCCCACGAGATCTCTATACATTTTTTCTTGGCCCTGAGCGGGTCAGATACCGTCTTGCAAACTTCCTGAGGCCCATCAATAACCAAATCGTGTTTGCAGCTCCAATCGCAGCTGTTCCAATCTGACACGAGGACCTGAGTTTTAAAAGTGCCTCTAATGCTGACTGACCAGTCTGGGCTCCAAACATCTTCACGACATAGTAGACCAGATAAACGCGGCAAACCGCATATACAACGAGATAGCTAACATTAGTCCACATGATCATGCACTTCTTCGCTGGGCAAAAATTGACCAAGTACCAATGCAGAGTTCCCACCAGTGTCCTGTTTCTCATCAGCACCGAACACCGCACGCCAAAGTAAGAACAGCAACGGTAGTGCCGGGTTTCAATGCATTGCCCAATCACTGTAAAGAAATTGGCATACTCACGAAGCATTCATCAACAAAAGCATTACAACAACCAAAATCCCCTTCTCCCTGCCCCCCGCCACCCACCACTGCAGCGCCCCTAACGCCGTCGAAAAACCCACGTGATGCCATCCCAAAACACGCCAATTAAGCTCCTTGACCAGTCGTCCCTCTGGCCCTTTGGCTCTCGCGCGCAAGCGCGCGCCGAGGATCAGTATCACGGCATCCTGAAGTAGGTAGCCTGTCTCAAGGGCCGTGATGCTGTTTGCAAATGCGGAGCGCATACTGATGAGGGGGGGAAGGCCGGTGGGAGCGGCGGGAGTGGTGGGAGCAGAGTTCCAGATGGGGGAGGTGCGGTGGAGCTCGTAGAGAGATAGGGCGGTGACGAGGGTGCAGTGTGCGGCGGAGATGGCTTCGCGGGATAAGGAGAAACGAGCTGCGGTTGGATTGGAGGGAGTGACTGTGTGGAAGAGGAGGGGGTACGCGATGAGGGAGGTGAAGAGGGTGATTTGAGAAGCGCGGGCGAGGGGGGTTGGAGATGAGGACATGGTGGTGGTCGTCGCTATGACGGAAGATAAATATGAGGATAAACAGAAATGATGGGCCCTCGGTAAGCTGGATTGTGGACGTGTTGACAGCGTTATAACATTGAGGCGATGTAGAGGTGAGGAGTGATTCCTGATAAAGATAAGAAGCCGCGAGCCTCAAACGCCACAGCTGCCTTCTGTTGGGAACCTTGCAACTTGGCACTTGTGTAATATCCAGTCGTTCGATTTTACAACTATAACATAACTAGCGATGAGTTCGGTAAGCTAATGAGGTATTGCCTAACTAACGTATCGTATTGAAATTATGTAGACTCTGTATAGAAACACGTAGTGACGAGAATCCGTGGCCTCGATTTTAAAAATGACTTTAGTTCCGGAACATTGTAGGAACCGGCGGAGCAGAGTAGAGAACAATATGTAAATTTATAACAGTTCAACTGCGTTAAGCGTTCGCATTGGAACCGTCCTGATAGGGATAATGTCTTGCATTCCTTAGACTAATGGTTTACATTCTCTCAGCTTGGTATTATTTTCATACCTCAGGTAGACCATGTCATTTCTCGAAAGTGCGTCCCAAGAACTGTCAACACGTCGTCTTCCTCCCCTCAACCCAAGCCAGAGCATTATCCCACCAACAAAAGAACGGCGCATAACTCCCCTTCCCAACCCTATGATGCACCGCATGCCTCCTACTCCCAGCCCCCATTCCCCATGGTATTATCTTGTCATATCCCCACGCTAAGTCCATCCCCGAATGAATTTCAATCAGTAGGTACACAAAGACCGGCACAAACAACGTCCTCGTGAAAACATGACTTCCAATGATATTCAGCGCAAAATTCGCCATCATGATCAACGACAGCCGCTCAATAACCGACAGCTGGTTCGTGATTTGGGGGTTCATCTCGGCGTGTGTGTGGTGAGGGTTGTGGAAGCGGTGCAACATGGGAATCCTGTGGAAGGCGAGGTGGACGAGGAAGAAGAGGGCATCATAGAGGAAGAAGGCCATCAGGAGCTCGAGGACGATGCGGCGACTGGAGGGAACGGTGTCTGGTAGAGCGCGATGCAGTTGCAGAGGTGAGTCCCAGGTGAAATTGTGCAGGGAAGGCGCCAGGAACGAGGCCTTGATTCGACCTCCCTGGTATCCTGGAAAGGGAGTGTAGTTACCGCTTTGGCGGATGGCGGTTATGGGGACGTCGGCGTATTTCTTGATCATAATAAGATCGAGTATCAGGAGGGGAGAGATCGATTTGCCAATTTCCACGAGGCGCTTCGTAGGCCGGCGAAGGCGGGGAAGTCTGGGTTTTATGACCGACTTCTCGTCGTCCACCTGGGGACGCACATCTATCCGGAGGGATAGATTGTGTGCGAAGCGGTAGACGTAGATTGGTTCAAATAAACCGTAGACCAAGAAGACTTCAATTGTTTCGATGGTGGAGAGACAATAGAACGCTGAGTTGAAGAGGTACCCATAGACGTTCTGGAGGAGTGGTTCGTAAATTGAGGGGATGAATATAGCGGTCAATGTAATGGTGCACAGGACTGTCCTTAGAGATAGGACTGAGGAGGTTGGTGTATTCATCTATAGAGGGAGTTATTGTAACGCAGTTTTCTGCATTCCACAGGGACCAGCAGCCTTGATGATCAAGAATGTGTTTCGAGAAAAATAGTCAATTGCGTCATGGGGTATGAATCTGATTGTCCAAGAAGGAATTTTGGGCACGACCCAGAGCCATCACCTCAGAACCCGGCGAGTAGACGAAAACCCACTATTAACAAATATTTTGTAGGTTGCGATATATCCACCCCTAAGGGGGCGACTTTAGGAATGCCCTCCGTGCGCCGTTGCTCCTAGCGGAAAGCGTCGTCTAGTATTCATAGCCATCCAAAAGCATCGTATGATCAAAAACTCACAAAAGTCAATGTGATCATGTATGACGACTATCTTCGCCGCGTCAAAGATGAAATTACGAACCCAATCTGCAACCGCATCCCCGTTTGGATTACCCCGAACCACCTCACCCTCATCGCCTTCCTCGCCGGAATCGTCTCCCTCAGCACCGCAATCTGGCTCCCGAAGACCTCACTCCCCCTCACCTTCTGGCTCCTAAACCGCTTCCTCGACGGCTTAGATGGTACTCTCGCGCGCCACCAAAAGCGCGCGTCCCACCTTGGCGGCTTCCTAGATTTCCTCGGCGACTTCATCATCTACTCCTTAATCCCTATCTTCCTCGGACTCGGCCAAGGTAGTGGCGTAAACTGGATAGCCATCGCCGTGCTTGAGGCCACTTTTCATATCAACAATTTCGTGCTTTTCTATATCGCCGCAGTCGTGGCTGCAAAGCCTCTGACGTCGCTCACGAGTGTTGCGCAAAGGCCGGCGCTGATTGAAGGGTTGGAGAGCGGGTTGCTTTTTACGGCTATGTTTGTGTGGCCGCAGTGGTTGTCGATTTTGTGCTGGGGAATGGCAGTCGCTGTGGTTGTGGGAACAGTCCAGCGGGTTACATTTGTGGTGCCTGCGTTAGGACAGGTTGAGGGAGGAGTGAATGGAGAGAAAAGGCCGTGACCTGATGAGACTGGGGCATCAATTCTCAGTCTGGACGTCAAATGGTGAATGACTTTCAGCAAAATATTTATTAGATTGAAATGATCCATTCTCGAGGCTATCTTACGACCAAGCTGGTCGTGAAGAGTGCGATGACCAAGCAACTCAGCAGAACTGCAAACACGGCAAATGCCATTTTCCTCGACCTCGACATACATCCCTGCTGGATAATCTTCCCGCCAACATCCCGTCGCACTGCTCCGATAGCAAAAAGAAATCCCACACCAGCTAGCCAATACCCAAGAGGAATCAAAATAGTCAAAACCAGACGCACTCTCTCGACATAACCAGCACTATTGGAATCAATATTCCGTAAAGCCATCGCCATAATTTGTGGCCCTGTAGAGTAGATGAGGACCAATACACTCATGTATATAGCAAGACCAAATGTCTTGTACCGTGGCGGGAGGAGAAGTATGAGCAGAGAAACGAAAGCTCCCAACCACGTCTCAGCAGTGAGGTATGCAGCCGACATGGCTCCATAAAGGATCGTCGCTCCAGATGCTTCATCGCCATTTGCTGCAGACTTCGAGAATAACATGAGGATTACGAACACGCTGGATATCATCCCTCCAAATGCAGTCATATATAGGGGAACCATGATAGTCCTATGTGAGAGGAAGGATGCCGCCAAGCCACCGACTACCACAGCAACGGTTCCAACAACACCGACTATAATTCCATAATGCGACAAGAGGTCTGGCTGGTTCGGATACAATGCAGAAAGATACCCAGGCATGTAATACCCAAAAACGTTGCCGGAAAGTTGTCTGAAGCTCGCCGCGATTGTAAGGATCCAGAACGAGCGCATGCGCATGACGTGGTTGAGGGTAGCCAAAAATTCATGCTTCGCGGAGCGATGTTCGATATTTGAAATGCTCAAATCCTCCGCTCCGCCTTCCATAATTAAGGAAGTCTGACGGGTAGGCTCTCGGATGACCACGCGTACGAGAACGCCAACAACGATTCCGACAATGCCAATAGCTTTCAGCGCCGAATTCCATGGGGTCTTGGACTTCAAAAAAGCTGTTGCGATCTGAGCACTCACAGCCTCTCCGATGTAGACTCCAATGTATAGAAGACTGAATCCGAGTCAGCTTGCCTCGAGAAGCTCATATTCCTTTGAGGGTGCTCACCTTTGTAAGAGGAAGATCCATTTCTTTGGGACCATGTCACTGATCAAACTGACACTGAGTGCTTCCACAGGAGCCTGACCAATTCCCATTCCAATCCTGGCTAATAATATCTGCCAGAAATTGTGACTGAGACCCTGGAAAAGCACACATAGACTCCACCAAATCGCAGCCAGTGACAAAATCCAGACACGATATCCTGTGTAATCAGCCAGATACGCCACAGGAATTGCAAGAAGCGCGTAGACGATTCCAGTGGCATATCCAGACAAGATGCCGTATTCTGAAAGGTCCATGCTCAGAGAAGTTATGACTTGCGACTGGAAATATGACAGGATGAATTTGTCATATTGTGCCAGGAAGAAGTTCAGGAAGAGCAAGACCACAGACAGCGCAACTTGCCATAATGGCACGGAAGGGTTGTGAACAAGAACATCCTGATCGTGCTTCTCCGGGCTGAAGAAGTCGAATAGACGCTGCTGCGACTTGGCATGTGGTTGTGCGTTCTCGTACTGATCATTGGTAACCTCACGAGCGGCAGGAACATCGTTCATATTGTCCTTCATGATGGCAGTGGAATATGACCATGTCAGAATATAGCCTTTGGGAGAATGTTGCTGGCTGTGGTTTTGGAACTGAGAATGATTTTCATCAAGTCATGAATTGAAGTCGGTGAAGTCCAGGGCGGTCGATGTCACACCAGTGTGCTTGCACGCTATTGGCACACCCTCTCGCCATCCCCGTGATTTGGAATCTCATGAAATCATTGTTGGAATTGGTTGCCGATAATTGACTTGGCGCTGCAGCACAAATTTCAGTTTTACTGGTAAGTGCAGGCGGAACAAGGCCTCGTAATATCACTGTAAATAGCACGGTATATATCAATATAATCAATTATTTAACCAATACTATCTATGAGGCATACGTACAATATGTAGGCCGTTTCCTGGGGGGTCTCTTGACCCTTTGAATACGTGTCAGGCTCTCGGCTGACGGCTGAGAGGTGAGGGGTGCGTAGTATTGGGTCTCATATGAGACTCAACCCGGCTTCTCTTTCCTCCGGCTCACGTGCGGCATACAACAATCATGGGACTTTAGAACCTCCCCTCCACGGTCTGGATGTCACCAACGCCCGGTTTCATAGCCGTCTACTCGCCTGCTCGTATTATAGCTGCGTCGGTGTGCTTAACTCAGGCTAATCTGCCGAATACTCTCGACCTCAAAAGACAGGCGTTCGACTTGGAACCTATCGAGGGTCTCCCCCTCATCCATATCTCATCCTATTATGGCTATTATCTATATCATTTACAATGCCGATGGCACCGCAATGGGTAAACTCAAGTACGCCTACACCAAACTCCGCTCTTCCCCCTCAAACTCACCTTGCTCCGCCTGCGATCTTACACACAACGGCCTCAACCTGATCGAGACCGCAGAGTGGACTTCCACCAAGAGCAAGATCGGTGCGGAAGTACACCAACTACACCGTGATGAGTTGAACAACGAAGTGCGTACCTAAGGCTTTGACTTGCTCTCATATTCTTCCTTTCTTTGCAACCTAGTGGCAGCAGAGATTAACCGTGGCCTAATACACAGTTGAAGAACTTTATTGCGGAACTGAGCGTGAAAATGCCAGTAGTCCTGGGGCGTGAGTCGATAGACGAACCACTGAAAGTTCTGCTGGATAAGCAGGAGCTGGGAGCATTGAACAAAGATCATGGCCGATTTCTGGAAATTTTGCACAGGAAGGCCTCGGGTGAGGGAATCAGGGGACTGAGTAGTCAGTTATAATCAAGACCATTGTTAGCTGAAACGTACTTTAACCCGACTTCCTCGAGAATGTCAATCTTTGTCACTTGCGTCATACCACGAGTTTCGTCTCACAATCAAACTACCTCAATTACCCCGCGGCCATTAAAGCTTTGTGTCGTGAAACTTGGATGCCGTTTGGATGTGGACATAGTGTGCTCCAGCGACACTTGCGATGCGGAAAGAAGAACTGTACCACTACAACAAATACGGACCTCATTTACTCGACAGGGAAACTGTTATGAGTGTGTAACTCAGCATGTAAGTTGTTATGTGTTCTTCTGACATACGGGCTAAGGGTTGTTTGGAAGGCACCAGGCGTCATGTTATTCATGAGCGAAAGATTTTTAAGGGCAAGCATAGCGGCTCCAAAGGGGTGAAATGGTAAGGAAAGGATATGGCGCGAGAATGAGCACTCGATTGTGGTTTACCTAAAGTGGGTATCCCACATACATCCCTTGTGCAAATGCAGAGGGCTTCTCTAGTTTCTTCTGTATAATTGTGAACTGATTTGAACAATACTACCTTGAAGCCGCGCCAATCGGAAGACCGTGATCCATATCCTCTCTCATCCAACCAGCATGGCTTAAGTTGAGTCTTGCCGACGGACTCTTCTGTATGGCACCACCAGATGATCTGTGTCATCGAGTCCATATTTCCCCATATGGCCGAAGTACTCTTATACTATTTACCGTACATCTTTGGCACCTTAGCAGACCCCTCGCCGGTGATTTAACCATTTCAGTCGCTCATCGATTCCGAGGCGGATGATGCCTTGACTGTTTTTTGGAGGGAGCTACCAAGGATGATAAAAACTGGGGTCGTCCTGAGATTTACATACCATGTCTGCAGAAGTTGTGATTGCGTTTTTCTCGTTAAAGGCGCTCTTTCTGTGGACTGAACAGAACCTCTTCATTGCGACGTGTGCGATGAAATAGGTGGTGTCGTGGTGAGTGCAAAAACATCTCTTGATGAAATGAATCGCCGGCGATCATGGCTGAGAACGACTTGGCGCCACTTGTGTCGAGCCTCGAATTCTGTCGCGGTTACGGTCCACCACCATCCATTCTCTACGTTCTGCATGCCGACGGCGACATCTGCACACTCTATACCTTTCTCTATGTCAGTGAGTATGTTTTGGCCAAAACCACTACTTCAAACTGACTGACCTTTCAACAGGCCCATGCGAGCATCCTTGGAAATCGGCGCATACCTATCCAGCCCCCAACTAGGTCGATCTCATCATACGCAGATGACTTCTAGCAGGATTCTGGATTGCCCTCCTAGGAGAAGTTAATGTCTGGCGGATTTCGAGAGACAAAGTATCAACTTGCTGCTTACCTTTCTGTTGCATATGTATTACCAAGTGTCTTTTTTTTATGGCCTCAATGTCTCAGAATAAATTTTGTATAATATTCACTGCAGCCAGATACAAACGCAAACTAAGAAAAGAACGAAACAAAACTGTCGTTCCAGAGAAGAGCAAGTTTAGTAGTTTAAAATAGTAGTAGTTAACTTATAGATAACTTTTTGTTAAAAATTGATTAGACCTGTCGTCGAGTCCAAAGTATTCAGGATATTACTATGCCCTTGAAAGCTTCATAACCGGCCCGTCCAGTTGGTAGTGCGTTTATATAATTTCTTTTTCATCGAGTCATCCCGGTTTGCCCATTAAAAGGCATTTATTTCATCTTTCCCGACTTTTTGTTAGCCTTCCCAGTCCCTCCGACTTGCGCCCATTTCCAGGCTTCTCTTATAGGCCGGGGGGAGTTGCATATGCCGACTCGACTCCTATATATACATCCCTCTTGGCCTTTTTATTTTTTAGACCGTCTTTCCTCTCCGCCTTTGATCGTCGACTCCTGATATCTGTCGACGCTTTTGTCTTCCTATGTGTGTATCGCTCTTTTCGATAGGACCGCTTTTGCATTCTCAAAATGATACTCGCGTGTTGTTATTAGGGGTTTTTTTTTGGGTATGTAGGTCCTAAGGGTCTGGACGCTCAAAGCTTTGGTTCGGGTTGCTTGCCCACGCTTCTTGCCAGGCCTTTAAAGCAAGCTCGATGTGACGATGCATCATCTCCGTTTATTCGTTGGTCCAAAGCTTATTGTGATGATGTGGCCTGGTTTCCCATACATGGTTATGAAGAGCATTGATGAGGACGAAGCATCCGAACGTGCTTGGCTTCAGGGTTGTGGTCGGAGCGCCGTTGCCATGACAATCACGCATGTTGTGCTTTTCGCTGTTGCGCAGAAGTTCTCCATGTGTACCGTGGAAAAGCAGCAAGTCCTGATTTGCTTCCTCCAAGCCCCCTTTGGCTTTGAGGCTGGCTGCGCCGTCGCAGCCCAGAACTCTTCCTCGTAGGGAAGCTCTAACATAATCTCCGAGTTCGCAAGCACTGGGGTGTGGTTGAATGCCGACACCAGAAGGCTGGAAAGAGCAAACATTGTGAACAGAGTCCGTTTGAACCGGTCAGCGCAGGGCATGATTCCTGTTGCGCTGTGAGGCAGTGTGCTATACTTGCACACTTCAGTTTTGATAATTCGCAACTTCAATAGGTTGTTTGACTGTGCCTTTACATTCACCAGTTTATCCACTCCCTCTGTTCCTCGGTCATGTCCTGCTTGTTGCCGTTCAACCACGTATCCGCCATCCGGGTATCATCTGAGATCTCCAAGTCATCAGTAGAAGTTCCATTTGGTTGTCGCAACAAGCCAGAGATACGCGAGAGGCTGACGAGAGCAGCACAAGGCGTCGCTGCGATGTCACCTGCAGTTTTTCGCCGCAATTGTGGCCGTAGATAACGCTGAGCAGCATGGCTTGACGAGCCACGCCGGCGTATGGAAAGTGGTGTCAGACACATTGCGCTTCTAGTTTGACACCCCGACCTTGCGCATATCAGCCTTTGGAACATCTGCCTTCCGTCGTTTCTCGAGAGACAACTGGAACATCTTCTTCGCTAGCCCGAACAGTTCCCTTGAGACGCCTTGCTCCATCTCGTACAGTGCTCCGATTGCTGCCATGGAAAGCATCAGACAACCCCGGCCGCCGACCATTCCAGACTGCCGTGCAGAATTGGCTTTCGATATCGGAACATTAAAACATGGCGTGGGTAAATGTAGCAAAGGAAGATGAGGTGGGAAATACTGAAGGTAAGCGCCAACATAACACTAAAAATCTTGTGTACCTGTTGGGTCTCGTGCATTATTGTTTCTTTGGGTCTGGTTTCCAAACTGAGATGATAACGGAGAGTTAAATGCTGGAAAGGAGTTACGGCCACCAAACGTGTCATCTGATTCAACGCAACGACCAATGAGTATTTGAACCTGGCATTAGGGGACTCACGGAGCTTATAGAAGGTAGTGGAGTTGAAAAGTAGGCATCTGAAGCTTGCTTTTGTGACATCGTGTGAGGAAACAGACATTGGAACACCACCATTGAGGAAATCTGGGAAGCCGGACAATGACACATCAAATCCGAAAGGATTCGGATTTATTATCGACGAGGCCATCATAGTCTGCTACCACATGGAGCGAGATGATAGCGGCAGCTTTGACCCATCAAGCATAACCTCACTGATACCGCTCTGACTGGCTGTGCAGATTGCTGATGGCGACGACCTGTCAACGGCATTGTCATTTGTGGTAAAATCCAGTTGATGCTCAAACCAATTATTCAATCAGAGTTTCCCAATTTTTGATGTCTCGTCATACCTGGAAAGACATGCTGATAGACGACGCTGGGTCAATCGCCATGAACTGCGGGGAGTAATTACAACGCAACGCGTTTGGTTTTACCGACGTGCCTTTGTGACTGAGCATGTCCCAGACGAACTCTGCGGCGAGAATCTGGGGGTCCAGTGGAGCCGTATAGAGTCCGCCGTGGAGAGATATATCGTTCAACCCGTTACTGTCACAGTTTCTGCAGTACATGGGACATGCCAGCAAGCTGATGGCTGTCATGCGCAGAGAGTCCCATTAGGCTCCCATGAGGGCACTTTCCTCCTTGAATAATGTTCCTGTTTTCTGCTGCCTTAAGGTGCGATGAGGTGGATTGCAGCTCCCTTGACATGGCTAATGGTGTTGGCGGGAGGTCTCAGTGCCGAACTGGTCGACAGAGTTTTTTCTAATCTTCGCAGCAGTCGCAGTGCTACTGGCACCTACTCGCTGGTTTCATGAGCGCGACGACGGTGTCGTGGTCATATGCAATTTCTTTTGACGCCTCAATAGTAAGTCTCATCTCGCAAAGCACCTTGTACATTCTAGGCATTCGAATGGCTTTTCTATGGTGTGAGACCGCTCATGCCTCTTCAGGTGCTCCAATCTCGCAAACGATCTCTGGCAGGCCACAGAAATGTGCGGCGTCGGTTTGTCGGTTTTTGATGGAGGGAAGTTGTTTGCAACCTTAGCGTCTAGGGGAGTGAATTCGTCCACACAAAATGGCTGATCAGCTGAAAAAAAATCAATCTTGGCTACATGCCGCTCTCATCATTGTGCACACCGTTCGATGAAGCATTCATAACATTCGTGGAGGCCGAGCGCGGCATACTGAAGGCTTGTTGGATAACGGGTCGACTGTCGCGAAGAGAGAAGAGTTAGGGGAATGGGACCAGGCGCTATTATGGGTATCTGTGGTGCTCGCTATCATGCTATGAAAGATGCAAGAATTTTTGTACCAGTCTGTAGGCGGGTTTGTGACTGGCTGGAGGATTGTAAGAATGAAAACCATGTAAGAACGAAAACCGTAGAGAATGTACTTCGTCAACGGGCGCCGACAACGCAGATATGAATGCCATCCTGGGAAAGCTTTGCCATAATCGGTTCCCTCACTGCATCATATGCCTTCAATGTATTAACTGTCCCATGCAAGCCTTCTTTCTTAGCCTTTGCTTTCGCCTCCTGTTCTAACTATTGACGGATTGTCAATGGGCAACAGACGGTTCCAAATCGGTGTTATCATGTGCAGGACAACTGTGCACTATTCTGGGATTAGCGTAGTCTGGGGAGGAATGGCGGGGTAAGATACAACATGGGTGGGTCCAATTATGTGTGACGTCATATGGAAAGTGGTTGGGCGCGCCAAAGAAACCGGCTAAAGACCTTACTAACATACGATAGTGTTCTTAGTATATGTAAAGGTGCGCACTCTCAAAGGCTCAACGGCGCAGAAATTAAAATTGTCCGACTCGATACAGAATTACCCTCTCGAATTTCATATCTATCAACATCACGATGGCTGATAGTAAGTCAATCACCTCTAGTAGCCCGTGATATGTGAATACCTGATTCGATATAAGGACTGACGAAGCTGAACACGATTCAGACCTCCGTCCTGCGACCAATGTCGGTCAGAACCCAACCTTTGCAAACACGGTCAGCAAAGAGGAGGCCATACTTGGCGACAAGGCCGTTGGTGGTATGGACGACGACAAGGACCACACTGGAAATGTGATCGGTGGACTCAAGTCGTAAGCAAATACATCAAAACAAATGCGTGGAACGATTATCTGACATAATTCTTCTAATATAGGGCGGTCAGCAATCCAGACGTTTCAGACAAAGCAAAGGAGGAGGCTGAACGGAAGTTGAAAGTCTTGGAGGGGAAATAAACTGGATACTAGAGTACACAGGATCCGCGAGATGTTGTTCTTCGGTAAACTGCAACATATGTTTCAAATCCTATAAATATTCTGCTTCAAGATGCAAAAGCTGTTTGCGAAATCGCATAATAGTCTTCATAGTCCCACGCCGCAAAATCCTGTTTCCAACAAGGCGTCACATATCTCGATTAATTGGGCTGAGGACCATCGTGAGAGGCATTCTGAGTGCTTATTGGGCGGGCTTACGACTTCTTTTCACAATATTGTTAAAACAGATCGTACTCATCCAGCACATTTATAAACATCTGTTTCACACGGCTCTGCAACATCTTGTCCCATGAGCTCTCTTAATAATATAGAACAAGAAAATACCAAATATCGTCTAAAACCCAGATATTCTAAAGCTGCGTATGATCAAACAAAATCGCACAAACCTCGACCCTAACTACACATCGATATCCTTATCCTCATCCTTTCCAGGACTCATAATTTCCCCCAGTACAACAGCCTTAATGCAAGCCCCAGCAACAACCAACCAGACCACCACAATCAATATCGTCATAATAGCCGTCAAGATCTTAATTGGCTGACTCTCGACGGCATTCCCGATCTGAATGGTCGCCAGTATTAATCCCACATTGGGGAAAATAAACGCCCACCATGCAAGCGTAAAGCTCATATCCCTAAATCCCTCCACAATTCCCCAAAGCGTCAGCGCAAAAAACCAGAAAGCAAGTAGCCAGACGAATAACCCTGCGGTGAGCCCTAAAATACGCAGAACATCACCACAAGGGACAGACAAATCTCCCATATAATTATCGGGCAGGATTTTTTGCGCCTGTACGCCGAGCGCCACGAATGCTTGGGATGTATAACCCGCGGGTCCGACACCAATAAACATACCAGGCCTTGTAGGAGGTGAAGGTATCTCGGAACTCATCAACCTAAGTACATAAATCGTATACATAAACAGCGTGGCCATCCAGCCTAAACCCTGAAACATAATACCCCCAACTAACATAAGTATTGCATGTTCCCTGGGCTGACTAGGAGCAAGTGTAGCTGCCAAGGGTCCTAGCACAAGGAAAGGATACATAGGCAGAATCCAGGCAGGCATCGCGTCTGAAACCTGCATGCGTTCTGCGACAAAGATCTTTGCATACTGGAAAATTGCTACAAGTAGTACTAGCGCGGCGTATAACCAGAAAGACACTCGTAAAGCGGTAACAAGCCAGGGACCACAGGCTGGCACACCATATATCTGTGTGCAGTTTAATATAAGGGCGAGGGAGACCCAGAATGCGCCGAAAAATAAGGCTTCCGGCGGGTGGTGCATCGATTTGTTTATTACGCGCGGGCGAACAATGAAGCGGGTAAGCATTAGCGCGATGCCGATGAGGAGCATGCAAAGGTCGAGGAGGAAGAAAATTTTGCCGATTACGGTGAGCCCCTTGAAGCGGAGGGGAGTTTGTCCTAGGAGTACAGCGATTCCACCCGTCGACATCGTGCTTCCGAACCAGTTCCTAGTCGGGTATTAGAAATGGGGTTGGCAGATGGAGGTTGAATGGGTAAGGAAAGGCTAACCAAGTGAAATGTCCGACTCGGACACGCCATTTTCTTTGATCTTCTTCATTAGGGTTCTGGTGATTTGAATCCCCATTTTCTGGACCCTTCTCTTTACTCATGGTTAAATGCCGAATTGTAGAATTCACCTCAATGACGTAATTGAGGTCTTGTCGGCAGCGACGAAGAAACGGACACTCGAAAAGAATCAATTGTATCAACTGATAATTATAATTGAGGAAACAAGATAGATTAGTTAGAGCGGGAGTTCATAGAGGGGAAATGGTTCATCTTTTCCTTGGAGATGACTAAGCGAAGTAAAATCTACGTCATTTCGAATTTCTCTGGTGGTGTAGTAGATTCTAACATTGAGCATCATAAAGCATACGACCACGCAAGAGGCTACGCGCGAGACGATAATGCCGACGCTTGGCCTGAACAACTTCAACATTGTCTGCTCGACCTTAGGCGGTTTCGTGGCGTTGTTTGGTCTGATTTCCTTCCTCGCAAAAGACCGATTCTACCTTTCAGAAGCATGTATGTCAATCATTGGCGATCGTCTTGTCAAAACCCCACAGCTATTGCTAATCATAGATGGCAGTGATATCTCTGCTCGCTGGTGTCCTATTTGGACCTGCAGCAAACTGGATTCGCCCAGAAGAGTATGCTTTGAACGATGAGGTGAACCTCGAGTACATCAACCTATACTTCTGCCGACTTGTTCTTGGCGTTCAGTTGGTGATTGCTGGCGTACAGCTGCCACCAAAGTACCTAAAGACAGAATGGAAGAGTCTATTGTATCTCATTGGCCCTGGCATGGTGGTAATGTGGCTGGTGACTGCGATGCTTATTTGGGCGATGGTGCCCAAGCTGACCTTCCTATATGCTCTCGCTGTCGGAGCATGTGTCACGCCAACCGACCCAATTCTCTCGAACTCTATCTTGAAAGGCAAATTTGCCGACAAGCATATCCCTAAGCCGTTGCAAAGAATTGTCATTGCCGAGTCAGGTCTCAATGACGGGCTGGGCTACCCATTCTTGTTCCTGCCGCTATACTTGATCACCTACATAGGCGACGGCGCACATGGCCACACAGCTGGAAAAGCCGTAGGCTTGTGGTTCTATGAGACCTGGTGCTATCAAATACTGCTGAGCTGCGCTTACGGGTTTGTTTGTGGTTGGGTCGCAAAAAAGCTTCTCCATTGGGCAGAAGAAAGGAATTACGTCGACCGCGAGAGCTTTCTGGTGTTCGTTCTCGCACTTGCAGTCAGTCCACTTACTCGTATCAAAGGGAATACGGCTAATCTGAATAGTTATTTGTCGTAGGCACCGACGGCCTGATCGGCAGCGATGATGTGCTAGCTTGCTTCGTTGCTGGAAATGCCTTTACCTCGGATGATTGGTTTCGTAAAGAGACAGAGGATGATACGCTTCAGCCATCTATTGACATGCTTCTCAACGTTGCTGTTTTCGTATGGTTTGGCGCCGTCTGTCCGTGGCACAAGTTCGTTTACAACGACGTGATCCCGATATACCGACTCATTCCCTTAGGCATCTTAATTCTCCTCCTACGACGTCCACCGATTGTGGCACTAATGCACACTCGCATCCACCAAATTGAACATTGGCGCCAGGCGAGTATTGTTGGCTTCTTCGGCCCAATAGGTGTTAGTGCAATATTCTACCTTTATATCGGCCAAGAATACCTTCGTACACAGGTACTCGATGACAATGGCAACCAACGAGAGGATGCAGCGCAACTCGCCGAAATAATGATGGTTGTTATATGGTTTCTCGTCATTTGTAGCATTGTCAGTCTCCATTCTACAGAAGCAGTTTCAAATTGACTCTGACTCGTACAGGTCGTTCACGGTCTTACCATTCCACTCGTCAAGTTGGGTATCAGCCTCCCACGATCGCTCTCAGAAGCTGTGAGTATGAACCCAGACTCTGGATCCGGCATCCAAACACCATCCCAAGTCGAACAGCAGCCGATACCCAGGTGTCTTCCAGCAGCTCCGCATGCTAGAAGCAAATACCCTGGAAGTCGCATCCCTACCCCTGTGTTCCGTTTAGGACCACGGGCCATAAGTGTCACTCGCACTAGTAAGACTACTCATGAGCTTGAAGAATCGCCGCAAGCATTTTGAACCGTCGACGTGAACCGTCGATGTAGAACATGGGGAAATTGTGATTCATTGATCTCTTGTATAACGAAGATTACTTGAGTCATAGTGGCCTTTGTCCTCATTTAGGCCGAGAGCCGCCAAATGATATTTACCTCAATGTCCTCGAACTGTCACGTGAACTTATAAGGTCTTGGCCAAATTATTCTTGAGAAAGAACATATGGCTCATCGAATGCAGAACACAAGATTCTTGGCGATTACTATATAAACGAGTCATGTCTTGTCAACAGGTTTGCTATTCAACAAAAAAATCCAAAGGCCAAAATTGCTATGTGATGAGAGTAAGCTAGCCGTTCAGCAGGAGAGCTTAGATGAGCCAATGTTTACTTACTCTTTGAACTCGGGCAAGGCCGATTTCAGGTGTTATGTTTCGTTTTTTATTTTGGTCAAGGAGCTAAGGTTGAAGCGAAGGAGTGTGGCTTTATACTCTGTGAGCTGAAAGCCTTAGCCAGATTAGCTCTCAGAAGGCGCCGGTTGGATCGCAGAGTACCGTACAGGTCCTAAGTGGAAAGGGTATATATAAGAAGGACCGAAGGACCAAGAGTTCTTGCTCTGCCGGACTTATATATCTCAAGCGGTAGATGCGATGAGATTGTAACTCAAAATGTCGACTACGCAAACTCGACCTAGCAAAACGAGGAGTCAGTCCCTTCGTTTGGAAGCTTCAGATACCATAGCTACCAATCTAGATATCTGATGATCTTCACATCCAATATCTCGGCGGTCGCAATTTGTTTTTGTTATATCAAAGAGGGAACAGCAGTGTTGGTGTCTTTTATGCGTTGTGTGCTGAACATGTTGGGCTATCACAAAGGCATTACAGCTGTACAGTTGTAAAGAACAAGTCATGAAAAAAACTACTATATAAAGGCCAGGGTTCCAGAAGGTTTGTTCTGTAATAAACAAGATTTGCATCGACTCGCAGGCTATGAGACGGGTACGGGGTGTCCTTTCATTTGGGGAGCTGTAAACTAGCACAACTCGTCACCAGTTTTGAGACGTCGATCGAGCTTGACAGGTGAATATCAGAGCTTCCGCCAAAGACTTCCATCAAGTCCATTTCCTCTCCTATTTTGGCTCTGTTAGTCAAGAAGGGGAAGCAGCTGGGACTAGCTATTTATACGTATTCTCATTCAATGTATCGGGCAAGTGGAACGATCGCTACAATGTTTGCTTAAAGACACGAAGGCAAACACCTCGCCCTTGGCGTCGTACGATCAAACATTATGACTTCGACCTCAAATAAGCAAACTCCTTAGCCTCGACAAGATACAAGCAAACATCATTCGCGACCTTCCTAGCTTATGCATCGTATCACAAAGTGGACTTGCTGCTGTACCACAACTAGCCAAATTCGTTGTCAACCACGCTCCACATGAAACATACCATCTGGCGAGTTTTATTTTAGCATAGATATAAAATAAAAGGTACGGGCAACACTCTGTTTTATACTTTCCGCCATGGAAGTGTTGGGTTTGTGTGCCCACAAAGTGCATCTGAATTTCTAGACCAATGGTTCTAAGTGCATCAGTAGCAGTAGTATGTTCTAGTAGTGATCGATGGCAGCAAAAGGACGATAGAGATTGGAATACCAAGTAGAGTTCTTGGGTGGGGAGTGTCTTTTCTTTCTTGGATACCGGGAATCAATATAAAATGATAGAGATGACAATTTTGAGCTGGAAGCTTATTGAATGCAGTATTGCACAATGTGTGGCCCAGGGTGGCCCCAAGGTTATGCCACTATTTGTGCAAACACAATTTTTCTGGCTACGTGATTAAAGGGTGATCCAGTACAAGCGTGATCAAAATTATTTAATGCCTGATGGTCGGAGGATCAACGAGTAAACGAAGATGCTGCACACCTCATGAAAACCCTCCAATATTCGAGGGTTCTCCTCACTATGACCCTATCAATACTAGCCCCTCATTCGGTCGATCCTTCAGTCGCTAATGCAGCATATTCAGAAATGGTCAACTTTGTCGAGTCGCGCAGTCCGGGCTTGGTACAGAAGTAGGGGGACACGGCACAGAATTTTGATGCCTATCTGAGGACCAAGACCTGCAGCAGACCAATGTATTGGTGGTAGACTTCCTTGACGTAGGTAGCGCTCCAAAAAATACGTTTTTTGGCGTCTCTTCGTAGATTCTATCTCATCCAGCGCGTATTCTCATGCAACCATTATTGTATCATCTTAACTCGTGTCCGAGTCCCGCACCTTGGCGTAACCCCCCTAATTACTTGTAATTGTCTCACAGCGCTGATTTGGAACCAAGTCCAAGGGAGATAAATAGTATAAGCTGCAATATCCACTCCTCCCACCCCTCTTTTCATAACAGCAATAATGAGGCGTTCAGAGTACTATTCCAGATTTCCTGAACATCTCAAAGCTCTCAAGCCAGCCCAGCAACGGATCCCTTCCGTCATCAAAACCTGTCTCCCCTAGCTTCTTCAGGTCTAGCTGCCTGTCGAAAGTCAACCAATAACCAACGCTGTCCAGCTGTCGGTTACCAGCTCCTACACCTTTACTGGCAGCATTGACGCACCCGCACTGAGCGAAGATGTCTCTGTACTCGGATACGTAATCTCCAGGTGTCAAGGATTGTGTGGTTTGAGGAAGCTCGCCAGCCCTCAAAGTGTTGCCCTGAGCTTGGGAGTCCTCGACAGGTCCCACGCCCACCAGGCCGAACCACTTCGCCAAATGGGCCCAGATCTCGCCGAACGTGCATGGTGTCTCACTATCGGATATATTGAATAATCGACCGCCGCCACAAGTCTCGGGATGCATCGAGGCATAGATCATAAAGCGCGCGATTGTCTTGGCAGACACCGGGGAGAATAGGCCCTTGGCGCTGATCGCGTTGCCTGGGAAGGGCACTTCAGCAGTCAACTTGCCCTCTTGCGTGTATGGTCCGATGCCGTGCTTATAAGCATACAGTGATAAGTATTGAGCCCAATGTAGCGCCAAGCTAAATTGTGGACCGTTGGGAGTGAAGCCAACCTTGATTGAATTCAGCTATAGGATATTATAGGGCGTTGAAATGACTCACGATCGCGTCGGGACATATTTCGCACCATGTCCATTTCTTTCCTTCACTCGCTGCGCTCAGAAGTTTGCGATACGCTTGGTAGACGACCCTCTTGGCCTCGTCGAGTGGGAGATTGTTTACCATGTCCTCAGTCAAGGGGGGTGGTGAAAGTGCCTCCGGGGACATAAATACCATAGCCCTGTATGTTTAGCATGTGGTGTAGAGAGATCTCACGCCTTACTTACCCGTGTCCCACCAGGAAATGACACAAATTGCAGATTAGGACTAAGCAAGCTGTGAGCATCGATAACATTCTGAAGCATTTGCCGATTGATTGCGACCTCCTCGATGTCGTCCGTCACTGCGGTAAAAACTGTTTCTGTTAATCTTGTATACCTAGGTGGTTCAATAGTGGCGTACCTAAGTAATAGATGTGGGTAACACTTCCAATGTCATCCACCGCCTGCTTTAAAGAATGCGCCAACGTAATCCCGTCACTGCAACGAATGTCAATACCTGAGACGAGCTGCAGGGCTGGGCGGTTTAAGTCCGGCTCTGGCCAGTATGAGTCTGAGAGTTCGACGTGGCGGTTTGTGACGGCTGTGACCTTGGCGAAAGATTCAGATCCAGCGTAACGACTTAAGAGTTGGTCCACGACAGCCCAGCCAATTATTCCCGATGCGCCGAACACGATGGCGTGATTTGATGGTTTGTCCATCTTAATATTCCGATTTGAATCGATGACTTGGGGGTTGTGGTCCATCAGATGTGTTTGGTAATGTCTTAAGAGTTTACATGGTCGACTAATTAAAACCTGAAGATGATCTGACGATGGGTCATTGTGAGTCATTTAGGGTTGTGCTACCATTCAGTCCTGCACAGGCCAAACATCGCTTCAGAATTAGAGGACAGGTCCCACGTCCTTTATTCAAATTTTAAATAGATTAACACGACGGAGAAGGGAGACGCGAAGATGGTCGCATTATGCGAGGTCGCCTATTAGATAGGTGCCTCGTGCTTAAATTGCGTAATCAATTTGACACTGTTTTATTCACTTACACTTTTTGGATATTGTGGCCTCCTTAGTAGATTACGCCGGGACGCTACGCTTAGAAGACACTAGTCTACGATTACATAAGCCACTGCTTTTGGTTCTGGCTGCTCTCCATAAAGCCCATACATATTCCTTTGACGATGCTGTTTAGTGCCAAATACTAACTTTCATGCGAGGGTCTCGTTGATGAAAAAGAACTTTTTTAAACGCACTGCCAACCAAACGGGGCTGTAATAATTCTTTCGAGGGTGTAGCAATATCCTGAATACTTTGGACTCGATTACAGGTCGAACCGATTTTTAACAAAAAGATATCCATAACTAAGTTACTACATAAACTACTAAACTTGCTCTTCTCTGGGATGACTGTTTTGTTTTGTTCTGCCCTTGGTCTGCGCGTTTGTATCTTGCTGCAGTGAATACTATACAAAATTTATTCCTAGACATTGAAGCCATAAAAAAAGCAGTACTTGGTAATACATCTGCAATAGAATAGTAAGCAGCAATTTGATACTTTATCTCTCAAAATCCGCCAGACGTTAACTTCTCCTAGGGGGCCAATCCAGAACCCTGCCAGAAGTCATCTGCGTAAGAAGAGATCGGCCTAGCGATGTTAGCTGACACACCGTTGAAGTGTCAATGGAACTGGTGAAGTGCTCGTGCTCACCCCCCTTGAGAGCTTAAGACTTCAAAATTCCACATTTTGGGAGTAGTAAGCCGGTTCAGAAACTCGTCTGCGTCTCATTCGTATGGGAGGAACAGGTGGCAACTAGTGTCTGCGAGTGCTGTCTGACCAAGTTTTGTTGTTTGCTGCGACATATTTAGTGTTTCACAGTCACCATCGCAGTTTCTCTCACGAAAGTGTGGCTCAATTGTGGTTTAATCAGTACGTTGGGACTGATGGCGCCCGCAAATTTCGTGCTATTGGTAGCGACGATTGCATTCGCTGGCGCCTAAAGTAAGCGAAGAATCCTTCCCACAATCATACTCACTCCCTTAAGTCGAATGTTTCTAGACTCGAAATTACTCATAGCCGTGGTGGTGAAGATATCGCTGTCTAACCCTTTTAGATATGGATCCGTTGAGTATTATTGCCTCGGTGTTGACTGTGATCGCTGCTGCCATTACGACGGCGAAGGCACTCAATAAGACAGTAGGACGCTATAAGAGTCGCGACAAAACGTTAGCTAGACTTTAAGGTGGGTTCCAAGATCTTATAACCATTTTGGGCTCGCTCAACGAGGCTGCTGATGATGAGTAACCTGGGTTTGGGGCTTCTGAAGGACTCTGTTGCTCGATGGGCCCAAGTGTCTCGCGAGTTCGAAGACACTATGAATATATTCAGCGCTAAGTCGAAAACGGGTCTGACAGACTGGACAAAGATGCAGTTCATGAGGGGTGATATCAATGAATTCGTCGATACTCTAGCGGATTACAAGTTGACGGCCATTATTGGTCTGGGAACTATGACAATATTAATGTTTCTTAAATACTTATGTTTATTCAAGGGGGCTTTACTAACCAATCTTTCAGGCATTCTTCTCGACCTACTCAGCAAGTACTCAGATGGTCAAAGACACAGCTTACAACCTTGAGATGCGCCTACAGCGTATTGACGAGAAGATAACGAACCTTAATTGCAGACCGTCGAACTCTCTTAGAGACTTCAAGCATAGATCTGCAGGACGAAAAAGCTGTGATAATACAGTGTCGTCGGATCTGTGAACGCGCAAACTCTTATATCTAGTCCCTAGAAGATGAGCATCTGACGCTGCAAAGAAAAGTATCTTGGCAAAGTGCTGGATATGTGTTGGACGAGTTCGAAACGCAGCCTTTAACAACAAAAACGTTGAGTGGGAACCGAGAAAATTTGATAGAGACGATCGGTCGCTGACGGCAACACCTTTACTCTGCGACCTTCAACGGGTCCCCGGACCTCGAGAGAGAAACGTTGCGGTTACAGGAAGAGGCCAACTACGCAAAGCAGTGTTTGGAAGTGTGCAAAGAGGTGTCCAACCAAGCGCCCAGTCAAAATACACACATCATCTGGGAGGTCATTGCCGAGGAAGAATGCGATCAAGTAGTGTTAACAGCTCTCGCGGACCTCCTTAACGCTGGAAAGGTGAAGACCAAGGGCAGGTCGATGCAACTGGTCGGTTAAATGCCGGTCGATGTGCTTCGGGATATAACTGAATATCGTTATGGCTGCCGGTTAGGTGCTACAGGTGGCAACTTTGCGGCTGCACAATTAGTCACTGTTGTTGTGTGGTCATGCATTTTTGGAAACTTGAAAGGGAAATTCACCTGTTGAGGTCAAATCAGGCTAAGAAAGATGGAAGATTGACGCGTCCCGAAACAACCTGCAATAAACCATCCTCTAATGATGTAAAAAAACGCAAACCTGGTGGCGAAGTCGAGGCAAAGAGGTCTGGGCAAGAATAGGCAAAGTTTTAACCCTATATCATACAGAGTAGAGAAGGGTCAGTTGTTGCGCCGATCATCGATCAGAGGGCCAATACACTTACGTATCTCCTGGCAAACCATGTTTTCCACCATCCAAGGAAGAAATTATAGGTTCACTTCTGACTTTGATGCATTTTACTTTACTGAATGTTGGCATGATGAATTTGTTTCCAATACCTATAAATATGTTCCACATCATATTGATGCTAAATATCAACGGAAACGCAATCCAGAAGATCTAGAGCAAGAAGGGAGTAAAGAGAAGGAATGCGCAGAAGACGGGATGGCGCAATCCCTAGCTCAGCCAGATCCGCTCGGCGCCTGCTGATCAGGATTCGCTAACCCTCACTACCTTGAGGGGGGAGCGCATCCACGGATCCACCCAATATAGTGCAACCTGCACCAGATGGGCCCTCAGTCGATGGTATCGATGATCCCTCACAAGATATCCACTGACTTATTCTTACATCGACTCCGTCTTTGATAATGTTGGTGATGACGGGGGTGATATTACGGCTGTTCCCCCTGTTGGGTACGAGGCCATTGTTGTGGTTTGTCGGGGAATTGCTGGTGGAGGTCGTTGATTTCGCTGACGGAGTGCTAAAAATAGCACATGTGATATACACAGTAGCTGTTCAATTGATGATTGATTTGGGTACTTCGGAACATTTTTAACTTTGTAACCAGCGACGTCAATTGTCGAGCTACACCAATAACATACCAACATAACTGCCACCAACTTCCTGAGCTACATCAACTGCATCAAGCGCCTCCATTACAACAACTGCACCGAAAAAATACACCAACAACTGCATCGGGCCTTAACAGCACCAAACGCGTCAGCTGTACCAAGCATATCAACTGCGTCGACTGCCACTACTCGACTGCCATTCTTTTGACTGCCACAACTGCATGAACCGCCTCCTTTGCTTTTAATCTCTCGACTTGCACATCAACGCCAACTGCCTCGCCCGCCCTGAATAGACACAATGAGGTCCATATCCTTATCTGCATGCTTAGGAGCTCCGTGAGAGTGACCCGTCCTAGGCCTTAGTGACTGATTTAAATCATGTGGTAAGACTGCGAAAGAACTGCTCGAGGATCCGTGGCTAAATGATCAGTTGGACTATATGTTCGGCGTGGTATATGTCAGGGATAAACCTCCGAACTGACCACAAGTCCTCAGGAGCGGCGCGTTACCAGAGATACACATCACACAACTTCTATCGTCGAAAATCTCGACATCTCTCGAAAACAAGCCTGTACATCCCTTCACGGTGACAGATCCATACAAGCCTCGCAATTTTACGCGTGGGCGCCTGCACCTTTCTACCAAGTTCTGCTGCCACAGGTCAAGCTATCATTGCACTTGCGAAGCGGATATGGGTTTACAAGCAGAGTATTGTAGCAGACCCACATAGGAAGGCGACCAGGCATTTGACGGAGACCATTTCTATTTGATGATTATACGAATCGTACCTTATGGGTAGGGTGTCTACCACATGCTTTTTGGGTGCTATAAGGGTGAGAAAGGAATGAGATGAGAAGATGTTGCTTTCATGTGGTGCATCTACATGACGAGGCTCCCTATACGGCAAAATAAAGTTGGTGATACTGTATAACGTTATTGTACATAGAGATCAAATGGCAACCCTCTTCGTCAGAGAAGGTAGAGGTTACGCAGGGTCTTGCTAAGAAGAGTCGAGGGTCAAGTTTCTACGATATATATTTTGGCGTTCGAAGTCTAATGCCGTGCACCCTCTCCACGTGATTCTTGAAATGCATAACGTTGTTGAGAAGTAGCCCTTCGACATTACAAACTGGATGGCCACATTCAAACCCCCCTGCCGTCTTCTTTTCCAATTGCCTCTTAACATGGTCCATCATCTTGTCGGGTTTAGAGAAGGTCCCCATTCGTCTGTCATAAGTCTGTCGATCGTCACCAATACAAAATGTATACTGAATTTTCTCGCAGATCAGAGAAAATGTATTAGCAACAGGCATTTCTTCCTTTGGCACGGGGAGCCCTTCAAGAGAAGATCTCCGGGGCGATTTGTTCAGATGCGACTTATGACACGGAACTTCTTGGCGACGAGGGAGTGCGACCATTATGTCGATGACACGAATCCGTCGCATGACAATGTCGTGTGGATTGAGATTCTTGGAGAGGTCGCACATAATTTCTTGAAGCTGGGTCCGTTCTTGAAGCTGGGTGCCTGACGACAGGCTCAACACATTTCGGTGCTACGACCCTGACCTTCTTGATGACTCTCTCAAGTCCTCGTGATACGGCATAAGTAGTCCCGGTCGTACTTCTTCTTGAGCTTTTGCTCCAGTGCCTTCGTCAGTGTAGCAATCTGCCTATTTAATTGTGGTCATTCTTCACTAGCCTCTGTCCCAATCGAGAGCTTGACAGATGCGCGTCCGTACAGCGCTTAAGATCCATGCGAAGTTCATCCTGCTCGAGCTTGAGCTGCATCAGCTCTAGATCAGGCGGGAGGAATTGCGAACCTCGTCAGGTAGGGGGGATCACAAGTGAGACTCATGTCCGTGATGGGCCGGAGAAAGCCAGAATCGGCAGGCTGATCTGGCACTGCGTCTTAGACGAGAAACCTGACTTTGTCATTGATCTGTGCTTCGCAGAAGACGCCAGTCTGGGGGTTGTGTCTCAGTATCTGATCGCGAACTGTTGTCGTGACAGGCCCTACGCACTCGTCTGTTCCAGCAAAGTATAATCGATGAGAAATCCACCGTCAACAGCATTTCCTGTGCCTCTACGGAAGCAGTAGCTCGTTACCTTCTGCCCGAAACCCGTCGCCCAGCCAAGGCGATCAAGGTAATAAGTGTAAGTCGAGTAGCTTAAGGCTTTGCACTCCACGTAAGAGAGATTTTAATCGTGCGTACAGCCTGGCGGAATATGGTCTTTTAAGCAGCTCTGGCTTCCAATGAATCAATATTGCTTTTTTGGGATGCTCTATATGACTTGTAAAGAAGGGCCCTGCGTGCAAAGAGCCTTCGACCTCAATAGCTTCGTCCTTTATCGCCGTAGCCAAGACATGACTGATAGGGCAAAGTATGGGAAGGGCTTCTTCATGAAAGCGGAAAGTCGTGCCGAAGTCGTCGGGTTAGTTGGGATGAGGCAGAGGGATTGTAGACGGACGTACGGTTTAGGTTTCCTGTCGGCACCTTTGTGTTGAGCGTATGTAATCTCCGTTCCGAGGACGTCTTGTTCTCCTGGTGTGGGGTTCCGGACAATCCAGAGACTGATATCCTCGTAACATAAAGCCTTGTACTCTAATATGAGCATGCCTGGATCGAGGTGGTCATCATCATATTCGGTATCGTTTTTGTCAGCCCAAGGCTCTAGACGTTGATAGTTGGGCTCACCGAATCCTTCCGCCTCTTCTGCACAGTTTTCTACATCCATGTCATGGACGGCATCCCAGGTTTCGACACTTGGATGTTTGCGAGATGCAGCCTTTCTGCCTGCTCGCCTTGAGGCGTCAGCCGGCTCGCCAGGTCGGCAACCGGTATAGATGGACAGGAACATCTTCGTTGCGAGCGTTAGCCGTTGATTCTCAGTCGGAAATGTGGAAGTATCTAGAGCTAGGGGTGAGTGAGGAGGAGAAGGATATTATTGTCTGCTCCCAATACTGGTTTAGCCTTCATCGTTCGTCTGAGTTGAAATTCATCTGCCAAGCTCGCATCTAGGTACTACGCGAACGGTGTCAGTGCTATCCATAAAGTAAAGCTAAATACACGAATAGTATACTTATACACCTCCTTTGCGTCGTTTGTATCCATGTGACCCCCTGTAACTCGATTGTGGAGTTGCTTGAACTGAAGCAGGTAGTGGTGGCTTAAATTGGACGCCTTAACTTTATAATTCTCGCAGATGAAGAAGGGGAACAACATAGTCGTCCTCTTATCGCATTGCCGGATAGCCCCTCGCCAGTCCTGCACAGCCTGAAATTTACAGAACCTGGTCTAGAGTCAATAAGGGCAGAAGTCTGATGAGGGCGATTTAACTTTTAATCCACTTCGCCAATATTCCTCCGTCATTTCCCTTTGTGGCTTCAGCATCCTTAGGATTCTGAGATTTGGTGGCGTTGAGCTCTTTGACTCATAACCCGATAGTCCTTGAGTAGGACGATATGTTTAAAGAGGTCATTGGCATTGGGCCCATGGTGGGTAACCTAACTGCGGCTCATTTTTGCCGTTTGATTTCAAGCTGTTTCATCCTATTCCCCAAAGCAATAACCATAGGTCCGTATCGGTCACGATTATAGGATCGATATTCTCGGCCGTCTTCGTCGTAAGCTTGTACTACTGTGTACTTCGTCGGCCTTGTGTGCGAGGGCTTTGGTACGAGATTGAGATTGGGGTGGTAGAAAACAACATAACTCATGTCTACAGTAGTTAGCCATTTTGAGACAAAATAGGACACTGGGTGGGCGAAATGATCTCGAGAACGAAGTTCTCAATCGGAATGAAGAAGTTCATATGGAGATTCTGATGACCGCTCTGCTCTGCAGTGTATCAAGAACTTGCAAACGCTCCGACTCATGCCCACGTAATCGGGCAACAAATTCTACAACAAACAATGACTTTCCTCAGTTCTGACGTACTGCGTCCAGGGGCGGTAATTCTAGTTTAAGGATTAATAAAAGTATATTCTAACTCGCATCTAAATTATATACGCCACAGCAAACAGTACTTCATTTTTCCATTTTAAATAAAGACTCGTTTTCTGTGTCTCTGTTGCTGTTAATCGCCGCGCGCTATAAACCTGGTGGCTTTGTTGGAGTTGCTTGCCGATAACTGGCTTGGCGCTGAAGCACAAATGTCAGTAGTACCGGTAAAGGCAGGCGGAACGGGGCGTCGTAGT
>RCNJ01000169.1_pt1 | contig 48733 bp, 35 predicted proteins | sample 2041171 | NCBI WGS metagenome assembly RCNJ01 (sample SAMN09708213, study PRJNA481090) | feces metagenome | biome: feces | host: Pygoscelis adeliae | place: Antarctica: Rookery Lake | collected 2010-03-01 | reverse complement strand
GTGTTTGCTATGTGCGTAATAGCAAACTTCTCGACCTTGGCGTCGTATAAGCAAACTCCTCGGCCTCGATTCCGTGCAGGCAAACATTGCTGTGGCCTTCCTGAGCGATACATGTTGACGATCTGCCCCTTTATCCGCAAACGTTATACGGAAGCGGCCACGGACAGATCAGCGGATTCTCGAATAGTACTGCTTTCAACAGTTTATCATCTCCCTCCTCAAGTATATCCATCTCCACTAAGGATCCGGAAGGCGGATCGCTCAAAATCGTGACATATCACGAGATCCGAGGACCAAAACCAGTTAACAGATTCGTAAGAGAAGCTTCAAAGCTTCCAAGTCGATTTCGTGGTGTCGCAAGAACTCCAGGAGCAAGATCACAAGAAGTTGGAACAGGGATTGTGTTGCGACAATGCTGAGAAGTTGCCCTCAGCTGCTGTTTACTCGAAGACAGCACGGAGCTTAAACAAGTTAACTTATTTGTAAAGGCCCTATCACATTTAACAAAATAAAAAACAAAGACACCAAAAACATCAGCGGCGAACAACATTTACAATTTATACAAGTAACGCTAACCTACAAGTCTTCCAATCGATGCAAGGCCTACTTATACCTCCCCCCACCATCACCAGTCATCCGTTGAGTCTCCCCATGCCCTGAGTCCGCAGAACTTTGCTCACCGACGACAAACCCACCCTCAGCATCCTCCTCGTCAATGCCCGGCCCATCCGTCAAAGTCACCCCCCTCCCCTCCCCATTCGACACATACGACCGTCCACTAAACATTCGCTCGCCCAGTTGTTCTCGTTTCTCTCTGGATTTATCTTTGAGAGAACCACCGCGTTCCACCATCGACGTCTTCGCCTCCTGGCCCTTCTCCCTCAATCGTCCCTTCACAGACCCCATCGCAGCCAGATTCGGATGCCTCCCCTCCAGCGCCCCCTCATCAATAAGTCTATTCTTCTTCCGAATCTCACTCCACCTCGACATCGCACCCATCTCCAGGAGACTCACGCGGCGCGTCGTTCCTGACGGATTACCTATGATAACAGGCCGCCACATCTCCTCCTCTTGCTCCAGTTCTTGAGCTTTCTGCGCGAAGTCTTGCGCCGTCACGGCTGGGTCACTAGCGATGTCAGCCATTGCGGTTACGCTGCGTCTGCGAGCGTTTTCGTAGCGCTCCATGTCTGCGCGTTTAGAGTCGGGTATAATCTGGACCTCCTTGAAGCGTACCAGGACTCCAAGAAGCAGAATAGTCAAGCCCAGCAGAATCCCAGCCATAACACCAGTCGCGGCGCGCTGGCCGATACGACGCTCGACACTACCACCTACCCCAGTCGCGGCGGCAGCGAAGAGGAACCCAATACCCTGACTAATACCGAGCGCGGACGACACTCTTGGAAAACTAGAGTAGTTCGTGCGCTTATGCGCCGTCCTCTCCCCACTCGGCCCCCTCGGACGTCCCGTCATACCAGGCTGAAGATCACTCGTATCAAAGGTCTCCATGATAATACCCACACACTCCGCGATTCCCAGAGAGGACAAGAACCCGATCAGAGCGGCAAAAAGTATAGGCAAGATCCATGGCGTCGGAGGACCCTCAGAGGCAAGCGTGTACGCCATACCCGCGAATGGCAAGACAAGCGTGAAGATCGACCGGCGGATGAGGTGCGATGACCATGTCACGCGCTTCTGGAAGGTCATGCTGTCTGTCCTCTGGGGACCCTTACGCGCACGCGACAGGAAAGACGCCTTCTGGAATGGCACAGCGAGGAATGCGCCGATTGGAACAGCCATTGTTGCGGCGCCGACGGAGGGCGATGGCATGAGGTAGTACTTGGACATGAGTGATCCTAGGAGCTACGTAATGGGGTCAGTCTCCCACTTCCAAGGACCGTCATATGTAAGTAGAAGTCAACTCACCACAATCACGAGCACAACTTGGGCATACGTCCAGCCGACATAGATGGCCATGAGCAAGAACCCAGGTTGTCTGAGCATCTCAGCGTTAAGCATAAGTCCATGATACACTTCCTCGCCCCACCACTTCGGACCAGTTTGAATGCGATGCATCATCACTTCTCCTCTCGCCAACCGCCGGCTCACATTGCCCTTCGTCCGAACCTCAGTCACCGACCGGCGATAAGCAGACCGTCGAACTTCAGGTGTGATGACGTTGAGCAGCAGGACACCGGCGATGATGATGATACACACATAGAAGCCCCAGTCCGGACTCTGGGTGTTGATGATAGAAGATCCGATCAGGAAGCCGAGGCCAATGGAGCCAACGTAGCACCACGTCCAAATACCAAGCCAGACACCAAGACCACCGCCGTGGCGCCGTACATCGCTGGTGCTAACGAGTTCTTGATGCGGCTTACTGCTTTGGAGCGAAGCACCAAATAGATCAGTCAGGATACCATGGAAGTTCATATTCGCGAAGCCAAGCGCTAAACCCATGAATGCCCTCGGCATCAGCAGACCAACACGATAAGTCGCCACATACGGAGATCGTTGGGCACCCACAGCAATAGCCTGCGGAAACAGCAGCGGCATAGCCAGCGCAAGCGACGACAGGATATACGGCTTCCTACCATGCAGCAACGGCAGCGGCCAGAACACCATCGTTGGAATAGCAAGGCCGATATAAAAGAAGACATTGCCTAGGATAGCGTAATGGTGGAAATCCGCAATGTAATACTGGATCGACGGCACCAAGCCCGCATAAATACCAACAAGCACCCCAATAAGCGCCGTGCTGATACACGCCACCGTAGCAGAGAACCGCTTCCTAGCTGTCGACCAATCTCGCGCAATCGGCTGTCTCTTGTGCGATCGAGCAAGACTGAAGCCATGTCTCTTGTCAAGACTGACATGCGAAAGACCACGAAGATGGAGAGACTGAGGACGGAAGCGCATGCGTTTGGTGGAACCGTGCCTGGCCGGCTCATTGGCCTGGTTCATGAAGCCCATTTCGATGTTCTCGCCAGCGATTGCAGCGTCATTTTTGTTCCTGCCACTACAGCGACCTCGCATGAAGTCAACTTCTGAGTCGTCTTCATCTTGAGGCCCATCCAAACTGTGGGCGCTCGGTGTGAGACTTGTCAGCTCCGTCGGGATGAACTTGGTTGTATTGCCCGAAGCACCAGATGGCTCGCGGTTGAGGAGTCCCGTTTCAGCCTCATTATCAAACCTGTGAGCTCTCGTCAGAGCAAGAGAACTCCGGCGAGGCTGGATCGGTGGCTCATGATGCTCCTTAATAAAGTCCCTCACCTCGCCCTTAGTAGGCAGATTAGTCTTCATCATAGGCCGGCACGCCCGTTGATCACGACTCTTCTCAGTCGCCAAACGTGCCGATGGGTTCCTGTTGATTTCTCTCTTCGACGGCTGCCTGCTGGCAGTCTGCATCTTGAGAATAGGACTGGCAGCTCGAGACTGATCATTCAGAATCGAAGTCTCAGTCGCTTTCGCGAAGTACGACAGTGGAGATGGCCGTCTCTCGATACCCGATAAGCGTTTCGTCAACGGCGGGGGAAAGTCCTTCGATAAGTTTGCCATATAAGCAGTGACCTGTCTGGTCTCACCTCTGGAGTTGATACGCAAACGCGTCGAGTTATCAGCGACGGCAGCACCACCAGGACCAGCCAGCAGCTTTTTGAACTCCGTCTTGGACGCCGGCGTGGGCAGACCTTGGGCCGCGATTGACATGCGCCTGTTGGATGGCGCAAGGTCTTCTGGACGAACCCGCCTCCATGTTGGCGCTTCATCAACCACAGCATTCAACACGACAGTGCCATGGGTAGCACCGGATGTGGCACGGACCGCAGTATGATACTGCTCAGGATACAAGTCGCTTGGGTGGGACACAAAGCTTGACGAAGAGGTGCTTGATCCACCACTCTCATGGATGCTAACCAAGCTCAATGGCACAGAGTTTACAGAGCGCAGTTTCGGCCCGGTACCAGGAAGGCCGTATGAGCGACCGTCAGCATCACCATTGCCATAGTCGACGGGTGCGTGAGAGTCACTGTACCGCCTATCATGACCCTCGTCCTTCTCAGCCGCTTGACGGGCAATCAGCAAAGCCTCACTCAACAGACCTTCAAGATCCTCAATCGTCTTTGTGAAAGCTTCTCCACTCTCCTCGTGGGTCTTAAGCAGAGATGTGCGAATTGCTACAAGGTCTTCAGGCTCTTCAGTCACACTCATGGATCTGCTTGCACGCCCACTACGAGAACTCCGAAGAGTTCTCGCTGGCATGGATGTGAGCTGAGTTAGTGTCACGCTGTCAGAGTCATGAGACAAAAGCAATCCTTTCAGCCAGTGAACAGTGCGGTAGTGCTTGAACTTGTTTCTCTGCTTCCGCCTCTCAGTCTCCTCAGGAACAGGGGTTGCAGGCTTAGAAGGAGAGGTGTTCGGCTGCTGACACGCTAGTGCTTCCCTCACTCTAGGAGGCATGATCGGAATCGGTTCTGGAGGGAGCTCATGAAGTGACCCCTCGGAGGAGGCAGAGCGCAACTTATTTGCAAACCTCTCCACGGAAGTTTTATTAATTTTGAGAGGTTTGACTGTAGCAGACGTGCCCGTTGTCCGTGACGTCTTGCGGCTCAAAGGAATTGCGCGGCGCATAGGTTGAGGGTCAGGAAAAGGTGGCACCGACTCCTTGCTGCTTGTCTCCTTGCTGGTCACAGTTTTCCAGGAGGCGGACGACTTCTTGTCAACCAGCTCCTTTGAGTTAGTAGCACCAGTATCATCACCACTCAGATTGACATTGTCAAAGTCGCCATAAGAGTCCACCTGAGTCTCAGGAAGCTGCTCGTACTGGGGCTCCCTCTTGCCAGTCAAAGCAGCCTGAATGCTTGACATGGTTGACGGCGTCGACGGCCGGCGAGAAGACGATGCAGTGGTGGACTTTGACGGCTGAGGGCTTACATGCGAGCTTGGAACGGAAGATTTAATTGAGACGGCCGGAGCAGACTCCGAGTCTCTACTCTCCGCCACTTCTGGGGTCGGAAGGAGGTTTGACGCCGCAACAGAGGTACGTCTCGTGCTTGACCTTGAGGAACGAAAAGGAGAGGTATTGCTACCTATGCCATCAAAGTCTATTACGTCTTCTCCGTTTTCCTCAATTGGTGGTGGTGGAAAGTACGTAGAGATGGCCGAGCTGCGTCTGCTGCTTGAGTAGTTCGAGGATTTGATGGACGCCCTGGTCGATCCAGCCAGTTCCAGGGTGACAGGATTCTGAAAGTCTATTTTATGCGGCGTGTAAATGTTAGCACGTAATGAACCCGCCATCTCGGACTCGCGTCTGCTATCTGGCAAGGGAAACATAGCTTCGACTTGGCTCGGAGTCGAGGCATCAGAGACACGAGTATCCCGGACTTCATGGCCGTGAAGATAGGCTTCAGCTCGTTTGGCAGCATCCACTATTGTCTCTGCAACCATTGCTCGGTATCCATAATGTTTCTCAGGCTCTGCCAGCGGAGTCTTTGCTGATGGATATTTCCCCGTTGAAGGTTGCTCTGAGGGAGACGACAAAAGATCGTCATCGAGGGTATGTACGACCCTTCTCTGTACTGTTTGAGTTGGCCTTACGCTGCTTTGCTTGGACGGTATCTCCGAAACCGTGATAGAAACCACCGTCGTTGTAGTAGGAGAGGCCGTGTTGCTCTCATCAGCTTCGCGAGGAACACCTCCCAGGTTGACAGTATCATTCGCGACCACACTATCGCGCTTGGATGTTGGTTCATACTCATCCACCGTCGTCAAAGTACGAGGAATCCTCTCAGCATACATGTCGGGAGACGGCTCGGGTGAAGGCTCCAAATGTACCGGCGTCAATGATCGCCGTTCGATTTTCTTGAAGTTGTCTACAATTGGAATCTTAAAAGCCTCCGGATCAGAGTAAACTGAGTATGGCCTTGCATCAGTCATTGCAGGCACCCTGCGATCCTCGACAAGAAGAGAATCTGGATCGGAGTAAACGGAGAAGCTGCCAGTCTTGCCTCTATCTGGACTGGGCGGAGTGTTCGTGCTGAACATCTGTCGCAGTGATGCTACCGAAGTCGACGTCGAGATTGTAGGTCTCATCGTGGCCGCAGAGGTAGGTGTGCCAATGACATACGAGCCTGTGGTCTTGGCTGAATCCCTACTCTCACGACGACTGTTTGTGGCAAAGGATAACAAGCTTTCACGACGAGTAGCAGTAGGTGCTGGAGTCGATGACACAAGAGGGCTAGCAATGGTAGGTGGCATGACGGTCTCACGACGGCTGACATCTGTAGTCGAAACAACCGTGGAGACGGCTGAGGCAGCTGCAGTAGTTGCTGTCGTTTGGGTCAAGACAGTCGATACAACCGTGGAGACGGCTGAGGCAGCTGCAGTAGTTGCTGTCGTTTGGGTCAAGACAGTCGATATCGGCAGACCCCGATCAACAGGAGCCATGTTTGATATCGAGGCCTTGAGCAAAGGATGTCTCGTCGTAGATGCGTTGGAGCGACCAGAATAGATGGAAGGCGAGAAGACTGGAGTCGCTGGTCTCATAGAGGCATCGGAAGGATGAGAACGAAGGGCGAAAATGCTGTGTCCATGCTCGGTGATGGTTGGCGTGGAAGCCTTTGTAGCCTCACGGAGCCTCGAAATGGCGACGAGATCTCTCGGCGCATGAGTCGAATCCCGAGTTACTGCCTCGTCGGCCAGCGGAGTCGGCAGATGCTCGGTCCTGTAACTGCCAGGAACATGTAGCGGAGCGGGTCTGAGATGCCTGAGAATGGATTCAGTGAGCGAGCTGTCGGAAGCAGGATGAGGCTCCGCAGCGATTCTCTCTTCTGTCTCCACCTCCTGCTCAATCAAAGTCTGATGACGCTTGAAAGCTACAGGCGGACTACTGTACCCCTCCGGGGCATTATAATCGACGCTATCCTCGTTCGCAGCAAGGAGCACGCTCGCCCTCCTCTCTGCATCGAAGTCGCAAAAATCGAGCGTTTCCTCGTGGTCAGGGAAGAGGGTTTTTGGATTCTTCGCCGGCGCCTTGGGAGGGCCGAGTGAGTGTGCGGGCGGGTGGAAAGGGACATGGTCGCGAAATTCGAGCTTGGGGAGGCGAAAGATCTTCTTGAATGTCGATGGAAGTGCAGCTTCGCGAGGATTCGGTTCCGTGGTGGTGAGGAGAGTGTCAGTGACCGTCGTCTGTTGAACGGCCTCAGTGCTCTTGATCGTCTCCGCTCCCTCAAGTAGACGCTCGGAGGCTGCAATGTCACCGCCATCAATACTGCCGCTACGCCCTGTGGCTCGTCTGCTTAAGTCGGTTTGGCGTCCACTATCTCCGAGTGGCACGTCAATCGACGACCTTCTGTCCATAAGACCGTCTAAGCCGTAAGTTTTGCCTCGTTCCTCTCCTGCTTCTCCCGTTTCTTCTGATCGCGGTGTGCTCTCCTGTCTCTGCGGTATTTCTTGTGGAAGGAGTTGCGGTAGTACTTCGTCGAGGTGCTTGCCTGCTCGAAGGTCCAATGAAGGGCTGAAACTACACCGAAGGCCACGATCGATATCAGGGCGATAGGTGCCAAGTAATTGGGATGTTGGTAGCCCGCCGTCTTGTCCGCAGGACCTCGCCAGCCAAAGGTTTCGAATGAGGATGTCTTCTTCTACCGGCATGCAGATAGAGCAATTGCATCCAAGGCTCAAAGGACTCACCGAGCGGCGACGCAGCTTAGGTGGAGTCTCAAACGGTCCTCTTGTGAAGAAAGCATGCATCGATAGTAAGACTCGATGGTAGGAATAAAACGAATGTAGGTGATATCAATAGGGTCTTGGATATCTACATGAAAGAGGTTATAAGACGAGAAGAAGAGGTAGACGAGGAGAGTTTCCAGACCTGAGGAGTATGACCATGGGGTAATTCGTAAACAATGCTTAACAAGGAAAGAACTAAGAGGGTGTGGCGAAGCATATCGAAACGAAGGAAGAGCGAGATGGCCCATACTTACCTTGGTATCACCTAAGCTCGCGGACTTCTTCGAGTATCAACATATCTTTCATACTACACCTTCAAGTAGACTCAACAATCTTCACTTCCTCGAGTATAATGATTCAAATCACTCGCCTAAGGCGCGATCTAATGGGCCGCTGTGTATTTATACAGAGCTCAATTTTGTTGTGAATTTGTCGAATGTAGAATAGATATGAAACGCGACGTAATTTCTGATGAATGATTTGTAAAGTTGTAAAGATGGGGCTCATGATACTGTTGTTGGTGTTGTGGAGAAGCTCCGACGCGTTCGTGTCAACCGGTTAGCATCCGACACAAGCCGGGTCTTGGCATCAATCCGTTATCGGGACTCACTCGTCCTTATCCAAGCTTCCCCGCATTGAGAGCTACAGCTATCGAGTACTCGTATCTCCAGGTCTTCTCAGTACTCAATCATAAATGCGTCACTTTGTGTCTACTACTTTGCGAACTCTCCGATCATACCCTATCTTCTGTATCAAAACACCGATATATGCTCCAGCCTACCAAAGAACACTTTCCAGCATGTCCGCTGTCCTCAAGCAGCCAGTGAAGCTTGCCTTGGTGCAGCTTGCAAGTGGTGGGCTCTCATCTTCTCTCCCTAACACTGCGCACTCAACTGACCTCTCTCTAGGCAACGATAAAGATCTAAACCTCAAAAACGCACGCACCGAAGTCCTCGCCGCCGCCAAAGGCGGCGCCAAGATAGTCGTACTCCCAGAGTGTTTCAACTCGCCATACGGCACACAGCATTTCCCAAAATACGCCGAGACGCTTCTTCCTTCACCACCAACCGAATGGCAATCACCGTCCTTCTACGCTTTGTCCTCCATCGCAAAGGATGCAGGCGTCTACCTCGTCGGCGGCTCGATTCCAGAAGCCGATCCTGAGAACACTTCAGCGAGCGCGGAAGGGGGGAATAAATTCTATAACACATCCGTGATCTTCGGACCGGATGGGAAGCACTTGGATTCCCACCGCAAAGTCCACCTCTTCGACATCAACATACCCGGCAAGATCAGATTCAAAGAGTCTGAGGTCTTATCACCAGGCGACAAAGTGACCCTCATCGATCTCCCGGAATACGGCAAGATAGCAGTAGCAATCTGCTACGACGTGCGCTTCCCCGAACTCGCCATGATCGCGGCACGCAAGGGCGCCTTTGCTTTAATCTACCCCGGGGCATTCAACTTGACAACCGGAGCGCTGCATTGGGAGTTACTGGCCAGGGCCAGGGCGGCGGATAATCAGTGCTATGTTGCGCTGTGTTCCCCGGCGAGGGATATGACGGCGGGGTATCATGCTTGGGGACATAGTTTGGTTGTCGATCCTTGGGCCAAGGTTATGACTGAGGCGGGGGAGGGACAGGAGACGATGTACGCAGACCTGGAGCCGGGCCCGATTGAGGAGGTTAGGAGGAATATTCCTGTGAGCACGCAGAGGAGGTGGGAGGTTTACCCTGATGTTTCCGAGGACATCAAGGTGTAAGCGTATTGAGCTTTAAGCGATGTAATATTCTAGCTACTCCAAAAATGCTACCTTGATGGATCAGTGTCCTTATGCCTCGGCAACCGTAGCTCGACTTCAGAATTCTGAGGACCAGCATCCCCTAATTTTCTCTTCACCACCCTGTGAATCCGTCGAACAGCAAATTGTGTCTATCTCGCACAGAAGCTCAGCTTAACATCAATTTTCTATCGCGCTCTATAGTAGCAACTTTTTTTCTCACTTTATAATATCACGTCGTCGCCATCGCCCAGCTACACGGCTGTCTCGGCTCTTTCTGCTCTAGCCTCTGCCGCTCCTCCGTCACTTCGCCGATAACCAAGCTTTACCCCACCACTATCGCCATTTCCGCTTCTACCCTTCAACGCATAAATCGACCTCATCGCAAGATCAACAACTCTCAAACTCCTGATATACTCCAACTACTCGATTAACTACACACAAACAATACAAATCGCAACACCGCCAAAATGGACGCAATGATCGGAAGTACCGGCCACCACTTCAGCCAACATGAGGGCAAGGTGAGAAACTGCCAAATGTCCTTTACGTCATCGTACTGACAATGAAATAGGCAATTACTTGTAAGGTAAGCTTTGCGATGAGGTCAAGTCTCAAATTTACGATTCGGAGAGCTAGGGAGAGCTTTAGCTATTGGGTTTGGAGGGGTGTTTGAAAGAAAGTGCAGGATGGCAGCTATCACAGGAGGTGATGCCAGCTTCGGCACGAGAGTGAAGCATGACAGAGAGCCCAACGATTGCCGAGATAGTTTCAAGGGCGGACCTGGAGAAATACGAGGGATGTGATGAAGGAGAAACTAACGAATACCCTAGGCAGCCGTCGCATGGGAGGCAGGAGCTCCGCTTAGTATTGAGACCATCGAGGTCGCACCACCCCTCGACAACGAAGTCAGAATCGAAATCCACTACACCGGCGTCTGCCACACGGATGCCTATACTCTCTCCGGTTCCGACCCAGAGGGCGCATTCCCAATCGTCCTCGGCCACGAGGGAGCCGGCATCGTCGAATCAGTCGGCAAGAACGTCACAAGCGTAAAGCCAGGAGACCACGTTGTCGCACTCTAGTACGTTTCTAAGCCCCGCAGAATGGCATTAGACTAACGCCACCTCAGCACCCCAGAGTGCAAAGAGTGCAAATTCTGCAAGTCCGGCAAGACCAACTTGTGTGGAAAGATCAGAGCGACTCAGGGTCGTGGTGTCATGCCAGACGGCACTTCGCGCTTTACTTGTAAGGGAAAGCCGCTGCTGCATTTCATGGGCACGTCTACGTTCTCGCAGTATACCGTTGTGGCGGATATTTCGGTGGTGGCTATCACCGACAAGGCGCCAATGGATAGGACATGTCTTTTGGGATGCGGAATCACCACCGGTTACGGCGCCGCGATCGAGACCGCGAAGGTGCAGAAGGGCGACACTGTAGCCGTCTTTGGCGCGGGCTGTGTCGGGTTATCCGTCGTTCAGGGCGCAGTCAAGGCCGGAGCGTCAAAAATTGTGGTAGTGGATGTTAATAACAGCAAGAAGGAGTGGTCAGAGAAGTTCGGCGCGACGGACTTTGTGAACCCTAATGAGTTGAAGGAGGGGGAGAAGATCCAGGACCGCCTGATTGAGATGACGGATGGTGGATTGGATTTTACTTTTGATTGTACGGGAAATGTGCACGTTATGAGAGCTGCGTTGGAGTCGTGCCATAAGGGTTGGGGACAGAGTATCATCATCGGAGTCGCTGCTGCTGGTCAGGAGATTAGCACGAGACCTTTCCAGCTGGTCACCGGAAGAGTCTGGAGAGGATCGGCTTTTGGAGGCATCAAGGGACGCACTCAATTGCCGAGTCTCGTTGATGATTACATGCGTGGTGATTTGAAGGTTGATGAGTTCATCACCCACAGAAAGACGCTTGAGGATATTAATGGTGCATTTGAGGTTATGAAGGAGGGGGATTGTATTAGGTGTGTTGTTAACATGAGGGAAGCTGCTCCAGCTACCGCATGAAGCAGAGTTTAGAGGGGAGAAGTTCGCAAAATGGATTTGACGTAGTGAATGAGAAGTGAGAAATACAAGTTGCTTCTGTAAAATGGTCAACTTATGAATCACCCGCCTGGCTAACCGGTTTTCCTTTGATACGGAGGGAATTGAAGTCAATTTGCAAGTCGACTTCTGGAGGTCGGAATCGTGCCAACCGGTTTTTCTTTCATGCAAAAGAACTCGATGTCAATTTGCAAGTTGATTTTGAAATTGAAGACGTTGCTGATCGGTTTTCTGTAATAAAAAAACTCGAAGTCGATTTTCAAGTGTATATCTGGGTGGATACCTGGCGATTGCGAAGCGGTTTCCCTGCGATATTCTAGTGAAACAAAACAAAATCGACTTGATTTTATTTCAGCAGAATCCGGCACGTCGCTGACAGGCGTCACTTCCTTCAAAAAGAAAGAGATACTAACTTACAAATTGGTTTCTGGACGTTATGGCTTTACTAACCGGGTTTACTCTTACGAACAAGAAATCGAAGTCAGTTTGCAAGTCGATTTAGAGGTGCTGAGGACGTCGGTTTTTAAATTCTTCTATGTTATTCAAATCGGAGTCAATATTGAACATCCATTTTGTGGACCCAAGGTCTGCGAATCAATTCGCTAGTTTCGAGATACATTACACAGCACGTCTCTTCTTTACTGATCGATTCACAGAAAGGGTAATTGCCCAGTTAACTGGTTACTGAGAACATAAATAATTTGAAGATTCCATTTATATTCTTCAGGTCCATTTAGTCGACCTAAGCTCTCTTCCCAAAAACAGGCCTAGCACCAATAACTTTTCCACCATCAAGGCCGAGCGCATTTTGATACGCCTTGCTCGTCTCCAGCTCCTTCTCCAGCTCTTGTGCTAGCTCTTGCTCCGGATCAAACGTTCCTGTCTCTTTTGCCCTAGCCTGCACGCCCATCTTCTCCGGAACAACATTGTCCATCGACTTCGAAGCCTTAGCAGCGGCCTTCTTCCTCTCTCTCCGCCTTTTATCATACGCCCTCCTCTTTTCTCTTTCTGCTTCGTTTAGTGCTTCAGTTTCTGCTTCTCTTTGACCCTTTCTTATGGCCTCCATAAAGCTATCTATCTCTATTTTTACTTCCTCAGCCGCTGGCAAGGGTGCGGGACGAGGCGTAGCAGAGTCCGAGGATGTAGCCGAATTTGATGGTGTTGGAGATGGTGGAGGGTGATCAACGGATTCGGGTGCTAGATGAGGGTCGGAACCGTCCCAACCAGCTTGGTTATCTGTCGTTTGTGGTGGGTGATCAACGGATTCAGGCGTGTGACGAGGATCGTTGCCCTCCCAGCCTTGCTGATTATCTGGTTCTTGTTCTTTTGGCTGGGCGGGCGCGGGTGGTGGTGATGGGGGAGGTTGCTGTGGTTGAGGAGGCTGTGATTGTGGTTTAGGAGTGGGCGTGGATTCCTCCTCCGGTTGTTCTTGTGCTGCAGAGCCGAAGACGGGCCACTTTATAGCCGAAGTCGTAGATTGTCGCATACTTCTCATCGCATCCTGCGATACACCAGCCAGCCTCGAACCAACGAACGACCTGAGCCGTTTTGACTCTTCCGATCTTGCCTCTCCTTCGCCAGGCAAGAAACCATCATCTACCGCCTCCGGCTCATTCATATCCTCCTCCTCCATCATCGGCTGATTTCTGTCCGCATTCATCTCCGCCATCTCCTCCTCCAAATCCTCCGCATCAGCAACACCACCAACAACCCTCCTCTCCGGTTCTCTCCTCCTTCCAGCCGTACTGACCCTCCTTATCGCCTCCCTCTTTTCATTTTCCCTCGCCGCGGCCCTATCTCTAGCCTCCTTGGTCATGAGTCGCCATGGCATCTTTCCCTCGCTGTCTCCCACTCCAGCAAACCATGCTCTCCTTTCACGAGGTGAGTCGGTCGCCCAATCAAATAAACCTTCCTTCGCAATCCCGCTCGGTATGCGTCGCGAAAGAGAGTCGGAAATGGGGTTGTTGCGATGCTGTTTCGAGACTGGTTTGTATGAACCGTAAAGCTTTCCACCCTTCACAGCCTTCCCAGCATTATGGTAACTATGCTCCACCGTCACTTCATATCCCTCCTTCCCTCCCTCCCAATCAGCCCCCTCCCCTTCCCCTCTATACCCTCCGTGCCCTTGTTCTCCTCCCACAGGCACGAACAAAGCTCCCCCCTTAACCAATCTCCTAGCATCCTCCTCTCGGCCGAGTATACAGTGAAAAGCGCTGGGCTCGGGGTTCGTAGGGTGGTATCGTAGGTTCCGAAAATGCTCGACTGTTCCGGACGAAGATATTGCACGTAAGATGGCTACGCGCGAGGACATGGAGCGCGGGGGAGGTGTGACGTGGAGGTAGAGGGTGCGGGAGGCGAGGTCGGTTGCTGATCGTGACATGGTGGTTATGAAGGACTTACGTCCGACGACGAGGGTTGGTAGTGCTTGATACCGTCTACGCGAGGCGAGCGAAAGCTTTTGTGGTGAGCTGGTTTCGGAACTGCGATTGTCGCTGTTTGCGCCGAAGGCCCTCTCACGACATATTGCTGTTTATTTTATCTGGTCGGTTGGGTTATTCGCGAGATGTGGCATTAAAATCCACAAGATAAACGTCGAAGATGTTGCAATGTTAGACTGTGAAATGGTTGACGTCTGGGAATATGTCAAGGACGAGGCTGTGGATGCGGATTGGAAGTCTTGGCACTTGTGTATTTGAGGCAGCCTAGCGAGTTGGCGATGCGCTCAATTCTGAAGACAACGAAATTATCACGCCGTGTCAAGCACAAGATTTAGAGCTCAAATAGAATAGAAGTACATGTCATTCTCTGTATTTATGATGTCTTTGGGTTATCAAGGATAATTAACTCCACCTCTCATGTCTCCCCTCCTGGCTGCCATGACTCGACCTTTGTTGGAGGCGTTGTAGGAAGCTCATCTAGCCTGCCACGACGGGCTGGATGGACAACCCTTGCAAGCTCAGGTCGACCAGACTCTAGTCCCGTGCTGCCGGTTCTGGTACTCTAGCATTCTGCTGCGCAACGGTCGCCGCGCCGTCTAGGAGGCCCGACCTTCACTGGCCTTCGTGACCTCTCGTAGATTGTTGGCTAGCCGTCTAATAGTTTCCTTCCCTTGTTCGCAACTACTTCACCTCGCCGTCTTTGGAGTCTTCTCCTCAAGGTCTCCCAGACCAATACTCCCACTACTCGGCTTAGCAAAGACCCAAGTCTCCAGAGGTCCCGTCGCAAAAGTCTGGGTAAACATAGTCTGCGTGCTAGTCACCGCCCCACCAGGCAGCGTAACCAATTTCGGCACCTCCACTACAAGTGGATATTGTGTTGGCGCCATAGCCGGGACGCCTGCTGCACCGCCAACACCCACTCCGCCAACTCCAACGGGTCCCGGGGCGGCGCCGCCTGGTGGTACTGCTGGCCCGCCGACTGGCACGCCGCCTTGGGCGTGGGCGGATGGGATGAAATAGAGCGCGAGGAGGGCCAGGAAAGAGGTTATTGTGGACATATTTGCGTTTTCTTCGATGGTGAGTTGTTGATTCGGGGTCGCAGAAGGTCGTATGGGTTAGTTATTTGGTGGTAGCCGATTCCGAAAGTGTGCAAGAAGGTAAAACGCAATCCTTGTGTGTGTTTAGCTCGTGCTCTTATGGCGCACGTAAGCGGTATTGGATTGCTTTGCGCCGTAGTGGTCTGGTAGGGTTCGTAGGTAGATGTGGGCAGCTCCGTCGACGCAGGCGGTGACGTTTCTGATGGCCTTCTCAGGAGTTATGCGTGGTGCAGTGGTCGCAGATATACTTCGCGTCTCCGTTGATGTTGTTGATAATGTTGTTACAAATATTCCTTGGAATGAAGATTCATTGAAGCTGGACGGCTCGAGTTCTAAATTTAGGCCTATCACTGCGCCTTGTGGTTAGCTGTACTGGAACTGCCGGGCCTTGGCATACGTAGTTCTCGGTCGCTTCCAACAGACCAGACTTCTTCGCCAACAACACCAAAAATCCTTTTTTATTTACAATATTGAGAATCAACCACTTTTTCTTACCCAGTGTCAACTTCAATCACGGGTGGAAACCGTCCTGCCAGCCGCCGACCAATAACATGGAAAGGCAAACCGTCATGGCTGAAGGCAGATAGCGAGAACGAAGAAACTCAGTGATTGGGTGTTAGATGCATAGTGCTCGAACTAACGGCATATATCTCATTTGCTCTCCAATCCTACTGTTTATCATGTAATCTTTAGTCTTCAGATATCAAACCATTGCACTCAGAGTTCGAGTCCTCATCATTCGCCTCCCAGACTCCAATATAACGCCTTGAACTCATGTGCAAGTATAGCCAACTCAGTGAAAACTAACGCCAGTATTTATACCTCCCCCCAGATTCGAGCCTGTATAGTTCATGTAATTTTTAAGATTTGGATATTGCACCACGGGATTAATCGCCCTGTACGGCCAGTTTGCACTAATGTTACGGTGCACCTTGTGGTAGCCGGGCACCACTCTATGGTGTCCGGTAAGAAGGATCGATTCCTTTGCAGAACAACGCCGTTCCCAATGGGAGCATTCAAAACAGTGTGCACTTGTCCCGTTCTTGAGGCTTTGTCAGTACTTCTCCAAGCACCCCCGGCTGCCCTTTGTTGGCCTACCTCTCGACTCCACCTTGGCGCAGCTTGCCCAACAGCCAGCTTGACACAGTCTGATACATTGAGATGACGGACGGCCTTATTGACGAATTTATAGCTGACTAGTGGTCCCGATGAGATCATCAAACTGTGAGCGGATTGTGAAGCGGTCGCAGTTTTGGGAGTTGATGAATTTGTTGGTTAGAGAATAGGAGGAGTTTACTAGTTTAGTTGATACTAGCTAGATCACTATAATCGTGAGGCGCTGCCAATAACCTGGTTATCAAGTCAGTTCTTCTTGCACTGTACAGCTTCGTTAGTCTCAGCACCAAGCTGGCTTCTGTCATGTGCGACGAGGCGTTTAGCCTCAAAAAAGACGCGTACACACTCTGAGCTCATTACTGGGCAGGATAATGCGCCGAGAGCAATCCTTGTGGAAATGGGAAATAGGTTTGTTGGATCCCTATCCCGCTCTAACCAACACGCCAGTGGCTTGAGGCCTTGTCCGTCCACCTCAAGAGCCTCACAATGCTCAAGCTCTCACTCTACTCGGCTGTCAAGTGTCTCCTTTTTCGTTCTTTTCCGCTGGCGCAACTGCCTCAAAGGCGTCCACATCTGAGTCTGAGTTATCAGTTCTAACAACCGGTTTTGCTATGAATTGTTCCTAGACACGACAACGCTTAGCTGATTCCTCACTCTCAACCTCTCTGTTTCCTCGCTCCGCTGTTATTTTGGTTGCATACTCGTTCATCACCTTCTTTACCGCTTTTGGGATGGTCGATATCCAGTTTCTAGGATACCTCGCTAGCTCTCTGGAAACCAGGAGATCTGAAGGTTTGGATGTAAGACTGAAGCCATGTAACACCACTCATCATCACCTGTCAAGGATGACAGCGACCATTGCTCAGAGAATGCCGTAGGAGCAAGAGATGAGGGTTGTTGAGGGTACGAAGTACTTGTGCTGAATCAGCCCGCGCCGTCATTAACCTCGCTCTCACCTTTACTACAGTATCTTTAATCATCATACATATCTCTTGTAGACCTACGGGGTTTAATTAGTGCTATTTACCCAACACTATATCATTGAATCTTAATATCACCCAGTACTTACCAAGCTTTTCCTTGCCAAACTTGATACAGGTCTTGAAGTGAGGAGTGTTTTCTGCTGAAGTAAGTACTCTTCTATTTCTTACTTCTATAATCCCCACGTACTGAATGCTATAGAAGTACCCAGCTTCAATGGTGTTCGGGCGGGGTAGTCCGTCGCAATTGTTTGCTACCTCGTAAGGGAGCAAACATCTCAACGTCAACATCGTACGGACAAACTTCTCCTACGCCGATTCCTTCCTAGAAAATGCTTCAGCTTCAATTCCGTGCGAGTAGGTGTTCCTAATGGTGACGCTTCCAAGTGATTTATCACAACACATTCTGAATGCGGCGACCAAACAAAGAGCGACATCAATACTCAACATTTTCGTCCTCGTTATTCTTTCTGAGCTGCTTAGCACGACGGAAAGTGTAGAAAGTAGAGTCCCATCCTACTCCTCCGTCTTTAATAAGCTCATATCTGCTCGAGACCACAGCTCATCAGCTTGGGTAACATCGTCCTCAGTTTCACCTTGGGCAGCTAAGAATATCTGCTGCGCCTGAAAGAGGTTAATATTTAGCAACTGTTTTGACATGCAGACCAAGGCATCGTAAAGCCCGGCTCAAAGAACTCCAAAGGTATCCCGGGCAACCACCAACGGAATACCTCGTCATTCAATGGAGGTAATGACGGCTCGGTCGGCCGACACCCATATTATTGTGGCGGTCCTTTCGATCCTCATCTTCTGCCAACGATCCGTTACTCACAGTATGCCACCACTTTTGGGAGGAGGTTTCCCAGGGTCAGGTTCGTTCCTCATAAAGCTGTCTATTTCTTAAACTCTTCTACGTACTGAGTGATATGTATACGTCGACTACCACGGGCGAGCGGAAAGATTCCTATGATGTTTGCTTAGAGCAAACTCATCGCCCTTGGCATTGTACGATCAAACTTCCACCTGTTGAGCTTCGACAGGGTCTGAACAAACAACCCACTCGTCCTCGCTCCTTTTCACCTCTTTTCACACAGTACCCAAACTGTTGGCCTTGGTCCCCAAGCATCCTGCTATATAATGATATTGCTGCTGCTGGCTTGACGGAAAGACAGGTTTGCCTTAATAACCCAGTCAATATAGGGAGATTTGAAGAGCCCCTGCGGCTCCGTATCGAGGTCTCTGTTCCCAGCTGATAGCAGCATACGTCTGATGGTGTTTGGCTTGTGCTGAATGAGAGCTGAAACTCAATTACTATCCGAGCCAATCTTTTCTGCTGGGAGTTCTTATATAAAATCTGCTCTCATTCAATAGGAAAGCCTTCGTCGAGGTATGAATTGGGCGTGGTTAGCACTCTATCGCCGGTTTGACTCGCCGCTCCACCAGTTCCGTTACAGCCACCATCTTCGGCTGCTGAGGCAGGCTCTGTTTCGGCAAAAATCACTGGCACCGCAGGCACAGGAGAAGAAGCGGTCTCGAGTTGGCCATTAGGCCTTGTACAGTTGATTTAGGATTCCATTATCTACCGAGGTTCTGTCAGAGTTCTAACACAAGTATTAGATTTTGGACTTAGGTGAATTTAGGACGGGAAGGCATACTCAAGGACAACAATATTTTTCTATCAGAGGAAATGGAGCACAAAGGAACTTAGGGAGAAAGTTGAACAAGGTGAAAGTTATCTGCAATCACTATCCATTGCGTCCTGAGGCCTTGACGTGCCCGATTAGCAGATTTGGCATCGGCAAAACTGAGACCGGCCGACACATCCCAACTGTCTGAAACAGTCTTTTTTAGAGTCGAAACTTGCTGACTTTGAAGCTCACAACATCAAAACCGACTGGGCGACCTTTCGCAGTCAGCCAGTTCCAAGAAAGACTGGGCTGACTATTGGACACGCTGCCTCGGCGGCAGCCCAGTTGACTCTTCCAGCGGTCCCCCCAGAAGCTCTCAAGAACAGCTCTACCAAGTCTCCGCGTTTTGTCTCAACAAGTGGCGTCGCCTCTTAGTGTCTGTGGGCGACGCTCTGCCACTACGCCGATAGGGCATGCTGGATATTTTACATGTGTGTTGTCGTGCCATAGACAATGTAGTCAGCATTGAGCCTCTCCGCCTTTGTCCGTAGCAAGGGATTCCAACCTTTACGTACTGGTTGCATGGGTGGACAACGCAGGTGCGATTTTTGAGATAACTCTTGCATGGCTGGCAGAGTTGGGGTCAAATGCCGCCAGACTGCATTTAACAAAAGAGTCCAATGTTGGCTGAGGCTTTTGCTCCTCCTCAACATCAGCCTTTAGGGATGATGTGGTTGGCGCTGTTGCGTATGGAGTGGTATAGGATAGATGATACAGGCCATCAGCAATTGTAGCGTGATTAAGGACAGCACGATTAGCAACTGCGGCAGATGCAGCCGCAGTGACCGCTCCAACAATGTACGAAAGGTGTGGCGGACCACCCTGCTTGCTCTTCGCTTCTCACCTATTCGCTTCAATATTGTGGAGGTGACGCAGTTAGTACTGTCGCGCCTCGAGAGACATAAAATGGAAGATACAGGCCGTTGCCAATGACTGGAGAATTAACAACAATAGCAGTCAACGTCTTCCTGCATCAAATCATCCATAACGTTAGTGAGAGTTGGTGCTGTGGTGAAATGCAGGCCACGTTGTCGCTGCGATCGTGAGATGATGCTGGCGGTGCTGTCCGCCGGAGCGGCACATAATGGACGATCAGCCACGCATCCTGCAATGGACCTTAGCCAAGATATCAACAGTATTCTCTCTACATATTTCGGGATGGTATATCGCCCGCGGCGCTTGCTCTATCGGCCAGCGTCACATCGCTAACTAGGAGAACATTTCTTGCGCGTTCGTTGCTTTAACGGGGCCAAGTAGCATGACTCTGTTTATGGAGAGCAAGAGCTGGGGCTGGTTTTTATCTTAGGCAACTAACATGCGTGCCCTTATTATCAAACCTAGAGTGGGGACTGCGGTGAGCACCGAGACTATCTACTAATCCTGCCACTCAGGGGCTCTTGCTAAGCGTAACGAAAAGATGCAGAGTGGGAGAGAAAGTGTGCCTGCCTCCTGATTGAACTTTCTCCTTGCACCAAGGGCGATTTATTTGTAGGCCTGCTGCCGCAAGCAATGTTTTCAAGTCTCCTTTTTGTCAGGAAGCTCATGACAAGATGCGCTCTGAGGGCCATGAGGGGTTTATAGCATGCAATTGGTACTAGTGGTGGACACGAATCAAGATACCGGGGAGGCTATCATAAGCACTTCCCTCTAAAACAATGTTCAATATGCTCTATTAATGCACTCACATTATATACTCTACCCTCCTGGGTGGCCATATCACTATGCGACACGGTAAAGGGGCTAATCTTTATCCCTCACTATCAAGAAGTTTATCTCCCAAACTCTACATGAAAAGCGACCCATCTCTAAACTGATTTCCGATACCGTCACTCCACGTACTAGGCTGGTGTATTTGGAGATTGGGATAAGTCAACCTAGGATTAATATTCCAGGTAACTCCATTGTGTCTGAAATACCTCGTCAGGTTCCAATAATCCGGCACCTGCCCATCATGTCCATCCTCCGGAGGAGTCCACTGGGCCACCCATGAAGGTGCAAGTGCATACCACGGTATGGCCATCAAAACGTCCTGTGACCAATCATGCAACAGTGTAAGCGACTGGATCGCAGCCCCAGGTGCACGCGGAACATCGAGTGCGCCGTTTGCGCGCATGCCCACTGCGGCTCGGGCGTGGGTAACAACTATCTCGCCATATGTCGGGATGCGCACTTCGAGATTTACAATGGGCGGGTTGGTAAAGTAGTAGGTCGTTGCCTCTGTATAGTCAATTGTCAAGTGTTGGAGGTTCTTGAACTTACGGAGCTTTCGGAGTACAGGGTTGCTGTCATGCAAGGTGCAGGAGGGCACGATAGTTGCTACCCTCACGCCCTGGTTTAAAAGGTGCGACCTAGCCGTGTCTTGTGTGGCACCCATGCGCATCATACGTTCTCTCTTTGGCAAAACTCCCACCTTGACCCTAGGATAAAGTTAGCCCTGGTCACTTTTGTGTTATAATGCCTTGGGATACTCACTTATAAACCACCTTAACATTCTCCACAAGGTCGAACACCTTCTGTGCTATCGTTGCAGTTCGCGGATTATTCTCAGGGCTGAAAACGTACTCCCTGGCTCTAATTAGGCCTTCAATATGCGCCCTTTGTGTAGGTGACAGGACAGGGATAGCCAGGTTTGGATCGAAAGCAACCTCTAGCATTCCATGGTCAAAACAGTCATCGCGTAGACCATCCCAAAGTATTTGTTGCTGGACGATAATAGGCAATTGAAACAAGTCTAACGGGGCAGCCATTGTATTTGTTGATTGATGGTGATAGATTCGTTCGGCTAGATATATGAATGTGGTAACTGTGATGAGAAATTAAAGATGGACACTGTGCATCTACATATACACAATTACTGCTTTGTCCGGGTCTGATCAAACGGTCCATTCCTCTCTCAGGGTACTCATAAGAAGACAAAACGCAATCAATGAAGCATGAAAGAGAACAGCGTACTTGTCAACAACAATGATATACACACCATCTCTGTTCCGAGAACAAAGATACCAAGAAAACAATCAAATTACGCCATTACTGCCCTATCTCTCACCACCCCGGCACCTGTCTAACCTTACACCACAACCCCTTACTCGGCTTCGCCGTCACACCACCCTTAATATCCAACTTCGTCTGATCCCTCATCTTCTCATCTGCAAGCTCAAAGCTAATCCTCCCAACAAAAGCACCAAGCAACGCCGCAAACTCGCCCCTCGCAAACCGCTCCCCGATACAGCTCCTCGGCCCATGCACAAAGGTCTCAAACGCAAAGTTGCTCTTTGCACCACCGTTACCATTCGCCACGCCATTGGTCAACCATCTTTCAGGCTGGAACTCGGATGCGGTATCGCCCCAGAGGCGTTCGTCGCGGTTGGTGGCCCAGGGGACGATGTAAATGTGTGTCCCCTTTGGGACGCGGCGGCCGAGGATAGTGGTGTCTTGTACTGCTTCACGGGGTGCGGCGAGGGGGACGGGGGGGTAGTAGCGCAGGACTTCGGCGCAGACGGCGTTGAGGTAGGGGAGGTTTTCAATGTCTTTTGCTGTGATTGCGGCTCCGGCTTCCGCGGTTGGGAGGTGCTGGCGCACTTCTTCGCGGAGACGAGTCTGCATCTCCGGGTTGAGTGAAAGCATATATATCGCCCAAATCATGGCTGTAGCTGTTGTTTCGTGGCCGGCGGCCAGGAAGGTCATGACTTGGTCGATGAGCTTTTCTTCGCCGAAGATGCCGGATTCGATGGCTGTGGATAGGATGTCGTGATCGTCTAACTTCTCCCCTCTCTCAAGTTTAGCCTTCTTCGCCCTGATGAGCTCTCTCGCGGTATCTCTGATAACCATGACCGCTTCATTGATATCCTGGTTCCGTTTCCCTGGAATATTCTCCGCCACGATCTTAGGGAAGAACATGTTGAAGATCATCTGTATCTGAGCTGCTCTAGACGGACGAGTAACCTTGCGGTAGTTGCGGAACAATTCGTTGGTCGGGTCAGCGATAGAGTTGAAGTCCTTCCCCATCCCAGCAACACCAATAATATCTAGCGTCGCTCTATTCGCCCACTCTCCAACCTCAATCACAGCCTCATCACTCTCCACCTTCAAAGCTGCAGGCACACCACTCGCCACCGCCTCAGCCCCGGGTCCCTGTCCAGCAATCTTCTGAATGGTCGCCGACATCGCGATCACGCATTCACAACTCTTATCCCAAAACACTGGAAAAAGTTCCTTAACATGGCGAAAAGAGAAAGCTGGCATCAACCCCTTCCGCTGATGGCGATGATCATCACCCTCTGCGAGCAAGACACCGACACCGAGCAGACGGGACAAAGTGGCGTTGACATTGGCGGGCTTTTGGTAGTGGTACGAGTTTGTGACAAGCACTTCGGAGAGGGCTTTGGGGGAGGTGATGAAGAGCCGTTCGGCGTTGAAGATTCCTAGGTAGCGGATTATGCCGTCGTTTTTAACTGTGCCGAGCCTGCATTTTTATTAGTCAAGGGCAGGGAAGAGGGAGAAGGGGAGGAGGTAAGACCATTCGCGGTGAGGATTTCCTGATGGCTCCATGCGGATCGCTTTGAATTGGCCCATGAGCCAGTGGCCGCCCTGTTTTATATCAGTCTTGTCTCCTTGAGGCTCAAGAGGATAGATGACATACTTTTGGCATAGGTAGATCTCTAAATGGACTCATGAATCTCGGATACAAGATCGTGATATAGAAACCCCACACCATAAACTCAAGAAAATAAGCAAATATCATAGTCCCAAAGTAGCCAAAATGGAGTTTCGAAAAGGCCGGGATGACGCCGCGCTCCACGCCCAACGCGATTGTTGCCGCGCCGGCGAGCATGGCTTGCCAGGGAACGACACCCATGATGGCGATGGATGAAGCTATTAGGAAAATGCCACACGTGTAACAATTGTACTTCGTTGTTAAAAAAGTTCCCAGTTGATGGACAAATATGCCGGCGGCGGAAGTTGACTTTAAGTATTCAGTCCAAGCTTCACGTTTCGAGCTATAAGTCTTGGAGTTTCTGCGCTTTGACGTGTGGATTGACGTCGATCTAGGCGGGCATGGAGTCTCTCCGGCAGGCGCTACCTTTTACTTGATGATTGTGAATCAAGATCAAGAACATCAAGATTGGGGGTAAAGAAAGAGGTATGAATTACAAACCCATTTACAAACCTTCCAACGTCGTCAGCAAACTCTACCTAACCTAATATGTTTGTTTGCCCGGTAGCAAGAATTACTCGATAAGGACGTCTCCACCTGTCGTCGTATTTCGTTTGGCATTTTGCGGGGTAATGGTTGTCCCGCCCTGTGCTAAGTCAGCAGTTTGGCCTCGTCTTCACTGGTTGACAATCGACCTCCCCAACACCATAATGCTCAATATGTTGACCTACCGGTTTGATATGTTGTTGAGATGCCGGCCGTCGGTGTTGCTGCCAGTGTGATGCAGATTATGTGTTGGTGCGTGGCTGAGCTATATGCTGCCTTTGTTGCTGATGCTCAGTCATCGTCAGCAGTGCTGCGTATACTCGTCCTCAGCCCTCAACAAAGGCTATTGTGGTGATAGCAGCCAAATCCCAAGTTCTCCCCGCTGGACAGATTCCAAGTCTAGGTCTCGTCAAGCACCTTAGACACATGATGCCCTATTACTGCCAATGTCTTCAAGTCACAGGGGCGCTTCTTCTCGGACTCAACGCTCAACAGATACTGCCATGATGACCGCAGCTCAGTGCCCGTCATTAGCACGGGAGACATCCAAGAGGAGTCCGCTATCATCCAGCTCGGCCCCTTAGTTGAGACTTGGCAGCTTCTTCCGGCATTGCGCCAGGGCTCTCGCATGTCATATGGACGTCGTCGAATTGAGAATTCTAAAGAGGGAGGCGATCAGTTTTTCAAGATGGGCGTTACGGCACTTATACGTATCTGTATTCTATATGTTAGTTTTCCCTGGATGACCGTAGCGCTCATATCAAGTGGTTACTACTGCGAAAGAAGAGTTCATCCTTCGGTTCCGCAAAACCCTTTTAATTTCGGAATAAAAGGAGATGTGGAAGGCAAATTTAGATTTCTCATACATGAGAAATTAATTTCCCCCCCCCTCACCCCCCAGCATTCCATGCTTGAACCCGTGTACTGAGTTTCTCTGGGGAAATCAAAAGCCTTTCCTCCAGGTACGACTGCTACCGTATTACGAAACCCTCCTAAGCCCAGCTGACAGCAGCAACAAAGTCACTTACCAGGCATAGCCAGTTCGCGCAGCATCCAATAGTGTTGCCTCCATAGCTAAGCAGTTAACCTAGCTCTAACGTTGTCACAGGAAGCCAACAACCATGTCTTGGGGTTTTGATGGCGATTTTCTTTCCTGCAAGAGAAAGAAAAGGGAAACAACTGCTCAGCATCATGGTAGTTTATATACCCCCTCGATCGTCAGCCTCCTCTCGAGGGCACCAGGTTTCCAGGATCAGCCCTGATCTCTCGTTTGTCAGGCTTCCTGTCAGCACCACTATGTCTCGAGAAATACGACGCTAGCAAAACACGGTATGCAATGTCCAACTCGATCTGACCACCAATTGCTTAGTTTTGAGAAGCCGGAGCCGAGAGCCATGCTTGATATTTGAAGATATTTTAGGTGTCTTACAGAAAGCGGGAGAACCGTGTGATATCTTTGTCTTTATACACCTTGATTACCAGTATTGAATTTGTGGCCCCGTTTCCTAATCGGAACCTCGCCCCCGTATCCCATCAAATGCGCTGCTGACAGCAAGAAGCTCTGGAGGAGCGGCGACAACACAAGCTACAATGTCGGAGCCGCCGCCAACCAAATATCGCCGTCCCATCTCCCTCGCCACCTAAGCTGCCTGGCTCATGCGACGCCATACTTGAGCCAATGCTTGCCTCCAATGTACTTGACGTTTCTATAGTTTCCGACTCCTAATGAACTGTTTTACTTCCGCTATCCGGCTGCCATTTATACACCTCAGGCCAACGTGTTGTCTCCTAATCACAAACACCTTGTTACCAGTAGCTACTGGGGAGCCGATCTGAAGTTGTGATATGCTCTGATACTATAAAACGGGGCATATCCATGAGCTGAACAACTCTAGTAACTAAGGGGGCGCACACATATGAAGGAGTCGTGTGGAATTATTACCCTTACCGTTACCCAGCTCCCCTCAACCCCCTTGGCTCACTCTCCTTGTACCACAAACCCCCAAGGTGTTGGTTGCACTTCTAACCTTAACCTACTTTCGTGTCTCCCTACCCAACACCATTGCAATCTTCGCCATATGATGCCACAAGCGGACACCTAAAGAAGAAAGAATCATGAAAGAAAATTAAGCGGAAGCTCCCAGGCAAGACTGCAGGCCGGCTTCTCTACTCGCCTACCAGCCTATTCTCATGCGGAGCGTAATTACTGCTTTTCGTCCTTTGCTGACAACGGCGTCTTGGCTGCAAGTTGATGAAAGCAGGGTGGAGATAACGATCGGTCTTGGCGTTGGCAGCGCTTGGTGGAGGATGTGGAATGTTGGAACGTCCGTGAGAGCTCGGGGGGCCACGAGAGGCAATGGACAGGGGCGCAGCTATTTAGGAATGAGATTCAGGTCCCAACCTGCGATACGAAAGCTCACAAGACACGTGCGATTCCCTAATTATTCGCTGTTGTACAAGGCATTTTCCTTCTCGGTCAAGTGGGTACTTATACCGTTTACCTTTAGGTCTTGACATCCACTACAATGTGCATGCTTCAGAAGTGCCAACGCCGGGTTCTAATGCTTCAATAACCATGCCGATCCGATGCCGCTCAGTTCTAAGCTTATGCTCTATCCAATGCCTTTCTTCAAATGCGGTCCCCTAACCGCCTATCCTTCTCCATACGCCTGATTTATGCACTTCCACCAATCCCTTGTTGCTTCAGTTGTTGCTTCTCCTTCCAACCTCCCCTACCAGGACCATTTTCGCTCACCCCTCCTCACATCTCACATACACACATCCATCCCCAAGAAAATTGACATTTTCCAAACTTCCAACCCCCGCCTCTTCTTCCATTTGATCCACCTCCAGTCTCTCACAGCGCGCTTCAGGAAAGCCCTCAGTGTGTGATGATGGAGCTGAAGTTGCGCTTCTTGTCGGCGGCCGTGAGTGTGTCCGTCTCAAAAAGCTTGCTTTGCGCTGACGTGGCTCCTCGATAGTCCGATCAGAAAGAGAACAATCCAGTCCTCCTCTTCCCAAAAGGATAAACAACCAACGAGCTCAAAAACAAGCCAACACTAATCCCGATCGCCACCTGGATCATGCTGAACCCAACATTGAAAACAACCGAATTAAGATCCCCTGCGGTGGCTACGGAGGCCGAGTCTACTGTCTGTTGTGCGTTAGTTACTGTGCAGGGGAAGTTATGAGATGGGATGCGGGGTGAGGTGAAGGGACGGATGGTTGGAGATATGGCGTATATGGCAGGACAAGCACTTGATAGTCCGGTGAATGATGGTTGGAGGTAGAGCTCGTAGACTCAGGGCATAGATGGCAGTCGTAAATCCGGAGATATGGCACTTAGATCAACAGATCCAAGAAAGCCGAGCCATAGCCACCTTGAGTTTCCGTAATCCTTCCCAACCAGCGACCAGCGCCAACAAGATCTTGCTGCCTTGTTCTCCTTCTATCGTCTCTTTAGAGACACCAGCGTCCACGAGTTTCGTCTTCCACTGGCCCATAATCGTGTCCGGGGCATGATCCATAGCCCTCTTAACCGCTCTCCCCACGTGCTTGGCCACCATGCGCACGACCAACGATCCAACACCTTCAAGCGGCACAAAATCGCCTTCCTTCCTCGAAATCTCATCAATAGGAATAGTAAAGGCACCACCTACCGTCGTCCCATTCCTCGTCCCATTCTTGGACGTAATAACATCCGCGCTCGCCAACCCACTCAACAGACTCCCGCCCGCCGCCAGTCCACTCGGAACCTGCACAAAAATAGCCGGCAGCAACGCCGCAGCCGCCACCCCATGTCTCAGCCTAGAATAAAGGTTTCCCAAGACTCCTATAGTGAATGCTCCCAAAGTTTGAGATATCTGAGAGTTGCCAGGGAATCTTTGCGCCGTAAAAAAATTAACAATATACCCCGTGAAAGCAATAATAAGCATAACAGGCGTCTGCTTCCACTTCGCCTGGTTAATCACACACAGACACATCGTGAATAGTGGCACAAACACCAGGCGGACATACGTGCTCATCGGGTTCCCGCATGTGGTGGAGGACACGGCGTTGCTGTCCATGGCCCCGTAAAAGGCGGTGCCGATTGTTATGCCGAAGCCGAGAAAGAGGGAGTAGATTACTGCGTAGAACATTCTGACACTCCCGGCCACGATGGACTTTGACTGCAACTCCAGGGAGCCGCAGAGAATGATATATCCGGGCAGGATCAACACGATTGAGGATTGAGCGAGCGCGGAGAAGCAGAAGAGGCGGTGGCCGTGGTAGTTTATGCTTCCAAACGCCCGCGCGAGGAAGGATGTCACGACCGCGGCGGAGACCTCAAAGACGTTGGCATAGAGGTCGGATTTGGGCGCGATAATGAGCTGGAGGATACCGAGGCAAATGCCGAGGACGAACGCGATGGGAAGGTCGATGAAGTTACTCTCAAACGCGAACGGGCCAACACAGGCCGACGCGAATCCGTAGACGAGGACTAAGAGCCATTTATGGTGTTTCGGCTTCTCCTTGATAATACCTTCGAGGCGTTCAGTGGCTTCTACAACGCTTATCACGTCGTGGATGACTTCTTTGTATATCTCATGCACGTCCTTCAGTTTCCCGAGATTGATCCCCTGGTTCGTGCGCACGAGCTTGACTTCCGTGGTGTGCGTCGACGCGTCGTCGAAACTGATCAGCATGCACCCCGGGATATACAAGACCTGTACGTCCAGCTCCAGGACTCTAGCGGTCATACGCATATACTCCTCCAGCCTATGCGTCGGCGCCCCATACGCCATGAGCGCGCGACACAACCTAATAAGATACTTCTGCCTGCTCAGCGTCTCCGCGATATGAACGGTAATGCGCATCTCATCCTCAACCCTCGGCTTCTTAAACTTGTCATACACTTTCTCCAGCCCTCCAGATTGCTGACGGCTATGAAAACCCGGCCTCTTCGGCCCCTTCTTTGAAGACTCCGCACTTCCACCAGTCGTATGCTCGCCCTTCGCATTTGCCGCGCCATGGGCTGCTAGCTGAGAAGATGCCTCGATGAGGTTTGCTAGTGTGGCAGTCGAGGCCGATTTTTGATCATACCACTTCGGCGACTTCGGTGGTTTATGTTTCGGGGTCGTCTGCCCCGAACTCGCAGGCGTTGTGGCTCTGCTCGAATCACCCCCGAGGCTGCTGTACCGCTTATGGCTGTTCGCAGGCTCATTATACAACTTCAACAGAGAACTTAGCACACCACCACGATAATTTTCCAGCCGCGGCACATATTCATTCGCATCCCTCTCCTCAACCGGCGTCACCCTGCCACTCTCCAACCCCTCCTCAATCAAGTCCGGTCGCGAGCTCGGCGTGCGCGGCGGAGAAACCGTACCCGCATTGTTCCTCGTCGTGAGCGCCCTAACCAGCTTATGCGCCTCAGACGTCATACTCTTCTTCTTATGCTTCTCCCGTCCCCCCTGCCTGTCCGCCGGAGTATCGTCACGATTCTCCTCACTATCAGAACTAACCCCGCCGTTCTGATACCTCGTATCCCGACTGTTCCCACTCCCATCTAAATCCATCAATGGGATATCCTTCCCACTATCCCCCCCTTCCGGCGTACCCTCCACACTAAGTGGGCTCGTAGGCCCTCTTTCACCCTTCCCATACTCTGTTGGAACTCGTGCAAATCCGGTCACAGGGCTACCCCCACCCTCACTCCCATAAGATCTCAGCGGCAAATCATTAGAACTCCCATGCACAGTCTTAGCCACCTTCTGCGCGCGTTCGTGCGCCGCGCGGGCAGAATCATTCTTCTCCGTCGCCCTCTCTACATCGTAGGTGCCACCATACGGTCCCGGGTTGTGGTCTTTATACATCAGTTCCTCAGTAAAGCTGTTCGCCGAGCTAGTCCTCAGGACACTCGGTCTCTTGGGAACCGGTGCTTTTATCTCTGGGCCGCCGACGGACTGTAAACTATCCGTCGAGCTCCCCGCCAGTGTCGGCGTTTTGGAATCGCTAAACGGATCACCAGTACTGCTCACTGACGCCGTTCGGCCTTGGTTGTCCCGCTCAGCATCGCTCGGATCCAAGAAAGCGGCCTTCTTCGGACCCCAACTCCCTCCAATCCCCATTTTCCCCTTCCACTTGCCCTTATCCTTATCCTTATCCTTATCCTTATCCTTATCCTTATTCTTAACCTTAACCTTATCCTTATCCTTTCCTTTCCCATCCTTCCCCAGTCCATATTCAGGCGATTTCGAACTCTCCACCTTAACCGGGCGATCCTGCAGCGAAGAGGAAAATCGATTCACAGCATCGCTCACCTCACTCTGGGAGTTAAAACGCACTCTGACCCTCTTGGCAGGGACAGGTAGCGGGACACCTTCGAGAGGGGCATCCCGGACCTCTTGTGCGCTATGCGACCTCTGTGGCCGTCCTGCTCCTCTTGCTCCATCTCCAGTAATATGACCCAAATTTGGCTGCGAGCTCGCATCGGATAATGATGCTCCAACTCGTGTGGTTACAGGCGCCAATCCAGTGGGTGTGTTCAAATTCGATCCAACAGCTGTGCTGGGGCTGCTGTCGCTCTCATCCTCTACTGTCGGAAAGGGTATAGTTCCCGAGTCTGGGCTTGGTTCTCTTATCGTCGATGAGAGCGGCGCCGTCGGCCTCGGTGCCGCAGAACTTGAAGTCTGAGAAGTTGGTTCAGACGAAGTAGGCAGATACGCCTGGCTAATATCCGCAGACCGCACAGACGGCGGTGAAACGTTTTGTGTATATAAACTAATCTCAGGCTCTGGGTTGTTGACCGGCGAAGGTGAGCGTGAGGGTGAAGGTGAGTTTTTCGACGGAGAATTTGCCATCTCCGTGTCGTGGTATGGTGGTCTTGGGTTTGTGTATTTGTGTATTTGTGTGTGGTGTGTTTGTGTGTTCGTGTGTTCGTGGTGTTGCGAGGTGTATGGATGTTTGAGGTGGTTGGCGAGCGAGGTGATTGTCGCCTGGAAGCTAGCTGGCTATCAATTGATATTGCTATTGCTATCTATGTTGTAGTATGGAGGCGGAGTGGCGGTATCTCTAGTAGTTTTTGAGTGGGGGTCCGTATCCAATAGCTCCACAATTCTCCTCTATTCTTCCGGTCTGGTCTTTGTCTGGTCTTTGTCTGGTCTTTGTCTGGTCTTTGCCTTGTCTTGTCTTGCCTTCCTTCAATCAAACAACTAAGCATTGATGTCCAGCTTGCTTACCCTAACAAATACTCAAGTAGTGGTATAGAACTCGGCAATAATACAGAGAGTGAAGGGTAGCGATTGATTGCAAGGGGTAAAGTTTAGCTGACCCTCTACGAAAGTATTGAGCAAAGAGATGAGACCAGCAGCTCAGAGAAAAGCCAACGGCCACTCACAGGTCAACGCGGATTGGGCGGAAGTGATGACGACCGGGCGCTCCTTCCGCCGTCTGAGGGAAGTGCCAAAAGTGCCAAGTGGGGAGAAATGTGGTTCCCATCTCCCAGTCCATTCTTGGCTACGGAAGTACTGTATGGAGCTTAATCAAGCCAGAACTTGTGATCGCCCCTGGCAATTACTGTAACACAGTCTCTAAATAGCATTTCGTGTTACATCTATGCACCACTAAACCCGTACCCCGTATGCAGAAAATTGAGATGGCGCCGCATCCTCGCCAAGAGCCGGCAGTATCAGGCGGCGGCCGGTCGCCGAATGGCTTGCAGCTTGGCAGTCCGCGTTTCCTCTTCAGGCTAAACCCATGTCATTTATGTCGTTTTCGAGCACAACCTCCCTGCAATATATCAGCATTTGGGCAAGTAAATACTCCTTCCGATGTACAAACGGCCACTAAAACCACTAAAGCCAGGGAGCGGTATGCGGAACGACGATTTTTTGCCGTGTCTGCTGTTACTCGTGCACACAGATGGTATGTCGGGGTCCGTGCCGGGATGGCTTTTGAATCACCGGCAGGATTCTCCTGATATGTGTCTGTGCTAGAGTAACCACCCTGCACAAGAGGGTTTGGACACGACCAAAACTTCTTACGCGCACGACCACAGTAGCCCTCTTGGCCGTGCCGGGGAGAGGTCGCACTAACGATACACAGCTCACAAGGCGTGGAGACGGGGAGTGTTAGTGTGACGCCAATGTCAACATAAGGTGGGATTTCTAAGCTTCATTCACCAATTCACAGTCGGCAGAATGTCTCTTATCTCGTAGCGCCATTCGCTGACAGGGTCGGAAGTTTGCCAAGAATGAGAAAGAGCGAGATCAAAAGGTCTGAATGCTTGCCGGATAATGCCAAGGCTGCGCTCGTGTTGATCATCGGACCCTTCGGACACTTTGGCCAGGGACACTTTGGCCAGGCCCGGGCGGGAGTTGGCTGTCGCCGGCGTTTGCTGTGGGGAGGAAATGTGCTGTTATGCAACTTTGGCCAACTTGCACATTTTGCATGAATAACTAGGAGTATCTTCCTCGCAGTCATGCTGAAGTGCTCCGAGGAGCCAAGGTTAGCGTACGGAGTATCATGGTATAGGGTCAAATTAATAGCGAATGGATAGAGCAACTGTGGGAATCATAATATATAGCCTCAGCCTAACAACTCTTAGCTAACCTCAGCCATTACCGGCGTCCTCGTCGCATCCGGCATCTCAGCCATCAACCAAGAGATTCCATCCACTTTCTCAAGCTTCCAGTCGTGTCTTGGCACATTTCAGCAATTATTCCCAACAGCCTTCCTGACCCCAAGGCCGCAGTGACAGACATGGAGATAGAGGAACTCATAATTCGCCTTTCGGAATTATGGAATCCCCTATCGTCGTGTCGGCCACCAATTTATCTCACTACCATTCTCTCCCATTCAGTAACTAACCACACCCCACCCATCCCCTCCTTCCGCTCATCATCATAAAAGAGTGTGAAACCATATCGACATAAACCGCCTGCCCATCAATCGCAGAATAGACTCCTCAAACAGGGCCGCCTCAAGAAAATGAACCCATATTATCGACCCGTCTTCTCTAAGTAATTTCGTAAATGCGTCGTAAAGGGCGCTCGCTCGCTGGGAACTGAACATCCACATCGAATGCAATATCAAATTGGATTTTATTGTTGTTGTTTTTTTTGTCTTGTCGTCGACACACCATGTCAAGGATCAACCTTAACCTGGCGTATGACAAACCGGCTGGCGCGCAACAGGAAGAAAGAGCGTAGCCCTAGCTTGCTCGCGCAAGCGCGAGCAAGCCTAAAACATACCAGTCTTCCTCTTCTCTGCACTCGTCAAAACCATCATCGGCGCCCTCCTGTTCCCCATCACCCGCACCTCCTGCTTCGCCTTCATGGCGGCGGCAAAGCTCGAGATGACAGGCTGCTGGACCTCCTTCTCACAATCACTAGCGCTAGCACTAGTACTCGCAGTCGTCGGCCTGGTATCAACCTCCCTGGACGCATTCCTGGAACTTGGCCTCTCAGACCCAATGGCACCATGTATACTGGTCCTCAGGCTCCCCAAACTGCTGCGGCCACTCAAATTCGCCGATCTCCGTCCACCATCGCTTTCATCGCCAGACGAAGCAGACGCAGCAAACTGGAACTCGCCAGTCTCGGAGATTGGGCTAATACTCCCAGTGCTCCCACCCGGCGCACGTCTCCTCCCAAGACCTGCACGAACAAGGTTATGCACCGCCGATCTCCTCGTACGGGTCGCAAAATTCTTGCTGCCTTCAAACTTAGACGTTGGCTTGGCACGGAGCTCCTCAATCGGCGGTGGGTTGCGCGGCTGACGGATTGGGTGCTCGCCAGCGCGAGACTGTCCAGGCCCAAAAGTGCCAGTCATTGGTGTCTGCGGAATGCCTGCCGTCTTGGGAAACGCGGAGCGTGGTGCCTTCTCCACATCTGCTGCGGTGACAGAGGTGATGACGTTGGCAAGGCTAGTTGCCTTCTTGTGTCTGTTCAGACGGAAAGCGTTGGCAGATGGCGGTGGGAGTGGGTGGTGGTCGTTTGGTGGCGAGGTGCTCTTCTTTGGTGGAGATATGTCACGGTTCGATTGAGCGCTGAACCTGTCGTTGCTTGCTGGTGGAGAGACCTGGAAGCGCGGAGTGCCTGCTTGTTGTGGTGGGTCCTCGTGCTCCATAAACATCTCGGCCTGCTGGGCCAGGATCTGCTGCGGCTGGTTCTGCGCCGCGCTCTGGTCAATGTAGTAGGCTTGCTGGCCAGTAAGCGGGTTGTAAACTGAGTAGAGGCCCTGCTGAACGCCTGGAACTGGAGTAATGATTGGCTGCATGTTCTGCTGGAGGTTCTGCATCTGCTGCTGCTGGCTCTGCTGCTGCTTGTTGTTTTGGCCATACATGTCGTAAGCTGGAGTAATCGGTGGAGTGGCAAACTGCTGCTGCTGCTGCTGTAGTTGCTGTTGCATACGGTTCACTCCAGTGAGGCTCATGCCCTGGAACTGCTGAGCCGCAGCCTGAACATTGATGAGCTGCTGCTGAAGACGCTGCTGCTGCTCGGCCAAGTACATATTGGTAGCAACCAACTGGGCATACAAGTTTGGATCCATCTGCTCCTGGCCATGCTCATCGATGTGGATCTCCGGTGGAGCCAGAACCTGCTCGGGAAGCGAGTACATCTGGCGGTTGTCGTAACCCTGCTGGGACTGCTGCGCCTTGTGGCCGAACGAATTGCCAATAGAAGTCTTTGGACCACCATAGCTCATGCGCTGATTCTCCTTCTGGTCATTGTACATGCTAGAGTCGATGCCGCGGAGGCTCATTTGAGTTGGCCCGGCGGACTGTGGGTAGCTCTGCTGGGTGGCAGATCTCGGAGCCGTTCTCAAGCCCGCAAGCAGGTGAGAGCGGCTGGTGCGAGGAGTCGGAGCGCCATTGTCGACATGAGCTGCGGCCTGGTCGTTTGCGAAAGAAAGACGCTTAATATTGGCGCCCTTGCCTCGGGAAGCGAAGCCGGAACCCGGGACACCAATGGTGTGGGAAAAGTTGTTGTTGTTATTGTAAGACATTTTGAATAGACAGCCTGCGTCTATTTACAAGTAAATGTGCTGATTATGCGATACTGTACAAGTGATCTGGTGGGTCGATCAAAGATGAAGAGGCTTCCAGTCTCTATGTATGTAAAACCGTGAAAACGCGAGATCTCTAGTGAAGAGAAAGTGATTCGATCGAGAACAAAGGCGTAGATTGTAGTCTTGCTTTGTTCCGTGTATGTATTATAGGTATTAGGCAGTATAGAAGCCAAGGCAGATCGTTGTCGGAAGATGCGGATCTATGTTGGGTGAGATAGCTGTGTGGAGCTCGAAGGAGTGCTGAAGTAGCCTGGTCAAAGTGTGTTGTGAATGTCCGCTTTCGCAGGAGATGACGTAGACGTGGTGAATGACTTCGTTACTGAATGCTTCGAATGTCCAAGAGGCTTTTGAAATCCTTTGTCACTGAAAATTCTAAAACAGGGATTGTATCAGAACGTCGACAGAAGATCTGCGGATGGCTCCGTGGGTCGTGTGTATTAGAGGTGAAGTCTTAAAAGAATCGAAATAATCGATCGGACTGCTGAAAAACTCTGAAGTGCGAAAACTGGCAAAGTACTAAAAGACGTTTCTCGTCGGGAAGCGCGAATCTCTCAACCGATGGGACAGAGAGTTTGCTGCTTTACGACGCGACAACGAAGTGATGCAAAGCTGAAGTGAAAGCGCGTTCGAGATTGTGGTAATTGCTCTGCAAGAATCACAAAGAGCGACCGGTTGGCTGGCTGGGTATCGTGGAAGATTGTTCCCGTGAGAAGCTGTGGCGACGTCGAGGGCTCGGGTCGGTTCTCTTGATCAACAAAGGACGAAGAGAAAGAACAATGTTCCAGCGAGAAGAGCGCTGTGTTATCCAGTCGAGTTCTGTCAGTGGTAGAGAAGCTAGACGAAGGAAGAGAGTGAAGGAGTCGAGTCGCAATATGTCGGTTCAGACGGAGGAGAGAGATTCCTTTGCAGTCTGTCGGACGAGAGAGCCAGACCGTGTTGAAAGACTTCAGGGGATGAAAGGATGACCGAGCCCGTCGCTTAGCGTCCACTCACAGGGCCGCCATGGCATGTCAAGCCGTCGAAGCGTCAGGGACAACCAGGTACAACAAATGTTGCTGTGTCTGCACCCCCTGCCAGTCCGTCAGTGTCAGGGTGTCTTCCAGCACCACAGCGCCCAAAGCGGATTAGACACAGCCTGTAACGATGCTAAAAGGATGCTATTTCAGGAACGTTGGCCGACATCTTCATCCAACAACACTCAGGGTCTCGAGTCCCGGATTGCTCGCTCCATCCATCCGCTGCCAATATTGTGACCGCGCACTAGCTTACGACGTATAACGTACGACGACGAGACCAATTGAAGAACCAAGCATCGCCATCATCCTTCACCATTGTTCTTTATCAAGACTCAATCTTTACATCCGGCCTCTACTCCAGCGACCTACCTCATCGTCGCCACAGCGTTAAGATCCCACCCGTTCTCCTATTCTCTTCTAGGCTTGATGAGTCCCCATGATGGGTGCTGCACCGCGAGGTGCATGTTTAATGATTGGCCAGCACACTCGCTCTCGGCGCTTCGATGCAAGCCATCTCGTTCGCAACCACGTCGCGCCCCTGCGTTTGCCAATTATATCGCCGCCGCACTGGATCTCCATGAGCACACAGCGGGAGCTTCTGGCACTGTTTCCACAGTTCTACGGAAGAGTATCGCTGCGCTGGCCGCTTCTGAACCACTGGATGGTGAGAAGCTTGACACTGATTGTCAAGATCAACATCATGAGCGGTTTGCATGAACCTATCAATTGTGTTTGTGCGCCTATCGGCTCTCAAATCTTTATCAAAGCCGTATTACATAGTGAGCTTAGTTTTCTCTTGTTCATTATATCATTATATTTCATTCTTTTGCATCGCATCGCAACTGGCTAGTCGATGTCTTCTCACTTCAACAGCCACGCCTCCAAGCTCAAGCTCTTATGCACAACACCAATACGTGATGACAGCTCACTTCAACCAAGCTGCACAGACCACTCGGGCTCTTTATCACGGCACACCGCATCAATTAACCATCTCTGTCGTTCTTCATTTATCACACGTGCCTTGTATAACATCGAGACTCCTGCAGCACGTGCCATCATTCCTCGAAGCTGTTGCACAGACCTCCAGATGCAAATTCCTAAACGATCATCGCGTTTGGCGCGTTTCAGACATCCCGACTAATATTGACGCGCACAAGCGCAGTCTACCGAACGAAGCGTTGACCATTCCTCGGAAAGACGACCCGCTTATCACTGGAGCGGTGTGAAGGGGACAACCTCGAAAATCCAAGTCGTTGATTACTGGTTAGCTTCTGATTGCGATTATATTACATCGAGCGAAGCACTTGGTAAACGTTTTAATCTTGCTGCGGTGGGATTAAGACAAACACTACGAGTATGGATACCGTCGACGGCGCTCGAGATGCCACGGGACAACCTCCTTCGGTGCTTTTAGTGGACACGGCTTACGTTGACCTATCAGGACATTGTAATTAACTGTAGCCAACTAACACGCCTTCTAGACAGTTCACCTAGGGATGTGTTTGGCTGCTTCAATCTTGTGATCAAATTCCGAAGAAGTCTGTGACATGGCACTGATGCAGGGAGCGCTTTCTATTCACATTGCAAAATGCATAGACACTATACCTGTTTATGCAGCGCGAAAATGGAGGTATCACGTGCAACCCGGAAGCGCAACAACGTCGTAACCAGAACCTCGAATGCAAGAGTAAAGAAGGCTAAGCTACCAAATTTACTGGTATATAAGACCAGGTCGTGTCACTCAAAACCTTGCCACAAAGAGATTTCTCTTTCTCATTTGGTCTTGTATCTTAGTATGGCCTTGTACCAAAGGGCAATTTTGGCCGTCCAAACCCTTGTTTTGTACGGGAAATTTTGAAGATCTGTTCCCAGCGATATGGTCCTGTCCAATGCGTGTCTTGTCCCCTGAGCGGCGGCTATCCTTCTTCTGGCCCTCGATTTTAACCTTGGCCTTCTCCCATGCTCGTAGTTGAGTTGTGTTGACGCCAATGCGGCTAGCGGCAAGCGGTCATGGATGAAGTTGACAGGTTGTGGGCGTCATACACTTGTGGCATGTCCGAGCAATATAAACCGTGGTCTGGCGGCAAACGGGCTTTCAAAATTTCCACACGGCGACGAGACTCCACTATGATATAAGCCCCCCCCACGAAACTCCGATCTGACAGCCTCCCGAACTATGCTACCTGATCTTATAACCCAGTAGATGCGGTGGCCTAAGGGCGTCAACACCGCTGGCGCCAAAGGAAAGCGGTCAGCTTGACAGCTCCAATACTAAGTTTCAATTAGAAACTCCTACGCGCCAAGCTTTGCGTTCGACACCACTTGCGAAATCGTTCTTATGTCCTGAACACTGTGTCACCAATGCTCATGCCAGGGTTATATGTGTTGCCATAGCACAGGCAAGCCTAAAGCCCCTCGACACAGTATCACTCGCCGCAGCAAACAACACTACTGCTCAGCTCACGAATCCACCTCCCACCCTCTCGTCCATCCCACACTTACGATCGTGTTGGTGACCAGACGGACCCCCCTCCCTATACTGTAATCAGCTACTTTGCAAAGCCGCGGATCGTGCTCAGTTGGGAATGTGTAACCAAGCAATCTCCTCCCAACTACTCACAAACTATTCAAGTAGAGCAGTGACAAGTACCGTACTAGCAATTTCCGACTCCTCCTGGCCACCGAGACTCTTCAAATAATAATAAATAGTGCCAGGGCGCCAAGTGTCAATAAGCGAGAAGTTTGGTTCAAATCTCGACATTCTGTTAAACCTCGGCAATTAATTGGCCTTGGCGCTACTTCGCCTACTTAGTAGTTTCGTGAGTACATTGAGACCTGGTTGTAAGAATCCACTTTAATCCGGATTTCGGATTCCTCCACGGTTATTTCTACAGCAAACTTGCCTATTCGGGTATAGCTGGTCCTAAACCTCTGAGTAAGACGCAGTGTAGCACTTTCGTGGACACAACGACCCACCTCAGAGCCAATCAGGGTTCGATACGAAGAATCTGAACTCCGCATTCTTTTCGGCGGTTTATTCCCACAGCCAATACTCTTATAGACAAGTTTCACTGTAGCACTCAAGGATCCGCTTCTTGGCGATACTCTGCTCATGGCGCTCATGAGTGGTACTTTGCTACCTTCCAACACTGGTCGTGCTCAGATCCACGTGGCGATTGGTCGTCGTGAATGAGTCGCTATCTGTTGGCCTGATCGAGACACAGTAGTTAGGTAGCTGGGCAGCTACGTGCGGTGAGATTAGCGCTCTACCAATTTTCAAAGTCCCTGCCGTGGCCTATTTCAATACGTCCACACCGCAGCCATGAGGTCGAGGCATTGGCGAAAGTGAGATGTATATACTGGATTGTGGAGATTTCTGTTGTGTACTTGGTGTTTGTTAGCAAGCTACTGAGATTATGGAAATGAATGGAGCTATGAGACAAGAAGTGTGATTTTATTCGCATGCACTGCATGCTCACTTTCTAGCACACTGTCCCAATGCTAGAAGGTGGTGATTCCTATGCTTCCATGCACACTGTGTTCACCGCCCCAATCCTGATATCGTAATAGCGGTCTCCGAATGGACCTCCTCCCAATGTCGGACCAACCCAGCTACTTCACGGTCCTTCTGCCTCTTCATTCCACTGCCGGCCCACTCTCAGTCACCAGCACGCCGGTGTCCCATCGCCTCCGCGCCTCCTCCGCCGCCTTTCTCCTCATCATATCGCGCCAGCTCCACCCTTGAAATTGCCTCCGGCTCTTGAGGACTTGATGACCTTCTGCACCAGCTCCTCCGTCTCATCCCAGTCATCCTGGTTAAGCTTGACGAGATCGATCTCAAAATGCTCCGCAATCTTACGGAGTGCCTCGTATGACTGCTTATCATGAACAAACGATATCGAGACACCCACCCTTCCAAATCTACCCGTCCTCCCAATTCTATGCAAATACGTCTCGAAATCCGGCTCGTTGCTCTGGCGGCCAGTTGCCTGGTCGAATTTCATAGGCATATCATAATTAATAACCATACTCACAGTCTGGACGTCGATTCCGCGCGCCAGGACGTTTGTAGTGATCAAGATCTTTGCTTCGCCCTTACGGAAACGCTCCATTACTGCGTCGCGGTCTGAACCCTGCAGTTCTGAGGAGAGGAGCGCGACTTGGTGCCCATCGGCAAGCATTGCGCGCTCGATTCGGCGGGCCGTGTCTTTGGTCTTGACGAAGATTATTGAGGAGCCGATCGTCATGAGGCCGTATAGTTTGACGAGGACCTCGTATTTGGAAGACTCGTCAGGGCAATCCATGAACATCTGGCTAATCCCCGCGACAGTCAACTCATTGTGCTTGAGTTTTATCTCGTTGGCCTGGGGGCAGAATTGGCGCGCGAACTCCATGACTTCGTCCGGGAAGGTGGCACTAAAAAGCATGGTTTGCGTAGTGGGTGGGAGGAAGGACCGGACTTTGCGGCATTGGTCGCGCATCCCCTTCTCGAGCATGTTGTCTGCTTCGTCCAAGCAAAGAACCCGGATGAGAGCTGGCGCGAACTGCTTGTAGCGCATGTATTCAGACGTCGTGATTGGGGTGCCGACTAAAACATGAGCGGCTATTTGCTCGCCCTTCCTATGGGCACCCGGGACGGCTTGCGCGACGACAAGCCCCGCCATGTGCTTTCCAATCGTCTTGACGACGGCGGCGGCTTGGGTGGCGAGCTCGCGGGTGGGGACTAATATGATGGCCTGGGGCTTGACAGAGGAGAGGTCGATGCGTGAGAGGATTGTGATGACGAAGGCTGCAGTTTTGCCAGTGCCGGATTGCGATTGTGCGATCATGTTGCGGGGTGGGTTGGAGAGGAGGAGAGGAAGCGCACGCTCTTGGATCTTGGAGGGCTTGCGCATGTTGTTTTCGTAGAGGCCTTTGAGGATGTCGTCGTGGCTGCACACCGTTGATTAGCAAAGACTCTCCAATTGATATAGGTAAGGTGGGATGGGGAAAGGGGAGGGATTAAGTACAGTTGGATATCCTCGAACGACTGCGCGGCTGAGTACAGCGGGTTACTCTCATCACTCTGCATATCCGCCAACACAACTTCAACGTTATGCTCCGGCTCCAACAGATTACTCTCCGGCTCCTTAATCTTCGGTTCGTGCTCCACCTTCTTCTCCTCCGTCGGCGTCGCCACGTCGTCCGCCCAATCGATCTTGGTTGGCTCAAGCGCCTTCTTGATATCCTTCAGGTCGTTCAATGGCTCTGGCTTCTTTTCCTCGGTGGCCGCTGGGTGCGAGATGCGGGATTCGAAGCTGCCGACTTCGGCTGGAGGATCCTGGTTGGAGGACATGATTGCTATGATTTTCGCGTTTGCGCTGGACAAAGCAGTGGTGTGTCGAGTTGTCACGGGTTGTCGCGTCGTGTAAATAGATGCAACAATCAACTCCTGTTGAGTATGCGACAGTAATCAATGCGTCGAATCAGTCGCGTAGTGATTCCTTTGTTGTCGAAGCTCGTATATCAGTTTCTTACTCGTGGTGATGGTATATACACTGTCTACGTGATGTCCTGGCAATGTTTTGATGTTGTCTATCCAGGAGCAGACAGACGTGACACACTCGTGCGGACGCTGCTTGATGGTGGTGGGGTGGAGGAGGGGGATTCGGAGCAACTATTATCCCGCGACCTTCCATTTTGTGCTGTGACCCGGCGGATTCAGGCTCTAAGTGCGGTTGTGGGGTAATCCACAGCAGCCAAGCTCCCTGGGCTAAGCACACCGCGTCATCATTAGGAGGTCGGCGCAACTATATACAGAACAACAACACCACCATTCACCGCAATACTCAGTGGAGCAATACAAAGTATAGAGCGCATGACTGCGGCCTAAGAAACCTTTGTTAGCAGCTCATAGCGCATCACATAATGGCCGACATCCAAATAGCGCCCAGCTTTGGCGCAGAGCTGAAGGTATGCAAGATCAGTCCACAAGTCTCACATGAGCTATACAACCACAACACAGCTACATAGGTATACTAACCAGTTTCACAGGATGCATTCAAACCAGTAAACACCTGGGTAGCCCACGGCATCGCCTGGGTCGAAGACATCCAATCCTTCTACCGCGAGCGCTCCGTGATCGAAAAGGAGTATGCCTCCAAGCTCGCCGCACTGGGAAAGAAATATTACGAAAAGAAAGCCAAGAAGACGGGCACGCTGTCTGTTGGCGATGAACCGAAGATGACGCCTGGCTCTTTGGAGAGTGCCAGTTTGACGACGTGGACTACACAACTTACGACTGTGGAGAGCAGAGCTGCGGAGCACGATCAATTCGGCAACCACCTGGTCTCACAGGTTGCGGAGCCATTAAGGGCGATAGCACTACGCTACGAGGATATCCGCAAGCGGCAAACCGACTACGCAGAGCGGCTGGAAAAGGAGAGGGACAAGACATATTCTGACCTCAAGAAAATCAAGCATAAGTACGACGAGGCATGCCAGGAGGTAGAGAACAAGCGCAAAAAGTCGGAGAGCGCCTTCGACTACAGCAAGACAAAGGCGCAAAACGCGTACCAGGCTCAAATCCACGAAATGAATAATGTGAAGAACACCTACCTAATCGCCATCCGCGCCACAAACAAACAGAAAGAGATGTATTACCACGAATACGTGCCCGACCTTCTCGACTCCCTTCAAGAGCTAAATGAAACGCGCACCGCAAAACTGAACCACTATTGGACAGTCGCGGCAACGCTGGAGAATAAGATGTTGAAGAAGAGTAGCGATTTTGTAACCTATTTGCTGCAGGAGATCCCACGCAATGTGCCGCAGCTGGATACTATGATGTTTGTCCGCCATAATGCGGCGTCGTGGACGGAGCCGCTGGATAAGGCGTTTGAGCCCAGCCCGGTGTGGCATGATGATGATAAGATGGTCGTTGACGAGCCAGCGAAGGTGTACCTGCGTAACATATTAAACAAAAGCAAATCTCAACTCGGGGAGCTGCGCCGCCAAGTAGACGTCAAGCGCAAAGAAGTCGAGGGCGGGAAGAGAGTTATAGCCGCAATTAGAGAAGGGAAGGACAACCGCGACGAAGCGCAAGTGCTGCATCAGTTACTCAACCTGCAGGAGAATCTGCATAAGGTTGACCACGAGCGGCTCAACGCTGAGGTGGAGACACAGTCAATCACGTCGACAATAGGGGACTTGACAATCGGAGCAAAGGGTCACAACTTCAAGAGTCAGACCTTCAAAATACCCACTAACTGCGATCTCTGCGGTGAGCGCATCTGGGGACTGAGTGCCAAGGGCTTCGACTGCCGCGACTGCGGCTACACATGCCACTCAAAGTGCGAAATGAAAGTCCCTGCTGAATGCCCAGGCGAACAATCCAAGGAAGAACGCAAGAAGTTGAAACATGAAAGGCAAGCTAAGGCTAACGCGGGACGTAAGGTCAGTGTGTCGACGGTGCATCAGAATGGCTCTAATGGGAGTGTCGGAACGCCTGTTGCTGAGTTGGGACCGACGCTGAGTAGAAGTAATACGATGAACAGTTTGAGTAGCGGGTATGCGCAGAGTGCGCACAGGTCTATAGCATCACGCGGAGGCGGAGGACCGAATAATGGGTTGACGCCACAGATTACGGGCTCAAGCTACGAAGCGCCGGCGGAGCCGAGTCGAGCTTCCAAGCCGACGGGACCCAGTGGCACAGTAAGGCGCAAAAGGATTGTCGCTCCACCACCGACGACGTATAAGCCGATTGAGCTACCGGTGGAAGATACGAATGGCGGTGGTGAGGGAGGGATGTTGAGTTTGCCGAGTAATGAGCAGAGGGGCAAAATGTTATACGCATACGACGCAAACGGAGCGGGGGAGTTGACGGTGAGCGAGGGCACTGAGGTTACAGTTTTGGAACCTGAAGGTATGTCTCCTCTTTTCTACAATTCTGCATTTTACGTGACTGGGATCTGGCACAAGTGCATGAATGTGAAGAGTATGGCTAACAACAACCAGATGGCAGCGGTTGGGTGAAGGTCAAAGCAGGATACAAGGAGGGTCTGGTACCAGAGACCTATATGGAGATCCTCCCTCCTGCCTCGCCATTTTCGCCATCAAGTTCCCCCTCTGGGCCGCCTCCAAATGCGAATCGTCCCGTGTCAAGCTATTCCTCCAACTCACTCAACAACTCCTCCCTCTCTCTATCTGGCGGAGCCAAGCCTAAACAAGGCCCGGCGGTAGCGCCACGCAGGGGAGCAAAGAAGGTTAAGCACGTGGAGGCGTTATACGACTATCAAGCGCAATCTGATTCTGAGTGGAGCATGCTAGAGGGGGATATGTTTGTGCTTGTTAAGGAGGATCAGGGGGATGGGTGGGCGGATGTTGAGAGGGGGGGTGTGGTGAGGAGTGTGCCTTGGAGTTATGTGCAGGTCGTGCAATGAGATTGGAGGTGTGAAGTGACGGAGAGGGGCGGATGAGGTGGAAGAAGTGTCAACGAAGGAAAGAGGTGTGCAGCGGAGGATAAAGAAGGGGAGAAAAGATTGTAGGTGGTTGTGTGGTGTTCGGCGTTGGCATAGCAAGGATGCATTGGTTGAAGACCGTCGGTGCTGTGGATTGTCTACGGTTCTTAATTGTGGAATTCGGTGGAGCCTTGGCTTTGTCTAGCATTATAGAGGAATAATCGAATTTATATTTGTGGAATGCTTTTCGAATTGCTGAGTTTGCGTTCGGTCATTGGGCGCCTGGGTTGATTGAGAATGGGTCAATGGAGGGGCGAGAGGAGAGGTGGGGTTGAGGTTGAACTGAAGCTACGTTGATATCGAGACAAAAGGTCGATAGGAGGCCGATCTGGAGTTGAGGTGGGCACTAAGATGTGGTTATGGCAAAGTTGCGGACCTGGTGAGGTTGTATTGAAGTTGAGTTGATGTTGAGGTGAGGGACTACTAGTATTAGAGTGAGGATGCAGTGAAATTAAATCTCAGGAAGATATCACGGTAAGAAATTTAGTGGATTCTTGCCAGGTTATAGTGAGATTGTTCGGAATTGAGCCGTTGGGAAGTCACTCGCCATGTACCTAAGTAGCTATGTATTGGAGTAAATACATCAAGTTTGAAATACCCGTTTGTGAAATTATCATACTACAATCTTCCGCTCAAATCCCAACCGAGGTTGAGGTAACTCAAGAAGAATTCGCCGCAACGGGCGAAGTGAAGTTGATCTGGCTTCAGGTTTGGGCCCTTTTGTGTGCCGAGGATGCCAGTTAAGATGTCGTTTACCATTGTCTCTTTTCTTCTGAAATATTGAAGTCTAATGTGTTCAGCTCAATGTGACTTTTGTAAATTGTGCTAACCTAGGCCCTTTATCGAATCTTTTTGTCCATTTACTCACAACTCAATCTCTCCCTTTCTCAAATATTATCATTCTTGCATCACTAACACAACCATAGAACCACTCTCCTCAACAACCGCATCCAAGAAAAGCAAAAAAGTAAAAGGCACCGCAGAATCCGACAATGGTTCTATCCAGCAGAGGCTGGGGACCAAGTCCACTCCTAAAGAACCGCCAAACCAATCGCTCCGGCCCGTCGTCCCCACGCAAGGCCTCCAAGGAGAGACGCAACCGCCTGGATATCGTGACGAAGCTCAACAACACGCTTCATCTCCGCAAGAGGAGGGCATTTCAGAGCCCGCTGCCGAAGGTGATCGGGGGATACAACCTTTTAGCCGTCGAGAAGAAGTCTCACTTTCACCACGAGAGATCCACACATCCCACAGCGACCGAAGCGTTCAAGAAAAAGGTTCTGAAAGCTCTCCACAAAAAGCACAGCCAGGCAAAAAGACAAGGAAGCTGAGCTGGTGGGAGCGTCAGCTCATTCTGGAGAGGGAGAAGCGCAAGTTCCGAATTCGTCACCAGCATCGCAAGGAGGCTCTCCACACCCTCTGGAAGCTAGAGCCATAAAGTACATGAGGATGAGGTAGATAAGGTTTCGTTTGCGTTCCTCTTTCGTGCGTAGGCGTTTAGGTTGAGGTAGTAGTAGACTATGAGTATATGTATTTGTTTATGAAAGTAACCTTCTCGCTGTATACTCTGCATTTGATTCCCTGAATATGATATTCTGTGTGCAATAGTACTCCTCGAGTTAGCGAGTAAGGTTACAAGCGATTAATAGAAGCAAATTCTTCAAGTGACAGAAAACAAGGCATCCCGTTTCGACCCTTCATCGCCTGTGAGCGCGCAGTGCCAAGAACTTATGCCACCGATAACCAGTTGACGCCCATTTTCCGCTAGTCGTCCAGTCGGTGGGCAACATATCGTTCATAATCGCTTGATGCTCTTCCGCGTTGGGTGTTGGACCAGGCGCTGGAGTCTCCTGTGGTGGCTGCGGAATGATCGATGGAGTTGGGTCGACGATATCCTCAGACTCATGCTCTGGAGTTTTCGAAAGTTTCTTTGGGGGAATTTTGGGTTGGTCTTCCTCCGAGGCTGCAGGCGGCTTATGTGGATTGCAGCAGTCTTCGAAAAAGAAGCAGTCACTATAATTTTGTAGCGTCTTCGAACCTTCATACACCTGATCCAATGTGGTACGCTTCTTGCGGTTCGAGTTTAGCATGTGCTTGAGAAGATCTCCAAGCTCTTGATCGATAATCATAAATGTCAAGCGCTGAAAGTGTGGTTATGAAAGGTAATCGGTGATGTCTTTGCCCCCCTTCTTGTAGCCATTGTTATCGAGAAGCCAAGTTATGTCTTCTATTCTGGGATAATGACGGCCAAACAGGATATAGCGGACGGTAGCGATGTGTCGAAATGCACAGCCGATGGAGTAAACATCAGACTCATACTGATTGAAGCCTGCTTTCTCAGTCTCTGCTGCTGTTCCTCTAAACTCTGGTGCAGCATATCCCCGACTAGGTCCGTAACTCGTGTGAGTTGTAGTGTTGTCATGGCCATCACGATCTCTGGATATGCCAAAGTCGGTAAACTTAATTACCCTATTGGGGAACAACAAGATGTTCTGTGGCTTGGTGACGTTGTGACCGACTTTATGCTTGTGTATGTGCATAAGACTAGAAGCCATGCAGCCCATCAGCGTTGTCAAGCTCAACCATGTAATTCTTCCGCATACCTGAAGTTCCGGTCGTTTGGAAAGGTAAAATTCGTGGTCGTGGTAGGGTATTATGAGCGCTGAAACAAGCTACGAAATATGCGGTTTATTTTTCTCGCAAATGTGCAGAAGCTTCTCGAAGTCGCGGGTCGCAAATTGCAACTGGAAATGCGAGGATGCGATATCGGGTAACAGGAGGCAAGTCGTTATCGTCAGATTATAAAACGGATCGTTCTTGTAAGTGCCAACCAAGCCAATGATGTGGCGGTGGCCACTGAATTTTCCTACGATGATGGATTCTTTCCTCTGTTTCTCGAGCTCTTGAGTGTTTGTTTTGATTGTTTTCCGAACCACAACAATACCGCGGTACTCAATTCTTTTCCACCGTAACATTGTGGCTAGGCTTGGATTTAATTTTACAACCGTTAGATCTTGGAGAAAATGACTCGACTGCCACCCTTATAAACTTCCTTCCAGATCTGGCACCTAAAAACCGGCAGAATGACTACCGTGCCACCCAAACGTTTCAACGCCTATTTCTGCTCCTAAAGCGAGAACCAATTCCATCCTCGCTCTCTCGTCTTCGCTGCCACTGCTATCATACGGACAAGGGCTAAGAGGCCTGTCTGAGTCTCTAGCTGCCTCTGCTGCACGAGCTGCTTCACGAGCCACGCAAGCTTGAGCTTCGTCAAAAACAAGCTGATTCTCAAGTAGATCTGCTTCGATCTCCGCCTGTAAGGCATCCCAGTCAAGAACAGACTGAGAAATTCCGTTCGCTAGCTGGTGCTTCTTTACAGGTCTTACTTTTATGATTGACTAGCTGTAAGCGATTCCCGCAATGGCGCCTTTTAGCAGCATACTGCCCCTTTCGGTATCGGTTGGTCTTTGGGCGGCCCTTCTGAGGACGGAACTCTCGAGTTCCTACTTTCGTCTGTGGCACAACACTTGTAACACTCCACGGCTAGAGTGGCCCATCATACGTAGAACGATATGATCGTGTACTGTAGACATCAGACATGAAGCCGCTAGGATCCTGGTTCTCAGAGCTTATGGCAGCTAACATGTGTGAGCAAGGTCGCTGATACTCATATGACTCCTGACACTCACAGCCTACTTGATTGTCCAAAAGTTTTACTATTCACTTCTTGCCGTTAAGGTCCTCAGCTTGGAACACTCCACCTCCAGAAGGATGAACTCTGAACCTTGCTGCCTGAGCCATACGGAGCTCTAAGTCGTTGAGTGCTGTATCGGCCCAATTTCCACGTTATTTTCGGTGCTGCTGCTCATATCTGGTTGCCATGATGTAGGACCATATAGCATCGATCATTTGAATAGTTTGCAGGTTGCGGATTTAGCTGAGCACAGAGTTGAGTGACTCTGCAATGTTGGAAGTGTTATGACCGTAGCGAGAATCGAGTCTTGACAAAATATCAACCATACGCTAGCCCATTATAAACCCTGTTACCGTAACATAACGCACCCCCCGAAAACATGTCAGGCTTGCAAAGTGGCC
>RCNJ01000168.1_pt1 | contig 49071 bp, 42 predicted proteins | sample 2041171 | NCBI WGS metagenome assembly RCNJ01 (sample SAMN09708213, study PRJNA481090) | feces metagenome | biome: feces | host: Pygoscelis adeliae | place: Antarctica: Rookery Lake | collected 2010-03-01 | reverse complement strand
CAATTTGAGCGGTCTCAAGAGCGGGGTCTCAGTTCCAGCTGAAAGTGTAGCGCTGCGGTCGGCCCCTCTGCTGCCAAAAGGAGAAATCATGCCCGGACTATGCTTGCTGTGAAGGCGATCGCTTTGAAAGCCTAGGTCAGATCTCTAACAGATTGCAATAGTTGGCGTAAATCGAAGTTGTGGCTCTGCGAAGCGTTCATGTGCCACTGCAGGTTTTCACAGTTTTCACAGGGGGGTCCGTTGGGCGGGGCCATGCAGTGTGGAGGGGGCGGAGGCGGCCAAGCGTCGCACGATGAGCGCAGCAGGTGGGAGAAAGTTGGGAGGGAGGAGTAACGGTGGAGAGGGACAGTCGAGGGTGAGGGAGTGGCCCTTTTATAGAACTCGAAAGCGGCGGCAGGCCCGTGCACGCGCGTTGCCCGATCGGGCGGGCGCCAAACCCGGCGCGGCATACCTCGCGACTGAGATTATAAGCTACTTTAGAAGTTACTTTAGAAGATACTTTAGAGATACTTTCGAAGCTAATTTAGAAGCTACTTTAGAAGTTACTTTAGAAGTTACTTTCGAAGCTATTTTAGAAGCTACTTTAGAAGCTATTTTAGAAACTAATTTAGAAACTAATTTAGAAGCTGTGACATTAAGACACCGGCTGAAATAGATGGTCTGGACAGCAAATGAAGTTTCATACACGATCACCTTTGATGCCTTGCCGTGTACGGAGTACAGGCTGGTGCTTTGTACCTTACAGGAGACCAAGCAAGATGAAACCAAAGAGAGAGTACATTCGATCGGTTAGACCCGCAGCTGTGGATTGGCGGAATGTGGACCTTCCGGGTTATGACGCACATTGCGCTGGTTTGGATTAAGTGGAAAGGGGGGGAGAGTGCATGGCACGATAGGCACGTGCTACGGCTGGTTTAGGAATGTTTGAAGCATCTGTCTGTTGTCTGTTCTTGAGGAGTAGCTTCTTTTGCGCAGGATAGCCGGGCCTTCTCGGCGGGCTGCGAGATATGAATGAGGCTGATGTAGCCGGGTGAAGGAGGCGAAAAAGGCGGTCAAAGCGCGTGGGATGCACCGCAAGAGGAACGACTCTATCCTGCACAGGTAGACAGACGACGAGTGAGAAACAGCTTGACTGCAACATCTGACAGGGCAATTGGTGAGGGTGTGGTAATTGTAAAACGAGGTGCATGTAATGCCAATCGTGCCAAGTGCCGGGTCCCGCCCAGCATGATGAGCGGAGAGACGCCATTTCGCCATCGACATCGACATCGGTGCAAATGTGAGACTTACAAAATGCTAACCACACGCCAACCACAATCGACACACGCCAAGTGCTGATAATGCGGGAGAAGACTGGTGGAAGTAGGCCAATGGGTCATCAGTCGGTCCTCGGGCCATACAGAGTGAGTCCTTCAATCCGGTCCTTCTTCGACCTTTGAACCAAGCTTGAGTCAAGAAGGAATTGAACAGTGCCGCATCTCGTCTTATGCGAAGTGCGGTCAAGTACGTATAAAAGGATGTATAAACGGCCATTTTCATCAGCGCGGAGGTCGAGAGCCGCCATCCTATTACGAAGAAGTCATTGGGTCGGTGGTTTCATGCCCATGATGTAGGGGCAGAGACGAGTCTGGAATGGAAGAGGCTAATTAATGGAATGGAAGAGGCGAATTAATGGAAGAGGCTAATTAATCGAAGAGGCCGATTAATGGAAGGTGCTAATGGAAGAGGCCAAGAAAGTACTTCATACCTGTACCCGACTTAGCCGCGGTGGGGCACGAGACCATCAAGCATCAAGAGCTTAATCTACACAGTGCAGCACGGTCTATGTCGTCCTATGGTTGTGCAAAAAAGAGCCGCACTTTATTTCACTTTATTTCACTTTATTTCACTTGATTTCACTTGATTTCACTTCATTTCGCTTCATTTCACTTCATTCCACTTCAAGTGAGATGTCTTTCCCTTGTGAAAGTGCTATGTTAATAAATGGCGCATCGATGGGAACACAGTGCCGATGCGGTATACACACAGCCCTCTGAGTACAAAGGTAGAGGATACCAGCACACGGAAGGGCGGATGTGCACTTTCCCACCACACACAAACTTTATTGCTTTTCCCCTCATTCTCCCCCACTGGATTGATTTCAAGATTTGACAGGCGTCAATATCGTCCCCACCTTCCCCCCAAGACTTTAAATTCCTCTGGTCCACCTTGGCCCTCTTGACTTGACTAGCGTCGCGCTATTGCCCTTATCTGATAACTGAGCGAGTCCCTCTATCCTCGTCTCCTCGTAAGCCGCTGTGTTTTAAACATCTACTCCTTGCTCTATTTATAACCAAATCTTGAGGCATGAGCAGCGAATACTATAGCCAACCGGTTACATATTTGATGGACGACAAATCTATCACCAAAGCAGCTCAAAGCTCAAAGCTCATCCGTACGAGTCCTTTGCCTTTCAAATCGCGTGGTCACATCCGCCCCGACGTCAACAGATAGAAGCACAATCATACTCGTCTGAAATTGGTCTAGAAGGCACCAGCACGTCAAACCTGTCCGCCACGACTCCGCGATCGATGGGCTAAGGACGGTGATATCACCACTTTCACGCTAGCGCTCGTTTCTGAAAGATATGTCAGCGCAAGTTGCCAGAATGGCCGTGGGTGACAACCACGCTATGGGTCAGAATGACGCCTCGAACAACCAGTTGTCAGGACGTCACATGTCGCAGCCTGACGAAGGGATGCCAGAGCCGACACGACGTCGGCCGCTTGAAGTTGTCGACGAGCATAATCCCAGCATCATCAGCAACAATCCTACCGCAGAATCCCCCAATACCGACTCGACGAGAGCGGTCCTCGATGCACAGGCCGAATCACAAAGCAACAATGACAGAAATGAGAGGGGTGCCAACATGGCCAACCAGCCACCCAAAATGTCGAATACCGCACCGACGCCAACTTCGCAGTCTCCCGCGACTCAGGAGCCAAGGACGTCAGGCCACCAGTCACCAGCTCCAAAGGCCAGACCGGTCTCACAAGTTGAGCCGAGTCCTGGCATCAAGCGCGGATTGTCCAACTTCTTCCGCCGCTCGAATTCTCATAATCATAACCAGAACGCCATTATGTTTGCCGGCCTTGCACCTACATCCGCTCCCTTTGATCGCGGAAACTCGGAGACCATGCTCGGCCAGAAGAGGCAGACATCCGTCACCAATTCATCGGGCACAAGCCGGTCGACTACCCCACCATCACAGTCTCCTGCAGAAAGCGTACAAGGAAAGCCGTCCATGCTCGAGCCTACGTCCTCACAATTCTTTGGCAAGGACAGGAATCGGGCCTCTAGCAACCTCTCAACTGGAGGATTCCGTGAGAGGTTTATCACCTTTGCACAGCCAAAGGCGAAGTCACCTACACATCGTCATCACCATCGTGCTACAAGCATGGACCTGGAGACCGCCACTCGTGAGAGGGGTCACCACAGAGATTCGCCGGAGTTGACCAGAAACGAATGGGCCATTTCTGCCGATGCCGGTACTGGACTGAAGTCCCGTCGCATGAGTGTCAGCTTGCCAGATGATTTCTGGGTGGATGTAGTGGACCTTCACTCCGAGTTTGCGGACCAGAGCAGAATGATTGGAAGGCGTGGGAAGACTCTCGCCAGAACGGACAACGCTAAAGTTAGTCTCATGACGAAGAAGGGCTTCCCGAATGAGATTTATGCCGTCAAGGAGTTTCGTAGCAAGAACCCGCATGAGAGCGCTGACGAACATGATAAGAAGGTTAAGTCGGAGTTTAGTGTTGCCAAGAGTCTTCACCACCCGAATGTCGTTGAGACCATCAGGCTCTGCGCGCACAATGGGCGCTTCAACCATGTTATGGAGTATTGTGCCGAGGGCGATCTGTTCCGTCTGATTCAGAAGGGCTACCTCAGGGAAGATGATCGCCTGAGTGATAGACTCTGCTTGTTCAAGCAGCTCGTTCAGGGTGTCCACTACCTGCATTCTCATGGCATCGCGCATCGCGATATCAAGCCCGAGAACCTGCTGATCACGAGCGACAGCAAGCTCAAGATCACCGACTTTGGTGTCTCTGATGTGTTCTCTGGCATCCATCCTGGACTGCGTCAGGCTGGTGGTCAGTGCGGTATCGACATGCAAGATGTGCGTCTCTCTGGACCAGGAATTTGTGGCAGTCTTCCATTTATAGCCCCTGAGGTGTTTAACAAGCAGAGTAAGTAACTCGTCAACAGCCCCATGCCACATCCACTAACTTAATCAGGCAAATACGACCCCCGCTGTCTCGACGTCTGGAGCAGCGCAGTAGTAATGATCTACCTCGTCTTCGGCGGCGCAATCTGGGAGTCCGCCGAGGCAGGGAAGAAGCATTACGACTCGCTTGCCCGGGGCTGGGAGAAATGGAACGCAAAACACAGCCCAGGCGACCGGATGACCGACACCGATTACCCGCACGTCGAGGCTTTTGATAAGAGGGTCTCGCCGCCGGCACTAAGGCGCATGTTACTGGGCATGCTCAACCCGGATCCGAGGGAGCGGCTGACTGTCGAGCAGGTGGCGGGGAATAGGTGGTTGAGGACTATGGTGGAGTGCTGTCAGGTGGATAGCTTTGAGGATCCGAAGGCGGGTGAGATTATTGATGCGAGTAAGATGTGGGGCCAGAGGTTGGTGAGGGTCGTGCAGCATAATCATTTGCCGCCGAGTAATCATGTGGGACATCGGTTTGTGAGGTTGCCGGGAAGCACGGCGATGTAAGTGTCTGTCATCCCCGAGAGTGAGGGCCGACACTTCTAACACCTGGGGTTGAGGGATGTGGGGGAAAGATGGCCAACGGCACAAGCAGAAAGAGGACGAAGACATGAAAGTGTATTACGTGACAGAAGAAGCACATAAGTTTGGTGTCAATAAGGGTTTACTCAAGTCGACGGAGGCAGGAAAGGAAACGCATAATGACTCTATCGGGTACAGCACAACGGCGTTGGAGATCGGCAGTCGGGCCGTCTGGGCTTTTGTATCTGTTGCTAGTTTTTGTTAGACACGGCGATAATGCTATGTTGGATTTTACCATTAACATTGGTTTTCGGGGAGGCTGAAACCCGAATGTGGTGCTGACGACTTGTCTGTTTAACACTGATGCGGCAGAAGCTGTCTACCTAACTGGTTTAGCTTCTCAACATCTGGAAACTGTCCCCGCTTATGAGCCGGTCCAGCACTTTGTTTTCTCCAACTCTTCGTCGACTCACAAGTCAACAGGCGTGCAGCGAGATGGGTTGGAAAGGTGGCGCGGCTCAAAAAATCTGCCTGAAGCCGTAAGCCTTTATTCGCAAGTCCGGATCAACAACAGTTGGCGGCTTTTTAAGCATTAGCTCCGTCGTATCCTTGGGATGCCCCTTGACGCGGAGACTGTTGATCTTGAAGTTTGATCCCGATCTCCCTCCTGCTGGGACTTCCGCGACGACCCTGGCACAATGCCCTTTGCAACGGGGCTGCGATGCAATCCACAAGGCTGCTCGGCTGCTAACGACTTGCTTAGAAAACCAGCTATCGTCATGTTCTTAGACAGAACTGCTTAACGATTTCGCCCGGTCTGGAGCTGCAGCTCAAAGTTGGGCAAGAAGCTCTCTGGTGAACTCACTCTCTATCTTACTTTGAAGTATTTGCCGGCCTGTGCCTTGCTTGTATGACACCCATAGAGAGGTGGAGAGGTATTCTCCTCAAGAGTCAGGTCGTGCTTCCTCGCGCTTCCGTAGGTAACGCGGCCTCTCCTCTCGGGCGAAGTAATTTGTGGTAACGGAAAATCCGCAGTGTACGAAGCCATTTTGATACTGGTGGCGCCGGTGGTTCGAGGGTAGATGATGGCAAGGTGAGGCATGAATCGCTCGATGCCGTCGATTGGACTGCAGTCTTGCGCCGTGAAGTCCTCCTTCACTTTGGGGTTATATGTTGTTGTGAAGACGGATGACAGCGGGTTAGTAGGTACAGATGTAGCTGATGGAGTGGGATGATACAGCGTTAGGAGAAACGACTGGTTAATGACAGGCAGAGGCCTTATGGTGAGGACTTATTGCTGTCGAATCCTGCGGCATTTACTTAAGCCCTAACCACGATCACATGAAGGTATGCAATAGAAGGCATGATAGACGGTGTCGTACAAGAGAGCTCAATGTGTATTACCGGTTAGCATTGAGGATCATAAACACATTTAAACTCTAGTTGATAAGCCTGATTCGTGTATGGGGTGTTCAGCTACTTCATTCTCGCTTCCCTTGGTTTGGAAATTTAGTTTACATCGCCTTACTACAGGGTCTCGGCGGCACCACATAAACTTCCGCCAGCCCAAAAAGCAGCGGGCCCTCTCCATCACCACCCAACTCCTTCATATCAGCAGAGTGGATATACCCCTCATCGCCCCTCTGATTGCGGGCTTCAAAGTGCAGACTCGGCTTCTCAGGAAAAGGTTTAATAGCGATGATAATTTTACTCTCAAGGCAATGAGGACGGGGGAATGGGCGCCAGAGGCCGTCGTTCCTAGGATCGTGCTGTGCGCGGAACATGCGTAAGGGGCGTTTGGATTTGGGGATGTAGAGGGGATGCATGAAGTCGCGGGTTGGTGGGTGTTGGGGTCTTCTGTAGACGTTGAAGATTCTTGCGTCGGGCTGAGCTCTGGCTTGTGGTTGCATGTTGGATGGGGTTTGTCTTGAGGCGTTTGCTGCTCGGCGTCCTCGTGCTTCGGCCGCGTGTCGTGTCGTCGTTGGAGCCGCTGAATAGTATCATGCTTTTCCCGATTACCGCATGTGCCTTCAACTCTGATTCTGACGTTGTCGGTAAATCGTCGTGGCTACTCAATCGCAATCCCCGTTGCTGCTGTTCAGTCGGATGTAGTCGGCCCAAAATCTCCCCAACATCTCTGGCGAAGCTCCAAATATGACATTTGTGACTCAAAGAAACCCAATCGCAACTTTTGCGCCGTGCAACGACGCATCCGGTACTCCAGACAAAGAGATGTATGGCTCTGTTGATCAAAGAACCGTTCAAAAGCAGATTTAGTAGGGGTTGGGGGTGCAGAACAAAAGGGATGTGACAGCGCAACTGCGCAGAGACCGGAGAGGTGGAAGAAAGAGAACATTGAATGGCGACATGGTAGTGAGAACGATGCTGAACGAGGAAAAGCAAAAGTAAAATTGAAAATACAGACTTGAAGTGAGTAGGTTGGACGAGTCCCTACCTGATGGACTCGAGTTTCTGGTTTTTGTGATGATGGAGTTTCGTTCGAGATTTCTGTGAGGAGTATCGGAATGCCAAGCTCTCAAAAGAAGCGAACGCCGACCCAACGTAAATTTGTCAGACCTCGAGAGTGACTACACTTTCCGCTAAACATTCTGTTTCTCGACAACATCGGGTGGAAACAAGGTGGCACTAGTTGGATCTTCTTACCGTCGGCATGTAATCTTAGATAAACCGATTAGTGGCAGGATCTCCTGATGGGACAATCCCAAGAGGAAAATTCCGGCCATGCTTTCCCAATCCTCCATCTAAGCAGTCATAGCAAATCCTCCAATGTCATCAAACCCCTCAACATCTCAAACTAGCGTCATCGGGATGGAGCACAGCCCAAGCCTGAAGCCATGATCAACTTTGACAGAGAGCAGCCTCCATCCATTGGCTAGGCGGCTATTTTCCTCTGCTTCTTTTAGCTAGTCTCAGCCCAAAGAATTTTGCTAAACGCGGTGAGATGATCGGGGCAGCTGCATTCTCAGAGTTGGTACGACTAAGAATTGAGAGTGGATAAGATTCCTCTGCTCTCCTCTCTTCCCCTTCTCTTCTCTTTTTGGGTTTCTGCTTCTAGATTGGAGCTTGAGTTATCTTTTCCAGCTTCGACTACTTCTTTGGGTTGTTCTCCTGTCCATGGCAGTATCCTGGCAGCACGTGAGCGTCATTGGGCCGATGATAAACTGAATAGCATTGCTCGATCAAGGCTTCAGGGCTTCTCACCCAGTTGTGGAGTTGACCTTCGAAATGAGGCGCTGGCAGGTTTTAAAGCACTAAAAGATTAATCAATAAGTAACCAGGTATACTCGGACATTCGTGACCCAGGCGAACCTTAGATTATGGACGCCGCCAGGCAGAATTTCGACAATTCCAGTACAGGGTCATTTGAAAAGACTGATAGTCATCAAAGTATTTCCATTGGAAAACTAGCAAGTTGAGAGTAGAGTTGTGCTCCAAGAGAATCTATCTACCTCAGTAGCCCGTCAAACATCAGTCGCCTGCAAACCTCGCTTCGAAGAGCACCCCATTTTGGATCTGTTTGTAGCCAAAACTCATTTTTCCGAAAGCGTACCAAGAATATGAACAAGAATGTAGCAAATTGATCTATCATAGTGCCGTCATGAATTCGTCTACAACATATTATCACTTTAGATCACGCGCAGGATACCCCGTTTAATATCCTTGGCGAGCTGGCCCTGCAAGTCGCGCTCTGGTCTTGGAACGTTCGGGCGACCGCTCAACATGTCCACAATAGGCTCGATGTCAGCCCAGAAGACGTCCTTTGGCCTGCGGTTCTCCCAGTCGGTCTCTGTGTTCTCAACATCAACCATGGCGGTGTGAGTGACCTTGGCACCACGGAATCCGATAACACTCATGCTGAGGGGATCATCCCTGATCTCCTTCTGGTTCTTGCCTGCGAAGCCCTCGAGCTGCTCAATACACTTGATGGCGAGGCGAACAGCACGGCAACGGTCCATGGAAGATGGGATGAGACCCTGCTGGACGTGACCCGGCATAGACTCACGAGATTCGAAGCGTCCGTGAGCCTCCTGCCTGATAATGTCGGCGATCAGCTGGGCGTGATACACTGGACTGGCTTTTTCGCCCACAAGGATCAGGCGACCAGCGCGGGCCTGTCCGGAGTCCTCAGAAAATGCCTTGCGGAGATGTCTGATGTCGGCAGCCAACATATCAATGCTAACACCCTCCTCTGGAGTGTAGACTGCGACAGCACCAACGTTGAGGCCAGAAAGAACTGGAATATATCCGCATCTTCCTCCCTGCGTCTCGACGATGAATACACGGCGACGACTGGATGATGCAGACTGCTTAATGACATCACAGTACTTGCCAAGCACGTTCAAGCAGGTGTCGGAGCCCAAACTGTACTCGGTACCTGGGACATTGTTGGAGATGGTGGCTGGAAGAAGAGTCATCGGAATGTTGAATGGTGGGTAGTTCTCGCGCTCCCCGCGTAGTTGAGACAAGGAGTGGAAGGCCTCGAAACCTCCGATCAGGAAGAGCGCATCCAGCTTGTGGTTAGTGATATTCTCAGCGACATTGAAGAAGCCAGATTCCTTTGGAAGCTCGCGGTTGGTTCCGATCTCAGATCCACCCTTTGATGCCCACTCGTCGACCTCGACCCAGTTGAAGGCCCTCACGGCACCAATTGGCTTGTCATCCGCATGGCGAGTAAAGCCAGCAAAGCCGTTGTAAATTGCAACTGGAGTGTGCCCCCTTGACTGGCAGTAAGCGACGGCAGCACGGGTGGCAGCATTCATTCCACCGGCTGGAGCTCCAACATGGATGATACCAATGCGCATACGCTACATTTGTTAGTTCTGATCGTGTACATGGGAGAATATGCTAACCTTGTCATTTGGCAGACGTTGCGATACGTCTATGGTCGAGGATGTGGTAGTCAGATAAGAGGTGTAGAGATCGGCAAACTCGGCATCTCTCAGACTCATGGCTTTATCGAAATCGCGGGCCTCAATCGCCTTGGCAACCTCCTTGGTGTCACGAACAGCCTCCATTAGGTTCTTCCTGCAAATCTTGTTCTCAGTCACACCTATGAAGCAGGTTGGGGTGTCTGGCTTTGCATCCATTACAGCTCTGACAGCCTCGACACCCTGAAGAGTCGCCAGGGTTCTGTCGTAGGCACAAGCAGTACCTCCGCGCTGTACGTGACCGAGGGTGGTGATTCTAGTATCAAGGTTCAAGCCCTTTGGATCTGCAAGAAGGTTCTGGACCATCTCTGCGGTAATTGGATTACCCTCGTGGTCGTTGGCACCCTCAGCGATGATGACAATGGTCTTGCGCTTTCCGTTCTTGCGATGCTGTATTAAGTTAGTAATATGCATGTCAAAAAGCAGAGTATGATGGACCTTAGCAACAATGTTCTCCATCTCCTCCTTCCAGTTCTCAGCCCGAGGCTTCTCAGGGATGAAGATAAAGTCTGCGCCCAAGGCGACACCAGCACTCAAAGCCAACCATCCACAGTGTCTACCCATGACTTCAACGACGAATGCTCTCGAGTGGGATCTGGCAGTATCATCAACCTTATCAACCATCTCGCAAATCACCCCCAACGCAGAAAAGGCACCAATGGTGGCGTCGGTACCGGAGAGATCGTTGTCGATGGATCCCACCAAGCCGACGATGGTCAGGTTCTCGAGTGGATTTGCTTGCTCCTTTGAGATCTCCTTCTTCTCCACCAATTCCTTGAGGAGACCTGGCCATTCTCTTCTGAAGATATCTGCACCAGTCAACGATCCGTCACCACCACAAATGACAAGAGCATCAATGCCGTGGACGACCAAGTTCTTGGCAGCCGTAAGCCTACCAGGGCGCTCTTTAAACTCCTTACAACGAGCGGTGCCGATCTCTGTACCACCAATCGACTGATATCCTCTGACATCCTGCCAGCTCTGCTTCTTGATGTACGAGCCGCCCTTCACCAAGCCAGCATATCCCTCGTGGATAGCGTAAGCGTTGAAACCTTCGTTAAGGGCAGTTCTGACGACAGCTCTGATGGCGGAGTTCATGCCAGGAGCATCACCTCCACTGGTCAAGATTCCAAGGTTTCTTGGCTTGCCGTTCGGAAGGAGGTGCGCATCAACGTGCTCCTTCTTTGCATCGAGCATACCCATGTCGTCGGCCTGATCAGATTGATTGTCGGGTTGGTTTGGTCAAGTTGTATTGAACTCGGACGCGTATTCTCCTTCTCTCCCTGTTCTCTTTTAAAGAATAGCTTCTCGCCTGAAAGCTTTATGGGCCAATATTCAAACCAAACCGGGGCCTCGTGTGTTGTTAGGTGTGATGAGAAGACTCAGTGCTGTGTGATAAAATGACGAGGTATGGTGAACAGAATGCGGAGAGAGGCTTCAGTAGGTAAAGCGAACACGATTGAAGTTGCAGAACGGAGGAATTTCCAAAGATCCAAGTGCAACCCTGCCTCCGCACCGATGATGCTGAGGTGGGACCAGAGTGGGATGATGGGAGCTTCGGACTCGTGGTCCTTGCTGTGCATGGGTCTGCGTCCCACATGGCATGATGATTAATATGTGGACCTCGAACTCACTATGATTGGCTGAGGAACGCAATAAGCCCTGCAGGTGAGAAGCGCCGGCGTCTCAAAGTGGAGAATTATTGTTCCCGTACTAGTCTGGTACGGTGCGGCTAATGCTTGATTACGCCAAAGAAGTGAAGAACAATTGGAAGATGCGGTAAAAACAGATGAATTTAAGTTGAGATCGAAACTTGAAGCTAAAAATGTCGACCAGAAGAGAGGAGGATGAAAGGGGAGCAGTGGAACTTTATCTATTTCCGATGTACAGAACAGCTATTCTGAGAAGGTGGCGGGCCTACTGCGGCTGAGCCCAGACGCGATAGGCAGGGATAAATAGCCGCTTAGCCAATGGATAGAGGTTGGGCCCTGTCAATGTCGATCATGGCTTCAGCATCTGCCTTTACTTCTTCCCACCGACAGCAATTTGACATGTTGACGGGTTTAACGACATCGACGAATTTGTTCTGCTCTGATAGCAATTTTGGGAAGGCATGGCCAGAATTTTCCTTCCGCCATTGTCCCGATACGAGATCCTGCCAGCAATCAGTAGATGAACAATCACTTTTCAATGGTAGATCACGCTGACCTTGATCAGCATTCCACCTGAGTCACTGGGTTGCGGCACGTGATGGAAGATATGAGGTGCTCATGCATTTCTGAAAAGCCAGCAATTTCTGTCATACTTTGTTAGTGAATATTCCTATCTTTGGTCCGGCATCCCTTGAGATTCGAAACTGATGTGTTTGCGGCCTTGTCCACAAGGTTACCACCGCCAAAGCCCGATAAGTGATAACGCACCCCAAGGTGTTGCACCTCTTATCAACAGACGACCTTTGGCATAAGGTAGAGCTCATAACTTTCTGTGTCGCCACTTCACTTCCTTTCTAAAATATCTGGCCTGGGGAAATGCGAGCACCGTCAAGCAACCTACCACCACATAATGAGCTCAATTCCGCCCGGCTTCGCGCTTTCACTCCGGCCATGGCCGAAGGACAACATTGAGGGGTCGCAACTCTCAAGTCTCATCCAACGTATATATGCAGAACGCGGCGACTTCAGGAATCTGACAGAAGAGGGCCTTGAGGCCGAGATAGATAGGGAAAACGCATCAGGTGCCGAAGTTGAAGAGGATGATGCCGCTTCCAGCGATTCTGAGGATGAGCCGGAGCCGGATCGCGCGAAAGAGGTACTAGAGCAGAAGCAGCAGATGATGCTGTGGTTACAGTACGTAGCAATATATATCAGGGATAAGCACTGGTGCCATATACTAATGTAATTGATAGGCAAGCACATCAAGCTGCTATGTCCACTACCGATTTCCTATCACTTCTCATGACCAAGACCAACCCGACGCAAGCAATTCATACGGTCTCGCCTCAACTGAAGGAGACTCTCTCGATAGGGACTTTTGGGATGGATAAGATCTCTCCACGCGACACAAGACTGACCATTGCACGGCGAGATGATAACAAAGTTGTGGGAAAAGGTTGGAAGATACAAGCACTTGGTCGCAGCGTCGATTCGATCCTTGCAGCTGCCACACGTCTAGAGAGAGAAATTGATTGCGAGACGAAGTACTGGGAGGAAATCCTTGCAGTTGATCAGAAGGGCTGGAAAACGTGCAAGCTTCCACAAGAACGAAACACTTTGGGTGTCCGCTTCGGCTTTTTTGAAGCTGCTTCAAGCTTTAGAAACAGAAGTTTGGCAGCGCTGCAGCGAGCAGAAGACGGGAGTGTGTACCTTGACCAAGGTGTCTCAGATGCAACACCAAAGCGTGTTCTCATTCGAATTGAGACAGATGGGGTAATTACGGGCAGTTTGAAGCCCGAGAGAGCTGTGCCTGATGATGCGCCGCTTGAAGCTCTCATCTTACGAGCACGAAACTCGATATTCGAGGAGGAGTTGTGGCAGGAGCTCAATCGGGAAGCACGAAGCTTGGCCAACCACGATGTGCGGTGGGATGGAACAGGGTTGTCAGTCAAGATTTCGCCAAGCATAAAAGCGCTCTTGAGCCTCGAAGTTTTGGACGACACATTGCCCGTCTACCAAGGCAGCAGTGAGAACGGCGGCATGGCTGAGATGATCTCGCTGTCACTGCACCTTCTGCTACTCTATAACCACCGCCAGAACCTGCAACGCCGTCGCCAACCACCACCACCGATAAGTCATCAGCCAAGATCACCTTTCCCAGCAAACATCCTGCGACCAATGCTCAAGCGCATTCACCACGAAGGCGTTATATCTACCTTGTCAAGCTCGATTGTTTCTGTGCATGCTGTGCTCAAATACGCCGGTATCGATGTTCCAGCCCACACATTTACTGCCTCGTCCGGCGACACATCAAAGAAGTGTAAGAAACCGAGAGCGGAAGCAGTGTTAGACAACCTCATTCAAAATCTCGAAGCAGAGTTCAAGGTCCCATTAACCACGAAACCGGAGCAGAGTTTGACTATCAAGTTGAGGACTGAGTTCAACCTGCACACACGCTGGCACATCACTGCCCAAGCACCGCAAGGCTTCGTCGGTAGCCTGCATGAGGTCGCCAGACCACCATCTGCTCCAAGTGATGTTGCCGACGTCAAGGCTTATATTCTTTGGGCAGCAGGCGCCGCTCTCGCAGTTAGCTTATCTCAGTACGGAAGGACTGGTCTCAGCACACCGCTGAACGAGGATGCCATGGATGTTGATGTCGTGGCTGATAGTGTTGATGGATGGGATTTGGCTGTGGTGCCAGCTCTGCTGAGAAAGATCGTAAAGGGCGGGTCGATACAAACCAAGGAAATCGGCTTCGTGTTCAAAGAGAAGGAGAGGCTTCAACTCGAGGTTGATTTGAAGAACACCTCTGGCATAGAGGAGAGAGCCAGAAAGCTGATTTACACCTCCGACTCAGCAGCAGAAGACATGAAGCTGGCAGATGTCCTCAAGGAAATGTCAAACTGGAGCGGCCGGACAAGCACTTCCGGACTGCTGGACATGGAAAAATGGTCTCGTGTCAACCACACGTCTTAAGGTCAAGATCACAAAAGCAGCATTAAATATCTATACCCACCATATAAACCTCCACATAAACTGCCACTCAAACATGCCATTTCCTCCTTCTCCCCATTGTCCAGACATCCCTGTCGTGCCAAAAGTTTGTCCTTAAAACTTGTTTTCAGCCCTGTTTTCCACCTAACACTTGACTCGCTTCAGGCCTGCCACGCAAGCGCGTCTATTTTGATAGCTCTAGACCATCGCGCGTCCGCGGCTTCCGCGTCTCTCGGCGGCTTTTACCAAACCTTGCAGGCGTCGAAGGTTCAGGTCCGAGGGTAGGGGTCCACCACGGCTCGGCGGCTCATGGGTTCCACCCTTATCGTCATGCATCCACAAAGGTACCGATCTCCCAGCCTCTCGCCGAATGGAAGTTAAGCCATGACAATTACGAGTAAAGTATCGACAATTGCTATCAAACGGGGGGGTTGGCTTGCGTTAGCGAGGAAGGAGGTTGGTTGATGGTCGAAGGTGGAAAAGGATAGCCGCCATTGCCAGCAGCCCAAGCAGACAGCTTGTCGTCAGCTCTCGAGGAGAGATGGTTAACAGACAAAGGCGACGGTAGCAAAATGAATTCCTCACTGGGGTTCCATCCCTGGACCTTATACGTGCTAAGGATACGTGATAAGCAACTACACTATCTGGCCGATGCATGTCTTGGCGTTCTCACGGGGTGGCTCCAATTTCGCTTACCTCCTTGGAACAGAGTCCACCTTCCTTGACCATCTGATTTTGTTTCTGAGGGCACCATGTCTTGATTAGCGCACATGTGCAAAGGGGTTCTGTGTTACCATGATGTTTATTGTGTAACGCAAGATCGAACTTGTGTCACTTCAGGTTCTTTTATCAAGGTTACACAAAAGTAACCAGACGTCGTACAAGGTTTGTGTAGCGGCTGGTTGCAGAAGTTCCACATTCCGCCAACACTTCTGGCCCACAACAAACCCCGCTGACGTCAATCGGTATTTCAAACCTACGAGTACTACGCGCTTCTGAGAACCATCGTGTCACTGTCGACGCCCAACACCAAACATCAGAGAGTTTCTCCCACCCAGTTACTTTCCATCACCACGCCACTTGCACATAGCACACTTGAGTAGCTTCATCCGCTGGGACTGGTTGAGGAACGGGAATTCGAGGATGTCAGGATGAGGAGAGAGGCAAAAATGATGACCAGACTGGGGTTCGATCCCAGGACCTTATCCGTGTTAAGGATACGTGATAACCAACTACACCATCCGGCCGCACTATGTCAAAAGCACAAGAAATAGATGTTACGTACCTTGAGGCCAAGTGCGATGGTCGTGATGAGAGGGAAAGGAGTGATGGTGAATGATTGTGTGGATCTGAGAGAAAGAGATAAGGAAGGAGCCGTCGATGTTAATCCAGAACTAGCAGAATTTGCCTACAGACGAATACCCCACTGTATGTGTAATTTTAGAGATGCCAAGGGAATTAACCAGTCAACCACTGGTAAAAGAGTTGCGCCATGTCGCTCACAAGAGCTACGAGCGGTCCTGTGTTCTTTCTAACAGTAATGGAATTCGTGATCTCATAACTATACAATAATTGCTATTTGTTCTTCTCGACATGCCTTCCAGCACCAGGCACCATCAGCGTAGCTGTGAAGCACACCTCAGTAGCTGAGCACGAAGCAGCCTTTGAAGAACAAGCTCTCCTCACGCCCCTTCATACAAATTTTTCATACAACTTCCTAAACCGAACTTTTGTCTCATCCCATCATCGCATTGTCTCAGTCTGACCCTTTGAGGATAACTCAAAAGAAGTAGACCTAAGCAAACTTCTCATCCGCACGATGCCGATACTCCTCCCACTCATCCAAATCACTCCCGCTGACCACATCCGGCAAACTCACCATCCTCTCCAACGCCCCACTCGGCAGTCTCGCCAGCCTGGTCGCATACCCCCTGACACAATACCCAGTTGCAACCTGCAGTCCGCTACACAACCCCAAGATCACCACAAAACACAATTTCAGGAACATGGTCAAGATGTTGTATGAGGTGGCGCTCATGCGAGAGGTGGCGTCCATCCATGAGTGTTGGAGCGCTACGACAACTTCGGTGAGGAAGCCGTCGAGTAAGGGTATTCCCGATGGGTCGGCGATGGTGGAGGAGAGTATTGTGGAGGGTTCGTTGGTGGACAGGCCACTGGAGAGAGAGGGTGTGAAGATTGAGATGAGGAGGAGGATGCGCGGGACGGCGGAGACAAAGAGGTCAAGGAAGAGGTAGTTGGAGAAGACGGAGGTGAGGAATGGTAATTTCTACAATGGGTGTTAGTAGCTCATGGTATGTTTGGATGATGGTGGATGGGTATGGGGTGTGTGCATAGAAGGAGTGTGCCAAAAAAAGTTTGACACCGGGAGGACTTACGCGAAAGGCGCCCCAAAGCCCAACGATGGCGATCAACGCGCTGATCTGAAGATAGCAGGAATAGTACGAAGCCAAGCCGAAAACATCGATCTTAATTGGGATATATGGGAGAATAAGTGCAGTGACAGTGCAGGAGAGGAGGAAGAGGTCGATGGCTAGAAGGGATATAATTCTACAATGTTAGTAAAAGTGTCACAAATGCTAATCGGTTGATTTAAGCAAGAGAAGCCTCTTCCCGGCTTCGAGAAAGTTTCACGCAAGTGAAAATGCACAGCATAGGATATCTTTAGCGTACCTCAAAGAAGAAAGAGAAGTTCTGTTCTTTGTCGACATGTTGGCGGATTACGCGGCGCGATATGATGTTGATGTGCGAAGCTTCGATATGAAAAGTTTGGACTTCAAAGTCGTCTTCCCTTCCACCTCGAGGATACGCTCGATTGGAGGAAGATGTGTCCAGCTTGTTCTGTCGAATGTCTCGGCGTACTTCGTCAAGAAGACAGCCTGCTCGTATTCGTCTTCGGCTGCGGTGATCTGGTTTTGAGCGACGACGCATCGACAAGCGAGAAGTGTAAGAATGGGGGGATCATATAAGTTTTTCACGAAGCGAGGGTAGAGGCATCCAAAGCAGGCACCGAGCTGTCAAAGCTGGTCGAAAATAAATCTATGGTTACTTGTGGGGAACGGTGTCTATGATGTTGAGAAGAAAAATGCTGGGGGTACCACGAAATATGTGTACGCCGTCGTGAGGTGCACTTAAAAGGGTCCACTTGGAGTTCGAGGAAGGCAGGGAGTGACCTCATCCATGGCTTTGGCCACCCCGGGTCCTCGACGGATTGGGGCTACTTTAAGCTTAAAGTGACAAGTGCTGCCGCTTTGACCTGTTAGAGTCCTGCCTTATCCGCTTAGGACCTAGCCCGGAACTGGACGGCCCGAGTGACAGAACGTGGAAGCGCAATCAGAGTGCTTGGCTCGCGCTTGCCGCTTTACCACACATGGCACAAACGGCGTCACGGCATTTTGGAAGGCTGAGCTGGCACGTGACAGCGTTATTTTTGACATGGACACAGGAGATATATCAAAACACCAAGCCCATGGTACAGGTTCAACAAAGACATTGCATTGGGCTTCGAATGGAGGCGGTACTGTGGGCGGCCAGCATATTTGCGTTGTCTCAACCTTTCGAGATTGTGGCTGTTCTTAGGCACTTCAGGTCATCTGCTCTCTATGTGCTCTTTTGTCGTCCAAGTCGGCAGACACAAGTAGTTCTATTCGCAAACCATTTCTGAACACCACAGAGATAATTGTTGTCAGCTCGTATTGATTATGAACACAAAGTCACGATACTTTGTGACCCTCAAAAAGGTGCGGACTTTACCAGTCGTGTTCGCGCAAGTTGTGGCGACGTCAGCACCTCTAGATGCGACTGCGAACGGATGGAGCAGCTAGATCGCACTGAGAAGTGATATATAGTGGGAGACGGAGTCAAAAAAGGACTCTATCGACAAATGCGTAACAATTCGGAGTTGAGCTCAAGTGGCTGCATGGACTTTGAGATGAAAGAAGTTGTCGCGGCGAGCCTCGGAACCCTACGTATTGTGTCCACCTTTTGAGTTAGCTCGGACTGCCATGAACCAGTTACCAATAAAGTTGGCTTTCTATGGACTTTGCTGATATTAAGGGTTACTTGGCCCGCTGTCTAGATTCGCATGTTAGGACCAAATGGGGCCGGTGTGTAACGATTCAAGGCCGGCTGAAGGTGAGCGTTGTCGCAGATGACAGGGGCGCTGCCGCCACCGTGAATCACAATGGTAGCCCCTCTGAATGTAGCTGGCTGGCACTTCGGGCAGAAAAGGCAGAAGAAAGCTCGCTAGATCCGCTTAATTAAATATTTAAATAAGTTTTATTTATTTAGACAAACACTAAACTTAAAACGCGTCTAATGAGAAGGAGTTAAATTGGCCGTCCCGCCGCGCCTGTCAGTGAGGAAGTCCGAATCTCAGGTAAACGAAGTGCAGCATCGGGAAGGAATATCCTTAGCGCAGCCAATAGCACACCGTGTGAGGAACCTCGAAAGGCGGCGACCACGACCTCGACAAAGGAAATCGTTACGCCTGTTCTGTACCAGAAAGTCAACCTCAGTGTTGATACACCGAGAACAACTTCAAATTTCCGATCATTCCTGTCAAGCTATTGCACCTGGTTTATTAGACGCTCGTCACTCGCAAAATTGCCGAGAACTTTGCTGATCGCTTTGCGACTACTTCATCCACTGGGGGCACATTGTTGACCCTCTTGTCCACAACTTCAGCCACGCCAGGTCCCGATCACAACTTTCACGGCTTTTCGCGCTTTCTGACAGCAAAGACGGTACAGTTACGCTTTACGACACTTCACGAACACGTCTTCGGCCGTGCCTGTACCTGAGCTCGGAAAGACAGGTCCCGTCCGCGGTCCTGATTTACCCCAGCTTTTGTGGACTGGCCGAAGCACGAACAAGACCAATTTGATGGAGGGCCAGCCTAGCAAAGGTCAATCGCAGCATTCATACTCCTCCCAGCAGTGGTCCAAACTTGTCCGCAGAAATACGCTGGCAGCTCCAACGACAACGCCGTCCTTCCCTCCTTCCGCCTTGGTTCAGCCGCCACTGGTCTCGACAACAATCGAAGCATTCCCGGACCTGCTTCCACAACAGGCCTGTGCCTACCGAGCACAACTGGCGCAGTATAACAAGCTGATAGCTTCGAACACCAGTAGAGCGTCGCGTGTGCAGTCGTCACCGCTTCCCCCGTTGTTGTCAAGGCAGCACATCCAGGCGGTGCCCCGCTCCGGCACGTCCGGCCACGAAACTAGGCAAAGAACCACAAGTACGTCGAGGGTTGGCCATGGGAATAAGAAACCAAATACTACTGGAACCGGCGAACGTCCGCTCATAGCAGCAGATTTGCATCGCGTCAATCAGGCCAACATGGCTTATAAGAAGTCCGAGGCTCCAAAGCAGCCAGCGAAGACGCAACACCAACATACGGCCCACGGCCAACACTCGAGCTCTGTACCATCGACGCCGCATCAGCGTGCGCGCAAGTTCTCGACAGCCTCAAGAGAGCCGTCGCCGATCCCAGCTACCAACCACTCTCCGCGATCCGCATACTCAGAATCGAACACAGCTATCCTTCCCTACCGTCCTCTGGAGCAAAGGTTAGGGAACTGTGGGTTTGAGACTGCATTACAGCACTTCAAAAGGAGGATACCGTATTCGAATGGGTCCGACCCGCTGCCGAGGACGGAAGAAGGAACTGTGGAGGAAAGGCTCTCGGGAAATGAGCAGGGAAAGCTCAGCGAAGAGCTACAAGAACTCTACGACCAACTGAGGCCGACATGCGAAAATGAAGAAAGGAGGAACCTGTTCATATTGAAGCTCCAGAGACTTCTGAATACCGAGTGGCCAGGACATCAAATTGAGGTCCACGTTTTCGGTTCTTCAGGCAACATGCTGTGCACCGACGACTCGGACATTGATATGTGCATAGTAACTGATTGGAAGGGGCCAAAAGAGCAGCTAAATACTTGCATGTTGGCGGACATGTTGAGTAAACGTCAGTATACGATTCCCGGTTCACAACCGCAACCACTAACGTTCCTAGGTGGCATGACCAACATAACCTGTGTGTCGACGGCGAAAGTACCGATCGTCAAAGCTTTCGACCCTGTACTAAATTTTGCTTGCGACATGAACATCAACAACACGGAGGCTCTTAAAAACACAAAGATGATCAAGACCTACGTGCAGATAGATGAGAGGGTGAGACCTTTGGCAATGATAGTGAAATATTGGGCCAAGAAAAGAGTCCTTAATGACGCAGGTATGAGCACTTCTCTCATTCTGAAGAATTTCCGCTAACCAGCGCAGCTTTTGGCGGCACTCTGAGCTCATATACATGGATATGTATGGTCATCTACTTCCTCCAGCTTCGCAAACCTGCGATTCTTCCGTCATTACATAAAATCTGGCAAGAGCGGAACCCAGGACATGAGGAAGACCGGAGTGGCTTTGCAGACAACCTCGAGGAGCTACAGGGCTTCGGAACGGACAACACCGAGAACCTGGGAGATCTGGTTTTTCATTTCTTCCGCTTCTACGCCTATGAGTTTGATTACAGGACCGATGTTGTCTCAATTCGTGTTGGTGGCCCGGTTCACAAAAAGGACAAGGGATGGGCGCATATCCATAAGGACACGCTTTGCGTCGAAGAGCCTTTTAATATTGGGCGCAACCTCGCAAATACTGCCGATGATTTCTCATTTCGCGGAATTCATCAGGAGCTTCGTCAGGCATTTGATCTCATATCGGAGGCGAGATTCCAGGAATGCTGCAAGCAATATGAATTCCCGGAAGAGCCAAGGGCACCAGCTCGAACGAGTGTTGCGCAAGCTCCTCGTCCGCTCGTGATCTCAAGAAGTGCATCTCAAACCAGAAACGGAAGGAGTGGTCACGGGATGGGTGGCAGCAATCGCGGCCGTGGTGCCAATCAACTAAGAAGCGGAGGTCCAAGCGCACGACGTGCTAGTAGCGTCACCACCACTTACGACAATGCCAGCACCAATGGATATTCAGTGCACGCAGCACATTCAGCACCACCATTGCCAACTATGACGCAAGCTGATCCTTGGCTGTCTAACCAGCAGGCTCAAGTCCAGCTTCACGAGCTATATATGAGCTTAGAGGCACAAAAGGATAACTTGTTGCGTCTGCAGCTTATGAATCAGGAGCAAGGCTTTCAGCAGGCCAAGTCTCGCATCGATGCATTTGCTCAAGCACAGAGACAGCATGCAAATGGATCCATCACGACGCAGCATACCACCGATCGTAACAGAGGAATGTCGTTTGACACCCATCAGCCTCCATCTTCGGCTCCACTTTACTACTTCTTCCCTGTGCCGCCGTATCAGCAAGCTCAGATGTACCAGCAACAAGGCAACTCCAACACCTATCCTCCTTCTCCTTCGATGCCGCCAGCTATTCCTGAGCAGCGACGCAGTCTTCATAGACCGAGCGTTGGTCAAGGTTCATCGCAGCCGAATACGATGACAAATAGCACGCTGAGGTCTCATTCTCAGCCTGCTGTGCGCACGAACTTCACTCCGTTCCCGTTTCAGTACGGTGTCCAACACATGCAGCAACAAGTGAATGGTCCAATGCCACATGGCCATGTGCCATTTGACCATGCGGACAACATGTGCGAAACAGGGCAGCGTTCTGAGCGCTATGAATCAAATGGCGACAGCGGTCTTGAGAAGGACTACAAGGGTTACGCCTTCAATGGTGCGATAGTTTATCAAAACCATATCGAAGCCGCGGTTCATCCTGTGGCCTCATCATCAAGGAGACGACTTTCCACGGAACAATACCCGCAGGCCGTCTTGGAGAGACTTCAACGAGGATCACGTTCGCCATCACCGCATGGCAGAGCTCCGGCCTACTCCGCCGGCTCGAGATCTATTCCAACATTGGGACGCTTACCTCAATCCACGTTTGCTGGTAGTACCAAAGCTCCAAATGGGCAGATACCGCTAGTTGTCAATGGCTCATACCCAGCATACGTGCCTCGCGACTCAGCCGGTCCTTCGTCTCTTGGTGGCAGTTCTTCCTCAGGTGAGCAGTTCCATGATGCACTGTCTGAGTCCTTCGACTCCCTCAACTTCGGACAAATCGACAGCTCGGCACGCGGACATGCCGAGACTTTTGGTCTTGGTGTCAGCTTTGATGAGAGTAGGAGTCCTATGAATGGTGTTTCTGTGGCCGACACCCAGCTTGCTGCTCCGAAGTTGACATCCATCCCTAAACTCGGTCCACTCCGTGTGTCTCCTGGTTCGACATCGCCGAACGGTTCTGAACGAGTTTCCAGGGAGGAGAGTGAAGCGCCATCCCAGGACACACGCTCAAGAGCCTCTAAGCATCACGCCGGCTCTGGCTCTCCGAAGGGAAACGGTATCGGCAGAGGTGATACATTCCGTGACAATCAACCTCACTTGTCCCCTGTGTATGAAGGTAGAGCACCAGCGTCGTCAAACAGCGGTAAGACCGAAGGTCAGTCCAGTGGCAGGCGCCCAACAGTTTCTGCAGAGACAAAACGTGCCGTGAGACGCGCGTTAGACAACGGGACGACTCAGAAGCCATCTTCGCCTGTCAAGAGCCACACTCGCAGTGCAAGGAGTGAAGGGTTCAACAACGGCAACTCGCATGGTAGCTGGTCGCAGATTCCGAAGGGAAAGAAGAAGAACCTTGGCATAGACAGGAACAAGGGGAATGTGGTTCAAGTTGGGAACGAGGAGCTTCCAAAGCGCGACTCTGAGCGCAAGGGCGGATGAATGGGCAAACCTTCGGCGGTGGCAATAAATAGCTCATAAGACAGTGATATATACCAACACACTGGTCAAGTCTGAGCATAGTCGCCGCGATACGAAAGCAGAACCAACCTCTCTGTTCAGTCATGGTGGAGAGTGGCGGTGGAACTCCTCGCCCAAACGTTCTCGCTCTCTCCGTCTCGGCGAAGACAGCACCACGACGGAACAGAAGACACACCATGTAGTCACTGACTATTGTACTACGACCAAAAGAGGACGACGAATTTGCGTTTCTCAATTAATTTTTTTGTTGATCAAGACACAAAAAACATCTGGGCGGCGCACTTGTCGAAGAATCCTGGGAACATACACTGCTTGCATTAGGTCTTGTTATGATTGTACTCTGACATGCGAATTGTTTGATAGTCCCGCGGGGCTTTTGTTTTTCGGTTTTGCAAACTCTGTTTGTATGGAGCATTTGGGAAACGGAGCCAATGGGTGGGAAAGGAACGTATTTTTCATTTTTGTTTGTTAGGGATGACGGAGCACTTTTCGATCCTGATCCCGATCGTTTTGTTTATAAAGAGAATCAGAAAGACATGCAACGGGAAACCGAAATACGGCGATGCAGCGATGCTGGGCCTTAGAAGTACTATGGCCCGGGCCCCGTTAGAGCGATGTGGGTGATGGGTGATGGGAAATGATGAGGATGATGGTAACCTAGCGGACCACAGCCCAACCATGATGGTGTCTATGACGGAATTTGCTTGACTGGATGGAGGAGAGATGAGCATGTCTTGAGACCGGTTGGCCGGTGACGGCTATAGTAGCTCATGATAAGGCACGTTTGTCAGGAATACCGAGATGTGTGGGAACCAAACTGAATAGACTAATATTTGACAATGACCTCTCCGCTGAACCCAATGAAGGTGAACCCAATGAAGGCAAAAACTCCGCACAATTCGCTTGATGACATAACCATGAAACCATGAGATTTTACGCTGCGAGCACAGCTCTATAGTGCGGGCCCTTTAGGGTCTAGAAAGAGACGAAAGCTGGCGGAGAAGCGAATGCAGATTTTGTGGCCGTAGATGTGCGGACTCGGGAGGGAGGATCTGTCGGAGGATTTGGATTTTGAAGCGGGAGCTGTTGGCGATCGGGGATATGATTTAGTGGACTGGGCGAGGTTTGCGGTGATTGGCAATGGTTCCTAATTTGTTGTTCGGTAGGTTTTCTGTTTACGGATATTTTCTCATGGTAGAGACCAAACTCCGCTTCACCGCATTCATCACATCCGCACAATCATTGCTTCACGAACTGATGCAAAGAGCTCGTATATTGCCCAAGCATCACCAATTGGTTTTGAAAGAATTCAAGTATAAACAGCATTTTGATTATTAGGCAATTGAACTTTATTCGCCCACAGCGGTGATTCACCAGTTCTTGCCTCTACATTACGCTATAAGCACACCGAACTTGGCATCATCTACCTTAGTCTTTCCACCCAAAGTCGCCTAAACTCCCAGGCCTAACACTCGTCTAGTCTGACTAAGAAAAGTGATTCTATCATCTCCCGAACCCGACTCGAAGACAGCTTCACTCCCATTCCCAATCCTCGCCCTCAACTCCGCATCAGTAGTCTTTCCCCCAGTCTCCATAACCTTTCGCAGCAACTCACCGCCCATCACATCGACAATGGTGTTCAGCCGAATCCACATAGACCTCCAGAAGAATATTTGCAGGTGCTGCCCCTCCGAAGGTGTGAGGCTTTGAGTGAACGATCCCCAATCGCCAACGAAAGGCTGCTCTAAATAATAGGCAGCGCTTCGGGTTTCAATATCAGTTCTTCATCTCACGATGTCGCACGCCCTCCATTATCCATACTTACTTTCCATTTCTCTTTCCGTTTCCGTTCATTCTCCCTCTTTTACCGCCTCCAACTCTATACCCCCATAGCTCCCATTGACCCCACCCCCGCTCTTTTGCGCTGTTCATACCCAGGACATAACTCCATTCTCGCAACAGGCTACATCCGTAAGAGCCTTCGGTAAGTCGTCTGGGTCGACAGAACTTGGGATCGATAGAGCTGTCAAAACAACCTCCCAAGCCAACTGGTAATAAATTGCTGGTGGCTAGGCAGTTGCCATAACAGTATCCAAGACGGGGGAAATTGGTATGACTGGTCGAACACAAGTGCATTACTGGAGCAGGTTCATGTTTATGATGTTTTGGTTGTGGCATTGGTGATAAGTTAACTGGTTTGCAGCTGCAGGAATACCAAATCAAAGAGACGGAAACCGGTTAGCGCGTGATGGACATGAGAGCAACATCTTCCGGCAAACTAGGCGATGATCAACTGGTCAAGTTGGGCGAGTATGGTAGCGATGAGTGCGTAGGTGATTTGTGGTTGTCTACATTGCTTAACCAGAATTCAAGGTCAATGGAAACACAGGGTATGGGACGTCATGGATGAGAGGCAGGGAAAGACCAAGCAGAGATATGTACGGAGGTAGTTGCCCAGAACAAACAAGTCCATTTATAACCCTTACAGTGCAGTGCGCGCCCTATACTACTTAAGCAGACCCATAATTACCGAATCCGCGCACGTAAAATGTGCATAAGACCATGAACACATTGAGCCGAACCGCCCTTCCCCTATGCCTTTGTTGAAAGCCCCTCCCATTAAATTCGTCTCAGATAAATATGTATATCCCAGCCTCCTCCCATGCAGTCATTGTAGGTCTCCTCGCCAGTTTCTCATCTCGCACCAAGGAAAGAACATGCATCTCAAACAAATATCAAAACATCCATAAACGACCAGTAAGTACCATTCCAAAAACAAAGCCCCAACATAAAAGCAAGCAACACCATACACTAGATACCACCGGAATCTTTCTCCTCAAAATGCAAACAAGCAGATTGAACACCATGACCGACCGACCGAATCCGCCTTCCGTCCGTCCATACCCAATGAGAAAGACACGAATGCTCCTCCAGGTAACTCCTTCTTTTCCTCGTTCAAAATCGTCCTCGCATGACATAGCTATCTCGATGCAACTCCGATGCCCGCCGTCCCATTCCTATAAACGTCTTCGGCCATTTAGCCCCAGACGGAGGCCTGAACACCAAGCTTGTTGCCGCTGCCCCACACCTGGCTCTTGTTGCCCCACCCATTAAGTCTACCATTGTTTCCCTGTTCCTGCTTCTTGTCCTCACCACCCTCAGCCTTAGCCTGTGCACCGTTCTCCTTCTCATCACTATAAGCACCAAAGCTCAGCGGGCTTGGCAGACCAGGAGTAGTGGAGCGTCCCATGTTGGCCTGACCACCTTGTTGCGGTCTCGTTCCGATTGGCGCAGTATTCCTTGGTGGGCTACCACCAGGGCTCGACACGGACGTTCTGCTCGGCTGCTGCTGCTGCTGTCCCGGCACACTTGGGTTCGCGCTACCTCTCCTCTCCTCCGCACCAACATTTTGCATCTCGGGGTTTGGCTTGCCCTCAAACGCCAGTGGGGAGTTACCACCCAGTCTTGGTGCGGCCTGGCGAACAACGCCATTCTCGTCGACAAAGCCACCCTCTGGGAAGCCGCCCTCGCCGTAGAGGGCACTGCGCTGGCGGGCGATCAGCTCGCGGCGCTCTTCTTCGGTTGCGGCGACGGCTGGGGACAGGGAGCGCGAGGCGATGGCGGTGGCGGAGGTTGCGCTGCCGGTAGTAGAGGATGGGCGGGCGGTGGCTGGGAGGTCTGCGACGAGGCCTGGTTTGAGGTCAGTACAGATGCCTAGCTGTTTGGTTGATTCATGGAGCAAAGATGAGAGGAGGGGGGGGGAAGTAGTATGATAGTAGAAGGTGCCTCGTTCTGGGATGATGGATGTCGTATTTTGTCGAAAATCGGGTTTTTGTCAAGCTTCTCTGAACCTATCGCAAGACGATGATTACACAGAAGAAAGAGACCACTTTGGTCTCCCAGGACAAATTGTAAGGAAAGAAAGGAAGTCTCACAGGCAGAGGAAGGAGACTTCCCTCCCCTTTCTGATCAGAAAAGGTGGATGCGTTCATCTCTCTTTCCTCCGCCCAAATTGTTCATACAAAGCACCAGCACATTCAGGATGATAGGAAAGAGACAATATGAAACAGGAACAAAATTCCCGCCATCTGTGGATTTGGGCCATGAAATTATTTGTTTGATGATTTATTCAGAAGAGGGTGGCCTACTTCGGTTATACTGCTGCTCCTGGTGGTAGTTGCGAAGCTCGCGCTCCCTCTGTGCCGCCATCCTGCGCTTTGCCTGCATCACCTGCTCAGCCTCGGAGGCCCTGCTTGGTGCTTGGCCGGCGTGGCCACCGTGGCTGTTGCGCTGGGTCGCGTAGAAGGATTGCAGGTTGCCGGAGGGGTATTGGTTGCGTGCATCGCCGCCGAAATCGCTGACGCTGTGGTGTCTCGGGCCGCCGCCTGTGGGCGCATTAGCGACGGTGTGGGCGCATGTGCGGTGGCAGCTGGCGCGCGTAGGAGGAGGACGTACCGTATTGCTCTGGGAATGCACGTGGTGCGCCCATTGGCATCGATTCGCGGCGTCCTGGCCCTGGGCCGAAGCCCTTTCCGGACTTGTAGAGGTTCTCGATGGCACGGTCGACCTCTGTTTATGTTGTTAGCTGCTGGACTATGGTAGATGACATCGTGTATAGTTGTAGAACCGAGGCGACAGGCGACGGCGGCGTGTCTAAATGCCAAAACGGGCTCGAGATGACGATGATAACGTGAATGGGGGACTGTAAACATACCCTCAAGCTGAGAAGCGAACGCCGTAGAATCCTCACGTGGAACAGCAGAGCTGGCGCCTGCGGAAATAGTCAGCGATTCTGATCCAACATCATATTTCATATATTCCTCATACCGGAGCGTGCTGGAGGGGTCTGGTGCTCCCACGTGTTCTGTCCTCCTCCTGCGGCAGCTGGCCACTGCTGGTTGTCGTAGTAAGACATGTTTACTTGATGGTGATGGTATATAACCTTCGAAGTAGATATGTGTTTGTGTGGTTGAGGTGCGACGTCGGATAGAGTCGAGGATGAAGCCGAGATGGATGGAGATGTGAAAGATATCGGCGTCAAGGAAGATAAGAATCGACTTTGTTGGCCAACTAGGGTATAGTGTGGAGGTAGGTGAAGGGAAGCTTCGACAGGAACAAACAATCAAGGTGTCCTGGAGTGTACAGCAGTCACGATAGTTTCGGTGGTCGAAACGTAAGTTGAATTGGCAGGTAGACTGGAGTATGGGAAAGGAGTGCTTCCGTTGCCGAGGAGGAAGAAAATTGTCTTGGAGCATGCGGTAGCGGTAGAGTGCGGACAGTGCGGACAGTGCGGACGGAGCTTGCAGAATTACTTGCCGAGATGAGCGCACCGGGGTGGGGGTTTAGCCTATGAGGGCCGCTTTAGGGGGGAAATGTCGGAGACACTTGTTCTTAGGGAGATTCAATAACGAAATCACAAAAGAAACTAGTATAAGTTATGCGTTTTGATATACTTGCTGTGGTGCTTTGTAAACAAAAAGCAGACTGCCGGCTTAATATGGGGTATTGCGGCTGGTAATTAGATCTCTTGGTCATGATGCTATACAAATTCAAGTCTTATGGATCTACTCGTCACTTTATCATCACCCTCACCAACCAGAACTCCTCTAATCATCATCGCTTTGAGCGGTTAAATGTCAATCCAGTTGTCAACATCTGCCAGCCACAGCCAGCCACAATGCATGGCTAACCGGTTTACAGAGCCATACCCGTAGCATGAAGTCGGAGAGGTCTGGCTGGACAGGGGTAGTTCGAGCCTAAAGGGGCAGCTTGTCATTTACTGGGATGCTCCAAGGGTTGGAAACTCGGTTTAGCGCGGCATGTGCCAAAGACAACAACACCATAAGGAGCCGAGACTGTTTCTTCTCCTGTCTGGCCACAGCACAGATCTATCACAGATTCAGATCAGATCGATCAGAATCAATTTAACAACAATGAGACGAAAAGTGGTAATTTCGAAACCGGTTCGTACAAATCTTTTATTTCATTATTTGTGACAAGCCATCTTATTCAATCTACATATATACTTTTCATCCTGATATTCATGCCTAGGTACTCAATCAGATCGCAAACAAATGGCAAATAAATGGCCAACCATAGCGGTTGACGCCGTGGTATCTTTGAGCTCCTAAACTCCTCTCCATGCACGTATATACTTTTTCATATGCTTCGTCCCAATGGCTTTTTAAATATAACGCCTTAGATGCTTGTGTTGAAAACATCGTCCAATGTGGTAAAGCTATCACTTTCTTACTCAATGCTGTCGACTGGGCTGCAAGTGCAGAAGAGATTTGTGTCTCCGTAAGCTGTCTCATATTAGCATCACTATTCGCACATTGGGAATGTTGAGAACTTACTATCATCCAATCTGGTAACGCTTGGCCAGAACTTCTTCTCCCTCAGATACTCAACAGGGTAGGCAGCCTGCTCTCTGGTGTAGCTCCTATCCCACTCGCCAACCAAGAGGTCTTTCTGGGTATGTGGCGAATTCTTCAGCATGTTACCCTCCTTGCTAACCTTGCCATCTTCGATATCCTTAATCTCAGCACGAATGGAGATTAAGGCGTCAATGAAGCGATCAAGCTCCTGCTTCGACTCAGATTCGGTTGGCTCGATCATCAAGGTACCAGCGACAGGCCAAGACATGGTTGGAGCGTGGAAGCCGTAGTCCTGAAGACGCTTAGCAATATCAATCGCCTCAACACCAGCGGATGCCGACAGCGGACGGACATCGAGAATGAACTCGTGAGCGCAGCGACCGGCCTCGTTGGTGTAGAGGATCTTGTAATGTGGGCGCAGACGAGACATGATGTAGTTGGCGTTGAGCAGAGTGATCTTGGTAGCGTGGGTCAAACCGCGCGCACCCATCATCTTGATGTAGGACCAAGAGATTGGAAGGATAGATGCAGATCCCCATGGAGCTCCAGAGATTGGAGAAATGGCCTTCTCACCACCAGTCGCGACGAGTGGGTGTCCTGGGAGGAACGGAGCAAGGTGAGACGCGACACCGATTGGGCCAACACCTGGTCCACCACCACCGTGAGGAATACAGAAGGTCTTGTGGAGGTTGAGATGGCAGACATCAGCTCCGATCTCTCCTGGGGAACAAAGACCAATCTGGGCATTCATGTTTGCGCCATCCATGTAAACCTGTCCACCGGCAGCATGAACAAGCTCGCAAGCAGCCTTCACCTCAGGCTCGAAAACACCGAATGTGGATGGATAGGTGATCATGATGGCGCCAAGCTCCTTCTCGTACTTCTGGCACATGTTGGCAAGGTGTGTCATGTCAAGGTTACCAGTCTTAGGGTCGCAGTTGATCTTAACGACGCGCATACCTGCCATGGCGGCCGAGGCAGGGTTGGTACCATGAGCAGACTCTGGAATCAAGCAAATATCGCGCTTAAATCCTCCGCTCTGCTCATTCGCCTCGTGATAAGCTCTGATGACCCTCAAACCTGCGAACTCGCCCTGAGCACCAGAGTTTGGCTGCAAAGACACGGCAGCAAAGCCGGTGATGGAGGCGAGATCAGCCTCAAGCTCGTCAATCATTGTCTTGTAACCCTGGGCCTGGTCGAGAGGGACAAATGGGTGGATAGACGAGAACTCTGGCCAAGTAACTGGCAGCATCTCGGTCGTGGAGTTGAGCTTCATAGTGCAAGATCCAAGTGGAATCATCGAGTGGGTGAGAGACAAGTCCTTTGACTGGAGGTGGTGGATGTAGCGCAGAAGCTCGGTCTCAGAGTGGTGAGAGTTGAAAACTGGGTGAGTGAGGAATGGAGTTGTACGAGCAAGTTTGGTCGATGGTGCCGGGTTAGACTTGATGAGCTCAGAAGCCACTTCGTGCACATTGACCTCCTTGGTTTGGTCCTGGGCAAAGTTCTTGAAGATTGAGAGGATGTCCACCATATCCTTCTTGGTAACAGTCTCGTCGAGGGTAATGCCAACACGATCGGCATCCACCAATCTCAAGTTGATGCCCTTGGTGACAGCATAGGATAGAACATCCTGTGCTTGGTCTGGAGCCAGGCCAACGATGAAGGTGTCGAATAAAGCTTGACCGTTCTCATCCTTGCCGCGGCTGCCAGTCTCGAAGCCCAAGCTTCTAATGCTCTGCTCCAAAGTTCTTGTAAGGGCGTTTGTCCTCTTTGCGATCGCTTCGAGGCCCTTTGGGCCATGGTAGACAGCATAGAAGGCGCTCATGTTGGCAAGCAGTGCCTGAGCAGTGCAGACGTTGCTGGTGGCCTTCTCACGTCTGATGTGCTGCTCACGAGTCTGCAAAGCTAGTCTCAATGCGTTATCTCCAGTTCTGTCCTTGGAGACGCCAATGAGACGTCCTGGGATCTTGCGCTTATACTTGTCAGAGACAGCAAAGAACGCAGCGTGTGGGCCACCGTAACCGAATGGTACCCCAAAGCGCTGTGCGTTACCGAAAGCAATATCGGCTCCGAACTCTCCCGGTGGAGTAAGGACGGTAAGGGCGAGCAAATCGGTTGCACAACTCAGAGTCGAGCCATTGGCGTGGACAATGTCTGCCAAAGCCTTGAAGTCTTCAACACCGCCCTCGGTATCTGGGTACTGGACCAAGACACCAACCAAGTCGTTGCCAAGCTCCTTCACACGAGCACTTCCATCCTTAAGGACGTCTCCGGACTCAAGCTTGATTCCGAAACCATCGGCTCTGCTCTGAAGAACCGCAAATGTCTGTGGGTGAACAAGGTGAGACACAAAGAAAGTCTTATTCTTGCTCCTCAGCCTCGAAGCTGGCAACATATTGATTGAAAGTGTCATGGCTTCAGCGGCAGCAGTTGGCTCGTCTAACAGCGAGGCATTGGCGATTGGGAGAGCTGTGAGGTCGGAGACCATGGTTTGAAAGTTCAGGAGCGACTCCAGACGTCCTTGACTGATCTCAGGCTGATAAGGAGTATAACTGGTGTACCATGCTGGGCTTTCCAACACGTTGCGCTTGATAACCTCTGGTGTGATTGTGCCAGCATAACCGGTTCCAATGTAGCTGCGGAGGATCTTGTTCTTCTTCGCAATCGTTCTCAGTCTGTCGGTAAGCTGAGTCTCCGTAAATCCATCTTCGCGAATCGACCTGCCAGCTTCCTCCTTTCCAGAGCCGATGGTGAGTGCCTTGGCAGAAAGGATGCTCGGTGGAACAACGGACTGGACAAAGTCATCCAAACTCTTAACTGGTGGGTCGATAGCCATGAGCATCTCCTCCGTCGATAAAGGGCTGGGGCCAATGTGCCTGCGGGCAAAGGTATCAAGTGGCTTGAAGAGCTCGTACGGGGTATTTGGTGAGAATCCGGTATCGTTGGCCTCATCTGCGGCACCGCTCGCATAATAGGTCCTGCGAGCAATCGCTCCAACTGTTGACGAAGAGCGGGTGCACTGCTTACCAGCGCACAAGCGGGTGTGCTGTGGAACTGAGAGTCTGGATCTGGAGCCAGCCGCCAATTGGCGCATATTAGTGCGCATGGCACTTCTCATGGCTGCCATCTTTACTGTTTAATAGAAGGGAAGTTCGTAGGCTGCTTCCAAATATATGAAATGGTGTTGACTATCCCAAAAAAAGTGGTGGCGAGGTTTGGGAAATAATTGACTGTTTGGTGTCCCCCAAGGTATTTTTAACCCACGCTCTATGACAGTGTGAGACTTGTGGGATGGTACTTGGTGAGATGTTCGTAAGATGTACAGGGAGAAAATGGAAGATGAAGCTCGGGGATAAGAGCTATATATGGAGAAACGAGCAGAGACGGTGAGTCTTCCCAAAAATATTGCTTCGGCATGATGCACCGGACCAGTCTTCACTTATAAAGCTGTTATCCCTTACCCCAGTTTCGGTCTTCCTCCCCCGTATGTTTGATAACAGTGACAGCCGATAAGACTTCTCAGCCAAGAGGAGTGGCAGATCATGCTAGCGTCATGGCTCCCCTCCGAAGCATCGGAGCCATTCCCTTGGCGGCACGGAACAACCTGTCACTTCGGCATTAAAGAATGAAACCGCAATTTTCAGCCTTGTGGTCAAGGCTGCGAGACCAGCGTTTTGTTTACCGAGTCTTGTGTTTACCAGACGACGTCGATGGCAGTGTGACTTGTCAAACTTGTCTTGAACACAAACAACTCAAAAGAGCTCGAAAGACCCAGCAATATTTGACTTTGATAAGCCATCACACTTCATCTTCACACCCTCATCTAGATTGCACCTTCCACCATGGATAGACGTAGCGGCGAAACGCCGATGGACTTTGAGTGGCAGACCGGCCATGGTCCTGCAGATATAAGCTCCCCATTCCATCAGCTCACCCAGAAGTACGGCACGAAACGTGAGATTTTAGTTCCATCTCCACCATCCAGGAAACTCTTTGTTAATGGGCATTTTCCAGGCGGTTTCGAGTCCCCTCTGAAAGAATCAACCACCGCAAACCAAACATCCTCCTTCTTCTCAGCAACACCACACCAAGCGACACCCTTCCGCAATCCGTCCTTTGCATCGACACCTAGCCAGGCACCTCCAAAGACTGTGCCCTTCCGCAGCGACGCCTTCACTACGCCACGCAAGCCCTTTGACGACATTTATTCCGAGGCATCGGGAGCTGAGTCCTCCCCTGGAATGGCTGCCGACAACGAAGACACACCAGACACGAAGCCACAGCAGAAGACCAAAGCATTCAGCATCAAGCCGTCGGAAAAGAAGACCCTCTTCACAAGACCACACCTCAGCAAGTCACCTGGCGAGGTCCTTCGCCGCAACAAGTACGACATAAACAATCCTCATTCTCAACGAGTCCAGAAGCGCCGTCGCATGGATCGCGAGCGCGAGCTCGTATTGAACTCTTCCCGCCGGTCATCTTTCGACTCCAGCGATGAGTCTCGCCCTTCTTCGGCTTCGAGACCAAGCAAGGCAACAAATGCGACAGTACCGCGACTCGGATATTTCGCCTCGTTCACACATTTTCTCAGTTCGCATCCGGATCTGCCAGGGATAGTGGCACGCTGGGCCCAAACGAGCTTCAACATCTTCTTAATTGGCTTGGGAATGTGGATCCTATACTGTTTCCTCGCCGCGATCCAAGCCGAAGTCGAAATCGAGCGCCTCAAAGCCGTCGATGCACTAAGTTCCGAAATCGCAAAATGCGTAGCGGATTACACTGCCAACAGATGCGCAAGGGACACACGCTTACCGGCACTTGAGGGACCATGTCGTGCGTGGGAAGACTGCTTTAGCCGTGACCCTGAGCGTGTGGGCCGTGCAAGGGTCGGCGCGGGCACGTTCATGATTATCTTGAACAACTTCTTCGACGGCGCCAGCTTCAAGACCATGGCATGCCTTGCTATGGTTATCTTTGCATTCATTGCCGCGAGTAACATGGGCTTCACGGCTGCGAGACAGAAGTTGCATGATCACCCACCTGCGAACTATCAGCAGCCGCAGTGGGGACCTCAGCCGATGAACCCACAGGAGTGGCACTTCCCAGGGCAGTTGATGAGTCCGCAGGTTGGGGCGACCCCCAGGAGGTTGGCGGGTGGGATGGGATATGGGCATGATGATTTTGAGGGTTTTAGGGCCATTATGCCAAGTGGCACGCCCATGAAGAGCTCCAGGAAGGCGTCGAGGAATTAAACCTACCACCTGGGCGACGCGTCCTGGGTTAGTGTCTGGCGCTAACTGGTCGAAGTGGCTAGACGACATCCAAAGGATAAGAGAGGGAAGAGATACAGGCCGAAATCGAGGAGTCCGAAAAGGGTGTCTACGAGGAAATAAGGAGTTCAGGTGACGGACCGGAGACAATGGCGGGCAGGCTAGGGGCGTGGGCATTCATCGAGTTACAAATTTGGCATAAAATGAGCAGCGGCGGCGTTCTGTATATTGTAGTGCCTTTGAACCTCTACCCTCTTTAGTAATACAGTATTCAGCAAGTTCATCCAAGTGCAACAATTGGGGAGAACTTTACTAGATTGAAAACCCTGCGTGACAACTGGCCGATGGCCAAGAAGATCGACTTCCATGCATTTTACCAAACTGAACGGCTCCTCTAAGAAATCGGATAGCAACCTAGACGACTAGTGTGCTGCGCTCCGCTTCTCGAAGAAGTTTAACAAATTGAGGAATCTGAGGGAACCGCCTGAATCGGTTAACAGCCTAGAAAATAAACCTCGAAAAGCTTTAACAAGGGGAAAATCCGTCAAGGAAACCGGTTAATGCTTGTCAGCAATATGGTTGCGCTCCCACGGTATCATGCGCTTCGAGAATAATCCTTTCCACCATCCAGCATCAAGAGGCGAAAAGAACGAACTGAGTCGTCATAACCGCTTAGCTAAAAAGCTGAGATGGCTGAGAGAGGGAGGAAGAGAGGCGCCGTATCCTCTGTTCCTGATTCTCCCATGGCGTCGCAGGTCTGGGGGATACGTCACACACTCGGAGAAAGAAAAGAGGCAGACTAGAGGCCGGGAAGTTAGCTACCACTGCAAGAGGGAACTGGATGGAATGAATGGCGACATGGCAAGTTCTCATGATCATGGGGTTCTATTGCTAAAAATGGCGCAAAGCTGGTTAAGCTGTCGCACGCACAACACCTTCGTGAAGCGGTGTCACGAACGACGTGAATAGCCATGGTATGTGTGGAAGAACGTACTCGCCTAGGTTTATGTGGATATGGCCAATGTGCTTGTGTGATGGAGGGGCAAGAAGCTATAAGAAGTCAAGGAAATAAAGGGGAAGTGATGGATGCGGATGCGGAGGCGGAGGCGAGGATGGGACCAAGAGAATTATGCCATTGAGCCAAGGAAAGAGTGCTGGGTCCAAGACTCGACACTGCGCTGGGGGAGAAGAATGGGGGGAAGATGGAAGGCTGTATGGAAGGTTGTATGGAAAAACGAATAGGAAGGGGGAGTGGGACACGAAGCTCGATGAGCGTAGGGTTCCACAAGCAATATTGTACAGTATTCGCATTAGTAAAAGAGTTCGTGGTCCACGTAGAAACAGCCAACCGGTTGTGGAAACAGCTGGGAACGAGCCACGAACCACATTAGCCACTATGTCGCGCTCTCGAGGTCCGCATCTTGACAGGTGCAAGACAAGGGCAATTCTCGCGCGGTCTGCTAGCCTGTTAGCAGGTGGGTATTTCAATTTCACATTCTTCGTCATGGTAGCGAGTCGGGGAGAAAATGTTGCCCAAAGAACTCTCAAATTATCCATGGACTGCCAACCGGTTGGCACATCTACATTCTAAACACACCGAACTTAGTGTCCTCCACCTTGTTTCTTCCGCCCAATGAAGCCTCCAATCCAAGACCCAGAACCCTTCTGGTCTGACTTGGAAGAATCACACCATCATCCCACAACCTCGCACTCGAGAAAACAGCCTCACTCTCCCTCTCAATTCTCGCCTTAAGTTCCGGATCAACAGCCTTCCCCACTGTCTCCATAACCTTCTGCAACTGCTCACCACCCATAACACCAATTTTGGCATTCGGCCACATCCACATAAATCTTGGGCTGTAAGCCCTTCCACACATACCATAGTTACCCGCGCCGTTCGAGGCACCGATCACAACGGTAAACTTCGGCACGTTTGCGCATGCAACCGCAGTAACCAGCTTTGCGCCGTTCTTGGCGATACCTTCACGCTCTGCTTCTTGGCCCACCATGAAGCCGGAGATGTTCTGAAGGAAGATCAACGGGATTTTGCGCTGAGAGCACAGCTCGATGAAGTGTGCGCCCTTGAGGGAGGAGGAGGAGAAGAGGATGCCGTTGTTGGCGACGATGCCAACTTGATGTCCATAGATATGCGCGAATCCAGTAACCAAGCTCGATCCATAATCGGCTTTGAATTCGGAGAAGTGAGAGCCATCGACTATCCTCGCGATGATCTCGTGGACGGGAAGGGGCTTGCGGTGGTTGGTGGATGCGATGCCGATGAGCTCCTCTGGGTCGTGGAGCGGCTCAACGTAGGAGCCTACGGCTGGGAGTTTGGCTTTCGGCCAGTTGAGGTTGGAGACTGAGCGGCGGGCCAAGACGAGTGCGTGGGCGTCATCGACGGCAAGGTAGTCGGCTACACCCGACGTGGAGGTGTGCATCTTTCCACCACCGAGGTCTTCTTGAGACACCACTTCACCAGTTGCCGCCTTGACAAGTGGCGGGCCCGCGAGGAAGATGTGACCTTGCTCAGACACGATGATGGATTCGTCGGACATGGCGGGGACGTAGGCGCCGCCTGCTGTGCAGGGACCCATGACGACGGCGATTTGGGGGATGCCTTGGGAAGACATGCGTGCTTGGTTGAAGAAGATGCGGCCGAAGTGCTCTTTGTCTGGGAAGACGTCGGCTTGGTGGGGAAGGTTGGCGCCGCCGGAGTCGACGAGGTAGATGCAGCTATTTTCACTCAGTCTATGTCAACCGTTAAGGGGATAGTGAAACTTACGGCAACTTGTTCTCCTTGGCAATGGCTTGTGCACGCAAGTGCTTCTTCACAGTAATAGGATAGTAGGTTCCTCCCTTGACTGTACTGTCGTTCGCAACAATCATACAAGTCACGCCCTCCACAACACCAACTCCAGTAATGATACCTCCCGAAGGCACATCCTCCCCATACAATCCCTCTCCAGCCAGCTGCGAGAGCTCGAGAAAGCCAGTTCCCGGATCGACCAAAGCAGTAATACGATCGCGCGGCAGCATCTTCTTCCTCGCCAAATGCTTCTCCCTAGCCTTTGGTGGACCTCCCTGGCGCACCTTCTTTGTGAGCTCTTCAAACCTAGAGATCACCTCGCCCATGGACTGGGCATTCTCTTGATACTCTGGCGATGATGGGTCGACATTTGTTGGGAGGATTGAGATGGCCTTGGCCTGGTGAGGAGGGACATAGTTGGCGACACCACGAGCTGCTATCCTGGAGGTGATGGGCTTGGAAAGTGAGGATTGGCTAGCCCTCAAGGTGCTGGCAAGCAGACGGCGGGATGCACGACTTGCTGACATGGTGAATAGATGGATGAGATCTCAATTGGGCAACTAAGCACATTCGAGGTTATAGAATACAGGAGATGAGAAAGAAAGAGAATGGAAATGAGAATGTGTTTCCTTGGTGTAGCTCTGCGACATCCCGAGGTGGTCGTGTGGGGATTCCAAAAGGGTATCCACGGCTGCCAACGGCGTCTCCGCATTGGGAATGCGGAGAAGTGACAGGGGTCACCTCGGGTCAATGGCCTTTCCCCGCCACTACCCTCATCTACTGGGGTGTATGCATTTCCTACTCCAACGTGTGGTCAAGTTGAACATTTCCCTTTCCCTCTCTCCCGTCCTCCTCTTTCGCTCTCCTGCTACTCCCTACTCTCAACCCATATCACCACTGTCTATCTATCCTACAACCACAATGGCAGCCTCCCTCCTCCTCAAGCGCGCCGCCCGCCCAGCAACCTCCCTCCTCCGTGCCCAAGTCGCCGTCCCACTCACGCAGTCTCGCAACCATTCCAACAAGCACCCCGAAGGCTTCACACCCCCAACCCAATCAGACCTCTACGAGCTCCGCGAGCGCGTGCAAGAATTCACCCGCCGCGAGATCCCAGAAGAGGTAGCAGCCAAGACCGACAAGTCCAATGAGTTCCCAAACGAGATGTGGAAGAAGTTTGGCGACGCCGGACTTCTAGGTATCACAGTCGACGAGTCCGTCGGCGGCATGGGCATGGGCTACCAGGCCCACGCCATTGTCATGGAGGAGCTGAGTCGCGCATCTGGCTCTATCGGGCTTTCCTACGCCGCGCACTCCCAGCTCTGCGTCAACCAGCTGCAACTCAACGGCAACAAAGCCCAGAAAGAAAAATACCTCCCCGGCCTCATCGCCGGAGACAAGATCGGTGCGCTCGCCATGTCTGAGAGCGGAGCGGGAAGCGATGTGGTGAGCATGCGCACCACCGCCACGGAGACCAAAGGCGGTTATCTCCTGAATGGCACAAAAATGTGGATCACCAACGGCCCGGACGCGCACCACATCATCGTTTACGCAAAGACCATCCCGGACGCTGGGTCTAAGGGCATCACAGCTTTCATCGTCGAGACCTCGAGCGACGGCTTCTCCGTGTCGCGCAAGCTGGATAAAATGGGTATGAGGGGCTCCAACACGGGCGAGTTGGTCTTCAGTGACGTATTCGTCCCGAAAGAAAATGTGCTGGGTCAGGTCAACAGGGGAGTCAAGGTTCTTATGGAAGGCCTGGATATCGAGCGCCTAGTGTTGTCCGCGGGCCCACTGGGATTGATGCAGGCAAGTATGGATATCACGCTGCCGTTTACGCATCAGAGGAAGCAGTTCGGGGCCCCGATTGCGCATAACCAGTTGGTGCAGGGACGGCTGGCGGACATGTATACCAAACTCCAAGCTTCGAGAGCATACACCATGGAGACGGCACGCAAGGTTGACGAGGAGGGTGTGGTGAGGACGCAGGACTGCGCTGGCGCTATCCTCTACGCGGCGGAGCGTGCAACTGAAGTTGCTCTTGACAGCATTCAGCTTCTTGGTGGAATGGGGTATACGGAGGAGATGCCAGCAAGCAGAATCCTGAGAGATGCCAAGTTATATGAGATTGGTGCCGGTACTTCGGAGATCAGGAGGATGGTCATCGGACGTGCCTTCAACAAGGAATATGCCGGCCAGGGACTGTAAGAGTCAGGACAGAGCAATGAGGAAACACCACGAACGAGAGGCGAGGGACTGTAAGAGTCAGGACATAGCAATGATGAAACATCACGCGCGAGAGGCGAGGGACTGTAAGAGTCAGGACAGAGCAATGATGAAACACCACGCGCGAGAGGCGAGGGACGAGCCGAGTTCACACGAGTACAATTGCATCCGAATAGCGCATCCGAGTTCCGTAGAGCAGATTGGACAAAACTTAGAAATTATGAATACCGATCAAACTCGCTTAGGCACGGCTTTAGCCGCTTTAGCAGCACTACTTGTATTCTGTGCAGTCACAGTCCTCGTTCTCTACTCTACCAGTACCATGAACACGAAGTTACGAACAGAACAAAGAGAAAATCGGTCAGCGTCATTACCCCTCGGCGATAGCTCATATCGGCATCGAGGTCAGGGCCGCGTAACCACACCAACACTAACACCAACACTAACACCAACACTAACACCAACACTAACACTAACACTAACCACCGACGCGGCTGCTGTTGTGATGGCGGCTCTGAGGCTGGAAGCCGATTCGCTGTTGGCGGTGTGTTTGCCGGTGCTTGGGTAACCAGCTTTCGTTGTTTCATGTTTTGGGTATGTGTGTGATGGTTCGAGAAGTTTATGAAGACACATGAAGGACCACATCATTTTGTACGGAATCGAGTTGAGATATATAAAAAACCATGTCATTTTACGGAGTCGAGTTGAGATGTATAAAAAACCATGTCATTTTGTACGGAGTCGAGTTGAGGTCGAGAGGTGAGTAGGAAGAAAATACAAGTGCTAGCATGATCGAGAGGTAAAAACTAGGTTACAACCCACGGAGTATCACCAGTCTAGAGAGTGGCGAGTGGCTGACTCGCTTATTGGCCTACTGTGCAGTGTGGTATCCGACATGGTTGCACCACGACGGCCGCTTAAGTACGCAGTGTATAATGATGCGCGGCCGTGTCGTCAACCACCAGCGAAGTCGAGATGCTGCTCAGATAGTAAGCTGTGAACACTAATTACAAGACCATCAACGGGCTAAATAATAAGCTGTGAACACCAATTATAAGACCATTAACGAACGGGCTGAATAATAAGCTGTGAACACTAATTATAAGACCATTAACGGGTTTACGGCAGATGTTACTCTAATGGTCGTCTGAACCTGTATATGCTCGGCACCTAGGCCACTGCTTCAATCACGCGGCCGTGACCTATTTATTTCTGCAGACGGCGTTTCGGTAATCCAGATGCGGTCATGAATATGACGGCAGAGTCCGCACTCACCCTGCCATTGACCTACGAACGAGTACGGTAAGGGAAATCGGTTGAAAGTATAGTACTGCTTTTCCCGCAGTTCCGCTTTCGCTCGCCGTACGAGCACTTTAAGCCTCCCATTCCTGGTTGCTGACGGGAGAGAGTGTGGACGCCAACGGGATTCAGCATCCTCTCCACCTTCATACGAAGTACCCTGGCAAAGGAAATTGCCGACCACTGCGCGCGGCGGGGCCAGAACCGGGCAGATCCTCCGCGATGGTGCTTGATTGGTTTATAAGAAACGTGGTGTTTGATGGTGGTAGGCAATCAGTGAGGACATGTTGCATCACCGAGGTCCTTACGGTGAACCATGTAGATTCATGTGGTGACACGGAATGAGGGTGGAATGAGGGTGGAATGTTGGAAGTTGACGGACGGAAGTTGACGGACAGAGTGCTTGAAGTTGACAGACGGAGTGCTGGAAGTTGACGTGCCGGGTGCTGGAAGTTGACAGACGGAGTGCTGGAAGTTGACGTGCCGGGTGCTGGAAGTTGACAGACCGAGTGCTGGCTCCTTGATACGCGAAGGTACTGTTGTGAAGTGTGCACGAAGGAAGCGGAAAATGGCAGGCTACGAGTAGACTAGGAATTCGCAGAGATGTGAAGTGAGGCTTGCCAAGCAGCTATAAGGCGGTGGGAAGAGGACTGCCTGGGCCTTGGGCCGCCCATGCATCTCACCGTAATCATGGTACTACTGTAGTCTGGTACTGCCTCCGTACAGGAGGACACAGCACCTAAGCAGCCACTGTTTAAGCGATTTGTGTCCCTATGGATGATTCCCATCAATATTCGCACACCACTCAAGGCAGGAGATATGAAAGCGGGTGAGCTCGGTAGGGCCTATGCCGCGTAGTCAATAGCAGAGTAAGATCCGAGCCCTACGGTGACCCCTTCATGCCCTGTCAGCAGATAGCACCCTCCCCGTCGTTGTGTGGATGGGCTGTCAGATGTGGCTTGGGCCTATCAGGTGTCATGCCTAAAAAGACAGTCCCGCTATCCCTCCACACGCCCCATCACCTCAACCCGTGTCGCCTTGTACTGTAAGCTCCCCGGACACAGAGCGCGACTTGGCCAGTACAGACACCAATACCCAATACCCAATACCCAATACCAATAACCAATAACCAATAAATATCCATCACATTTACCGGTTCCAAGAGATAAAGACACCAACTCTCAATACCACATCACAACCACGTTAGAAGTAGATTCCCGACGATATCGTGACCGTTTGTTGAGCACTCATCGTCGAGTCCGCATCGTCGCGTCCGCATCGTCGCGCATAGACAAATTTCCGTGGAGCCAAGTCGCGATATTATCTTCTGCGCATCTCAATCGCACAGTCTCGCGACAACGCGTGGAATCGCCGAGGTCGAATTCGTTCGGCAATAGGGTCGCTCATCGCGCGGCCACTGCATCGATCACTGTCCTCAGGTACCCCGAAAAGCGACAGCTCACTCACTGAGCACAACCGGGCGACGTTCTGAAACTCGAACATCGCATCAGCCTCCGACAGCCGTTACCAAAGGCGGTATTTTCTGATTCGGAGACGGAGATAGCAGTAGATGCTAGATAGCATACAGCGAGCTTTCGATTCTTGCGCTTATTCAGACGCGCAACGCTGAGCATCGTGTCTTGTCGCAAACATCACTTCTCGCTCATCACACTCGGTCATCTTCACTCACGATAGGGCCATGAACAACACCAGCGCACCACCGTCGGGAAATCGAAGCCCCAAAATGTCCAGCAACCAAACTCAACCCGTCTCAAACCGCACGTCGCCGTTCCTCGCCGACGCGACAACCAGACGCTCCATAATGGACGCACCCCCCTTCGTCCCACAACAACATCAATCCCAACGATACCGCACCAACGGCGCCTCAGCGTCGTTCTCTTCGGCGCTACCAAGCATGAACACCATCTTCGACCGCGAGCTAGACCAGAAGACTTCTCAACCTAGCGCGTTTAGTTCTATGCAGCCGTCATCCTCCGCGATCTTGATCCGCAAGCTCCCGGTTAAGACGGACGAGGATGCCGCAAGGAGCATGGTGGTTTGGAGTAAGGAGTTTACCGATGTCGAGATCCTGTCTCCCGAGAAGAGTGAAGATGCAGGCTACAGAAGCGCGATTCTCTATTTCAGAACGAGTGTGGGCGCGCAGGAGGCGCAGAGGATGCTGAATGGGAAGCCGAATATTCTGAATGATGCGCAGATGATTGTTGAGCTGTACCCGAGCAGTCCGACGACGAGTCGCAGATACATGGATGGATCTAGCATGAGCAAAGGCGCTTTCAGTGGTGCGCCGGCGAGTAATACAAGTTCGGCGAGTAGTGGCGGGGGGGCCCCGACCCCCAAGGCGAGTAGGTATAATGGGACGTTTCGGGATATGGAGAAGATCTCGCCGACCAACATTTCGCCGTATACGGGCAACGAGTCACCACTCCCGGATTTGAATACGCACTATACCAGCCTCTTCTCCGCGCAGAGCCCAATAGGCAATCATCTTGGCGATAATCTGAATCGTACGGCACGGGTTAGCAGCAAGGCCCTAATAAACGACTCCTCCATCTCGGACGACGAGACGGGCGAGCTGCTGAAGGACGCATTGGATTATGCGCAGCACGGCGCATCCGCAGCGGCACCGAGGCGCGCGACGCTGCCGCAGTTACCGATATCGAGAATGGCCGGCTTAAGTCTGAACACAAGCCCCAGCACTCTCACACCTGGCGCAGGTGGCTATATTTCCGTATCCGCCATGCCCGCTACGAATGGGAATGCCATCAACTCCATGTCCCCCACAAACGCCTATTCCAGCACCCCCCTCAACCAAGCACCATTTCAACCACCTTTCAGCCGCGCCCATAACTTGTCTTTCCCTCCAGTAAACCCCGCAGACCAAAACGCCCCCTGCAATACCCTCTACGTCGGCAACCTGCCCCTCTCCACCTCCGAAGACGAGCTTAAGACCGTATTCTCGAGACAACGCGGGTACAGGAGACTCTGTTTCAGGACGAAACAGAATGGACCAATGTGTTTTGTCGAGTTCGAGGATGTTAGTTTTGCGACGAAGGCGTTGCATGAATTGTATGGACACCCACTGTCAAATTCTGTGAAAGGGGGGATTCGGTTAAGTTTTAGTAAGAACCCTCTGGGGGTGCGAGGGGGTGGTGGTACAGGCGGAGGCGGTTATGGTAACGGACCGAGTCATGGGGGAGGAGGGATGGGTGGGTATGGGGGTGGTGGAAGTCAATATGGTGCCAACGGCCCACCGCCCGGCCTCGCGGCGCGGCCGGGACTGGGGATGGGACCTAGTAGGGTGCAGTACGGAAGTGTTGCGAATCCATTGGCGGCTGGTGGTTATGGCAGCGGCTATGGGAATGGTTATGGTGGCGGAAATGGTGGCAGTAATGGATACGGTAATGGGTGGAGTGGACAGTATGGAGGTCAGATGGGTCAGATGAATGGCATTATGAATGGAGCGACGGCGAACGGAACAAATGGGGGCCTTCAGCCCGCTTATATGATGGGTCTCTAAGCAACAGACACGTTGTATGAGTACGGCCAGAGGGCGATTGCGCCGGCATAGGCCGGCGGCTAAGCAAGAACGACTAATGGAGAGAACCCGCTAGTCCTATGCCGCAGGATTGGAGGGCTCCTTCGAGGAGTCAGTGAGGTTGGTGGTAAAGGAGAAAGATGGAGTATCAGAGGCGTTAGGAGCATGAGGTTGGGAGGAGCATTGACATCAAGGATAACTGCAACAGCCTACCCGGAATACCCCTCGTCGAGCTACAGCAATCCGAAGGCGTTCGGCCTACGGTTTCAGGGCGATCTATCGTCACTTCCTACGCATACACAGCTGGCGTTGGCATGGGTGGGAGGAATTTTCGAGAGGGTTGGCACTTTCTCAAGCGTTAGGAGGAAAAGGAAGCATTTCGGAGCATTTCGCATCATACCACTTCACAGAGAGGATTACCCATATGAGAGGTCCATGGCGCGGCGTTGGCATTTCATTGATTTCGATTCTTGGGAAGACATTTTGAGCTGGGCTCACAAAAGATTAGCTGGCTTCGCTACTACGGGGGAGTTTGTTTTGAGAATTTCCTAGCTAGTCGACTTTATTCTGTCCTTTCTGCATCGCTATTATTTTGATTGCTTTATCAGTTGCTGAGGGCTGTTTATGTCGGATTCATTGCTTCAAACTACACAAGGAAATGGCACAAGCCAGGATTGGCGGTATACTTCTCGCGCAGGTTTTTTTCTGATTTTTGCTGCATGGCTTTTCGTTGTACGCTTTACATTACAGGAATCGAAAGAGTCGGCATATAGGAAGGCCGGAGAGTTGGGCGGAAACGGAAACGGGCATGTACTCACTCGTCCGAGGATTTGAGCAAATGGATTCCCTTCTTTCCATGTCAGCACTGTTGGGAACGCTTCATCATCATTTCCATGTAGAAGCTACGGCCAATCAAAAGGCACCATTTTTGCGCTTCATATCTCCCAACGGCCATTTCACATCCCAACAGCCGAGCATAAATCTCAATAGTCGGACCATCGTAGCCATTTTCGGCAATCATCACTCGCTTTTCTCCTTGTACCTCATCACCCTCAATCTGGATTTCTACCTGCCTCGAGTATTCTTCTGTTATCCCCCCTCCTAGTTCCACCATATCGCCTGTGACCCTCAAGCTGACGCCAAACCAATCGCATCTTTTAATTGCATCCACCTCGTCTTCAGCATGTTCACACGTGATGTCACGTAGCACTTTAACGCAGGTGACCAATTCATCATCCAATCTGTTCCGGCGTCAGCAGTGTACTACCCATAAACTACTCCAGGAATGCATAAGGAAATTACTCACAAATTGGTAGCATCACGAGTAGTGCTCATGGCACTACATACGCCGCACTGGATCCTGCTAGCGCTAGGACAATGCCTGGCAAAGCTTCAAGTCATGGGAGTGAGTATACGTGCCTGGCCAAATCCACGGCCTTCGCAGTGCTCACCCACCAACCGAGCTCATCGCCAATCGGGGAACGAGCTGCTGCAAAGGGTTTATAGAGCCGCGACCCAACGCCTGGGCTAAAAAGACGGAGCCCAGGGCGCTTTCCCCGATCGCTGGATCGTGGGAGGATGCTGCCATGCTCTCCATCTGAGATCAGGGTGCTCGATTCAGCGAGTTTGAGTGCAAAAAAGTGGTATTCGAACTCAAAACTCAAACTCACTGAATACAGGATTTCGCGTATTCAATTCAATCTCGGCTGAGTTTGAGTACTGAACAATTGGAATCCTACGAATACAGGATCTTATCTGGTAAGATCCTTGATCTGCAACTCGAGTCAGCGCTGGCATTGGAAGAATAAGGTTGAAAGACAGCGTCAGCATTGCAGACGTAAGATGAGCCAGGTTCTTTACATACAAGCACCTTTCTTCTTTGGTTTGATGACTACGAAACCCCGTACCTGTCAGCTGGTTTGTCGTTACGATAATATGACCTTATGTGGATAATATTGCCAACTCAAGCCCGTAGGTAAACTTGAGAAAACCTCCAATTCGGGAATGTAGCTTGAATCAGTGGTGTTTTAGAGTATAATCACGACTCACTTTCATCACCATGTCACTGAGAAGATTGTTTACAGTGGCAAAAGTATCATTTTATATTCACTATTTGCTAGGCAAACCCAACCTATTCATTTTCGGGTATTCGTCAGTCATTAATTACAAATCACACTAGCCAAAAATTTAAGCGGCGCTAATCTTCTGCTTGACAATCTCCTTAAGAGCCTCCGCATCAGCAGCGAACTTGGAGATACCCTCACGGAGCTTCTCAACCGCCATCTGGTCCTCGTTGAAATCGAAGCGGAAGAGCGGCTCATCATTGATGTAGCTCTTCTGCTTGATATCAAGCTTATGAGCCGACTCAGCCTCGAGCTTCTTTGGGACTGCGTCCTGGGAGTTCTGAAGCTGCTCAAGGAGGTTTGGTGCGATGGTGAGGTAATCGCAGCCAGCGAGCTCAGTGATCTCACCGACGGAACGGAAAGAGGCGCCCATAATAATGGTCTTGTGGCCAAACTTTTTGTAGTAGTTGTAGATGGTCTTGACGGACGAAACACCTGGGTCCTGCTCCTTGGTATACTCCTTCTTGGTAGAGGCCTTGTACCAATCAAGAATGCGACCGACGAATGGGGAAATGAGGAAGGCGTTGGCCTCGGCGCCGGCGATGGCCTGGACTGGAGAGAACATCAGGGTCAGGTTGCAGTTGACGCCGTGCTCTTTCTGCAGGATGCGCACGGCTTGGATACCCTCCCAGGTGGAGGCGATCTTGATCAGGACACGATCTTTGGAGATGCCGACGGACTTGTAGAGCTCGATGATGTGGAGAGCCTTGTTCACGGATCCCTTGGTGTCGAAGGAAAAGCGAGCGTCGACCTCGGTGGAAACCCTGCCTGGGACGATCTTGAGGATCTCCTTGCCGAACTCAACGAGAAGGCGGTCGAGAGCGGCATCAACCTGGTCGTTGACGGATCCGCCGTGCTCCTTGCCGTACTTGATGGCGACATCAACGAGTGGAGCATACTCCTGCTTCTTGGAGGCGGCGAGGATGAGGGATGGGTTGGTGGTGGCGTCTTGTGGCTTGTACTTGGCGATGGATGCAAAGTCGCCGGAGTCAGAGACGACAACCTGTTGGAATTGTTAGTAAACCAGTTTGACCATGTGGCGTTTCGGATGGGTTGAGGGAGTGGTCAAATTGTTGAGCTCCCGACCCCGCCAACGAAACGGATTACTCACGGTGCCAGTGGCCTTGAGCTGCTCGAGAGAGTTGGACATGATTGCGGTAATGTGTTGTGGGTATATTAAAGAGTTCTTGTTTGCTTTTTCTCGTCGTATTACGGGAATTGGGTATAATAGTTTGTATGGTTTAAGAGTGAAATGGATGGGACAGAAGACGTTCATATGCTTTCTGGTCGGGCGAGTGACGGGGCAATCGGTCACTTAGCGCGGGGCAGCTATTGGTCCCACTTTTAGTTGCATCACTCAGGACAGATGACGACGGAACGGCGAGAGGGGCGACCCAACTTTGCCCAAGTATTTGATGACAGAGGCCGGAATTTTTGCGAACAGTCCGTGTTCATGTCAGGATCAATCCACTTTGTGTCTACTTACAAGCCCTTTATTTGCCTCTTTAATGACTCGTTATGTCAGTGAATGACGCGCTATCTTGGTAACCAATATTTATAAGGACCCCGGGTCCAGGTCCCAATCTATCAAAATTCAGCAGTAGGGACCACTTGTCAGGAACCACACCTTTCAGGCTAAATATGGATCTTGAAGTCTTTCGAGCTCTTGGAGCTTCCACGCCGGAGCCTTATCGTGATGAACTGTGTTCCATCAACACAGTCTCATTTTAGATGCAATGATGCAATGTTGCACAGTGGCATTCCATATAAACACGAGAGGGCGGAACACACTTGCAATGTAGCAAACTCGCACCTCGTCTGCCAGGATCTTACAGCCCGTATTTCAATATCATCTTTGGGCGTCTCACGTGGCCCTGTAAATTCCCATGGTTGACCTTGCCGGCGGCCGCCGGCTGCTCCGTTTCAATTCGTCGAGTCTTGGCTCTTTTGAGCCGCTGTGCACGTTTTGGATATTACTTCCGCTCATGACCCGCCTTCAACCACTAATAGTTGTTCATTGCACTTTATTCTCATCCCACACTGGCAAAGAGTGTCTCCTACGATAAAATGGCAACGCAAAGAGCTGAGTACTTCCTCTGGGTATCTCCACCATATCCATCTCGAATAAGTGTAGCCTGCCTGCTCCCCCTTTACACCTCGCCTTTATACCTTGCGCCAAATGAGAAATCCCCTGCCTCCCCCCCCCCCCCCCCTCCAAACGATGCACCAGTAACTCCC